>Ga0307515_10002609_pt1 | contig 38830 bp, 43 predicted proteins | sample 17_EM_MG_FD_194513 | JGI IMG/M metagenome (GOLD analysis project Ga0307515, IMG submission 194513) | Populus trichocarpa ectomycorrhiza microbial communities from riparian zone in the Pacific Northwest, United States - 17_EM | ecosystem: Host-associated > Plants > Roots > Unclassified | place... | reverse complement strand
AGTGATGTAGGCCAGTCAAAAGCCATCGGATATCTGCAGGTATATGCAGGTATATGCAGAGAAATGTAGGCCAGTCAAAAGCCGTCAGATATCTGCAGGTATATGGAGGTATCTGCAGGCATATGCGGGTCAGGCAAAAGCCGTCAGATATCTGCAGTCCGGTCAGGCTCCCTGCAGGCTGATCTTTATCTGCTCAGGCTTTGGGCGGCCTCCAGGATCAAGGACTTTATCTGGCCGGACTGCGAATCTGAAGTCCGGTCGGCGGCCGGCCGGGCCGCTTCGGAACACTGATCCGAACCCTACGCCAACCGCTGGGCAAGATACAAGAAAATGAGTACCACAGCGAGAAGCACACAGTTAAGAAGTCAAAGACTGTACTCTCTGCATGCAAACGGGGGTTGTTGTTAAAAACTTGAAAATCCTCGTAGCCTGCAGTTGACTTCTTTTCCAGGCTCTATATAAAATTTTGCAGAATCATGCATCACATCACGTGCTATACTACACAGTACCCATCAATCATATACTTCATCACGCCAAACGTACTTGGGCCTGAACCGAGGCAAGTTTTGGACCCTGTTGGAACAATTTTATTTAAGACGTGGTCACGTGATCGCCTATGGGCGATACGCCAACTAGCCCAGCACTCCTGATTCTTTTTGTCATCTGTCATTCGTAAACTTGAGTTCTGGGAAGTAATTTCAGAGCATGCGGGATCAAGAACGATAGATTTAGTACTGACTGCAAAATTACCTACCGCCTCAACAACTGGGTAATCTCACCACAGATTCAGACGGATTTGAAGCCTAGTGAGAATAATTGTTTCGACGATGAAGCAATGTGTGACTTTGAAAATATTTAACCACCCGACACTTCCTTCCTGTTATCTATCGCGTCTACAGCCTCTTAGCTTGAATAGATACAATACTTCGCTGCAAAGACACTTCAAGCATCAACTCGTTGTACACTTCTCTGGTAGCCACCCGAATACTTTCTCCAACAACACCATCCTACTCTCCCTCATTCCATCTAAATGCCGACCTTGAATAGCACCAGGCTGTGCACTCGGTTGTGCATATGGTTTCGAAGTGCCTAACAAAAAGCGAGTCACACTGTATGGTGTCCAGCTGGTAATGCCGACAATGCTAATCACGTTTGGATGTCCCCATGGGCAGAGCGTGTGGCACCATTTCGCCAGGATAGCCATTAACGGAATGAAGTAGGATGTGCTCTGGGTATATCCCCTTGCGGGTTCTAGGACATTGGATATTATGTAACCCATGGCACAGAAGACAGTGCAAATTGGAATCGAGGTGCTATTCACAGGTATCATCATTGGGTTGACTTCACCAAAGGCGTTGAGGCGGAAGATCTGGTTTTCCATGCTGCAGGGACCCATGTTATTAGCCACACAGAAGCCACACAGAGTAGACAAAATATGCAGAAAGTCATATTGGTAGGTAAAGGCATACCGGTATGGAACAATGAATTCCCGCCACATATTCGCCAAATGCCTCTTCACATCCGCCCGCACATGTAGGCCTATATTACCCAACGTCCAGTACTTCAGCATTTCATAAATCGTTGCCTGATCTGCCGCATACGCTGCCGAGTACAAAAAGCCACTGTGCCCAGACAAAATATGTTGGTACTGCTGATAATATACACACTCTCCCTGCTTTTCTTCATTCCAATGTACTTTATGACTTCTGCCGGAACCTGCCAACACCCTTCCAGTGCCAGGTATTCGTCGCATAAGACACCTGCAATTGCGGCAAGGCTCCTTGAGCAAAACTGATACGCCCCCGCTCCCGTCTTCGGCAATCGATTGGATGTCGCGGAGTTTTGTCGTGAATGCGGCGAGGCAGTGAATCTCCGTTGCAGGACCTGTCTGGGACGAAATGCTGGCTACAGCTGCTAGCGGGAGAGTCTCACTACAATCACCGAACTCGTAGCATTTACTATGTCGGCCTAGAGGGGCTGTCGAATGTTTGCCGGCACCTCCAGGAAAGTTCAAGGTAGCAAGAATGTTCGGCGTAACGGGAGTATAAGGGATGGCAGGGGCTACATAAAACGGATAGACGGCGGTGGGTAGCGGTAGTGGTGACGGAAATACGGTAGTTGACGGTATATATGCTGTGCCTGGGGCAGTGTTGAAAGCATCCGCTGAGTACTCGGAGTGGCTAACTTGATTGCTGATGTCTTGGATTACCCCCAACTGGGTCTTTAACTGCAGTATTAACAAAGCTCGCTCTGTGTAGTCTATATCTTTTTGTAGATTCTGAAGGTTTTGGGCGTGCTGGCGAACACCCGTAGGCACTGACGGGTAGGCACGTAGTTGCTGCGAAATAATTCGTCGTTGAAGGTCTGCGAGAGGGAGCGCTGGGAAAGCCATGTCCGGTACATTTCTGCTCGCCAAATCGAGGTTGTCCGTTGTTATCGATCGAAAGTACTACGACAGTAAGTTTCACCTCATTCAAAAATAAATGATACTGACAGTCATGTTTGGTTCAATATGTCCCTTGGATGCGTTAGGTTCAAATATGCGTAATTCGAGAGCGTATAGAACGTTTATATCTAAAGCTGAGTGTTACGAAGTTTCTGGGAGTCACTTTGAGCGGCGGCTAAGCAAGTGATATCGAGATACGTCATAGCCAATAGGGAAGGGAATAAAATTTTATAAGATTTATTGAAATACAACGATGCTGCATGCTCAATAAAATAGTTTTGTTGTAACTTCAAATAATAAGGAGCATTAACACACTCACCCATGCTTCTCGGGATTTCTACATTCAAAGAATCTTGGCCACACTTCCCCGCTCGACCTCTCCTGAGGGTCGATGCCGATCGGTTGGAATGCTACGCACTCACATTAAATGAACGAGTGTGCTGGCGTCCAAGTATTGGTCGACCCAAAGGTGAGTGTCCGAACTATATGCCGATGCGAACTGAGCAAATTGACCTTGCAGGACACTAGAACAAATCATTAGGTGTTGAGCTTGGTCATACGCTTTACGTACAAACTGCCATTCGCTCCTAGCAGGTCGCATGACAAGGATTAGGCAATGCCATGTCTATTGTACATATATGCATGCAGCGGCTTGAGCCTTCCCAGATTGACCGCCGGTGCAACTAGCAGATGCCAGATTCAACTGTCCGGTATAAGTCAAACCAAAAATCACTGCTTTGAGTCGAAGTAGGAACGTTGCATGAATTGATAGCGTGATAACATGGGGTTTGACAACACATATGCATATATGAATACAATTAGGTGTGGTCAGGGCTCCCAGAGTTTGATGTGCGATTGAAACATGGCGTGTGTACGTATTGAATATTCCAACATATAGATAGAAGACCGCGTGTGGGATAACAGAGTGAGAGTGAGAGAAAAGACTCGGGTTATATGTGAGAATGTGGTAGGAGGCTGCGCGTCCTGTCGCTATCATATGCCACCCTATGACAACGGATATGCAACTGAGTGATAATTTCATGATCGAGTGCTAAGTCTGTGATCAAGACCAAGATATCAACCAATCCCGCAGATCTGTAGAGATAAGGTTTGCATGCAGGCGGAGGATATAAACGATCTGCCTATATATCGGCCCCCTCAATGGTGCTGTATTCTAGATAGTGGCAGTAGCGGAAGTCATCCAACTCCACCCTTAATCCTGTTGCAATTCCATATCTGGTAAGTAGGTGACGCTATCTCTAGTTTCCTTGAAGGAATATAAGCCGTAATCGGGACGCAAACTGGATTCATTAAGGCCCTGGATTAGGCGGTGGTATTCCAAGCAAATAGGCAGTCGTAGTATTTCCTACTTTCTCCTAAATGTATATGACTAGTATTCTTGAGCTAAACTATCTCAAATCCATATCCAGCATGCTGTCGCATACAAACGGTACACCATTGCGCAACTTGAACTAATAAAATACATGTTACCCAAAGAGTACCTCTCATCACTTGAACAGCACTCCAGTCAATACTGCCTCACAAGCGCAAGCCCGATCTAGAAATTACCGGGAAGCTGGCCCGCTACCGCTTGCACTGTAGAGCGGTGGAGGTGAATTCTATTCCTCACGCAATAGAAGTAAGCTTAGGTTATGTCGGAGGATGGGTTGTTTACCTCCGCTGCCGTCGCCTCAATATCCTTGACTGGACTATTTCGTCAGCTTTTCTGCTCTCACGATTGATAGGCGCAAACCACTTACGTGAACGTCCAGGTCTTTCTTCTATCCGCGGTTTTGGTGGCACATACAAGCTCCTTGCCATCCAGCAGCGGCACAACTGCCTCTTCAAGAAGAAAGCCGGTCATTTGATGTACTATCTTCCACTTCGATTGGGCATTGATCTCGAGGCGCCACATATCCAAGTTACCGTAACATATAATCTCCCAGGCATTCACGCTCCCTGGGGTTTTCCCACGGTGTTCGAATTTTGATGACTGACAGCGTAAATATGCTCCTGTGAGTCGGTTCCTGATGATGTAGGCTCTGTTCCCGGGGTTATCAAAGCCGAACGCTGACGCACGGATAAAAGCCCATTGTGTAGCCCAAGACTCTGGGTAGGATAAAGATTTGGAACTCGAAGGCGCCGAGACTGGTGGCAGTGAAAGATAAGTTTGACTAAGAAGATGACCTGACGAAACGTTGAGGATTCGAAGCCAGCCGGAGGGAACAGGGACCAACGGGTGCACCAGCTCCCAGGCTTGCTTCTCACTATCGACAATGAGCTGCCGAACGGAGCAATCAAAGTCAAGCGCTTCGCCGGAGTGAAGCGAGATGATATTGTAGGATTCCCTATAATGTGTAAAGCATTAGAAAATGCACGGCAAACAACCATACATCGACGAAACGTTATCCACGGTGTCTGTTCCAGACCAAAACTTACCCATCATCGCATGACTTCCGTTGCCTTAACCTCCAAAGCTGCCAAGGCGCCCCATGAGTTTCAAACCCGACCACAGGGTTCCTGCCACGGTCTATCGACTGCCTTTTGGCGATGCTGGTGATTCGGTAGACTCCACCTTCCTTTACGGTTTTTTCCTCCTGTGCGTTTAGCTCCTCGTAACAGGGATCAGCTTCAATCCACCATATTTGCTGCTCGCGGTATTTCTCCTCGTCTTGTTCGTTGGCTGTGATTTCTGCGACATCGTGTTCCCACTCTGTCTTTGTGGGGTTGATCTGAAGGACGGCGGACGTTTGTCGGTTGCGAATGATGTAGGCTCCGGGAGGGATTGTGTCTGCCATGGTTTTGTTGAGGTCTTGGAGATAACTCTAATCCGTTGGCGGTCAGTCATATATTTATCTCTCAGCCAGGGTCAGGGTAGAAGTCGACCATTACCCCGCTTTACGCTGCATGGCATTTAAATGGGCACCAGTTGCCCCCGCTACCTATCCGCCTATCCGCCTATCCGACGTCGCCAATAACAGAAAGAAATAACGAAATAAAAGCAAGCGCAGATAAAGAGCCAATTAACGATATTGCTTGCCCACCTAACCTTTGGGTACGCAAACCTGTTATCTTTAGCCAACCCCTGGCCGATCGTGCACCACTCAAAAACCCCAATGTATTTTCAAAACCTAAGTGGTTCGCTATCGGCTAACTTCAATCCATTGCAAATGCAGGCGCAGACCGATCATTACGCAAGATGCATGGAATAACTCTCGGAAGTTACAGAACACTGTTGGCGAACCACACATCAAGTAAAGTCGAATCCTCCGAGATGCTAGATTGTGCAAGCCGCATCGACACACTGGCTGCTTTCGAATTTCTACAGACGGCTATACTCTCAAAGGTATTCGTGACAGGGATAAAGTAGCGAAACATATAAGTCATTGGGACCTATGTTAGCAATTACCAAGACGAGTCGAAAAGAGATGGAAGATGCTTTGGGAAACATGGTAGTTCGCAATATTTTGTAATTTAGAATGAAATTTATCGATCTCAAACCTCGGACAAAGCTTTTCATATACTAATACTACAATATGATACTAGAAACCTCAGTTGCTAGCGACAGTAAAGTAGCGCATCTCCCGGTTGATGGTATCGTGGAATCTACCATGGTGGGTGTAATGTAGCATGTGCTCACTATGTAGGAAAGGATTAAGGGATAAGGTTACTATGTACAGACGGCCCGGGATTACTCGGAATCACCCGGAATCACTCGCAGAATCGCAAAATCAGAGGATCGCATCGAGCCCGACATAAAGAGATACCGTTTATTAAACATATCAGTCTTTAATTTCCGGACAAGTTCTAGGTATAGCAGTCGACGCAATGTCCTCAGAAGCACATTTTTGGCGTTGATGGTTGTTACAGATGTACATGAGCCGGAGCCCTAGGGTTTGTGACTGCTCTTTTAGACTTTGCACTTTACTCTTTTCTTTCCTACTATTTTGGATCTTTAGACCTGTACACAGTTATCGAACCATGGAATACACACACGGTTCTCCCCAACTTCCATATCGTAACAATGGTGTCGAGATGTTTCGAGCGTGATATCGAGTGATATGTCGTCGGGGGCTGGTCTCGTTTGGTTCCGCAACTCGTTTTGACGTTCCACTGTAGAATAGCTATTTCGGGTAAGTTTTAGTATGTTTGGTTCTAAATATAGAACCTGACATTCTAGCTTCGGATGCAGAAATCAGAATTCTCTCCTACCCAGCAGCCCACCAAAGCCCTAAACCCCAAATGGTTTACTATCCAATATAACTACTATGCTCTAAGCACGAACCTATGCTCTAAGCACGAACCTATGCTCTAAGCACGAACCTATGGTCTAGGTTCAGGACAAGATAGCATTGCTCACTTAGGTGTACAAAAGCCCCCCACTAAACGAACACCGCACTAACTGCGACAATGGCAACCATTTCCGTACCAACATTTTCCTGAGAATCATGTAGAGAGCCAAACTCACTAATTACATGCAAGTTAGAGGGGTAATTAAGAAGTTTCCCGTATTGAGAAGTCATCCAGATTTACAGAGAGAGAGTACAGGTGGGTTAAAATTGAGTTATAATAGCAGCGCCGTATACGCACCATGTATTCCCATGTCTAGAGATCAAATTGTGTAACTAGTTTAGTGTCAGCACGAAAATAACACTTCAAAAGTGCGAAGTACTGTATTGAGTGAAACTTCGTATATACCACGCCACAAAGGGCCTGTAGATACTTTAAAAGACGAATTCATCGCTGATAACAGTAGCTAATGAGGTATGTCATTATCATGTCTCTCGAATTCGAACTACGTATAAGTTTCACAGTGGTAAAGAATCAGTATTCTAGCTACAATTATATCCATTTAGTCTATCCTCCCAGTTCAAGTTGTCTGTCACTTCCATCAATACAAAGCCCATCGTATCAAATTTTCATAGAATTACGGTTGATAGAGCCCAGTGATCTCAACTGTCCCGTCCTAGCTAATGAATGACGGCTGGACGGCCGTTGTCTGCCGATGACGGCGTTTTCGTCGTCCCCGGCTGACATCCACCGTCCCCGGCAGTCATTTGGTGGTTACAGAATATACAAAATATATTTAGATGATTCACAATTATGATTGATAATCAAGTCCTGATTGCACGCGGCAAGAGTTATTAATGGATTTTCTATGGATAGTTCTTATCTCAATTGTACTATAGTTCTCAAAAGGCAAGTAGAGGCAAAAGTCATGTATATAAAGGCCGAGCCTCGACCTGATTATCCATATTCCTCTTTATCTACCATCCAGTCGTGGATACAGCAGGGCTTAGTCTTTGGAGCAACAGAATTGGACATGGTACGGATGGAGCAGATGCTACAGGATCTTGCTTCAAAGTCAGGATAATTGTAATGAGTTTAATATGATTATGTTTTGTGTACACTGAGAAATCAACATCCATGGATGTCAGCAGTTGACGGCCGGGGACGATGAAAGCTCCGTTATCGGCCGTCCTAACCGTCCGTCACCGTCCTGCTCCAGAAAGACGGCGCCGTTTCCGTCCTTCCCTGGGACGGACGGTTGAGAACACTGATAGAGCCCTAAGGTCTGTGACTGCTCTATTACACTTCACACCTTACTCTTCCCTTCCCTACGCCTCTTGGACCTTTAGACCTGTACCTAGACAGTCATCGCACCATAGCGAATGCACAAGGTTCTCCTCTTCAGAGTCACAACAACTACTTCCACCCAATAATGACCACAATCGAATATAACCGCACAGAAGACCACCACCTCGGTCCATCCAGCCAATGATCGATCGTTGCTACCGCATTAATTGCTTAAAATCAAACAAGAGAAACAATGTCATACAAAGAAAGTCGTACGAATCCTTGACGCTCAGTACATTAGCTTCTGAATCGTTGCGGTTGTCAAGAAAGCTCGCGTGCGACCGAACCTCCCGCCTCGTATGTTGTCTTGCCACAGGGTCCATACTGGAGTACTTTATCAAGGATCAAGGCTCATACCAGATTTCGAACAATGAAATTTTTCCCAATATCGAAGCCATAAAAAGTATCTTCGCTCAGGACCTGCGTGATATGACAGCGCAGACCGAATAGCAGGTATTCAAGTGCTAGACTTGGCTCTTTAGGGAAGGTAAACGTAGATAAATCCACCCGACAGGAGGTCGCACTGTAGTCTAGTTTGTCTTGACGTCGATATTGTTACGATGTGGAAGGGGGGGAACCGTGTGCATAGACTTAGGTACAGAGAGAAGTGAGAAGGAAGTTGGATGCCTATGCCCTACCGGCCGAGTACCTCGTCGTCAGTTCCGTCAGCTCCATATGCAACAGATATTATTACTTTGGATGGTTCGGTGACTTCTTGATTGACTTGACTGATCTCTCGAGGGCCGAAGGCCCGTATATGTACAAGCTCCCATATCCGTTTGCGTACGCGTTTGCATATCTTGAGACGCTCTCTTCGAACTTGATGCAGACCATGCATATCCTCATACAAGCTGCCATCTTCATACCGAGCTGAAACTCACAAGCAAACGGAGCTGATACTCACGATGCAGGTACGCATGCAACAGTATTCAGGTTCTTCGCGCGAGTGACAATCAATGATCTAATTCTAGGGTTCTTAATAGTCCGGGCGCCTGGCAGTCTTGGGCCCAGAAACCTGGTTCAGGGCTGAGCATGAGAACACATCTAGGACCTAGTTCGGGGATCTGTTGGTCCCAAGTTGAGGTTGCTATTGTGTTGCTGTGAGTTTTCCTTCCCAAAATCACTTCATTAATCAAGGACACAATCCATCAAGACGACTTCCTGGCGGCCACGGATGTTGGGAAGTTCCCGCCTGGGTGAGGACGGCGGTGTCTCTCGTTTTTTCTTTCTTTCTTTCCTTCCTCGTTCCTTTTCTCTTTCAATATGTCTTTATCAGCGGGGACGGAGGGTAGCGGGTGGGAGCTCCGCCACCTAACCGGCTCGCTCGGAGGCGGAGGGGATAAGGGTCCTGTCATACTCTAGCCAGAGTAAATACAGTATGAATAAACGACAATCCATCAAGACTGTTATCAATTACTCCACACCATCATCGACCTCTGAGACTACTTTAGGCTCTATCACGTGATGACGGACAGTCGGTAAATCACCACGCTGTCACTCGCATTATAGACTATCACTCGGCCTACATGCGGGCCTGGTTGTCCCCCTACAGTCATCGACCACCCGATTGCGAAAAAAAACTAAAGTACTCCAAACTGCCAACAACAACAGTTATTTACACTAATTTTCTTACTCTTTCTTTATGCACATCTAAGGGGCAGGATGTAAAAGAGGTGGGGCATTCTGGGGAAAAGATTTGGGGGAAGAAGAGTGAAGGGGAAGTACATTTTCCATCTCTTCAGTCTTTGCCTTTCCATGTCGACTTTTGGCCTTTATAATAGCATCCTCTTAATCTCTTTGCTTTCGCTTTTGTTCCAATACTGACCCTTACTCAATAGTACACCAATAACTCTGCTTGTCGTACTTTAGGTGTCAAGTGTCTATTTTCTTTTTCTTCTCCATAATCTGCTGCCGTAGATACTTTTCTCCAGCCTGTGCCATTTCAGCTTCTGCCAAGGATTTGTTGGGACTGTTTTTGAACTTTTCAAGAAATACCTGGTGTCGCTGGGTTCAAGAACTAACTGTACTGGCAATATTGCACTGAGCCTCAGTACATACGGTTCGTATAGAGTGAGGTGTTGTAGGTATCACAGGATCAATAGAAAGCATGGTGCTAGAAGGCCGTGTACATGGTGGAGGTAGGTCTGTCAGTGGGGGTGCTTTACAGGCTTCAGCAACAACCCTAGTTTCTGTCTGAAACACCCGGGTGTTCTGAATGGCTCTGAAGGCTTTGACGGGACCTCTGTCCCTGTGACTGAGAATTACATGCTTCCCGTCACCCAGGCAACGGGTCGCATTGCATACTTACCTCCATTGCTTTGTGCCTGGTATACGCACCATCAGAACGACATATGTGTTACACTCTCTGGAGGGGCTGCAGTTATGCTGTAGCCGTTCACCCAACGCCTGGTGATGTTTATGCCTTTCTTCGGACGATAGCCACATTATATATCTCCGCTATTGCGATATATCGGATGCTGCATCCACCCCACATATGTTTAGCTTTGAGATTTTGTCACATATTGCATTACAGTCTTCACTTCGGATAACTCGCTTGCCGTTGCATTCGCTCCGCCATTATCTTATTTTACAAGTCTGAAATATACAGTCCAATTTTCACACTCTCTAGTACTATACCCTTAGTCCTCCACATTCTGCATGGATCCATCATCAGCTTGCGATGCGTACTCATCTTCATCCGCATCCCCATCGTCGCCATGCTCGCACTCATACCTGTCGACATCCCTGGTCCCCAGGTCACACCTCCAATGCCCTCAGTCTTCCACATTCCGCGTTGATCCATAATCGGCTTGCAATGTTTCTTCCTCCTCATCTGCTTCCTCATCATCGACATGCTTGCACTCATACCTGTCAAGATCACTGGTTCCCAGGTCAAACCTACTATGCCCTGAGTCCTCCACGTTCTGCGTAGATCCAACATTGGCTTGTGATGCTTCTTCCTCCTCATCCGCATCTGCATCATTGCAATCTTCACCCACATATCCATCCACATCACTGGTTCCCATGTCCAACCTCTTGAGATCAGTCGCAGGCAGTCGTTGCTGGATGGCGGTGGGGCTGCCATCGCGCACGTTGCTTCCATCACGTTCATCTTGGTAATCCCTGCTGACCTCTGCCATCCCAAAATGAAGTACAACATCGGTGCAATTGTTGTCTATCAGGATGTTGGGGTCAGTGCTTCCAATCTCTGGCTCCTCAAGCGCCACTTCGGAGGCCAAATGATCAAGAAGAATAGCATTGTGAACATGTGGTGCTTCCATGCAGATCACCACAGCATGCGTTGGGTTCTCCGCCTGTTGGATCTGATGCTTGACTGTGGCAAGAGTGTTGTTATACACCCTCGGTTGGTAGCTCTCCAGTCTTGTATTCCACGTAGTCATCAAGAATGTATATGTGTCTGCAACACCAGGTGAGGATAACAACGTGCGACCCGTTTCAGCACACGATGATGCTGTCTAACCTCCGTGATTCTTGTGATTGAAGTATTTCGAGCGATCAGGTCTATCCGCATTCAACTTTGACCTGGAAGCTTTTGAATGAACGCCTTTGTTCTTTTCCCTCTCCAGAAGAGCATGGCACAACACGTTGCAGGTAAACATGTTCAGTGGCGAGGGTATATGACCGTTCTTGTTGTCAATCATCAAATTATAAAATCCATCAGCATACTTACCGAGGTTATTCGCCTGATGATAAAATTTGATGTAGATATACTGTGTGAATGCTTCTGCCAGGTAGTGAAGTGGATGCTAGCCATTGGTTAGCAGCTTTCGACACTCTCTGCATTGAATTTGGACCACATACACCACCTTCCACACCCTCTGCTATAGGCAAAAGATACTGATTGTCTGCCAGAAGGGAATAAATGAATTCCAAACGCTCTGCGGCAGATTCAAAGCGGTGGAGATCATAAAGCTCTGCTATGTTGTCCCTTGTTGATTGAATACAGTTGGATTTAACCATAAGAATTTGTGCGCGAATATGGTACCGGTTTGAGCGTGTAATATTCAATGTGGGCTGTTGCTTTATCCTAACTCTTTCAAGATCTCCTTTGGGTGTGCCTCAAATGATATGGACCAAATGTTGTGTTTCTGCATTGCGGTGTTCCAGTATGTCTCTATTGTCTACCAGTGTGGGGCTTCAGCTAATGCTTTCGCAATGTGTCGCATTGCACAACTTACTGTCTCCAAGTCACTTGCAATCATAAACGGCCGTCGGTTCCACATGTAGAGTTCCAGGAGACTGCCCATCGAAACAACAAGTCGCCTCATGTTGTAGTAACCGCATCGATGTATGCTGCGACTGCTTGAGATCACTGTTCGAGGTGTAAACGCCACCTGCGCTTGCAATGGCCACAGCCTCTGTCACTGATTCGTTTCTGTAGCTCCCGCTTGCAGTGGATTTGTAATGACTGCATGAGCTTCTGGATGAGGAATGGGGGTAGGCAGGGTATGAAGACCGCTGAGAGGAGTGGGAGTGCTAGCAATACTGGATGTGGGACTGGATGTAACGTGACATGTTGAGTCTGTGTGGGTGATACCGCTGGGTACTGGTGTGTTACGACTGCGTGTACCTGGCGCGGCGGTTGGAGTAATTGTTGACCATCACTGTGTATTGGACAGGGTGGAAGTGACGCGTTGAGTGATATCTGCAACGCGAGAATTGTTCAGGGAAGATGAGGGGGTGGAGTTCTGACCTTCGATTGTTGAGGCTACGGAACTCCCTCCTTGAGAGGAATCCCTGTTGTCAGCCCGGATGGAAACTCATCTCTTAGCAGGGAGAAGTTGAGAATTCCCCGATGGCCCACGCTTTTGTTGATTGTGATGATTACCAAAACTTCGAACATTTCGTATTAGTAGAGACATGCCACGGTGAGGGCTTTGTGATGGCATCATCCGATATGGATGATCGACATTATGACTGTAGGAATAATTTTATCTGCATGCATATGTAACGGCAGGCGAGGCAGACTTCTAATTGAGCGAGCTTGGAGGGATTCGACAAACGGGGAGGCGCAGTGTTTACTGCGCTAGACTCTAAACCATGACAATACTCTGGGACGAGATCTCTTCACAAGCATTCAAATATGGGGTTAACTGCCGTCAGATTAAACTCAGATTAAACTCAGCATCGATATTCACTGTTACAGCAAAGTCTGAAGGTCTATTTGCACCCCTTGAAGGGTGTATATACCTTCTTGGTGTGATTATCATCCTATTGCACTTGTTCTTGGCTTAATACTTCGAACCATCAATTGTTGATATCTTAAGCTTCCTGGTGGAATTCTCCCTTTGGCAGAGATAAAAGCATTGCAACATGAACAATGGCTTATTCTCTATCCCATGACATCAGTTGCATATGCTTTTCCACCGCTAGGCGTTTGTAGCAGTGTTGGATAGTTGCACAATTGGAAAAACTTGAGAACTACTCTGTTTGGTCCGAGATGCACGAAGTCTGAGCGGTGAACTTAAGAGGTGTGAGATGGCACAGGAATGCCCGGCGTTGAAAACTGTCCTCACTGCTAGTACTACATCTCATCTCAAGGTTCCTCATTCATGAGGTGCTTGGTGGTTCTGCAAGATGAAGGCTGGGCTGTTTCGTGTTTATTAACCAACAAAACGCAGGATATGAATCAAATCACAGGAACCTGAGTATATATATCCCTTCTTCCCGCCTACACCTCCATTATCTTTTCCTCCCATATAAAACACACCGGCAGCATCCTGACCTATCTTGACATCATGTGACTTGCACAAAACAACGCCTCTCGTTCCAAAACACACCTGATAACCTACACAACTTTGTACATTCACTCTGGGCTCCCTTTGTTTACATTCAACTGTAGCAGAATGCTAACGCCTCAGATGTAGATTCATTTTCAACTCGCACCGATGGCACCAAAGGGCAGCCGCCAAGGACCGGGGAAGGCAACTGCTTGGGCAAAAATGCTGTCATCAGTTATAAATCAATGGCTGTCGTTGGAACAGGACCATATAAAGGGATTCATCTGGGAACACATCTGTGGATGCATATAGACATACAATGATTGCAGTGTCAAGTATGAGAGAGCCTTGGACCTCATTTAGGACATAATCTTTCATGATCCAGTCATGACTTGCAACTTTTCACAATGTCAGCTGATGTGGCTGCACCGCCGGAGCAGGAGTTCACCTTGTCGGGAGTGGTGGGCACCCTTCCGTTCATATATGGGGCAAATGTTTGTCAAAACCCGTTACCAAATGAAAAATTGGAGGTGGGACAACCCTCATGCGTTTGGGGATCAAATCGATCGCCCCAATCTGCAGACAATCAGTTCAGCAATGGTTAAACGCACTGGTGAGCATTTTTATTGGTACGGTTGCGATGATCTCAGCACAAAGATTGAGCTGCCAAGCCGCTGGCAGTACAAGCCAGGAGACTTGCTGGCCATTAGACCACTGAATTGAGATGAGATAATCGACAAAAGATGATGATGATGAGAACTGGGCGGATCCCACAGCGCTGAGCGGTGGACGGAGCCATCTCGGCAATCGCAATGAAAATGACGACGTCGAGGGTGAGGAGGACATATTGGGCGGTGACCAAGGGACGGGGAGAGGGAAGGGACCAAAGGATGGGAAGGGGACAGGGAAGGAGCATGGGAAGGGAAACAGTAAAGTGAAAGGTATTGTTAAACTGAATAAGGAACACTCGGACACGGAGGGTTAATTGGAGCGGGTATATGTAGAGACTCAAGCATTGCCCGCCGTGTCAATTTCCTCAGATGATGATACCGACTCTACCGAGTCGAACGGCAAATATCATGTAGAACGTGATCCTGATGTCGATATGTGCATGCAGGATGATGTGGACGCACTGGACGGTGTTGATTTAGACAGCAATGTCGATATGGAAAGGGACGGTGACGGTGAAGAGGAGGAAGATCAAGAGGAGGAAAATCAACCGAAGGAAGACGAGGAGGAGAAGAAAGAGGATGAGAAGGATGAGGAGGAGGAGGAGGAGGATAAGGATGATGATGATGGCAAAGAACCTCAGATGATTGGCCAGGGAGAGTTGGTAAATACATGAGCTGACGATGTAGATATCATGGTAGACGATCAGCCGATTTCACTTCCTGAGCAAGGCCATGAGATGCGCGAGCATACCCCACGACCACGACCTGCAGCGCCTGCTCCATGGGCACACACCCCAGACCCTCGCCCACAACCATGAAATGCAGAGCCGCATCCCCTCAGTGGGCTGGAGCATTATGGGCTTGTGACACCACAAAAACGTTGCCTAGTGGTGCGAACTCTAGCAGAAGCTGAGGAAGCCAGAAACACCTCAGATGTGGATGTTGATCAGCAGCTGCTGATTCAATCGGCAGGTGGCGACAATTTCCCTGATGTCCCTCTCCCTGTTGTCTCTCTCCCCGGTGTCCCTCTCACTGAGGCATGCCCGGATGGCACAGTAGGGGAGCAGTGATCCAGTCCACTGATTCCAGACGAGGCGCTGGTTGTTGCATTCGGTTTAGGGTCGGGTTCTTGTCTTGCTCGTTTCGCTTGTTCTAATTTATGTATCTCAGGTATTGATTATTACACTGGTTGCAAGGTTTATGGATCGCTCCAGCTTTATTTTATCCATAGATTTTGTATTGGTTTTATGTTATTCATAGTATTATAGGACTTTGCGCATGCAGTGTTTTTCAAACTCCTGGCGTGTAAGGAACCTCCTTGTATTGGTGTTGATGCTCAATAAGTTAGCTGAAAGTATTGTGAGCTTACACATGAGGCTGCGCAGGCCCAGCACCAACTTTTGTCCCTTTCTACAGTGTGTACTCCACTCATCGCGTGTCGTCAACAATGCCAGAGAAGACCTCTTTCTGTTGCCCCGAATTTTCATGCTGAAAGAAGTTCACCTCAGACAGCTGGTGACTTAATCATATCAAATTACACCATCTTGAACACCTTCAAGTTGCATGCCAGAAGAATCTGACTATTTGCAGTGCACCCCGACATGTTGAACCCAGTCAGTGACATGAATTCAATGCTACCAAAGATTTATTCAAAGATTTCGACGCGTTTCCCTACCTTGAACATGTTGAAAACGTTGCAGAAACGGAGTCTCAACTACCGCCACCTTTGCCGCGGACAGAAATATACCCCGGCGCCAGCGCTCTGCTGATCCAGTACATTGCTGAGCCATGGCAATGGGATGCTCAGGGCTGCCATGAGACGAAGCTACAAAACAATCCCTACTACCCATTAGCGACGCATGAAGTGTACAAATGTATCCAGTGTGGGGACAAGAAGAAGGGCATGAAGATGTACTATGACAAAGTACTGAAGGAGGAAAACACCGCTCTGCATTGCCCAAGGTTCAAAAACATGGAAGGTGTCCGGAAGCTGGTGGCTAGCGTGCAAAATGATCAGGCTCTCGGGGAGTGGGAACTATGCACTGTCGAGGATATGAGATCGAATGACAATCACCAACGCCCTATCAAATACTGGAGGCGAGGCATCATCAAAAGGATGAGATGGTTGATGCGGCCGCCAGCCGATGCCTAGCATCTCATTATTGCCTCACAGCGTTGCTTGACCAGCGATTCACCCCCGATACGCCTCTATACCGAAATGCACATTGCCGACTGGTGGTGGGAGACACAAGTCAGGAGCGATACTTGTGGATAATAATGTGCTAATGGATGTTTAGTCAACGCTCAGAGTGGGGTATACCCTGGGTCACTTGTCCTTGATGTCCAACGGAACACAGATCTCGAATTTTATTGGTGACAAGAAAGAGTGGCCTGTATATATGACAATTGGCAATCTATCTTCACAGATCCGCCGGAGGGCCTCAATGCACAGCGTCGTAATGGTGGCTCTCCTACCCGTTCCAAGCAAGAACTGCAATATTACTCAGACGTCGCTGGATCAGGAGCGGCAAACACACCGCGAGGTGGTGAACAGAGTTCTCTGGTGGCTCCTCAAGCCACTCACCTGTAACCAAAATCCCATCACCTGGAGCGCGTATTACAATGTTCTCTGTGCAGATGGCAACTTCAGGCATTGCAAATCGGATTTAGCACCATGGCTTGCAGAGTGTCCAGAGTATAGTGACCTACGTCAACTCGAGTGGCATGTCTGTTTTTGGTGCGAGACCCCAAAGAACGAGCTTGGAGATTATGTGCATCCTGACAAGCAACACCCCCGGCGGGATCACAACGTATATAGGACACTCAGCGATGCCAACCCCAAGGCAGCCGATGCCGAACTGTCGTCGCGCCATATTTACCGAGGATTCAACGTCTTTTGTCATATTCCCTGTATTGTGAGCAACCTCCCTCAGCCTGACCTCCTCCATACAATGCAGATCGGCATGCTTGACCACCTCCAGAAGTGGATTTTCCATTTCATGAACATGCATCAATGGCTAGACAAGTACAAAGCAATCTGGTTATCCGTGCCTTCTTACCACGACCTCATACCCAAATATATGTCACAAGAGGCAGTTTGTCAATGGAATGGGAAGGAGATGAAGGGAATGAGCCGGTACCTGCTTGGAGTCGTAACCCAGTCTCGACGAGGTGGAAACCCCACTCAGCGTCCCATGTTCAATTCCCCAACTGAGTGCAGCCGGGCATTGTTAGAATTCAATATGTATGCTCGATATAAAGCTCACGATGATGCGACATCGAGCTACATGGAGGACACCTTGTATCATTTGGACACCTTCAATGATGAGTTCTTACTCGGGCGAGCCAGCAAAAAGGCGAAGGCCAAAGCCAATGTGATGAGAACGGAACTTGTGAAGAAGTAAAAGGTAGAGGAGGAAACAAATGCTGAAACTTGGACGCCGTCCACGAAGTGGCGTGAAATGATCGCCTGGCGGGATTATATTACCCACAACCTAGAGATTTCGAAGGAGATAGATCCCAATATGAGCTTTCCCAACAACTACTTGATGTCTCATTGGGACGAACAGGTTCGTCGATACGGAGCCTTGCAACAGTATTATGGCGACAGACATGAACAAGCAAATAAAATGAACCTCAAGGATGGTTGGAACGCCTCCAATTACAGTCACAACTACCTGCCGCAAGTAATTTTCTTTCAGTGTTGCATCCTCTGCTGTCGAAATCAGAGAGCTCAATGTCCAAGCCCCAGCTCATCATCAGGAAAACATCGCTCCCGCATGCAAAGTCCTCCCGTCAGGTGCTAATCTCGGAGCCCCCCTGAGCCCCCAGTCATATACGAAGCCCAACTTCATGGGAGCCCAATACCGCCATGATGGAAAGCATCCTGACTCTATGATTACAGACTTCAGAGCATTACTCGACAATACGCAAGACGCAACACACCGCGCCTCAATATACAGCCCCACTCAGGAGATTATAAAGCTTAAGAGTTGTAACAAGACGTATATATCGGATGAACAACTGCATGCAATGGTGCTCTGTATTTACCACGGTATTGAGGTTCAATGTGAGGGTTTAGATGGTGAATGCATATCTCAGATGTGTCGATGCACAGGAAGTCAGAGCTGGCACAGAGAGGATTGACGCAACAACTTGGTGTGGGTAAAGCAATTCCTGGGGAGGTGTTATAGTATGCTGAATGAGCATCTCCCATGGCAACTGCAACGACTATTCGAAATCAAGCCCCAAAACGAGGATGGAGAGTTCGTTGAGTACTGGTTAGCCCTGGCGCTCACCACAATACCGGAAATCTCAGGTAATTTGGATCCCGTCTCGAACTTTGAACACATGAGAAATGCACTGGCAGCTGTTGCTTTGCAAGTTTTCAGCATGGGAAACATTGTCGGCTGCACACACGTAATTCCCGAGATAGCTAATAGTAGTAAGATAGGAGATGGATGGAATGAGCGATGGATTGTCAGTAGCTACATAGATCTGGCGGCTTGGATTGATGTGTATAAACAGTAAAGAGAGAATTTCATTTTGCGCGCAGGTAGATGGAACGCGAGGAGAGATTTTTCGCAACGTCACCCATCGCATTGCATTCCCGATGCAAGCGTCTACCTAATGAACCCATTCTGACATATGGTCACAGTTGGTCACAAAGCCAGAACATTGGTTTAAAATAGGAGACCGACAGAGCAAGAAGAAATGGTGAAACAGCGATCGGTGGGCGATATGCAACGAAACGTGTGGTATTGTGGCCGGGCACAGAGTCATCCGCAACCAGGGTGTCTCTGACAGCTACAACTTAGCAGGTCCACTCTGACGGAGTCATTCAGCCCGGACAGAAATATTTTTTGCTGATGGGTTGGAAATTCATGTGGGTGAGGAGGTGGTTCCTTCCAATTCTGCAGTCTCTGTAAAGGATCGAGTGGCCAGATACCAGTTTTGTGAAAGTCTGATTTGATGTTACTTACAGTCTATACCTTGTTCTTCGCTATACAGAATATATTTGGAATTTGATTTTTGGTACTTGCAGGTGGGATTTTATTAATCTCATTGCCATATGCATTTTGAATCGGGCTGAATACTGCAATATTGAGTGGTTCAAGAACGTGGCTGGTATGTGGAGGCAGGCTAAATGGTACAATCTTATGTTGCCAACAGTATTGGATTACTGTATAATGGAAATAATAGTTGAAGCCATCAAATATCAATAACCCCCACTGACCTTTTGTACTACATTTTTAGTTAGCAAGTATTATAATTCCCAAAGAACAAACTTACATCGTTGCCGGTTCAGGTCAAAATATTCTTTGAACATGGTCAAGAGATAATCGAGTATTCATATAATCTCTTTCATTTACTGTATACCTGTATTGCCCTGTATTCTTCATAATACAATATCCTGCAGTCTATTCCTCTCAGTCGTAAATAATTAATGAAGTAAGATATGTACCTGCTGCAGACATGGTAGCTATAGTAGTACACTATTCTCAGATTCCAAGCTGTTTGACATCTGGATCACAGCTACCTTGCCGATATATTCTCTTTCGTGTTCATCCCAAACCCAGAATACCTCCCTTTTCATCAAATTCCATATACAATCAATCTCAATTTCATTCTTTTCAATGACATTGTGTAGTTTTTCAAAGAAAGTAACATTGATTACCCAAGAATTTCCATTTGTGTGACTTTTGTTGATTGTATGAACAAAGATAAATTTGCACTCAGGGTGTCATTTCAGAAACTGTCTAAACCAGTGGGCACCAATTTTAGAAAGTGTTGGATTTGCTTGCTGTACCAGAGCCAGTGCAACGTGCTCAACTTGTAATTGATCTGCTAGAAGATTAAAGTCGTCCATAAAGAAGCATCTTGCAATTAGCTTCTTTTCTTGAGCCTGTGTGTTTTTTGATTGTACTACTACATTGCTTTTGGCAGCTGGATTTTTAATATGATACCGCATGGTAGACTCTTTCACCTCATACAATTTAGAAAGCCGCAATAGGTTTGGTTTTTTGCCTTTGCCCTGAGCATAGTTCTTTTTCTGAGTATCATAATGTGCAATTGCAATCTGCAGTCGTTCTTCTTTATTATAGTCATAGTCAGGATCAATTTGAAAAACTAGAGGTGAAGGTGAACGGGAAGGTAAAAAAAGTGGAGGTGATGACAGTGGGCTTGAGCTCATGATTGTGCAGTACAGTTGATCGTTATGGTTATTGAGTTCATAATAATACAGTTACCATCTTCTAAGTTTTTTCAGAAAATAGGTTCTTTTAATATTTAAAACTAGTTGTTATGAAGTGAAACTGTCATCGTATGGTAAAACTATAACCCCATTGTTGTGGGGTAAATACGGTTTCAGCATTTTCGCAATCGGGTGGTATTCGCAATCGGATGGTCGATGACTGTAGTCTGAGAAATGCGTGCCTGGAAAGTAATAGTCTATTATAGTCTATATACGCCCGCCTGGACGGACTTTTGGAACCTTGCCTGTATCTAACCTGTACAGTGTGACCAAGCGGAAATGTCGATATACGGAAGCTGGAGTTATGGTACGGATGTAAGATATTGTAAGGCTCCGAAGGCTTTCGCATTGGGGGTCTTGCAGAGCATATATGTAGGTTTGTGCAAGGTACGATACTACTTCTGCTTAGCCTCAACAGGCACTTACGTTTTATATTTGCAAGGTGCGTGCAGTGTGTGCGAGTGGTGATAATATATACAATGCCCATATGGCAGGTCAATGTATGCAAATATTTGTGGGAATCTAGACTTCTCTTTTTCTTCCGGGTGAGCGCTAGGCTTGGTTTTGTGCAACCCAGAAACATTGTGAGCTAAACCTTTGATACTTTACTGCAAAGCATTCTAGTATTTATTCTGATATCTCCATGATACCTACAAATATCAGTTGACAGTTCACTAATGGTTGAAATATTCCATACAAATTATATACTCCGGAGACACTGACTTGCAGGGATATGGTAACTTGATTCGGTCCACAGCAGCCATCAATAGTTATACCCACCATATACTCATAAACCAGAAGCGAAATATACAGACCTGGACCGTGCAGTTGACTATTAAAGCTGAGGTAATTGCCATTGCATAAGGCAAAGTGCAAGTTGACTGGCTCCACAACATTCTCTCTGCACTTGTACCTGAACTTCAAACTGTAAAAGGCATCACAAAGCAACTTTTCACAGATGGTCTTACCTGTATAACCTTTCTCAACTCTAACACTCTCGGTCAAATAGCCAGCACCTCCAGTTGACATATCTCTTCACTCATAAGGCTATTGCGAATGAACTTCTCGTCATTTGTCATGTGGCAGTCATGGAGATGTAGGCAGTAATGCTCATAAAGGCACTTGGGATAGTGAGATTTGGAGAATTTGTAAAGGGAATTGGGCTTGGACAGTAATAGAATTGTAGAGAAATCTGTGGGCTTTCCTCTGTGTCAGTAAGCTTTGTTTGGACTTCTCTTCTCTCCTATTTGTGTATGTATTCTTTAGTCATGATCTAGGCAACGGGGGAGTGTTGACGGAAATAAGGGCTTTCGCCGAGATCATTGACAGTTGTTGTGTAGTCACTTGACAGTGACGTGGCTTGCGATTTTTAGTATAGCATTGTGGGCTTCGTAGCCTTATTAGCTTTCTCCTTTTCTCTCATTAGACTTTAGACTAGACAACAGACAGCTTTCCACACCCACCGCAGAATATATGTGTCAACAACCCGGAACGCATTCCTTTCATACTTTTTCACCACATTAATATCCCCGCCTCTCTCTAGTATTATTATATTACCTCAATTTACCCCTCTTCCGCCACTTTATGAAGTGCACAATCTCCGCTGTTTTCCTACGCCTCGATATCTGAACCTAACTCCAGTAGCCACTTAGCCAGCTCTACTTTACCGCTCAAGAAGCACCCTCAATCCATGTTGACCTCTTGTCTCAATGTCTACACCTCTATCCAGTAGCAACCTAACTACGTTGTCATTCCCGTCCAACGTCGCCACACGGAGTGCTGTCGATCCGAGCTCCCCTCTTGCCTCAATATTTGCACCTCTATCCAGCAGCAACTGAATCACTTGGGTGTGCCCATAATGGGTCGCAATATGAAGCGCGGTCCATCCTCCATCATCCAAGGCCTCAATATTTGCACCTCTATCCAGCAGCAACCGAATTACTTCGTCATGCCCGTAATACGCCGCAAGATGAAGCGGCTTCCATCCTCGATCACCCACGGCCTCAATATTTGCACCCCTATCCAGTAAAAACCGAATCACATTGTCATGAGCATAATCAGTCGCAATATGAAGTGCCTTCCACCCTCGATCATCCCCAGCCTCAATATTTGCACCCCAGTTCAAAAGTAGTTGAGCAATCTCGTTGTTCTTAATTTTTGTCGTGTAGTGAAGCGCCTTCCATCCATTCCAACCCTCCGACTCAATATCCGCCCCTCTCTCTAATAACAAACAAACCACCTCTTTCACCTCATGTCTCACCGCCACATGAAGCATCCTCAAACCACGTTTGTTTGCCCCTTCGATATGCGCGCCAGAGTCTAGGAGTTGTTGCACCGTCTTAACGTCTCCCGTTGTCATAGCGAGATCCAACTTTTGAGAAGTATCGGGGAGGGAATCATTGTTTCTGAATTATTCCTGTGCTGGTACACCTTCTGTACTTCGTGTAGCTATTTGTGCTGAATTTGATACCGCGGACACTGGTGCAAGTATTCGCGCGGGTACAGCTGGTGCTATGTCCGTACCTGGTGCCCGTGCGACAGGTAGTGCTGGTGCCGGTCCGTATGGCGGGTCAATTATGAAAGCTGATACTTGCGCAGACTCTTTTATTGGTGCCGCTGAACTTGTTGCTAGCGTAGTCACAGGGCACAGAAGTGCTCGTTTGGTCGACGACGTTCGCTTCGACTACAACATGTAGTTTATCAATATTCATCCCTATCATCCACTCATGGTTGCCTCTGACCTTGGGTAGTTTCTTCTTGCCGTTTTTATGTCGGTTATTAGAACCATCACCACTATCTCCGCATTAGTCGACTTTCTTCTCTAAATGGAGATGGGTAAAAGGTGCGGTACAATTCCAACACACGAGGGATTGGCGCGGCTTGGGACTTCCGCTGGAAGAGTCCCGTCAATGCATCCAGCGTTCCCACTCGTCCACGGTCAGAGACAATCTTCAGCTTCCCATACTCCTCCGTCAACGGCAGCATAGTTTGTTTCCCTTCTAACAAAAATCCGATAACGTTGACTAAATTTTGGTTCATGTCCACCATTAATTTGAGAAGCTCCAAGTTGGAGATTTCTAAGTCATTTCGCGTCACTCCATACAATTCATTCAATTAGAAGTTGAGTGGCGTATACGAACCATCTCCTGCAGCAAAAATATTCCCTATCGCATTGATGCCATGGCTATATTTTTTTTCAACCTTATGTTTCCCTCTGATCGCCGATTTATGAAAGTCGTTTTCGGCAGCCAAATATTGCTCCTGTAGCTGCAGTTTCTTCTTCTGTCTGCGCCTGTCTTGAATCATCTTCACAAAACTGTCGCACGCCACGAATGCGGAGATAACACTGGCGACAACCCCGACTATTCCGAATATTTCCGCCATCGCAGAGAACTTGAGTTGGTGCGAGAAAATTAATGTGTGAGATACGCAGATATTGACAACGATGGAAGCGAGCCTTAGTGTTGACGAAGATAAGACGAGGACAACAGCAACTATATGACTTTGTTGTTGTTGTTTAATCATACTGTATTGACTCTAATTAGAGTATAACAGGACCCTGATATCCCCTCAACTATATGACTTTTCGCGGGTAAGGCAGTCGAGATATGCAGGTGCGAAATGGATGTTGGCGCAGCTGTGACAAAGTTACACAGCGGTAGGTAGGGATGTCAAATCCACATCCATCATGCTTCCGTGGACCAATCCAAAGTATCCCACTTACACTCTTGTGCTAGTGCCATGTTTACTGGATCGGCATCCACTCACGGCACTGCTATGACGCAACATCCAATGATGCTTTTTCTCCGACCACCATTTTGGACCGGCCACGGCTATACTCGAACAATTTATCTGAGTGGGTGCCTTGGCTTCAGACAGCGACGTTAGATATTAACACGCCAGGGTTACCAGCTAACAGGTGCCCTCGAGAGTGGGGAGTTGAAAATGACGTCTCCCAAAGCCTGGTGTTATTATTGAAATTCCCTTTCATTGAACAACTGGTATACACACACGAAAGTCATATTGACTCACAACATCTGATGTTTTTACACTAGTTTTAAGTACCATAGAATCTGACGTTATCCGGCTTATTTGTTGCGCTGCAGGACGCCAGATCTGCTGCTTTCATATGTCTATTCCCTTAGTCCACACAACTCCATCCCACCCAGGACGGGCAAAAGACCGCCACCGGGGCCAGCCCCGTATAGTCTACATACGGCGTTACTAATACACCGATTCTACGGTAAGAGAGATGACTGGATTGGAGGTTCCCCCGAGAGTCCCCGAGAGTCCTTGTACTGTGGAATCTAACTGTACCCGGTTTATTTGTAAAGTTGTAGGACTTCCGATCCATTGCTTTCATTTGCTCTCTCCCAGCCGCCGTAAGTAAACGAATTCAGGAGTGAATAAAAGCTAGCGTCCTCAGTGGAATCGGGCACTGCCATAAATGGAGTGAATGCAGTATGATTAAAACAAAAACGAAAAAGAAAAAACAAATAAAAAAAGATCGCTGTCTAGATTACAAATGTCACCTACAGTACTACAATTAGACCACATATTGTTGATAGAGCCTAAGGTTCGTGACTGCTCTTTTAGACTTCACACTTTACTCTTTCCCGTTCCCTACGCATCTTGGACCATTAGACCTGTACCTAGACAGTCATCGCTCTATAGCCAATACACGCGGTTCTCCCCTTCACTATCGCAACACATATGGTCAGATTTTACGGTATTACGATCTCGTCGTTTCCGGATTTTTGTATCAAATTCTGGGCTTTTGGAGATTCCGGAAGTTGTTGAAACAAACCTTTCAACTGCTCTATGCGCGCCAATATGGGGACGTGGCATGGGGATTATTTCCTTTAGATGAGGAGGATGACTAGAATAGGTCGATGAGATGAAATAGATAGACCTGCGAAGAGTAGACTAACCGACGAGTTGCCGACGAGTTCTCGGTAGATAGAATCTAAAAGTAAGTCAATAGATGACATCACTAATTACTAACACATTCTGGTGTCCGTAGGATAATAGTAAGTAAACTGGGGAAATCAAAGATCAGGGTATGGAATACAAGTTTTGTCTAAACAGATTTTGCACAGCGCCGTGCACGAAAATCTCAAATTTTGGTTTTATGTTGCACAAAATCCAACATTTGATTTTTGTGCCCGATTGTACGGCGCAGTACACAATAGAGTCATCCTGCCACCTTCTAAATCAATGAATTTTAGTGTGCATTACGGATGTCGGCCCGCAGTAGGTTGGAGTTTTGCCGTTAGCGACAAGAGGCGTAAAGCTGCAGAATAGCACTAGTGGTGCAGTCATTGCGCCATGTGTTATAGTGACTTTGCCTCCAACTTTGGCTACTAGACACTTTTCTACTTTGAATTCGAATATATATGCATCCTGCAATGCAAGGTCATGCCGGCTAAGATCCGTAGTGTACAACAAAATTCTACGTTTTTGAAGGCAGCAGGATTACTCTAATATCCGCAATCTAGACATGCTCCCAGCGACTATCAACACCTCACCCATCTTCGACTGACTCCATGCTCCCAGCTGTGCTCAATTATAGATACGCTTAATGCCAGCTCAATGTAAGGTGCGTGTAAGCCAGGTGCGCTTGACACCGAGCGCACAGGCTTCACAATAGTGCGTCCCGTCCTGGCAAAGCTATTCCCTATCCTGGACTACAATTTCTGGGCTAACAATTCTTGTCTACTTTGACCTAGGGTACTCCAATCCAGGATTAGGGCCGTAATATACTCGTAGCTAGCTTTTAGTACAAAAATTTGAGTCATACATGCCTTAAAAGGTCAAACAATTGCCATTCTTAATTTATATTCTGCCATGGCTTACTGATTGTATTTTTTGGTATTAAATTCTGACCACGAGAACATTGTAAGCATAATATGAACCAATAGTAGGAAAAATAAGGCAACATATAGTCTCTCAACTGCTCAAAGCAGATCAAGCATGAAGCAAACCGGATGAAATGCGTGGGCAAACCGGATCAAAAGCGCGGGGACAATGCCAAGGAAAGCAAAAATTGCCATAACATCCCACCTCTAGGAGGGTATATATGAATACGAGCCAGCAGATACCAGGCTAGCTAAATTATGGGATTCAACCTACATATGGGTAGAGTACTTTTAGCAGCCACTACCTGGTAAAGTATGGATTCATCCTTCTTCTCGACGCATGCAGGTACTATACCCTGTTTTCTGGCAAAATATATACATACTCATTCCGGTAACTTCCGCTCGGACTCTACAAACGCCAAATCGTGCCCTAGGGACTTCACACTCGGCCATGGGCGCCCTACAGTGTATCGGAAGTGCCCAACCTGCGCGGTGATGCCGGACTCCGAAAGACGGCAAGGCCCCGGACCGTTGAGAACTCTGGGAGTGCTCGACTCTTGCCCGCTCCGAACACACAAAACTGACTACCGCTTAAGAACGGTAGGACAGTCTGCGATCTAACATCACGATCATTTAGAGCTTGTCGAGTAGAGAATTGACGCCTAACAATTGCCAGTATTTGAGTAATATTGATCTAGTTGACTGGGTGGTATGGATGGAATTCTGTGTCGCACTAGAACGGCTAGGTGGATTAACCGTCTGAGAATGCGACCATTTAGATCGGTGGAGTGGTCACTAACTTCAAATAAACATCTTAGTCGGGCCACAATTTATGGAGCTAACATGGGGTAGTGGGTAGTTATAGCAGGAGGATCTTAACAATTCCATCGCCAACCTATAGCTATGCCAACTCTGTGAATATTCGTCCAATTATAATACTTTTTAGACGTCAAATGATCTAGTCGATGCGCGCTAAAGGTCTTGTTCTCAGATCGTGAAACCGCCCATCCGTTTCGAGTGGCAGCCCGATGTGTTATGGGTGAGTGGAAGAGGAATCTATCAAAAAGCCGGAGTCGAATGCTAGAGCTTTGCTAGGAGTAACTTAAACTATGGATCCTCCGATATCATCCATGGCGCCGCGCTGCCTTGAATAATGTCTGCACTCGGATATTGTGCAGCAGAATTGCTCAAATGGAGATTTTTGTGCACGGAGCGATTCAAAGTCTATTTTAACGAAATTTGTATTTTGCATTTCGTATCAGTGCAACTCGCGATATCTTATCTTATCGCATTAATCGAATTAATCGGATCCTATCCATCTTGTCAAGTACCTCAGAACATAATCATGTCGTCATCGTAATCGTATGACGAAACAATGTTAGAGATAGATCGCCAAATTTCGACTTTTCGATAGTTGTACTTTGAGTGAATTTAACAATCCCGATATGGGTCGGAATACTGAATGGAACTGATATATAAGTCACCGAACCGGCACCGCCATTACAGACCACTACAGGGCAGGACTTGGACAATAACCACACGCTGGATATCGGCTCAGATCTATATTATTTTGGTTACGATTAAATATTTTCGTTTACAGTACTCTTCTGCTGCAATCGAAAAACTATAAGCAGAGATATGTTTCTAGTTTCAGGCTTAAATTGCTATATTCAGCGAGTTATCCCAATCGAACGCAATTCTGGCATTCTGGCGGGTGCAGGACGTCCTTGCATGCGAGGTAAAGAAACGACAACGCGTCCAAGACATTTCCTATAAGTCTATCATGAAACTGAATATAACCTAAAAGATAACTCAGTTAACTGGTTTAACACATGGCGTAGCGTCAAAGATATTGAATTATGAGGATGTAAATCGTGGAATTTGACAGACAGTCCAAGCAGTGCAACAACTAATCGTCAGAAGTTAAACGTAGATGGTTTCTAATTGCACAAATCGGATAGGGTAGCTAAACATATACGAATGGGACATTGAGCAGGGCGGCTGGATGACCGAGAGAGCAAACACGGGAATGAGGATGATACCTGATATCTGATTGTGCAGATCGTTCGAGGGTCTGACGCGTACACGAACCCCTTTCAATAGTGCTTTAATTTACCATGATATCTTAAGACTGTTGGTAGGTCTCTGATCTCGTGTCCAACACGAAAAGCAGAGTCAATTAAACAGAAGTGGTTTTCATCTGTTTGGATACTAAGACACTCCCGGTACTGGGCTCAACAGCATTAGTATTATATATCTGTGGGATTATACAGAATGAAAATATAGGATAGAAGTGTGATGATTGACACAAAACTAGCACTTAATATTTTCCCGTCCGAAATCACCCGCTATCACTCACGAAATATTAGACCACTTTGTTGAATGTACGGGACGCGGCGAGCAGATGGTAGATGGTATTGTATGGTAGTGATAGCGATGTCTTAAGGAATAGGAGGAGCGCCAGCTATCTACAGACTATATAGCACCGGATCTTTATATAAACAACACACCTCAAAATTTTGACCGGCATGGATTACTTCCGCCAGCATAACTCGTTTCATGTGTTCTATGGAGGAGGAGTCAGTCACTCTGAGAATAATAAGTGTACTTTGCGGAGTTTATCCACACCTGCAAATGAGGTGGATAATAGCGACGTCAGGCTGTTAAGAACGAAATAGCGTCGTCTTTTAGATACTGAGCGCAAGATGGGTCAAAGGAGAGAGTATATACGAGTCTGAGCAGGTGTATAAGGATACAACAGATATCCGATCGCACTCCCGCACCTCGATTTCACCGATCGTGCTTCGGCCCAACCCTTATTAGCCGCCTAGTATCCGATACGCAAGAATCCGTATCTCCCAACCGTTGAAATCACATCACGCCATGTAGAGTAACGTAGTCATTAAACCCTGGGCAAAACAGGCACTTCAATAACCACATCCACAAGATTACATGGACACAGGACTCGGAGTGAAATCTTGATTTACTATTCTACTAAAGTCCTGGCGATTGAAGGTCTCGTGGGAATGGGAGCAGGATGATACCTCGGAGCATCGAGGCCAAACCCCGTGCAGTGATACGTTTGGTGTTTGATGGGATACGTCCTCCGCTTCCCGTCCGAGTGTGCCGGATGATATCCGAACCGTACGTTCCAGCTACAATTCAATACTTTAGCTTAAGCGAGCCGTAATTATTGGCGTGTGGGGGTAGTCGATCATGACGTCAGCAGCCCTACAGGGCCCGACTAGTGCGCACTGGCCACACCTTATTTGCATGCAATTGTAGGGTACGTACATTCTGCAGTGCAAAACCTGAACCCGCTCGTACCTTATAAACATCATGCCTGTCATCAGGGGATTTTCTCAGCGGGCACATGCATTCATCTGCTGGCTGTTCTCAGTGTGACCTGCTATTTACGCATCATGCCGCAGTTAGTGAGCACAACGACGTATAGCACAGAATCGAAATGCAAGCAGCAATTAACTGACACTATTATCCATCTCAATACTAAACGCTATATATAAATAAAGGAACCATAAACCCAGAACAATCCAAATAACCAAAGAACCTAACGCCTGTCTATAAACCTTCCCCCTAACCGCTTTCCATTATCATTGACTAGCACTTCTTCCTAATTAATGTAGCCAAAACCCCGGCGGCAGAATCGGAATTCCGTGCAGAAGCAAAGTGGCCGTGAAAATCCCATTTACAACTTCCGCTGCAATAAGGAGTGCATTGCACCGGTTGTTCGCCTTATTCGGTGCATTCGATGATTTCATAATGCGATACAGGAGGGTGGTGGTGGTGACGTGGAGGGGTGTTGGATACTGTGGGTTGTATGTGACGAACAAAAAACATATCTTACTGTGGAGTGGTGGCTTTGGAGTGGTGGCTGGGATGAGCAGAAAAGTGATGAAAGGAACGATCTAAGTCTAAGGTATTGATGTGGTTGAGGTAATTGAGATGAGTAGCTATGCGAAAGTCGGAGTCGAAGGTAGTTGGTGGGGGAGGTATAAAAATGGAAAAGCTGCAGCGGATGTAGGTTTCTAAAGCTGAAGATTAATTGATCTATTATGATTAATATTTATTGTGATGTTAAAAGTCATTAGTAAAAATCAAAGCACTTATACTTTGAAAGCTAGGTTAAACTATATTTAGACTAGAGCATTCGTTGAGAGTTGCTCTATGGATAGTATGCTAAGCAGCCACAGGTTAGTGAACGATGGCTTGAGTTACTCAACCTCACGCTATTTATGCAGCTGGGCTATGCTGATGTATCGATAACACCTTTCTAACGCATCTCGATACACATAATATATCGGGGCTATGGAATAGAATTAGATGTACTGCTCCATCTATTTCCTATCCTCGAGCGGTAGTGTTGATCGTGCAATTCTTCTGAGCGCGACGATTGGGAAATGTGGAATGTCTCTGTTTGGTCATGTTTTATCTTCTGTAGCTGGCATTAAACGAAAGAAGATAGCGCAAAGATGTAAAGTATCGAGACGAATGGGAGGACGCCGATACCCGAGAAACAACTGAAGTCGAGGATGCGACACAAATTGATGCCTCCAGCACTAATAGGACACAGAGCCTATGAAATCACTATTTAAGTTCTAGTTGCAAACAGGAGTCTAGTGAATCTAAAAAACATCATAACACATTTAGATGAGATAAAAATACCATTACATGTATTGGAAACGGGCATAAAAATAACCGAATTGTCTTACCCCGTAGTCTCTGCTAGATACAAAACCTTGAGTTGGGTGGGGGTGCATACATAATCTGCGCGTGTGTCATCCAATAACCAACAATCGTTAGCTATACGCACAACCTACTTAGCAGTATCAGTTACGCAAGAATACAGTAAATGAGACGAAGCACGTGACTCTGGGGCTGATGTTTTCAAGGTCATCGGAATCTGCTCACACTACAGGCACAGTTTCGCAAGGGGTGCTTCTAATTTAGCCGGCCGTTCTTTGGAATTATTACCGGGATTATTCGGATTGCACAAGCCCAGGTACCACTGGCAACACTTCCTTGGTCAGGTTCTAAGCACTCAAAGTGATTGTGTAAATCGAAAGTTTTTGAGCGTCACTCGACAATCTAGAGAGCGAAGCCTTTAAAAGCGGCGCGATAGGTATATTTTAATTATTGAGATCCTAGTATCACTCAGAAACTAAATTGAGATCGTTGGGGGAATCTGTGGTGCTTGCACAAACGACCATACCTGATGCGGCGTTTCTTTTCAAGTACATCTAAATTTCGAATTCATTTTAGCTTTAGAAACCGATACATAGGATAGGTTGACCTCACTGAGCGGATTGGTATAGCTCTGGAATCGGTGAGATGAAAACTGATTGACGTATCGGGGTCTCCTGAAACACAATGAACTTGGAATCGGTTCTAGCGATTCCAAGCAAATTGCTAGTGCCTCACACCTTATTTGCACGTACTCGTAGTGTGAAATCCGAAGCTGCCCTTGAATAAGGAACAGCAGCCGGTAGTGATAAACATTGTCCCTTTCATTAGATCTGATATCCTCAGAGGCAACTTACATTCTCTTGCTGGCCATCCTCGGAATGGTCAGTTATGTATTCCTCTTACCGCAGTTATTTAGCACAACCTCTAACAATGGATATGGGGGACACAAGGCGACAAAAGTCTTGCCAGAAAGAAAACGGCACAATAAGTCAACAACAACGAGAGCAATCAAAAAACGGACAGCGGCATTCGACTCCTACCGTCAAATTGACCCCGGAACGAGCTTCCTAGCACCTTCTGGACTGACGGAGGAGGGCACGCTCAAGAATCCACGCAGCGGAGTGGGTTCGCGTAAAGGCCTGGCAGAAAACACGACTGAGGCGACGCGTCCGCCAGGGACCAAGCGACGACGAGGACGAAGAGGTTTGCCTCACAGAGGTGATGACCGAATTCAGAGGGAGCGAAAGGAGTGACCTGGCCGCGGGAGAAGCGGGAGACGGGAGGAGCGACGCGCCCATGGATATGGTGATGGAGGTGGCGACAGCGGCGACACCTGCGGGGGTAACTATATTTGAGCCGACGGAGAGAAACGAGAACGAAATACGGAGAAGGAGGAGGTAGGCCCCGGCGGCCTCCAGCGACTGGAGGAGCCACATGGAGAGTACGATACGACAGCAGGCACAAGAGCTAATGCAGCTGCACCGAACAGTTGGACATCTGGCAAACCTGTTGGAAGCCCGGGCAGCCTGCGAGGAGGCACAGTGGCAGGGAATGATGACATGGATGCAGGAGAGAGAGCAGAAGTAGGACGTCCGCCATGAGGACAACAGGCTGTGGGCGGCGGGAATCACGAATATGATCGCAAAGACCATGAACGAGGTAGCACAAGGCCAGGAAGGGAGAGAGAGAGAGAAAGAAAGCCAAATGACTGCGAGGACGGACGGGGGGGGGCTAGAGGCCTCGCAACATGCAGATCAGACGCGAGAAGAGGAACCAGAGAAGCGCCAGCAGCTGCAGCAGCAACTGAAGCCCAAACTGCAGCTCAAACTGCAGCCTAAACCGCAGCCCGTGCCCAAGCCAAAGTTAGCGCCCAGACCCACTAGACGGTGGAAGACAGTCCCACCCCGAGCCAAGTGTCCGAGGGCACCCGTCGGGCAAGGCTCCGCCCCGCCAGCGGGATCGAACATGGCGCAGAGACGCCTGACATTGAGAAGAGACGAGAGCGTACCGTTCTCCAATGAGATGGACCAGGAAATCTCGACAGCGATCAACTGAGCGCTGTTCCACCAGAAGGCACCGGCCCACGTTAGGATCATGAACGTTAAAAGGAATGCCAAGGGCGCGATTACTACAATCACGTACCCGAATGCGACAACAGAGATGGCTCTGCAGTACTGCGACATGAGCATCACCGCAGCGAGGACTGTCGACAAAGGAGTCGTGGACGTTGAAGAGAATGAGTCCTGGGACAGGCTAAAGATCCACGCAGTCTCTCTCATACGGTACATGGGGACAGGCACGGAAGGCCTGCAGAAGATGCGAGAAGAATTCGAAACGGAGAATGAGGGCATAGTGATCCGCACCCAAGTGAGGTGGCTGGCGAACCCCCGTACCATCAGGGAGTGGAGGCCAAACGGAGAGATTGCTGTGTCATCGGTAGTTTTCATCCTGAAGGGGAGCAGGGTGGCACAGAGCTTAGTCAAGAAAGGCATCAAGGCGGCGGGGGTGTGGTACCGAGTCGAAACGTACACGAACGAAGGACCTGACAGCACGTGTGAGCTCTGCTGTGGGTGCGGGCACATTGAGAACAAGTGCGGCAGCAAGCCCAAATGTAGCTACTGCTCAGGCCATCACCGGACGAGTGACCACAAATGCAATGTGGTGGGATGCACTGCAAAGCAGGGATCACTCTGCGGCCACACGCTGGAGATGTTCCCTAATTGCAAAGGAAACCATATCACGTTCAGCAGCAGGTGTGTGAAGAAGACCGATGCCACCGAAGCGGAGCTGCAGAGCAGAAAAATAGGGCTAGCAGGACGAGGGTCCACGAGTGCAGCTCGAGACATGGCAACGGCAATGGGCGCGAACAGAGTGGCGCTTGGCCCTAGGCCCTAGGGGGTGGTAGAAGGAGGGGGAGATGCAGATGAAGAGGAGATGGCGGACGTGGACGAAGAAGACGAGGCAGCGGGGGGGGCAAGAGACATCACGATGGCCGAAATTGAGACTGCGACCCGGACCGCGACTGACATCGAAACTGAGACCGAAACGGGAGCCCTGGCAACCAATGATTAGAGTTATCCAGCACAACTGCGCAAGGTCATACGAGTGGACCATTGCCGCGCTGGAGATGGGAGTGGAACGCAGGGCGGACATTGTGTGCTTACAAGAGCTACCGACAGAAAGAGGAGGTATTGGGATCAGCCATTCAGCATATGAAATAAGAAAAAGAAAAAGAGTTTGGACGGCGATACGGAGAGGGAGCGGCTTGGTGGTTGATGAGCAGACGGATTTGAGCAGAGGTGCGAACGAAGATGTCATTGCCACCGACGTCAGGAAGAGAAGGGAGAGGATAACGAGGATTGTCAACATTTACGACCAACAGAACACGCATTCGGGACAGAGACCGGCGCAAAAGTTGAACTGGCAGAGAGTCAGTTGGCAGTGCAGCCCTGTCCTCGCAGGAGACTTCAACGCCCACAGCAAACGATGGGACCCAAAATGGCAAGTGCAGCGAGATGCTGCTTTCTGGGAAGATGCAATTGACGAGAATGGACTGGAGATTGGACATGACGGCAGGCCCACCCACCATTAGACAAGAGAGGACCAGGAAGGCGAGTTGGTCATCGACCTGACATTGGTAAACCGACCAATACTAAAGTGGACCATGCTGGGCGATGACCACGCCACTGGAACTGACCATGAGGTTATTGAATGAGAGGTGGGAGTAGACAGGCAGGAGGAGGCGGATCATGGGAGGGTAGTAGGGTGGAATCTGGCTGCAATGACTGAGAAAGACGTGGAAGCAGCGGGGAAGCTATGGGCGGAACTAGCGAAGGAAAGAGCTCAATTAGATGCAGAGTACACAGTGGACAAGGTGGAGCAGGAGGCCACATTGTGTCAGAAAGCAATGAGCAGCGTTCTCGATGCCACAGCAAAGAAAATCAGGATTTGTGCCACAACAAAGAGATGGTGGAACGCCGACATCAAAGAAAGGAGAAGGACGGTAGGGAGAGAGAGAAGGAGAAGATGGTACTCGGAGGAGGCTGCCCGGGCGAAGGCAGAGCTCGAGAAGTCGATCCGGCGGTCAAAGAGAGAAATGTGCAGTGATTACTTGAAAAACATGAGGGGAGCCGAGGTGTGGAGAGTGGCACAATACGCGAACCATCGGGTGGCCATGACCGTGGAGGCCTTAACGGACAGAGAGGGCAACCAAGCAAACATATGATTGGAGAAGGAGGAGATGCTGAGGCACGAATCTTTCCCCCCGAACGACAGCGACCAGTACTACGAACTACCTTCAGCTGGATGCGCACACACACGCGTCACTGAGCAAGCAGTTACGCGAGCCTTGTATTCTCATTCAGTCAAGAAGGCACCGGGACCAGACAAGCTGTCTTTTGGCGCCATACGGCCGCTCTGAGAGTGGGACAAAAAGAGGAGCGTGAGGCTGCCGAGGGCGGCAATTTGCATGCGAAGAAACCCAGCGGTATGGAAGCGGGCCAGCGGTGTGGTGATTCGCAAGCCTGGCAAAGACAACTATACGAAGCTGAAGGCCTACCGCTCCATATCCCTGTGTAGCTCCATGGGAAACGTGGTCGAGAAAGGAGCCGCCGAGCTGCTGTCAGAAGTGGCCGAACGGAGAGGGCTACTGGGCGACGGACAATTCGGAAGCAGGAAAGGATGGTCAGCCATCAATGCAGTGGCCATCATGGTCGACAGAGCTCACGCAGCTTGGACAAATGGCCACATAACAGGCGTGCTTCTCATGGACATCAAGGCAGCCTTCCCGAGCGTGGCAAAATGAAGATTAGTCAACTTGATGATGGTCAGGCAAATGGACGGAGACATTATACGATGGACGGAGAGCTTCCTGTCGGAAAGAACGGTGGAGATGGTAATCGACGGTAACGCCATGGAAAGACACCCAGTAGAGGTAGGGTTCCCGCAAGGCTCATCTGAGTCACCGATCCTCTTTGCGATCTACAAGTCAGGACTAATCGAGTGGGTCGAAGAGATTGTATCAGAAGCCGAGGGGCTATCCTTTATAGACAACCTCGGCTGGGTGGCGACCGGATGTGATGTCAACCATGTTGTCTCGATACTTGAGAGATGCGCAGCGAAGCGCATTGAGGGGGCAAGTAGACGAGGGCTACAGTTCGCCACTGCAAACACGGAGGCGGCACTATTCACGCGCAGATGAGGCCACCGGAAACACCTCCGGCCAATATTCACAGGAAAGATAAGTGTCGGAAACGAGTCTGTACGGTGCAAGGCATAGGCGACCCGGTGGCTGGGCGTGTGGTTGGAGCACATCTGACATTCACGGATCACCACAACCAATGCATGAAGACAGCCAGGGCAGCAGAAGCCATGCTCGGAACCATTACCATGACATACGGCGTTGTCCCTGAGAGCGTAAGGGCCATCCAAGTGGTGTGCGTCCAAGCGGTCGCACTATATGGCAGTGAGCTCTGGTGGGATCCCAGGGAGGTAGACAGGCGAGACGACCTCCAACACCTCCTCAATCGACAAGCCAGATCCATCCTGGGCGCGCTGCCCACGACTCTGTGGGGTGCACTAATGAGAGAGTCAGGGCTTACACCGGCACCAGTAATCTTGGACTCCCGACAACAGCGATTCGCAGCGAGAATAGAAATTGCATGCAGTAGCAAACCAAAGGAGCTACACAAAAACCCCTCTTCCGGAGCACCGATATGCAGAGCAGTCAGGAAAGAGCATTAGCATGGCCAGACAACCGAAGGCATGAACTGGGCGGCCCCGGGCGAAGAGCCAGCGGTCAGGACCACCATACTGGACGACACCACTGCAGCTAAAAGCGCCGCGCAGTGCTGGGCAAGAGAGAACGAAGCAACAGTCGGAGCAGGGGTCTGGATGTGGTTGACAGATGGATCAGGCTCAGAAGATGGCCGAGTGGGAGCCGCAGCAGTGCGTAAACACGGAAATCAATGGAGGTCTCGCCGCAGCTTTCTGGGCACCGGACGCATGAAGGTCTTCGACGCCGAACTTTGGGCGATTGGACTCGCGCTTGATGTGGCGATGGAGAAGAGAGAAACATTGCAGAAACATAGAGTAGAGACCGTGGCAGTCTTCAGCGACTCGCAGGCCGCAATCCGACGAGCGGCCCACCTGGAGCCGGGCCCAGGGCAGCGACTGGCGAGGCGGATCGACAGGAGGGCGCGGAGCCTCCTCGGCCACCGCATCGCAACCGAGATCCACTGTGTCCCAGGGTACTCCGGCATCCCTGGAAATGAAGAAGCAGACCGTCAGGTGAACTCGGCCCGAGACGCAAACGAATGCACAGTGGTCGAGCGGCCATACCCCTCGGCCTCGAACAGGGCTCAACGAATCTCCGAGGGAAGATCGGCAGCTAAGGCGGAGTGGGAGGCCGACAAGTGCAGCAAGCACTTCAGCTGCAGACTCACGGGCAAGGCGGGGACCAAGAGACCTATCCCGATGACAAGAGTGAAGCCGCTGGCCGCCAGGTTCCACCTAGTGAAGTCCGGGCATGCGCCCACGGGGGTCTACCTAAAACGGTTCGGCCACCGAGATGACGGCAAATGCTGGTGGTGTGGAGGGACAGTGTCCCAGATGCGGGAGCACCCCTTCCGCCACTGCAGCCGTTTGAGAGTCCACCAGAGAGAACTATGCATCAGCAACAACCCTAGTTTCCGTCTGAAACACCCGGGTGTTCCGGACGGCTCTGACTGCTCTGACGGAACGTCGAACCCTCTGAGGGAGAAATACATGCTACCCGTCGCCCAGGCGACGGGTCGCGTTGCATACTCACCTCCATTACTCTGCACCCGGTATACGCACCATCAGAACGACACGTGTGTTACACTCTTCGCAGGGGCTGCAGTTATGCTGTAGCGGTTCACACAACGCCTGGCGATGTTTATGCGTTTCTTCGGCCGATAGCCACATTTTACCTCTCCGCTATTGCTATAATATATCGGTTGCTGCACTCACCCCATATATGTTTAGCTTTGAGATTTTGTCACATATTGCAGTACAGTCTTCGCTTCGGATACCTCACTTGCTGTTGCATTTGCTTCGCCATTATCATATTTTACAGGTGTGAAATATACAGGCTAATCTTCACACTCTCTAGTACTATGCCCTCAGTCCTCCACATTCTGCGTTGATCCATCATCGGCTTGTGATGCTTCTTCCTCCTCATCCGCATCCGCACCATCGCCATCCTCCCCCTCATACCCGTCGACACCACTGGGTCCCAGGTCAGTCCTCCACATTCTGCGTTGATCCATCCTCGACTTGCGATGATTCTTCCTCCTCATCCGCATCCGCATCCGCATCATCGCCATCCTCGCCCCCATACCCGTCAACATCACTGGTTTCCAGGTCAAACCTCTCGAGTTCCGTCGCGGGCTGTCGTCGCCGGCAGGCAGTGGGGATGGCATCGCGATCGTCGCTTTCATCACCTTCATCTTCGTAATCCCCGCTGCCCCCTGGCATCCCGAAATGAAGTTCGTCATCCA
>Ga0307515_10002608_pt1 | contig 38833 bp, 33 predicted proteins | sample 17_EM_MG_FD_194513 | JGI IMG/M metagenome (GOLD analysis project Ga0307515, IMG submission 194513) | Populus trichocarpa ectomycorrhiza microbial communities from riparian zone in the Pacific Northwest, United States - 17_EM | ecosystem: Host-associated > Plants > Roots > Unclassified | place... | reverse complement strand
ACCTGTCCGGCCCTGACCCCGGCCCTGACCGGATTGTCAGTGGCGTGACATAGGGTTTTGAACGTGGAGCCCGACCTTTTCACCGCCGCAGCCGAAGAACGCCAGGAGAAGGACCCGTCCAGCAGTCCCCTGGCGGTACGGATGCGCCCGCGCACCCTCGACGAGGTCGTGGGCCAGCAGCACCTCCTGAAGCCGGGCTCACCCCTGCGCCGACTGGTCGGCGAGGGCGCGGGCGGCCCCGCCGGAGCTTCCTCGGTGATCCTCTGGGGCCCGCCCGGCACCGGCAAGACGACCCTCGCGTACGTCGTCTCCAAGGCGACCAACAAGCGGTTCGTGGAGCTGTCCGCGATCACCGCCGGGGTCAAGGAGGTCCGCGCGGTCATCGAAGGTGCCCGCCGCGCCACCGGCGGCTTCGGCAAGGAGACCGTCCTCTTCCTCGACGAGATCCACCGCTTCAGCAAGGCCCAGCAGGACTCCCTGCTCCCGGCCGTCGAGAACCGCTGGATCACCCTGATCGCGGCGACGACGGAGAACCCGTACTTCTCGGTGATCTCCCCGCTCCTGTCCCGCTCCCTCCTCCTGACCCTCGAACCCCTCACCGACGACGACCTGCGCGCCCTGCTCCGCCGGGCCCTGTCCGACGAGCGCGGCCTGAAGGACGCGGTCACCCTCCCCGAGGACAGCGAGAACCACCTGCTGCGCATCGCCGGCGGCGATGCCCGGCGCGCGCTGACCGCCCTGGAGGCCGCCGCCGGGGCCGCCCTCGACAAGGGCGAGCCGGACATCACCCTCCAGACCCTGGAGGAGACCGTCGACCGCGCGGCGGTGAAGTACGACCGCGACGGCGACCAGCACTACGACGTGGCCAGCGCCCTCATCAAGTCCATCCGGGGTTCGGACGTCGACGCGGCGCTGCACTACCTCGCCCGCATGATCGAGGCCGGCGAGGACCCCCGCTTCATCGCCCGCCGCCTGATGATCTCCGCGAGCGAGGACATCGGCCTCGCCGATCCCAACGCCCTGCCGATCGCGGTCGCCGCCGCCCAGGCCGTAGCGATGATCGGCTTCCCGGAGGCCGCGCTCACCCTCAGCCACGCCACCATCGCGCTCGCGCTGGCCCCCAAGTCGAACGCGGCGACCATGGCGATCGGCGCCGCCATGGAGGACGTACGCAAGGGGCACGCGGGCCCGGTGCCGATGCATCTGCGGGACGGGCACTACAAGGGCGCAGCCAAGCTCGGGCATGCCCAGGGGTACGTCTATCCGCACGATCTGCCCGAGGGGATCGCCGAGCAGCAGTACGCCCCGGAGGAGCTGAAGGACCGCGAGTACTACGAGCCGACCCGGCACGGCGCCGAGGCGCGGTACGCGGACGCCGTGGAGTGGACCAGGAAACACCTTGGTCGTAAGCGGTCCTGAGCACCCTGTAGAATTCTGCGCAGTGCTGCGTCCCGTGTCCGACTCCGGTCGGCGCCTCAGGCGGGACAACCAGCCGGATCTTCTGATCCAGGAGCGTCGCGCACCGTCGTAGGTGTCGCGGGCAGCCCACCACCACCCGGGGTTCCGGGACCGGTCGGTGGGCCGTTCGTGTGCTGCACATGTGCCCAGACCAGGGGAACGGCAGCCTGGCAAGTCCCTCGTGGACCTGTTGGGATTCCCCCGGCTGCGGATGCGACCTCCCCTAACCCTGAGGCAGCCGAAAAGGAAAAGGAATAAGCAGTGGCGAATCAGCCCCGCCCCAAGGTCAAGAAGTCGCGTGCCCTCGGCATCGCGCTGACCCCGAAGGCCGTCAAGTACTTCGAGGCCCGTCCCTACCCGCCGGGTGAGCACGGTCGTGGCCGCAAGCAGAACTCGGACTACAAGGTCCGTCTGCTGGAGAAGCAGCGTCTGCGCGCGCAGTACGACGTGTCCGAGCGCCAGCTCGTCCGCGCCTACGAGCGTGCCTCCAAGGTCCAGGGCAAGACCGGTGAGGCCCTGATCATCGAGCTGGAGCGTCGTCTCGACGCGCTGGTCCTTCGTTCGGGCATCGCCCGCACGATCTACCAGGCCCGCCAGATGGTCGTTCACGGCCACATCGAGGTCAACGGTGGCAAGGTCGACAAGCCGTCGTTCCGCGTCAAGCCCGACGACGTCGTGATGGTGCGCGAGCGCAGCCGCAGCAAGACCCTGTTCGAGGTTTCCCGCGCCGGTGGCTTCGCCCCCGACGGCGAGACCCCGCGCTACCTCCAGGTGAACCTCGGCGCCCTGGCGTTCCGCCTGGACCGCGAGCCGAACCGCAAGGAGATCCCGGTGATCTGCGACGAGCAGCTCGTCGTCGAGTACTACGCCCGCTGATCACCTCACGGACGTAGCACCACCTTTCGCGTCAGCCCGCCGTCTCCCCGCCCTTCCGGGTGGGCGAGGCGGCGGGCTTTCGCATGTCCACGCTCACCGCAGTGGGCCGCACCGGGCCGCGCGGCACCGGCACCGCGTCCAGCGCCCGGGACGGCCCCAGCGCCCGCGCCACGGCCTCCTCACGGCCCAGCCGCGCCCCCTCCCGTACGCACTCCGCGTACCGCTCGTCGCCGAGGCGCTCGCGGGCCATCGCCTCGCACAGCTCGTGCGGCGCGTTGTAGTACGCCGAGCCGAACAGCGGCAGCCCCACCGACGGCCACATCCCGCCCGCCGCGCCCTGCAGCAGGGCGGCCTCGGCGGCATCGCCCTCCGCCGCCGTCACCAGGGCCAGCAGCTCGACCGCGAGCACCGAGCCGAGCAGATCACGGAAGCCGTGCGCGCTGCCCAGGCAGTCCGCCAACAGGTCGCGCGCCAGCGGGAGTTCGCCGTCGCTCCAGGCGACGTAGGCCAGGACGTACAGCGCGTACGCCCGGGTCCAGCGCTCGCCGTGGTCCTCGCACACGCGGCGGACGTCCTCGCACAGCTTCACCGCGTCCGCCAGATCGCCCTGGAACGCCCGGGTCATCGCCAGCTCGACCTGGCCCATCAGCACGTTGCTGTTGAGCTCGCCGATCTGCTGATAGCGGTCGAGCGCCGAGCGCAGCAGGGTCTCCGCGCGCGGCATGTCGTCCGTGACCAACGCCAGGCAGCCGGTGCGGTGTTCGGCGTACGCGACCGCCGTGGGGTTCGCCGCGTGGTCGGCCTCCTCGCGGCACTCCTGGAGCGCGGCCAGCGCGGGCACGGTGTCGCCCTGGAGGATCGCCACATAGCCGAGCACCCACAGCGCCTTCAGCCGTGACTGGTCGTTGGCCGTGTCCTCGGCGTCCAGCTGCACGGCCTGCTCCAGCCAGTGCCGGCCCTCCGCGAGGCGCCCGCAGCCCGCCCAGTAGAACCACAGGGAGCCCGCGAGGTACTGGCCCAGGTGTGTCTCGTCCGGCTCGGTCAGGCAGTACTCCAGGGCGCCGCGCAGATTCGGCAGCTCCGCCTCGACCCGCGCGGCGACCTCGCCCTGGCGCGGCGAGAACCAGTCCAGCTCGCACCAAGTGGCCAGCCCCAGATACCAGTCGCGGTGCCGCCGCCGCAGCCGGGCCGCGTCCCCGGTCGCCTCCAGCCAGTCGGCGCCGTAGGCCCGGATCGTGTCGAGCATCCGGTAGCGCATGCCCGTCGGAGTCTCCTCGCGGACGACCACGGACTGTGCGAGGAGTTCGGACAGCACGTCGAGGACGCTGTCCGAAGGTAATCCGTCGCCGCCGCACACGTACTCGGCGGCCTCCAGGTCGAAGCGTCCGGCGAACACCGACAGCCGCGCCCACAGCAACCGCTCCTGGGGCGTGCACAGTTCATGGCTCCAGCCGATCGCCGTACGCAACGTCTGATGCCGGGGCAGCGCGTCCCTGCGCCCGCCGGCCAGCAGCCGGAACCGGTCGTCGAACCGTGCCAGCAACTCCCCGGGCGCCAGCGCCCGCAGCCGCCCCGCCGCCAGTTCGACGGCAAGGGGAATCCCGTCGAGCCGTCGGCACAACTCCCGTACATCCGGGTCGTCTTCATCGAGGGCGACCCCCTGCTGCGCGGCCCGGTCGGCGAACAGCTCCACCGCCTCGTCCTCGCCCAACGGCGCCAGCGCGACCACCCGTTCACCCGCCAGCTCCAGCGGCCGCCGTCCCACCGCGAGCACCCGCAGCCCCGGCGCCCGCCCGAGCAACTCGGCCACCAGCGAGGCACACACCTCCACCAGATGCTCGAACCCGTCCAGCACCAACAGCAGTTGACGATCCGTCAAGTGAGCGAGCAGCGCCTCACGCGGCAACCGTGCGGTGTGATCCGTCAGCCCCAGCGCCTCCACGACCGCGAAGCCCACGAGTTCCGGGTCGCGCACCGCCGCCAGCTCCACCCGCCACACCCCGTCCGGGGGTGCGGAGAGGGCCGCCGCGTGGGCCGCGAGCCGGGACTTGCCGACCCCGCCGGGGCCGGTCACCGTGACCAGACGCGAGGCGTCGAGCGCCCGGGCCAGCTCGGTGAGTTCGGCCGAGCGGCCCACGAACCGGTCGGGTTCGAGGGGCAGATTGCCGTCCGCGGTGGCGTCGCCGCCATGGGAAGCTCGCATGGAACACGGAGCGTACTGAACCGTATTCAGTCCGTACAATCGCTTCGCCCAACTCCACCGCGCGCGGGGCGGTAATGCGGTACGGAGCGCCACCCCCGGCGCGATAGGCTCGGGCCCGGTTATCCACAGGTGTTTACGGGGCGCCGCCTCCGGCGCGATAGGCTCGGACGAGTCATCAACAGGTGTTTACGAGAGCGGGTGTCAGGTGTCCGGTGGAGAGGTGGCCGGGATCCTGGTGGCCGTCTTCTGGGCGATCCTGGTCTCGTTCCTCGCCGTCGCACTGGTGAGGCTGGCCCAGACGCTCAAGGCGACCACCAAGCTGGTCGCGGACGTGACCGATCAGGCCGTGCCGCTGCTGGCGGACGCCTCCGCGGCGGTGCGCTCCGCGCAGACCCAGATCGACCGGGTCGACGCGATCGCCACCGACGTCCAGGAAGTCACCTCGAACGCCTCCGCACTGTCCACCACCGTCGCCTCCACCTTCGGCGGGCCCCTCGTCAAGGTCGCGGCCTTCGGCTACGGCGTCCGCCGGGCCCTGGGCGGCCGCCGCGAGGACGTGCCCGCGCCGTCCGGGGCGTCCCGTCGTACGGTGATCGTGGGCCGTACCGTCCCGGCCGGACGGCGGGGCAAGCGCACCCGGAAGAAGGACTGACCGAGCGATGTTCCGCCGTACGTTCTGGTTCGGCACGGGCGTAGCCGCCGGTGTCTGGGCGACCACCAAGGTCAATCGCAAGCTGAAGCAGCTGACCCCCGAGCACCTCGCCGTCGCCGCGGCCAACAAGGCGCTCGAAGCGGGCCACAAGCTCAAGGACAGCGCGGTGGGCTTCGCGCTCGACGTCCGCGCGGGCATGGCCCAGCGCGAGGCCGAACTCGGTGACGCGCTGGGGATCAACGCCCCGGTCGACCCCGAACTCCCGGCGCCCCGGCAGCACATCGCCATCGAGAACCGCAACACCCCGATGTCCGTCGAAAGAAACGACAGGACGACGTACTCGTACAACCGGAATGAGGACCACTGATGGAGTCGGCTGAAATCCGCCGCCGCTGGCTGAGCTTCTACGAGGAGCGCGGCCACACGGTCGTTCCCTCGGCGTCGCTCATCGCGGACGACCCGACTCTGCTCCTGGTCCCCGCCGGCATGGTCCCCTTCAAGCCGTACTTCCTCGGCGAGGTCAAGCCGCCGTGGCCGCGCGCCACCAGCGTGCAGAAGTGTGTGCGCACGCCCGACATCGAAGAGGTCGGCAAGACCACCCGGCACGGCACGTTCTTCCAGATGTGCGGCAACTTCTCCTTCGGCGACTACTTCAAGGAAGGCGCGATCACCTACGCCTGGGAGCTGCTCACCTCGCCCCAGGACAAGGGTGGTTACGGCCTCGACCCCGAGCGTCTGTGGATCACGGTCTACCTCGACGACGACGAGGCCGAGACCATCTGGCGCGAGAAGATCGGCGTCCCCGCCGAGCGCATCCAGCGCCTCGGCAAGAAGGACAACTACTGGTCGATGGGCGTCCCCGGACCCTGTGGCCCGTGCTCCGAGATCAACTACGACCGCGGCCCCGAGTTCGGCGTCGAGGGCGGCCCCGCCGTCAACGACGAGCGGTACGTGGAGATCTGGAACCTCGTCTTCATGCAGTACGAGCGCGGCGAGGGCATCGGCAAGGAGGACTTCGAGATCCTCGGCGAGCTGCCCAGCAAGAACATCGACACGGGCCTCGGCCTGGAGCGCCTCGCGATGATCCTGCAGGGCGTGCAGAACATGTACGAGATCGACACCTCCATGGCCGTCATCAAGAAGGCCACCGAGCTGACCGGCGTCGAGTACGGCGAGTCGCACGAGTCCGACGTCTCCCTGCGCGTGGTCACCGACCACATGCGCACGTCCGTGATGCTCATCGGCGACGGCGTAACCCCCGGCAACGAGGGCCGCGGTTACGTCCTGCGCCGCATCATGCGCCGCGCCATCCGCAACATGCGGCTGCTCGGTGCCACGGGTCTGGTCGTCAAGGACCTCATCGACACCGTCATCGCGATGATGGGCCAGCAGTACCCGGAGCTGGTCACCGACCGTCAGCGCATCGAGACCGTGGCCCTCGCCGAGGAGGCCGCCTTCGTCAAGACGCTGAAGGCCGGCACCAACATCCTCGACACCGCCATCGCCGACACCAAGCAGTCGGGCGGCAAGATCCTCGCCGGCGACAAGGCGTTCCTGCTCCACGACACCTGGGGTTTCCCGATCGACCTCACCCTCGAAATGGCCGCCGAACAGGGCCTTTCCGTGGACGAGGACGGCTTCCGGCGACTGATGAAGCAGCAGCGCGACCAGGCCAAGGCCGACGCGCAGGCCAAGAAGACCGGCCACGCGGGCGTCGGTGCCTACCGCGAGATCGCCGACAAGGCCGGCGAGACCGACTTCATCGGCTACTCGGACACCCAGGGCGAGTCCACCATCGTCGGCATCCTCGTCGACGGTGTCTCCTCCCCGGCCGCGACCGAGGGCGACGAGGTCGAGATCGTCCTCGACCGCACCCCGTTCTACGCCGAGGGCGGCGGCCAGATCGGCGACACCGGCCGCATCAAGGTCGAGTCCGGTGCCGTGATCGAGATCCGCGACTGCCAGAAGCCGGTCCCGGGCGTCTACGTTCACAAGGGCGTCGTCCAGTACGGCGAGGTCACCGTCGGCGCCAAGGCCGAGGCCGCGATCGACATCCGCCGCCGTACCGCCATCGCCCGCGCCCACTCGGCCACTCACCTCACCCACCAGGCGCTGCGTGACGCGCTGGGTCCGACGGCCGCGCAGGCCGGTTCCGAGAACCAGCCGGGCCGTTTTCGCTTCGACTTCGGATCGCCGTCCGCGGTTCCCACGGCCGTGATGACCGACGTCGAGCAGAAGATCAACGAGGTGCTCGCCCGCGACCTGGACGTGCACGCCGAGATCCTCAGCCTCGACGAGGCCAAGAAGCAGGGCGCCATCGCCGAGTTCGGCGAGAAGTACGGCGAGCGGGTCCGCGTCGTGACCATCGGCGACTTCTCCAAGGAGCTGTGCGGCGGTACGCACGTCCACAACACCTCGCAGCTCGGCCTGGTCAAGCTGCTCGGCGAGTCATCGATCGGCTCCGGAGTGCGCCGTATCGAAGCGCTCGTCGGTGTCGACGCGTACAACTTCCTCGCCCGTGAGCACACGGTCGTCGCCCAGCTCCAGGAGCTGATCAAGGGGCGCCCGGAGGAGCTTCCGGAGAAGGTCTCCGCCATGCTCGGCAAGTTGAAGGACGCCGAGAAGGAGATCGAGAAGTTCCGCGCCGAGAAGGTGCTGCAAGCTGCGGGCGGTCTCGTCGAGTCGGCCAAGGACGTGCACGGTGTCGCGCTGGTCACCGGCCAGGTGCCGGACGGCACGAGCGCCGACGACCTGCGCAAGCTGGTCCTCGACGTGCGCGGCCGTATCCAGGGCGGACGCGCAGCCGTCGTAGCCCTCTTCACGGTCAACAACGGCAAGCCGCTCACCGTCATCGCCACCAACGAGGCCGCCCGCGAGCGCGGTCTCAAGGCCGGCGACCTGGTCCGCGCGGCTGCCAAGACCCTCGGCGGCGGCGGTGGCGGCAAGCCGGACGTGGCCCAGGGCGGTGGGCAGAACCCGGCTGCCGTCGGTGAAGCCGTGGACGCAGTCGAGCGCCTCGTCGCCGACACGGCCAAGTAAGAAACGGCCGCGAAGATGCGCAGAGGACGTCGACTCGCGATCGACGTCGGGGACGCCCGGATCGGGGTCGCCTCGTGCGACCCCGACGGGATCCTCGCCACTCCCGTCGAGACGGTCCCCGGCCGCGACATCCCGGCGGCGCACCGCCGGCTGAAGCAACTCGCCGAGGAGTACGAACCGATCGAAGTCGTCGTCGGTCTCCCGCGTTCCCTCAAGGGCGGCGAGGGACCGGCCGCCGTGAAGGTCCGGGCCTTCGCCCAGGAACTCGCGAAGGGCATCGCCCCGGTACCGGTCAGACTGTTGGACGAACGGATGACCACGGTGACGGCCAGTCAGGGACTGCGCGCCTCCGGGGTGAAGTCCAAGAAGGGCAGGTCGGTCATCGACCAGGCGGCAGCGGTCATCATTCTGCAGCAGGCCCTGGAATCCGAACGGGTGTCAGGTAAAGCACCCGGCGAGGGCGTCGAAGTGGTCATCTGATCGCGATACGGTAACGTTCCGCGCGATGTGATGGTGTTCGAACAGCCATGGCACAGCAAGAGGCGGGACGGAAGCCGGAGCCGCAAGCGCCGCGACCGCCGCCTCGCGGCTCTAGGGGATCGATGACTGAGTATGGCCGGGGCCCAGGCTCCGAACCGTGGCATCCGGAGGACCCGTTGTTCGGGGACGTCGGATGGGAAGGACAGCAGGCCCAGCCGGGGCAGCAGTCCTCCTACGGCGGCCAGCCGCAGCACTATCCGGAACAGCCGCAGCAGCCGCAGCAGTACGGCGACTGGGGCCATGGCCAGCAGGCCGACTACGGTCAGGCGCAGCAGCAATACCAGGTCTACGACGAACAGGGCAACCCGCAGTACCCCGACCAGCAACAGTGGGCGGACCAGCAGCAGTACGCCGATCAGAGCCATCAGCAGTACGCCGGTCAGCAGCAATATCAGCAGGGCGGCTGGGACGGCACCGGTGTGCCCGGTCAGGTCCCGTACGTCGCGGATCCTGTCGACCCGTACGGGCAACAGGCCGCGGCCTACGGCGAACAGCAGCCCGACTTCTACGGCACGCCCGAGGCGTACCCGCCGCCGGAGCCGCCGAGCAGGCGCCGCACCGAGCCCGAACCCGAGAAGACCGACTGGGACCCGGGCCCCGATCAGGGTGAACACGCATTCTTCGCGGGTGGCGGCGACGATGACGACGAGGCCGACGACGAGCCGGACGGGCGTGGGCGCGGTGACCGGCGGGGCAAGGGCGGCAAAGGCAAAGGCAAGGATAAAGGCGGCAAGGAGCGGAAGCGTCGCAACGGCTGCGCCTGCCTTGTGGTCGTCATGGTGTTCGGCGGCGGCCTGGCCACCGTCGGCTACTTCGGTTACCACCTCTACCAGAACCGTTTCGGCTCGGCGCCGGACTACGCGGGCGACGGTACCGGTTCGGTGAGCGTCACCATCCCCAAGGGCGCCTTCGGATCGGATATCGGGCAGAAGCTGAAGGAAGCGGGCGTCGTCAAGAGCGTGGACGCCTTCGTGGTCGCCCAGTCCCAGAATCCGGACGGGAAGAAGATCCAGGCCGGCGTCTTCCTGCTGAAGAAGAATATGTCCGCCGCGAGCGCCGTCAAGCTGATGCTCGACCCCACGAGCCAGGACAATCTGATCGTCGCCCCGGGCTGGCGAAACGCTCAGGTCTACGCGGCGATCGACAAGAAACTCCAGATTTCCGACGGCACCACCAAGGCTGTTGCCGCCAAGGAGTACAAGAGCCTCGGACTGCCCAGCTGGGCGAACGACAACAAGAACATCAAGGACCCGCTGGAGGGTTTCCTCTTCCCGGGAACCTATGGCGCCGCCAAGGGCATGAAACCCGAGACGGTCCTCAAGCAGCTGGTCGCCCAGGCCAATGAGAAATACGACGCGATCGGCCTCTCGGCGAAGGCCAGGGCGCTCAACCTGGAAAACCCGCTGCAGCTCATCACGGTCGCGAGCCTCGTCCAGGCCGAGGGCAAGACGCACGAGGACTTCCGCAAGATGGCCGAAGTCGTCTACAACCGTCTCAAGACCACGAACGATCAGACCAACCAGTATCTGCAATTCGACTCGACCTTCAATTATCTGAAGGGCCAGAGCAAGATCCGCATCAGCGAGTCCGAGATCAACAGCAACAAGGACCCGTACAACACCTACACCCAGAAGGGCCTGCCGCCCGGTCCCATCGACAACCCCGGTGACGAGGCTCTGGCAGCGGCACTGAACCCGACCCGCGACGGCTGGATCTACTTCGTGGCGACCGACGGCGAGAACAAGACCGAATTCGCCAAGACGTACGCCGAATTCCAGGCACTCAAGGAAAAGTTCAATGACAGTTCGGGCAACTGACGCCCGCCGTGCCGCCGTGCTCGGTTCGCCCATCGCCCACTCCCTCTCCCCGGTGCTGCATCGCGCGGCGTACGGGGAGCTGGGGCTCGACAACTGGTCCTACGACCGCTTCGACGTCGACGAGGCGGGCCTGCCGGGGTTCTTCAAGGACCTCGGACCGGAGTGGGCGGGCCTGTCGCTGACCATGCCGCTGAAGCGGGCGGTCATACCGCTGCTGGACGAGATCAGCGAGACCGCGGCATCGGTGGACGCGGTCAACACGGTCGTGTTCACCGAGGACGGCCGACGGGTCGGCGACAACACGGACATCCCCGGCATGGTCGCCGCCCTCCGCGAACACGGCATCGAACAGGTCGACTCGGCCGCGATCCTCGGCGCCGGCGCCACCGCGTCCTCCGCGCTCGCCGCCCTCTCCCGCGTCTGCACCGGCAAGGTCGTCGCCTACGTCCGCAGCGAGGCCCGCGCCGCCGAGATGCGGCAGTGGGGCGAGCGGCTCGACGTGGAGGTCCGCACGGCGGACTGGGCCGACGCGGCCGAGGGGCTGCGCGCCCCCCTGGTCTTCGCGACCACGCCCGCCGGTACGACGGACGCACTCGCCTCGGCCGTACCGGAACGGCCTGCCACCCTCTTCGACGTCCTCTACGACCCCTGGCCCACGAACCTCGCGGCCCGCTGGTCCGGCTACGGCGGCGCGGTCGTCAGCGGCCTCGACCTGCTGGTCCACCAGGCGGTACTCCAGGTGGAACAGATGACGGGCTGCCGACCGGCACCGGTGGACGCGATGCGGAGGGCGGGAGAGAAGGCGCTGGCGGATCGGTGAGGGGCGCCACTCCGCTGTTGCCGGCCGGGGTCGACAGGGCGGGCTGGACGACGTCGGTTGATTGATGAACCCAACCCGGCAGCACGGTCTGGCGGGTCATTGCCTCCGGCCAGATGCCGCGGGTGAGAGGTGATGGCCGACTGCTGACCCAGGCTCCGTAGAGCGTCCACCATCGCCGTCAGGCGACCCTCGACCTCACCCCGGCAAAGCCGTCAAGAAGCCACCGTCCGGCCGTTCACGCGGCCCCCGCAAGGCGGCCACGCGCGCGTCAATCGAACCCCGGCCTTGGCCCGGTCGTGCGGAGCGAGGACGTGCCGTACGCCAGCCGCCTCCACCACTCCGCGTCCGTTCCCTGGACCGTCGGGCAGGTGTGTGCCCCGGACGTGGGAGGATCGGGGGGTGGCGGGCCAGGGCCGCGCACCCGGTCACGTCGTCGTCGTACGCGAGGACGCGCGTACGCAGCAGTACCAGGGCGCGAGCATGAGGAGCACCGTTGAGCAGGTTGCGCTGGCTGACCGCGGGGGAGTCCCACGGTCCCGCACTCGTGGCGACGCTGGAGGGCCTTCCCGCCGGCGTGCCGATCACCACGGACATGGTGGCGGACCACCTGGCCCGGCGCCGGCTCGGTTATGGACGCGGCGCGCGCATGAAGTTCGAGCGTGACGAGGTCACCTTCCTCGGCGGTGTCCGGCACGGGCTGACCCTCGGTTCGCCGGTCGCGATCATGGTGGGCAACACGGAGTGGCCCAAGTGGGAGCAGGTCATGGCGGCCGACCCGGTCGATCCGGAGATCCTGGCGGGTCTCGCCCGTAACGCTCCGCTGACCCGCCCGCGGCCCGGTCACGCCGACCTCGCCGGTATGCAGAAGTACGGCTTCGACGAGGCCCGGCCGATCCTTGAGCGTGCCTCCGCGCGGGAGACCGCGGCCCGTGTCGCGCTGGGCGCCGTCGCCCGGTCGTACATCAAGGAGACGGCCGGGATCGAGATCGTCTCGCATGTCGTGGAGTTGGCTTCCGCCAAGGCGCCGCGGGGTGTGCTGCCCACGCCCGCCGATGTCGAGAAGCTGGACGCCGACCCCGTGCGCTGCCTGGACGCGGATGCCTCGAAGGCGATGGTCGCGGAGATCGACCAGGCCCACAAGGACGGTGACACCCTCGGTGGTGTCGTCGAGATCCTTGCCTACGGCGTTCCCGTCGGCCTCGGTTCGCACGTGCACTGGGACCGCAAGCTGGATGCCCGCCTCGCCGGTGCCCTCATGGGTATCCAGGCGATCAAGGGTGTCGAGATCGGTGACGGTTTCGAGCTGGCTCGGGTGCCCGGCTCCCAGGCGCACGACGAGATCGTGAACACCGATGAGGGCATTCGTCGGGTCTCCGGGCGCTCCGGTGGCACCGAAGGCGGGCTGTCCACGGGTGAACTGCTGCGCGTGCGCGCCGCGATGAAGCCCATCGCGACCGTGCCGCGTGCCCTGCAGACCGTCGACGTGGTGACCGGTGAGGCCACGCAGGCTCATCACCAGCGTTCCGACGTGTCCGCGGTTCCGGCCGCCGGCATCGTCGCCGAGGCGATGGTCGCCCTCGTCCTCGCGGACGCCGTTGCCGAGAAGTTCGGCGGCGACTCGGTGCCCGAGACCCGCCGCAACGTCCGCTCGTACCTCGAGAACCTGGCCATCCGGTGACCGCAGCCCCGCTCGTCGTCCTGGTCGGTCCCATGGGCGTCGGCAAGTCCACCGTCGGGCAGCAGCTCGCCGACCGGCTCGGCGTCGGCTACCGGGACACCGACGACGACATCGTGGCCGCCGAGGGCCGCACCATCGCCGAGATCTTCGTCGACGAGGGCGAGCCCGTCTTCCGCGCCATCGAGAAGCGCGCCGTGCACCAGGCACTCGCCGGGCACGACGGCGTCCTCGCGCTCGGCGGCGGCTCGATCCTCGACGAGGACACGCGCACGCTGCTCACCGGACACCGGGTCGTCTACCTCTCCATGGACGTGGACGAGGCGGTCAAGCGCACCGGCCTCAACGCGGCCCGCCCGCTGCTCGCCATCAACCCGCGCAAGCAGTGGCGCGAACTGATGGAAGCCAGGCGCCACTTGTACGCCGAGGTCGCGCAGGCCGTCGTACCCACCGACGGCCGCACCCCCGAGGACGTCACCCAAGCCGTCCTGGACGCACTGGAGTTGAAGGAAGCATGAGCGAGTCAGTGACGCGGATCCAGGTCGGCGGCACGGCGGGCAGCGACCCGTACGAAGTCCTGGTGGGCCGTCAACTCCTGGGCGAACTGGGCGGGTTGGTCGGTGACCGGGCCAAGCGGGTCGCCGTCATCCACCCCGAGGCGCTCGCCGAGACAGGGGACGCGCTCCGCGCGGACCTGGCCGGGCAGGGCTTCGAGGCCGTCGCCATCCAGGTGCCGAACGCGGAGGAGGCCAAGACCGCCGAGGTTGCCGCCTACTGCTGGAAGGCGCTGGGCCAGTCCGGCTTCACCCGCTCCGACGTCATCGTCGGTGTCGGCGGCGGCTCCACCACCGACCTGGCCGGCTTCGTCGCCGCGACCTGGCTGCGCGGGGTCCGCTGGATCGCCGTACCGACGACCGTGCTCGCCATGGTCGACGCGGCCGTCGGCGGCAAGACCGGCATCAACACCGCCGAGGGCAAGAACCTCGTCGGCTCCTTCCACCCCCCGGCCGGCGTGCTCTGCGACCTGGCCGCGCTGGACTCCCTCCCGGTCAACGACTACGTCTCCGGGCTCGCCGAGATCATCAAGGCGGGCTTCATCGCCGACCCGGTGATCCTCGAACTCATCGAGTCCGACCCGGAGTCCGCCCGCACCCCGGCGGGCCCGCACACCGCCGAGCTCATCGAGCGCTCCATCAAGGTCAAGGCCGAGGTCGTCTCCGCCGACCTCAAGGAGTCGGGCCTGCGCGAGATCCTCAACTACGGCCACACCCTCGCGCACGCCATCGAGAAGAACGAGCGCTACAAGTGGCGGCACGGCGCCGCAGTGGCCGTAGGCATGCACTTCGCGGCCGAACTGGGCCGTCTCGCGGGCCGGTTGGACGACGCGACGGCCGACCGGCACCGCACGGTCCTCGAATCGGTCGGCTTGCCGCTCAGCTACCGCTATGACCAGTGGCCCAAGCTGCTGGAGAACATGAAGGTCGACAAGAAGTCCCGCGGCGACCTGCTCCGCTTCATCGTCCTCGACGGCCTCGCCAAACCGACGGTCCTTGAGGGCCCCGACCCGGCCGTCCTGCTCGCCGCGTACGGCGAAGTGGGCGAGTAAGTCCGGCGAAGCCCGTTCCTGCCCATTTGCCTTGCGGGGATGGGCACTTCGGCCGCTCCCCGGCCGTTCACCAAATGACGGCCGGGGAAGGTACCGTTCGGTACGGAGCGGGGTTCGGGCCCGCTGCCAGCGCCAATTGCCTTGTACGAGACGGAGTGGCACCGGATGCAGCACGCAGTGGGGTCACCGCTGCCGCCGCCCCACCAGCCGGGGCAGGGACCGACCACCGGTTGGTCCCCGGCCGGACAACAGTCGGGCCCGCACCATCCGGGCCCGGCGCCCGTGCCACCCCCGCCACCGGCCCCGGGCTTCGCGCCCACCCCGCCGGTGCCGCACACGATGCCGCGCCGCACCCCGGACACCACCGGCCACATCCAGCTCCCGCCGGGCGGCCCCGTGCCCATGCCCAGCGCCCCACCGGCCGCGGCAGCCCCCGACCCGACCTCCACGACCCTCGCGGTGCTGCTCATCGGCCCCGCCGGCGCGGGCAAGACGAGCGTCGCCAAGTACTGGGCGGACCACCGCCGGGTCCCCACGGCCCATATCAGCCTCGACGACGTCCGCGAATGGGTCCGCTCGGGCTTCGCCGACCCCCAGTCGGGCTGGAACGACCACTCCGAGGCCCAGTACCGCCTGGCCCGCCGCACCTGCGGCTTCGCCGCCCGCAACTTCCTCGCGAACGGCATCTCCTGCATCCTCGACGACGCGGTCTTCCCCGACCGCCCGGTCGTAGGCCTCGGCGGCTGGAAACGCCACGTGGGCCCCGGCCTCCTCCCGGTCGTCCTGTTGCCCGGCCTGGAAATCGTCCTGGAACGCAACGCCAAACGAGCCGGCAACCGCCGCCTCACCGACGAGGAAGTCGCCCGCATCCACGGCCGCATGGCGGGTTGGTACGGCTCGGGCCTCCCGATCATCGACAACTCCCAGATGGACGTCCAGCAGACGGCCCAGGTCCTGAACGACGTACTCGCACGATCGATAGCCAGCCCCCCGAGCTGGTAATCACCGGGACTCATGTCTTTGTCTTTTAGGGGCGCGGGGAACTGCGCGACGAGCCCCCACCGGCGCGCACCCGGCACACAACCGCCGAACCCACCCCGTCCCCCGAACGGCACCCTCCCAACCAGCACAATCCAGCCACCCCTCCTACGCTCATCTCATGTCAGAGGTCTACGCAGCCCGCCGAGCAAGGCTCAGGGACCGAGCCCAAGCCGGCGGCAGCCAATCCGCGCTGGTCACCAACCCAGCCAACGTGCGCTACTTGGCCGGTCCAGCCCCGCAGGGAACCGTCCTGCTGCTCGGCAAGCGCGACGACACGCTGGTCTGCACAGACCCGCTGGACGAGCGCCCACCAGAGGGCCGTCCCGACGAGGCCCTCCGCATCCACACACTCCCCGGCCCCGGTGGCGACCCCGCCGTAGCAGCCGCAGACCTCGCGGCAGCGCACGGTGCCGAATCCATGGCCGTAGAAGAACACCACCTCACCGTGACCCGCCACCGAGCCCTCCGCTCGGTCGCCCCCACGCTCCGCCTCACCGACATCGGCGGCGCGGTCGAACAGCTGCGGGTCGTCAAGGACGAGGAGGAGATCTCCTGTCTGAGAATCGCCGCCGAGATCGCCGACCAAGCCCTCGGAGAGCTCCTGGAGTCGATCCTCGTCGGCCGCACCGAACGCCACCTCGCCCTCGAACTGGAGCGACGGCTCGTCGACCACGGCGCGGAGGGCCCGGCCTTCGCCACCTCCGTCGCCACCGGCCCGCACTCCGGCAGACGCGGTCACCGGCCGACCGATCGCAGGGTCGAGGAAGGAGATTTCCTTTCCGTCTGCCTCGGCGCCACCTATCGCGGATACCGCTGCGAGATCGGCCGTACGTTCGTCATCGGCACCTCTCCCGCCGACTGGCAGATCGAGCTCTACGACCTCGTCTTCGCCGCCCAGCGCGCTGCGCGGGAGTCCCTGAGCCCCGGTGCCGCCTACCGGGATGTGGACCGCGCGGCCCGTCAGGTACTGGACTCCGCGGGGTACTCAGAAGGCCTCGCGGCCCTCACCGGCCACGGTGTCGGACTCGAAATCGACGAGGAGCCGCAGCTGGCCCCCGCGGCCATGGGTAAACTGGACGCTTGCGTGCCGGTCACCGTCGAACCGGGGGTTCACCTCCCGGGCCGGGGCGGTGTCCGGATCGATGACACGCTCGTCGTACGCCCTGAGGCGGACGGCGGACCCGAGCTACTCACCATCACGACCAAGGAGCTGCTCGCGCTCTAGCTTTTCCGAGCTGTGCGCGTGTCCCGTGGTCGTCCACGTCAGTCCAGGAGATTCCGCAACCGTGGCTTCCACGAACGACCTCAAGAACGGCCTGGTGCTCAAGCTCGACGGGGGCCAGCTCTGGTCCGTCGTCGAGTTCCAGCACGTCAAGCCCGGCAAGGGCCCTGCCTTCGTGCGCACCAAGCTCAAGAACGTGCTCTCCGGCAAGGTCGTCGACAAGACGTTCAACGCCGGCGTCAAGGTCGAGACGGCCACTGTCGACAAGCGCGACATGCAGTTCTCGTACATGGACGGCGAGTACTTCGTCTTCATGGACATGGAGACCTACGACCAGCTCATGGTCGACCGCAAGGCCGTCGGCGACGCCGCCAACTTCCTGATCGAGGGCTTCACCGCCACGGTCGCGCAGCACGAGGGCGAGGTGCTCTTCGTCGAGCTGCCGGCCGCCGTCGAGCTCGTCATCCAGGAGACCGAGCCCGGCGTCCAGGGCGACCGCTCCACCGGTGGCACCAAGCCCGCCACCCTGGAGACCGGTTACCAGATCCAGGTCCCGCTCTTCATCACCACCGGTGAGAAGATCAAGGTCGACACCCGCTCCAGCGACTACCTCGGCCGGGTGAACAGCTAACCGTGGCTGCCCGCAATACGGCCCGCAAGCGCGCCTTCCAGATCCTCTTCGAGGGCGACCAGCGCGGTGTCGGCGTCCAGACCGTCCTCGCGGACTGGATCCGGCTCTCCCGGGACGACACCCGGCAGCCGCCGGTCAGCGAGTACACGATGGAGCTGGTCGAGGGGTACGCGCAGCACGCGCGCCGTATCGACGAGCTGATCGCGCAGTACTCGGTCGGCTGGACGCTCGACCGCATGCCCGTGGTGGACCGCAACATCCTGCGCCTCGGCGCCTACGAGCTGATCTGGGTCGACGAGACCCCGGACGCCGTCGTCCTCGACGAGATGGTGCAGCTGGCGAAGGAGTTCTCCACGGACGAGTCGCCCTCGTTCGTGAACGGCCTGCTGGGCCGTTTCAAGGACCTGAAGCCCACGCTGCGCCGCGACGAGGCGTAAGCAGTACGCGAGAGCGATACGCGAGCGAAACGCCGGAGGGCCCGCAGCACGACCGCTGCGGGCCCTCCGGCGTTCCCGCGGGCATCAGGGCGTTCCCGTACGCATGAGGCTCCTGAGGCCCGCAGAAAGCCGCCGGGGTGGCCGGAACAGTGAAGTTCCGGCCACCCCGGCGGCACGTTTCTGCTGAGACGGGAAGCGGCTCGGCGGGAGCGGCTCAGTTCTCCTCGTGGGAGACCGCGCGACGCGCGTCGGCGTCCAGCACGCCCCAGCTGATCAGCTGCTCGGTGAGGACCGAGGGGGACTGGTCGTAGATGACGGCGAGTGTGCGCAGGTCGTCCTGGCGGATCGAGAGCACCTTGCCGTTGTAGTCGCCGCGCTGGGACTGGATCGTCGCCGCGTAGCGCTGCAGCGGGCCGGCCTTCTCGGCGGGCACGTGGGCCAGCCGCTCCAGGTCGAGGACCAGCTTCGGCGGCGGCTCGGCGGCCCCGCCCGGCGTGGTGCCCGGCAGCAGCTCCTGCACCGGAACCCCGTAGAAGTCAGCCAGCTCGGCGAGGCGCTGCACGGTGACGGCACGGTCGCCGCGCTCGTACGACCCGACCACGACCGCCTTCCAGCGTCCCTGTGACTTCTCCTCGACACCGTGGAGGGAAAGGCCCTGCTGGGTGCGGATGGCCCGGAGCTTGGCCCCGAGCTGTTTGGCGTATTCGCTGGACATATAGCTCCCGGACACTGTGTCAACGCGGCTGCAGTGTTTCCGCGCCGCGCGGCTGGTAACTCACTGTGAGGTTACGCAGCGTTACGCTCCCGCGTCAAGCCGAATGGTCCGCACCGGCTCTTCCGTGGTAGCGGTGTCCGATTACTCCATAGGGGTGATCTGGGGCGTCGCCCCGGCCTGCTACCGTGGATGGCGCAAATCCGACGTCCTTTAAGGTCCGTCCCGTGAGGCGGAGAAGGAGGTCCGTTTCTTATGGACACTCAGCAGTACGAGTCCGATGCCCGGCCCGTTCTCGAGGCCCCCGACATCGCGCGGGTCCTGACCCGCATCGCCCACGAGATTGTCGAGCGCGCCAAGGGCGCCGACGACGTGGTGCTCCTCGGCATTCCGACCCGGGGCGTCTTTCTCGCCCAGCGGCTCGCCGCCAAGCTGGAGGAGATCACCGACCGCAAGATCCCGGTCGGTTCCCTCGACATCACCATGTACCGCGACGACCTGCGCATGCACCCGCCCCGCGCGCTGGCCCGCACCGACATCCCCGGTGACGGCATCGACGGCCGCCTGGTCGTCCTCGTCGACGACGTGCTCTTCTCCGGCCGCACCATCCGCGCCGCCCTCGACGCCCTGAACGACATCGGGCGCCCCCGCGCGGTGCAGCTCGCGGTCCTGGTCGACAGAGGCCACCGCGAACTGCCCATCCGCGCCGACTACGTCGGCAAGAACCTCCCCACGTCGCTGCGGGAGACGGTCAAGGTCCAGCTCGCCGAGGAGGACGGTCGCGACACCGTGCTGCTCGGCGTCAAGCAGACCCCGTAGCGGACGGATGCCGTGCCCCTGTGGCACGTCCTGCCTCCGCGCGCCCGAATTCTCCTGACCTGAACTGCCTTACGGAGCCTGACAGATGCAGCGTCATCTCATCTCGGCCGCCGACCTCACCCGCGACGACGCCGTCCTGATCCTCGACACCGCCGAGGAGATGGCCCGGGTCGCCGACCGGCCGATCAAGAAACTGCCGACCCTGCGCGGCCGTACCGTCGTCAACCTCTTCTTCGAGGACTCCACGCGCACGCGTATCTCCTTCGAAGCCGCCGAGAAGCGCCTCTCCGCCGACGTCATCAACTTCACCGCCAAGGGGTCGAGCGTCTCCAAGGGCGAGTCCCTGAAGGACACCGCGCAGACCCTGGAGGCCATGGGCGTCGACGCGGTCGTCATCCGGCACGGCGCCTCCGGAGCGCCGTACCGGCTCGCCACCTCCGGGTGGATCGACGCGGCCGTCATCAACGCCGGTGACGGCACCCACCAGCACCCGACGCAGGCCCTGTTGGACGCGTTCACCATGCGGCGCCGACTCGTCGGCCGGGACGCCGGGCTCGGGCAGGACCTGGCCGGCAAGCGGATCACGCTCGTCGGCGACATCCTGCACAGCCGCGTCGCCCGCTCGAACGTCGACCTGCTGCACACCCTCGGCGCCGAGGTCACCCTGGTCGCCCCGCCGACCCTGGTGCCGGTCGGCGTCGAGGCCTGGCCCTGCGAGGTCTCCTACGACCTCGACAGCACGCTCTCCAAGTCCGACGCGGTGATGCTGCTGCGCGTCCAGCGCGAGCGTATGAACGCGGCGTTCTTCCCGACCGAGCGCGAGTACTCGCGGCGCTACGGCCTCGACGGCGACCGCATGGCGAAGATGCCCGAGCACGCCATCGTGATGCACCCGGGGCCGATGGTCCGGGGCATGGAGATCACCGCCGAGGTCGCCGACTCGGACCGCTGCACCGTCGTCGAGCAGGTCGCAAACGGAGTGTCCATCCGGATGGCCGTGCTCTATCTGCTTCTGGGCGGCAACGAACCCGCCGTCAGCCACACCCGTATCGAGGAGAAGTAAGTCACATGAGCAAGATCCTGATCCGTGGTGCGAAGATCCTCGGCGGCGAGCCGCAGGACGTGCTGATCGACGGGGACACCATCGCCGAGGTCGGCAGTGGGCTGTCCGCCGAAGGTGCCGAGGTCGTCGAGGCCGACGGCAAGGTGCTGCTGCCCGGGCTCGTCGACCTGCACACCCACCTGCGCGAGCCCGGCCGTGAGGACTCCGAGACTGTCCTGACCGGTACCCGCGCGGCCGCCAGCGGGGGCTACACGGCCGTGTTCGCCATGGCCAACACCTTCCCCGTCGCCGACACCGCCGGTGTCGTCGAGCAGGTCTACCGGCTCGGCCAGGAGCACGGGTACTGCGATGTGCAGCCCATCGGCGCCGTCACCGTCGGCCTGGAGGGCAAGAAGCTCGCCGAGCTGGGCGCCATGCACGAGTCGGCCGCCGGGGTCACCGTCTTCTCCGACGACGGCAAGTGCGTCGACGACGCGGTGATCATGCGCCGGGCGCTGGAGTACGTGAAGGCCTTCGGGGGAGTCGTCGCGCAGCACGCCCAGGAGCCGCGGCTCACCGAGGGCGCCCAGATGAACGAGGGTGTCGTCTCCGCCGAACTCGGGCTCGGGGGCTGGCCGGCGGTGGCCGAAGAATCGATCATCGCCCGAGATGTCCTGCTCGCCGAGCACGTCGGCTCCCGCGTCCACATCTGCCACCTGTCGACCGCCGGGTCCGTCGAGATCGTCCGCTGGGCCAAGTCCCGTGGCATCGACGTGACCGCCGAGGTCACCCCGCACCACCTCCTCCTCACGGATGAGCTGGTGCGCTCTTATAACCCGGTGTTCAAGGTCAACCCGCCGCTGCGCACCGAGCGCGATGTGCTGGCCCTGCGCGAGGCGCTCGCCGACGGCACGATCGACATCGTCGCCACCGACCACGCCCCGCACCCGCACGAGGACAAGGACTGCGAGTGGGCCGCCGCCGCCATGGGGATGGTCGGCCTGGAGACCGCGTTGTCAGTGGTGCAGGAGACCATGGTGGACACCGGGCTCCTCACCTGGACCGGGGTCGCCGAGCGCATGTCCGCCAAGCCCGCCGAGATCGGGCGGGCGGTGGGGCACGGCCGTCCCGTCTCGGCTGGTGAGCCCGCCAACCTCACGCTCGTCGACACGGAATACCGTGGGTCGGTGGACCCCGCGGGCTTCGCATCGCGCAGTCGCAACACCCCGTACGAGGGGCGTGAGCTGCCGGGCCGTGTGACGCACACCTGGCTCCGGGGCAAGGCCACGCTCGTCGACGGGAAGCTCACGTGACACCTCTGGAACTGACCCACCTCGCGGCCGGGGAGAAGTCCGCCCCGGTGACCGACTGGGCCGCCCGTATCGGCTGGCTCGTCGGCCTCGCCCTGTTCATCGCGCTCGTCTACTGGCTGATGCGCGAGGGCTGGAAGTGGCGCGGCACGCTCCAGGGAGACCTGCCCGAGCTGCCCGCCGCGCCGGAAGAGCCCGGCGAGGTGAAACTGACGATGAGTGGCCGCTACCACGGCTCCACCACTGCCGGGCAGTGGCTCGACCGCATCGTGGCGCACGGCCTGGGCACCCGCAGCCGGGTCGAGCTGACCCTGACGGAGGCGGGCCTGGATGTCGTACGACCGGGAGCCACCGACTTCTTCATCCCGGCCGGCGCGCTGCGCGAGGCACTGCTCGGCAAGGGCATCGCCGGGAAGGTGCTCAGCGAGGGCGGGCTGCTGGTCGTGACGTGGGCGCACGGCGACCGGCTGATCGACTCCGGGTTCCGCTCGGACCACGCGGCCGAGCACGCGGAGTGGGTCGACACCCTGAACAGCATGCTCAACAAGAGTCTCGAAACGACCGACACGGAAGGCGCACGATGACGACCTCCACCAGGGGAGCCGCCAAGGTTCCCGCCGTACTCGTCCTGGAGGACGGCCGGATCTTCCGCGGCCGTGCCTACGGGTCCGTGGGGGTGACCTTCGGCGAGGCCGTGTTCTCCACCGGCATGACCGGCTACCAGGAGACCCTGACCGACCCGTCGTACCACCGCCAGGTCGTCGTGATGACCGCCCCGCACATCGGCAACACCGGTGTGAACGACGAGGACCCCGAGTCGCAGCGCATCTGGGTCGCCGGTTACGTGGTGCGCGACCCCGCGCGCGTGCCCTCCAACTGGCGCTCCCGCCGCTCCCTGGACGAGGAACTGCGCAACCAGGGTGTCGTCGGGATCTCCGGCATCGACACGCGCGCGTTGACCCGCCATCTGCGCGAGCGCGGCGCCATGCGCGTCGGCATCTTCTCCGGCAGCACGCTGCCCGACGACGACACCATGCTCGCCGAGGTGCGCGAGGCCCCCGAGATGACGGGCGCGAACCTCTCCGCCGAGGTCGCCACCAAGGAGACGTACGTCATCCCCGCGATCGGTGAGAAGAAGTACACCGTCGCCGCCGTCGACCTCGGCATCAAGGGCATGACCCCGCACCGGATGGCCGAGCGCGGCATCGAGGTGCACGTGCTCCCGGCCACCGCGACCGTCGAGGACGTCTACGCCGTACAGCCCGACGGGGTCTTCTTCTCGAACGGCCCAGGCGACCCCGCCACCGCCGACCACCCCGTCGCCGTGATGCAGGCCGTCCTGGAGCGCGGCACTCCGCTCTTCGGCATCTGCTTCGGCAACCAGATCCTGGGCCGCGCGCTCGGCTTCGGCACGTACAAGCTGAAGTACGGCCACCGGGGCATCAACCAGCCCGTGCAGGACCGTACGACGGGCAAGGTCGAGGTCACCGCGCACAACCACGGCTTCGCCGTCGACGCGCCCCTCGACAAGGTCTCCGAGACGCCGTACGGCCGCGCCGAGGTCTCGCACGTCTGCCTGAACGACCAGGTCGTCGAGGGGCTGCGGCTGCTCGACCGGCCGGCGTTCAGCGTCCAGTACCACCCCGAAGCGGCAGCGGGCCCGCACGACGCCGCCTACCTGTTCGACCGCTTCACGTCTTTGATGAGCACAGCACTGATGGAGGGCCAGCGTGCCTAAGCGCTCCGATATCCAGTCCGTCCTGGTCATCGGCTCCGGTCCGATCGTTATCGGCCAGGCCGCCGAGTTCGACTACTCCGGCACCCAGGCCTGCCGCATCCTGCGCGCCGAGGGCCTCCGCGTCATCCTGGTCAACTCCAACCCGGCGACGATCATGACCGACCCGGAGATCGCCGATGCCACCTACATCGAGCCGATCACCCCGGACTTCGTCGAGAAGATCATCGCCAAGGAGCGCCCGGACGCCCTCCTGCCCACCCTGGGCGGCCAGACGGCGCTCAACACCGCCATCTCGCTGCACGAGGCGGGCACCCTGGAGAAGTACGGCGTCGAGCTCATCGGCGCCAACGTCGAGGCCATCCACAAGGGTGAGGACCGCAACCTCTTCAAGGACGTCGTCGAGGCCGTCCGCCAGAAGATCGGCTACGGCGAGTCCGCCCGCTCGGTCATCTGCCACTCCATGGACGACGTGATCGCCGGCGTCGACACCCTGGGCGGCTACCCGGTCGTCGTCCGGCCCTCCTTCACCATGGGCGGCGCCGGTTCCGGCTTCGCCCACGACGAGGAGGAGCTGCGCCGCATCGCCGGCCAGGGCCTCACCCTGTCTCCCACCACCGAGGTCCTCCTGGAGGAGTCCATCCTCGGCTGGAAGGAGTACGAGCTGGAGCTGATGCGCGACAAGAACGACAACGTGGTTGTCGTCTGCTCCATCGAGAACTTCGACCCCATGGGCGTGCACACCGGCGACTCGATCACCGTCGCCCCGGCGATGACGCTGACCGACCGCGAGTACCAGAACCTGCGGGACATCGGCATCGCGATCATCCGCGAGGTCGGCGTCGACACCGGCGGCTGCAACATCCAGTTCGCGATCGACCCGGTCGACGGCCGGGTGATCGTCATCGAGATGAACCCGCGCGTGTCCCGCTCCTCGGCCCTCGCCTCGAAGGCGACCGGTTTCCCGATCGCCAAGATCGCCGCCAAGCTGGCCGTCGGCTACACGCTCGACGAGATCCCGAACGACATCACGCGCGAGACCCCGGCCTCCTTCGAGCCGACCCTCGACTACGTGGTCGTGAAGGCCCCGCGCTTCGCCTTCGAGAAGTTCCCGAGCGCCGACTCGACCCTCACGACCACCATGAAGTCGGTCGGCGAGGCCATGGCGATCGGCCGCAACTTCACCGAGGCCTTCCAGAAGGCGCTGCGCTCCCTGGAGAAGAAGGGCAGCCAGTTCACGTTCGTCGGCGAGCCCGGCGAGAAGATCCAGCTCCTGGAGGAGGCCGTACGGCCCACCGACGGCCGGATCAACACCGTCATGCAGGCCATCCGCGCGGGCGCCACCCAGGAGGAGATCTTCGAGTACACGAAGATCGACCCCTGGTTCGTCGACCAGCTCTTCCTCATCAAGGAGATCGCCGACGAGCTGGCCGCCGCCGACAAGCTGGACCCGGAACTGCTCGCCGAGGCCAAGCGGCACGGCTTCTCCGACCAGCAGATCGGCGAGATCCGCGGCCTGCGCGAGGACGTCGTCCGCGAGGTCCGGCACGCGCTCGGCATCCGCCCGGTCTACAAGACGGTCGACACCTGCGCCGCCGAGTTCGCCGCGCAGACCCCGTACTTCTACTCGTCCTACGACGAGGAGAACGAGGTCGCCCCGCGTGAGAAGCCCGCGGTCATCATCCTGGGGTCGGGCCCCAACCGCATCGGCCAGGGCATCGAGTTCGACTACTCCTGCGTCCACGCCTCCTTCGCGCTCAGCGACGCGGGCTACGAGACCGTGATGGTCAACTGCAACCCCGAGACCGTCTCCACGGACTACGACACCTCCGACCGCCTGTACTTCGAGCCGCTCACGCTGGAAGACGTGCTGGAGATCGTCCACGCGGAGTCCCTGGCCGGTCCGGTCGCGGGCGTGATCGTGCAGCTCGGCGGCCAGACCCCGCTCGGTCTCGCCCAGGCCCTCAAGGACAACGGCGTTCCGATCGTCGGCACCCCGCCCGAGGCCATCCACGCCGCCGAGGACCGCGGCGCCTTCGGCCAGGTTCTCGCGGAGGCGGGCCTCCCGGCCCCCAAGCACGGCACCGCGACCACCTTCGTGGGCGCCAAGGCCATCGCCGACGAGATCGGCTACCCGGTCCTCGTCCGCCCGTCGTACGTCCTGGGCGGCCGAGGCATGGAGATCGTCTACGACGAGACCCGCCTGGAGTCGTACATCGCCGAGTCCACCGAGATCAGCCCTTCGCGGCCGGTCCTGGTCGACCGCTTCCTGGACGACGCGATCGAGATCGACGTCGACGCGCTCTACGACGGCCACGAGCTCTACCTCGGCGGCGTCATGGAGCACATCGAGGAGGCCGGCATCCACTCCGGCGACTCGGCCTGCGCCCTGCCGCCGATCACCCTGGGCGGCTTCGACATCAAGCGCCTGCGGGCTTCAACCGAAGCCATCGCCAAGGGTGTTGGGGTACGCGGGCTGATCAACATCCAGTTCGCGATGGCCGGCGACATCCTCTACGTCCTGGAGGCCAACCCGCGCGCGTCCCGTACGGTCCCCTTCACCTCGAAGGCGACCGCGGTACCGCTCGCCAAGGCCGCCGCCCGGATCTCGCTGGGCGCGACCGTCGCCGAACTGCGCGCCGAGGGGCTGCTCCCGGCCCACGGTGACGGCGGCGAACTCCCGCTCGACGCGCCGATCTCCGTCAAGGAGGCCGTCATGCCGTGGTCGCGCTTCCGCGACATCCATGGGCGTGGCGTCGACACCGTCCTCGGCCCGGAGATGCGCTCCACCGGCGAGGTCATGGGCATCGACTCCGTCTTCGGCACGGCGTACGCCAAGTCCCAGGCGGGCGCCTACGGCCCGCTGCCCACCAAGGGCCGTGCGTTCATCTCGGTCGCCAACCGCGACAAGCGCTCGATGATCTTCCCGGCGCGTGAACTGGTCGCCCACGGCTTCGAGTTGCTCGCCACGTCCGGTACCGCTGAGGTCCTCCGGCGCAACGGCCTCAACGCCACGGTCGTCCGCAAGCAGTCCGAGGGCGTCGGCCCGAACGGCGAGAAGACCATCGTCCAGCTCATCCACGACGGCGAGGTCGACCTCATCGTCAACACCCCGTACGGCACCGGCGGCCGCCTCGACGGCTACGAGATCCGTACGGCGGCCGTGGCGCGGTCCGTGCCGTGCCTCACGACGGTCCAGGCGCTCGCTGCCGCCGTCCAGGGCATCGACGCCCTCAACCACGGTGACGTGGGCGTGCGTTCACTCCAGGAACACGCCGAACACCTGACCGCGGCCCGCGACTAGCAGCCTTGAGGGGGACACCGGAAACGGTGTCCCCCTTCTCGTGAGGACACTGAGATGTACAAGCTTTTCTTCCGTCTGGTCTTCAAACGGATGGACCCGGAGCAGGCCCACCACCTCGCCTTCCGCTGGATCCGGCTCGCCGTCCGCATCCCCGTCCTGCGCACGTTCGTCGCCGCCGCCCTCGCGCCCCGGTTCGAGGAGTTGCGCACGGAGGCTTTCGGGCTGCGTATGCACGGCCCGTTCGGGCTCGCCGCCGGCTTCGACAAGAACGCGGTCGCGATCGACGGCATGTCGATGCTCGGCTTCGACCACGTCGAGATCGGCACGGTCACGGGGGAGCCGCAGCCCGGCAACCCCAAGAAGCGGCTGTTCCGCCTTGTGCCGGACCGGGCGCTGATCAACCGCATGGGCTTCAACAACGAGGGCTCCGCGGCCGTGGCGGCCCGCCTGAAGGCTCGTGAGGCGGTCTTCCGGACCGTCGTCGGCGTCAACATCGGCAAGACCAAGGTCGTCCCCGAGGAGGAGGCCGTCGGCGACTACGTGAAGTCGACCGAGCGGCTCGCCCGGCACGCCGACTATCTCGTCGTCAACGTGTCGTCGCCCAACACGCCCGGGCTGCGCAACCTCCAGGCGACCGAGGCACTGCGCCCGCTGCTGACCGCCGTCCGCGAGGCCGCCGACCGCGCGGTGACCGACCGCCGCGTCCCGCTCCTGGTGAAGATCGCCCCGGACCTCGCCGACGAGGACGTGGACGCGGTCGCCGACCTTGCCGTCGAACTCGGCCTGGACGGCATCATCGCCACGAACACCACCATCGCGCGCGATGGACTCGGTTTGAAATCCGAACCCGAGCTCGTCAAGGAGACCGGCGGACTGTCGGGAGCACCTCTGAAGTCCCGCTCCCTGGAGGTACTGCGCCGCCTCTACGCGCGCGTGGGCGACCGCATCACCCTCGTGGGCGTCGGCGGCATCGAGAACGCCGAGGACGCCTGGCAGCGCATCCTCGCCGGCGCCACGCTCGTGCAGGGCTACAGCGCCTTCATCTACGAAGGCCCCTTCTGGGGCCGCGCGATCCACAAGGGCCTCGCCGCACGCCTGCGCACGAGCCCGTACGCCACCCTCGCCGACGCGGTCGGCGCCGACGCAAGGAAGCCGGTATGAGCCCTCTCGAACCCTTCGGCGCACGTCTCCGCCGGGCCATGGACGAACGCGGCCCGCTCTGCGTCGGTATCGACCCGCACGCCTCGCTGCTCACCGAGTGGGGCCTGAACGACGACGTGGCCGGCCTTGAGCGGTTCAGCCGCACGGTCGTCGAGGCACTCGCCGACCGGGTCGCCGTCCTCAAGCCGCAGAGCGCCTTCTTCGAGCGCTTCGGCTCGCGCGGGATCGCCGTCCTGGAGAAGTCCGTCGAGGAGGCGCGGGCGGCCGGCGCGCTCGTCGTCATGGACGCCAAGCGCGGCGACATCGGCTCGACCATGGCCGCGTACGCCGAGTCCTTCCTCCGGAAGGACGCCCCGCTCTTCTCCGACGCGCTGACCGTCTCGCCGTATCTCGGCTACGGCTCGCTCGCCCCGGCGATCGAACTGGCGCGGGAGAGCGGCGCGGGCCTCTTCGTGCTCGCGCTGACCTCCAACCCGGAGGGCGGCGAGGTGCAGCACGCGCTCCGCGCGGACGGCCGGAACATCGGAGCGACCATGCTGGCCCATCTGGCCGCCGAGAACGCCGGGGAGGAGCCACTGGGCTCCTTCGGGGCCGTCGTCGGCGCCACGCTGGGCGACCTGTCGTCGTACGACCTCGCCATCAACGGTCCGATCCTCGCGCCCGGTATCGGGGCGCAGGGGGCCACTCCGGCGGATCTTTCCGGGGTCTTCGGGTCGGCGCTGCGCAACGTCGTCCCGAACGTGAGCCGGAGTGTTCTACGTCACGGTCCCGATGTGGGAGCCCTGCGGACGGCCTCAGATGGCTTCGCAGAGGAGATCCGCGTCGCCTTTGCGACCGTCTGAGGTGTTCGAACGGGTCGATCGAGTCCTCCGATGAGTGGCTCGACGAGCGACTCCGGAGCGACTTGAGTCTGAATACATCCTCAAATCAGGGGCATTATGTCGGGAATGTCCGGCCTGGCGCAGGCTGACCAGGACTTTTCCTCTGTTCTCGCTGACTCTGGCGTCCCTGGCCGCTAGTCTCCGAGCAGTGGGGGTACCCCCACACCCTTTAGGTAGTGGGGGACAACGGGCAAGAGCGTTGCTCGTTGCTCCCCAGGTGTGGGGCGACTAGGTTCCTCACCGGTCCGTATCCGACAGTTCGACATCCGAGGTGACGTAGGCGTGGCTCTTCCGCCCCTTACCCCTGAACAGCGCGCAGCCGCGCTCGAAAAGGCCGCCGCGGCTCGCCGGGAGCGGGCCGAGGTCAAGAATCGACTCAAGCACTCCGGCGCCTCCCTGCATGACGTCATCAAGCAGGGCCAGGAGAACGACGTCATCGGCAAGATGAAGGTCTCCGCCCTGCTTGAGTCTCTGCCCGGCGTGGGCAAGGTCCGCGCCAAGCAGATCATGGAGCGACTCGGTATCTCCGAGAGCCGCCGTGTCCGTGGCCTTGGTTCCAACCAGATCGCCTCCCTGGAGCGTGAGTTCGGCAGCACTGGTTCCTGAGTCCGGATACTCCGGACCGGGAGTCCCGGGCACACCGGGATTGCTGGAATAATCGCTGCATGGCTGCAACATTCCGGGGGACGACCCCCGAGCCCCCGGACGTACGTCCGCGGCTGACCGTGCTCTCCGGCCCCTCTGGGGTCGGCAAGAGCACGGTCGTCGCCCATATGCGCAAGGAACACCCCGAGGTGTGGCTCTCGGTGTCGGCGACGACCCGCAGGCCCCGCCCCGGCGAGAAGCACGGCGTCCACTACTTCTTCGTCTCCGACGAGGAGATGGACAAGCTGATCGCCAACGGCGAGCTTCTGGAGTGGGCCGAATTCGCGGGCAACCGCTACGGCACGCCGCGTACCGCCGTACTCGAGCACCTGGAGTCCGGCGTACCGGTCCTCCTGGAGATTGATCTCCAGGGCGCCCGGCAGGTCCGCGAGTCCATGTCCGAGGCGCACTCGGTGTTCCTGGCTCCTCCCTCCTGGGAGGAGCTGGTGCGCAGGCTCACCGGACGGGGCACCGAGCCGCCCGAGGTGATCGAGCGCCGCTTGGAGGCGGCCAAGATCGAGCTCGCGGCGGAGCCCGAGTTCGACGCGACCCTGGTCAACACCTCCGTCGAGGACGTAGCGCGCGAGCTGCTAGCCTTGATGGAAGTTGTGTGATCGTTTTTCCGATCTCATCCCATCTTTCGGAAGGCAGAGCGTGTCCTCTTCCATCACCGCTCCCGAGGGCATCATCAACCCTCCGATCGACGAGCTCCTCGAGGCCACGGACTCGAAGTACAGCCTCGTGATCTACGCCGCCAAGCGTGCCCGTCAGATCAACGCGTACTACTCGCAGCTCGGCGAGGGCCTGCTCGAGTATGTCGGTCCGCTCGTCGACACCCACGTCCACGAGAAGCCGCTCTCCATCGCCCTGCGCGAGATCAACGCGGGTCTGCTCACCTCCGAGGCCGTCGAGGGCCCCGCGACCTGAGCCGCAGCAGCTTTATCCACAGGCCCGGCAGCGACTGTCGGGCCTGTGGTGTGTCATGGAGTCGTACAGGTCGCACGAGTCGCACGCACGTTTCCGAGTTCGGGGAGAGACGGTGGACAAGCCCAAGGTCGTTCTGGGGGTCAGCGGAGGCATCGCCGCGTACAAGGCGTGCGAACTGCTGCGCAGACTGACGGAGTCGGGCCACGACGTCCGCGTTGTCCCCACCGCCTCCGCCCTGCACTTCGTCGGCGCGGCCACCTGGTCCGCGCTCTCCGGGCACCCCGTCTCGACCGAGGTGTGGGACGACGTCCACGAGGTCCCGCATGTGCGCATCGGACAGAGCGCCGACCTGGTGATCGTGGCACCGGCGACGACGGACATGCTGGCGAAGGCGGCGCACGGCCTGGCCGACGACCTCCTCACCAACACCCTTCTCACCGCCCGCTGTCCGGTCGTCTTCGCGCCCGCCATGCACACGGAGATGTGGGAACACCCGGCCACCCAGGAGAACGTGGCGACGCTGCGCCGCCGGGGTGCTGTGGTGATCGAACCGGCCGTCGGCCGGCTTACCGGCGTCGACACCGGCAAGGGCCGGCTGCCCGACCCCACCGAGATCTTCGAGGTCTGCCGCCGGGTGCTCGCGCGGGGCGTCACCGAGCCCGACCTCAAGGGCCGGCACGTCGTCGTCAGCGGCGGCGGCACCCGCGAGCCCCTCGACCCGGTCCGCTTCCTCGGCAACCGCTCCTCCGGCAAGCAGGGTTACGCCCTCGCGCGCACGGCCGCAGCCCGGGGCGCCCGGGTCACGCTGATCGCCGCGAACACGGGACTGCCGGACCCGGCGGGCGTGGACGTCGTCCCGGTCGGGACCGCCGTACAGCTGCGGGAAGCGGTGCTGAAGGCCGCCGCGGACGCGGATGCCGTCGTCATGGCGGCGGCGGTCGCCGACTTCCGACCGGCGGAGTACGCGTCCGGGAAGATCAAAAAGAAGGACGGCAAGGAACCCGACCCGATCGTCCTGGTAAGGAATCCGGACATCCTCGCGGAGATCTCCGCCGAGCGGGCCCGTCCCGGACAGGTGGTCGTCGGGTTCGCCGCCGAGACGGACGACGTCCTCGCCAACGGCCGTACCAAACTGGCACGCAAGGGGTGCGACCTGCTGGTGGTGAACGAGGTGGGGGAGCGCAAGACGTTCGGTTCCGAGGAGAACGAGGCGGTTGTGCTGGGCGCCGACGGCAGCGAGACCGCCGTTCCGTACGGACCGAAGGAAGCGCTGGCCGAGACCGTATGGGACCTGGTGGCGCAGCGTCTCGCCTGATGTGTTTCAGCCATCTGTCAGCCGTCTGTCAGTTCGCCGAAACCTGACATTGGTGCGTGGCGGCTCTGGCCAACGGCACTCGGCATTCGGCAAAATGCGCGTGCCGCAGGTCACAGCGTTTCCCGAGAGACGAGACAGGGGGACCGTCTGTCGACCGCGACCGATAAACTGTTCTCGGACGACGTCGGGCGCAGCTCCCGTCCCGTCCGCCAATGATCAGCCAGCAGCCGCTGCAACCTCAGGGAGCGTTGTGTCCCGTCGTCTGTTCACCTCGGAGTCCGTGACCGAAGGTCACCCCGACAAGATCGCTGACCAGATCAGCGACACCATTCTCGACGCGCTTCTGGCGGAGGACCCGACCTCCCGGGTCGCCGTCGAGACGCTGATCACGACCGGCTTGGTGCACGTGGCCGGCGAGGTCACCACCAAGACCTACGCGCCCATCGCGCAGCTCGTCCGCGACAAGATCCTGGAGATCGGCTACGACTCCTCGAAGAAGGGCTTCGACGGCGCCTCCTGCGGTGTGTCGGTGTCGATCGGCGCGCAGTCCCCGGACATCGCGCAGGGCGTCGACACGGCGTACGAGAACCGTGTCGAGGGCGACGACGACGAGCTCGACAAGCAGGGCGCGGGCGACCAGGGCCTGATGTTCGGCTACGCGACGGACGAGACTCCGACGCTGATGCCGCTCCCGATCTTCCTGGCGCACCGCCTCGCCAAGCGCCTCTCGGAGGTCCGCAAGAACGGGACGATCCCGTACCTGCGTCCCGACGGCAAGACCCAGGTCACCATCGAGTACGACGGCGACAAGGCCGTCCGTCTCGACACGGTCGTCGTCTCCTCGCAGCACGCGTCGGACATCGACCTGGAGTCGCTGCTCGCCCCCGACATCCGCGAGTTCGTGGTCGAGGCCGAGCTGAAGGCGCTCCTGGAAGACGGCATCAAGCTCGACACGGAGAACTACCGCCTCCTGGTCAACCCGACCGGCCGCTTCGAGATCGGTGGGCCGATGGGCGACGCCGGTCTGACCGGCCGCAAGATCATCATCGACACGTACGGCGGCATGGCCCGTCACGGCGGCGGCGCCTTCTCGGGCAAGGACCCGTCCAAGGTGGACCGCTCCGCCGCCTACGCGATGCGCTGGGTCGCGAAGAACGTCGTGGCCGCGGGCCTTGCCTCGCGCTGCGAGGTCCAGGTGGCGTACGCGATCGGCAAGGCCGAGCCGGTGGGTCTGTTCGTCGAGACGTTCGGGACGGCCAAGGTCGACACGGACCGGATCGAGAAGGCGATCGACGAGGTCTTCGACCTCCGTCCGGCCGCCATCATCCGCGACCTCGACCTGCTGCGCCCGATCTACGCCCAGACCGCGGCGTACGGTCACTTCGGCCGTGAGATCCCCGACTTCACGTGGGAGCGCACCGACCGCGTGGACGCGCTGCGGAAGGCCGCGGGACTGTAGTTCCTGCGCTAGTTCCTGCGCTGTCTTCAGGCTCTACGAGGCCCGGTTTCCCTTGGGGGAGCCGGGCCTCGGTGTTTTCCGGCCGAGATCAGCGGCGGATACCCCGGGCCGAGACGACGAGTGCCGTGGCTGTGATGGCTGCGATGACCGCCGCCGAGTGCGCGTAGGCGCGGGTGTCGCCGGTGACCGCTGCCTGGAAGCCGTGGAGGGCCCAGTAGCCCGGGGTCGCGGGGGCCACCGTGGAGACCCAGTGGGGGAGGACGGTGAGGGGGACCAGGCAGCCGCTGAGGCAGGTGATCGTGAGGGCGCCTATGTCGGAGGCGGCGGCCAACTGGCCCTGGGTGCGGGCGTGGACGCCGAGGGCGAGGCCGCAGGAGGTGACGCAGGCCGCCCAGAGGAGGGCCAGTAGGGGGACTCGCCAGGTGCCGGCGGTGAGGGGGAAACCGAAGGCCGTGGCGGCGAAGAGGAACAGTACGGTCTGCTGGGCCAGGAACAGCGTGACCAACGGGAGGGCCTTGCCGGCCAGGATCGTCGACGGGGACGCCGGGCCGGAGCGCAGGCGGTCCCAGGTGTGCCAGGTGCGTTCGGAGAGCAGGAGTTGGCCGGCCACGTCCAGGGCGAGCAGGGTGAACATCACCGCGATGCCCGGAGCGGCCTGCACGATGCCCGGTGTGCCGGGGGTGGCCAGGCGGTCGTACACCGGGTGGAGCACGCTCAGCAGCACCAGGGACATGACGGTGTAGGCGAGTGGGGTTCCCGGGTCCCGGACTAGGAGGACCAGGGTGTGGCGGGTCATGACCCAGGTGCGGCGGGCCGTGGGCGACGTGAGTTCAGGCCGCATCGGGGGTCTCCGTGGGGAGTTGGCGCGTGGCCAGGCTGCGGTAGAGGTCGTCCAGTGAGGGTTCGCGGATCGTGGCCGAGCGGACTCGGGTGGTGTCGGGGCCCAGGTCGTGGAGGAAACGGGCCAGTGCCTGTGCCGGGGCCGTGGTGCTGAAGCGCAGTTCGTCGGGGGCGGTCGAGGGCTGTGTCAGGTGCCCGGGTGCAGGGCCGTTGAATGTCACGGTGATCTCGCCGGGCAGGCCGTTCAGGAGGTCGGCGCGGTTGCCGCGGGCGATCACGCGGCCGGACGCGGCGACCGCGAGCGTGGCGTCCAGGTGCTCCAACTCCGGTAGGTAGTGCGTGGTGTAGCAGATGGCGGCGCCTTCGTCGGCGCGGGTCCTGACGAGTCGTAGGAGCGCTTCGCGGGTGGTGGGGTCGGCGCCGACGGTGGGTTCGTCGAGCAGCAGGACGCGGGGGCGGGGGAGGAGGACCGTGGCCGCCTGGGCGCGGCGCTGTTGGCCGCCGGAGAGTGTTGAGATGGGGCGGTCGAGTACGTCGGTGAGGAGCAACTCCTCTGCTACGGCGGCCAGTTCGGTGCGCAGTTCGGATCGGCGCAGGCCGGCGAGGCCGCCGTAGAGGCGCAGGTTCTGGCGGAGTGTGGCGGTGGGGTAGAGGGCCAGTTCCTGGGGGGCCAGGCCGATCAGGGTGCGGGCGGAGCGTGGGGCCGTGGCGAGGTTCACTCCGGCTACGAGGATCGTGCCCGCGTCGGGGTGCTCCAGGCCGGTGACCGTGCGGGCGAAGGTGGTTTTGCCGGCGCCGTTGTGGCCGATCAGGCCGCAGATCTCGCCGGGGTCGATGTGGAGGTCGAAGCCGTCGAGGGCCTGGACGGGGCCCCATCGTTTGCGCAGGCCGGTGACAGTCAGCATGGTTGCCGTTCCCTCGATTCCGTCGATATATACAACGTATACGTATACTGTGTATACGTAGCTTCGGAGGAGGATGTCAAGTGACGCCACGGCGGATCAGTCGTGATCAAGTGCTGGACGTGACATGGGAGTTGGCGACCCGGAAGGGGCTGTCGGCCGTCACGATGCGGGCCGTCGCGCAGGAACTCGACGTGAACCCGATGACGCTCTACCGCCATGTCGGCGACAAGCAGGGGCTCCTCGACGGCCTCGTGGAGCGGCTGTTGCTGGAGATCGAGGTGCCCGGGCCTGGGCTGGGCTGGCGGGAGCAACTGCGTCTGCTCGGCCGCAGTATGAGGGCCACGGCCCGACGCCACCCCGATCTGTTTCTGCTGCTCTTCCAGCGTCCTGCGGTCACGCCGGAGGCCGTCGGGCCTCGGAACGCGGTCTACGGTGCGCTGCGCGCCGCCGGTCTTCAGGAGGAGCGGATTCCGCGGGCCGAGCGGCTGTTGTCCACGTTCATGCTCGGGTTCGCCGCTTCGGAGGCCGGGGGGCGGTTCCGCGACAGTGACCCGGACGAGGACATGGCCTTCGCCGAGGACCTCATTGTTCGGGTCCTCGCCGAGGGCTAGAGGGGCGAGTGCGTAGGGCGGGCGGCGGCCGTTGTCAGTGGCGTTTGGTAAGAATGCAAGGGTGAGCAGCGAGAACGGGGAACGGGGTGGCGGTGCGGAGGGTGCGCCGCCTGAGCAGCTTGCGTTGATTCGGGAGAGTGTGCGGCAGGCGAAGGGGCCGAAGGCGAAGCCGCGGACGTGGCGGGGGGCCGCGTTGGCCGGGCGGTTGCCGGTTGCGCGGGTACTCGTCGACAAAGGGGTGCTGCATCTTGACCGGTACTTCGACTATGCGGTGCCCGAGGAACTTGACGCCGATGCGCAGCCCGGGGTGCGGGTGCGGGTGCGGTTCGGGGCCGGGCGGCATCGGGTGCGGGACGGGCGGCGTGAGGGCGGGGGGCTGATCGACGGGTTTCTTGTCGAGCGGCTGGCCGAGTCGGATTACTCCGGGCCGCTTGCCGCGCTGGCACAGGTCGTGTCGCCCGAGCCTGTGCTGAGTGAAGAGTTGCTGGGGCTCGCTCGGGCCGTTGCCGATCGGTACGCCGGGAGCCTTGCCGATGTGCTGCAGCTTGCCGTGCCGCCGCGTAGTGCTCGGGCCGAGCAGAAGCCGTCGCCGGCGCCGTTGCCGCCGCCTGAGGTGCCCGAGGTGGGGTCCTGGGGGCGGTACGAGCGGGGGGCCGGGTTCCTGGAGGCGCTCGCGTCGGGGGGCGCGCCCCGGGCCGTGTGGAACGCGTTGCCGGGGCCGGAGTGGAGCGAGGAGATCGCGCGGGCCGTCGCCGCGACGCTGGCCTCGGGGCGCGGGGCGCTCGTCGTCGTACCGGACGGGCGGGCCGCCGGGCGGGTCGATGCCGCGTTGACCGCGCTGCTGGGGGAGGGGCGGCATGCGCTGCTCACCGCCGATGCGGGGCCCGAGAAGCGGTATCGGCAGTGGCTGGCCGTGCGGCGGGGGTCCGTGCGCGCGGTCGTCGGGACGCGGGCCGCGATGTTCGCGCCCGTTCAGGATCTGGGGCTTGTCGCGATCTGGGACGACGGGGACGGGAGTCACAGCGAGCCGCACGCGCCGCAGCCGCATGCGCGGGATGTGTTGCTGCTGCGGGCCGCTTTGGACAAGTGCGGGTTCTTGTTGGGGAGTTGGAGTTGCACGGTGGAGGCCGCGCAGCTGGTGGAGAGCGGGTGGGCGCGGCCGTTGGTCGCGTCGCGCGAGCAGGTGCGGGGGGCTGCGCCGCTTGTACGGACCGTGGGGGACGGGGACTTGGCGCGGGACGAGGCGGCTCGGGCCGCGCGGTTGCCGACGTTGGCTTGGCAGGCGGTGAGAGAAGGGCTGAAGCACGGGCCTGTGCTGGTGCAGGTGCCTCGGCGGGGGTATGTGCCGCGGATGGCCTGTGCGCAGTGTCGGGCTGCCGCGCGGTGTCGGCACTGTGCGGGGCCGTTGGAGGGGCAGGACGCGGGTGTGCTGCGGTGTGGGTGGTGCGGGGTCGAGGAGAACTCCTGGCACTGTCCCGAGTGCGGGGGGTTCCGGTTGCGGGCCCAGATCGTGGGGGCGCGGCGGACCGCGGAGGAGTTGGGGCGGGCGTTTCCTGCGGTGCCGGTGCGGACGTCGGGGCGGGAGCAGGTGCTCGACACTGTGCCGGGGACGCCTGCGTTGGTCGTGAGTACGCCGGGGGCCGAGCCGGTTGCCGACGGGGGGTATGCGGCGGCATTGCTGCTGGACGGGTGGGCGATGCTCGGGCGGCCTGATCTGCGGGCCGGGGAGGATGCGTTGCGGCGATGGATCGCGGCGAGTTCGTTGGTGCGGGCGCAGGGGGGTGGGGGGACTGTGGTCGTGGTTGCGGAACCTACCTTGCGGCCTGTGCAGGCGTTGGTGCGGTGGGATCCCGTGGGGCATGCGGTGCGGGAGCTTGCGGAGCGGGGGGAGTTGGGGTTTCCGCCGGTTTCTCGGATGGCTGCGGTGGCGGGGGTGGCGGGGGCTGTTGCGGAGTTTCTCGCTGCTGTTGAACTGCCGCCGGATGCTGAGGTGTTGGGGCCGGTTGCGATGGTGGTGCCGGTTGCTTCGGCGGGGCGGGCTCGGCGGGTGGGGGATCCGCCTGTCGGGGAGGAGTGGGTGCGGGCGTTGATTCGGGTGCGGCCGGGGAGTGGGGGGGCGTTGGCTGCGGCGCTGAAGGCTGCGCAGGCTGCTCGGATGGCTCGGGGTGGGGGGGATATGGTGCGGGTGCGTGTTGATCCGCCGGATATCGGGTGAGTCACCTCGGCCTTCGGCCTCGGTTTGTCTCCCACCCGCGCACCGCCCGTTCACCGTCCGCTGAGAGGTGGACATTTCCCGTGGGGGTTCTCGCCGTCGGCGGCCGCCGGCCGGTGGTTGTTGGGTGGGTGTGTGCCCCGCGCCCGGCGTTCACCGTCGGTTGAGGGGTGGGCCTTTGGCGTGGGAGTTCTCGTCGGCGGCCAGCGGGTGGCCGTGCGCGCTTGGTCTGCGTTTGTGGGTGGCCGTGCGTGGGTCCGGGCCGCAGACGAACTGGGTTTGAACATGCAGCTGCCTCCCGGGTTTTCGCCGGGAGGCAGGCAAGGTTCGGGTGGGGTCAGCCGTTTCGGGGGCCCGGGAAAGCCGTGGGCCTGGGCTCTTCGCGGAGGGTGGGGCTGCCTGCTGTGGGCTGGGTCGGCATGGAGCGGGCGGCGGGGACCGTCGGGAGCGCGGGGAGTGCGGGCATCGTGGGGAGGCCGGTGTTCACGCCCACCGGGCGGGTCGTCGCCGCCTCCGTCGTGCGCTCGGCGTCGGCCGCGGCCTGGGTCGCGGCGCGGCGGGCGCCGTAGCGGCGGTGGACCGCCTGCTTGGTGACGCCCAGGGCCGAGCCCACCGCGTCCCACGAGAAACCGAGTGAGCGGTCGAAGTCCACGGCGGCCGTTACCAGGGTCTCGACACTGTCCCGCAGCTCCTGCGCGAGACGGACCGTCGGGGCGGGAGCGCGTCCGTAGACGACGAAGCCCGTGGACGGGCCGGAGCGGCGCGGGCGGTAGACGTTGCCCAGCTGGGCGGTGAGCGTGCGCAGTGCGTCCACCTGCCGGCGGACCCGCTCGATGTCCCGCACCAGCAAGTGCAGGCTGGCCCGAGCCTGGGCGTCGTGGGTTGCGTGGTCGGCCATGAACAAGCCTCTCGAACCGGCGTTGAAAAGGATCGGGCCG
>Ga0307515_10002607_pt1 | contig 38839 bp, 34 predicted proteins | sample 17_EM_MG_FD_194513 | JGI IMG/M metagenome (GOLD analysis project Ga0307515, IMG submission 194513) | Populus trichocarpa ectomycorrhiza microbial communities from riparian zone in the Pacific Northwest, United States - 17_EM | ecosystem: Host-associated > Plants > Roots > Unclassified | place... | reverse complement strand
TCCGGCCACGGCTCTGATGTGTCCACATCCACAGCTTGAATCACAAATCCCATCAATCCAAAACCCCAATCCGCGATTTTCCAAACGGTCTCTAAGAAGCAGCTATATCGGATCGTCCTTATACTACCCGTAACTTTCCTCAAGACGCCCGCCTCCGCGCAACTTGGCGAATGCCGATAAATATTGCGTCGCAAATGGCCGGTGTGCAAACCCCCTGCATGTACTATACCTGCTCAACATGCCAATCACGACCGCTCACCAACTTCGCCTTCTGTATTTCTCTATTGAATAAGCAACAATATTGCACCGTGTGCTTTAATTCCTGGTCAATTCAGTTGACTTGACTGAAATAGCATATACAAAATCCTTGATTGCGATATCTTCCATGTGGCGTAAAGAATTTATAGGCGTTCCACAGCCTATCACACAGCGGTTGCTTGCTTACGGACAAGATTTGGGGGGCCAATGCCGGCATCTGCTAGTTTCCAACCGCCACCTCCGATGTCCATGGACGGTTATCTTGACATGATAACCAAGGATTTGGCGAAGGGCGATCTAGGGGGAATCTATTCGGATCGGTTGGATAGAGTTCTCAATCTTATACGCGAGCGTTCCAGCCTTCCGGAGCGCATTGCCTTGATTGCCTGCTTGCGCGCGCGATTCGAAGCCTATGGGAGGCAGAAGGGATACTTCTCGCAAAGCCCCCCGTCAGGTTCCGCGAATATTGCGGCCGCCATAGTTGACCAGGTTTTCGGGTATAGCGGGAATGTCGAGGATGACGTAAAGGGCAAATTGCGCGACAAACTGTCGGAGGAAATCGAGCTGGCCCTGAACAGCAAGGGCAAGGGCATCTTCCTGGTTCTAAACCTGATCTACGACCTCACAAGCGCAAAGAACCCCGAAGAAGTCGTGGTCATACTGAGCAAGTGCGGACTCACCGGCCTAGCGTCGTGGGCGGTGAAGAACCGGCAGCTTATTGTCTCGAAGCTGAAATTCGTCGGCGTCTCTTCCACGGTCCGCAATCGCTTGCTCAAGCGCATCGCCATCGCGTTGAAACTGTTCGGCAGGTTCTCGAAATTCCTTTCCAGGATAAATCCCTACCTGGCGATGGCGCAGATATTTTTCGAACCTACCGAAGTGGCGGATGATAAGACCGAGCAGCGACTTGGATTTCTCTTTCTGTATAATACCGTATGTCACTTCGATGTTGTCGAGCCAAAGCTCGGCTACGTGTCGATGAGCGGCCTAGTCCTGACCCGCGATCCCGGAAAAACGATCAAGGCTCGAATGCAGTAGGCTCGACGCTCGCATATCATTCTCGCTCCTCATCCACTTCTCCCTCGCCTTCTTTATCTCGCCGCAGCCGGTCTCCCTGCTCGAAAGCATGAATATCCCGGAACACCCAGATGACGGTATCGAAATCAACATCGTGCTTGGCGCGATTGATCCGGTTCCTTTCTTCATCCCATTCGAATTCTGACATGTCGCCCCTATGGGTTGCCAGTAGTTTTGGCTCACTCGTCGTCCACCTTCCCCCGTGCCTTCTTGATTTCACCGCGGCCGGCCTTGGCCTTGAGGCGGCGTTCGATGGAGCCTTTGGTAGGCCTTGTCTTGCGGCGGGGCGGCGGGGGCGGCTCGTTCGCTTGAAGGATGAGTTCCTTGAGGCGTTCGCGGGCGTCTTCGCGGTTTCGGTCCTGCGAGCGGAAGCGATCGGAGAAGATGATGGCGATGCCATCCTTCGACAGCTTGCGGCCGAAGATGCGTCGGGCGTTCTGCTTGACCCGTTCGGGCAGGGATGGAGAGTTCATGAGGTCGAAGCGCAGTTCGACCGCGGTCGCGACCTTGTTGACATTCTGCCCGCCGGGGCCGGAGGCAAGCACGAAGCTTTCCGTCATCTCCCAGCCGGCAATCGTGATGGTGTCGTCGATATAGAGCGTGTCAGCGGGCATGGTTTCTCTCCTCATGCCTGCATGCCATGCGCGGGCCGATTTCGCCAGACTGCCAAATGAAAAGGGCGACCCGTTGGGCCGCCCTGATCTGCCCTCGGCCATGGGCGGGGCACATCCGGGCTAATCCTCCAGCCCGGGTTTCACGTGAATCCGTCCCGCTTATTCGGCGGCCATGCGGATGCCGGGCGCCGCGTCGCGGACCGAGCCTTCGACATGGCGTTCGAACTTGGCGAAGTTGGCGACGAACATGTCGACCAGCTTCTGGGCCTGGGCGTCATAGGCGCCGCCGTTAATCCAGGTCGAGCGCGGATCGAGGATCTTGGTCGAGACGCCTTCGACGGCGACCGGAACCTCGAAGCCGAAATAGGCATCGCGGCGGAAGACGGCGTTGTGGAGCTTGCCGGAGAGCGCCGCGGTCAGCAGTGCACGAGTTTCCTTGATTGGCATGCGGCGGCCGGTGCCATAGGCGCCGCCGGTCCAACCGGTATTGACCAGCCAGCAGGAGACGCCGTGGCGGGCGATCAGGTCCTTGAGCAGGTTGCCGTATTCCGAGGGGTGACGCGGCATGAAGGGGGCGCCGAAGCAGGTCGAGAAGGTGGCCTCCGGTTCGGTGACGCCCTTTTCGGTGCCGGCGACCTTGGCCGTGTAGCCGGAGAGGAAATGGTACATGGCCTGGTCGGGGGTGAGCCGCGCGATGGGCGGCATGACGCCGAAGGCATCGGCCGTCAGCATGATGATGGTGCGCGGATGGTTGCCGAGGCCCGTCTTCGATGCATTCGGGATGAAATGCAGGGGATAGGCGGCGCGGGTGTTCTCAGTCAGCGAACCATCGTTGAAATCCGGCACGCGATTGCCGTCGAGCACGACGTTCTCGAGCACGGTGCCGAAGCGCTGGGTGGTGGCGAAGATCTCGGGCTCGGATTCCGCCGAGAGCTTGATGGTCTTGGCATAGCAGCCGCCTTCGAAATTGAAGACCCCGTCTTCGCCCCAGCCATGTTCGTCATCGCCGATCAGGGTGCGGTTCGGATCGGCCGACAGCGTGGTCTTGCCGGTGCCCGACAGGCCGAAGAACACGGCGGTATCGCCGTCCGGCCCCATGTTCGCCGAGCAATGCATGGGCATGACGCCCTTGGCCGGCAGCAGATAGTTGAGCGCGGTGAAGACCGACTTCTTCATTTCGCCGGCATAGGATGTGCCGCCGATCAGAACGACGCCATTGGTGAAATCGCAGGCGATGACGGTTTCCGAACGCGTGCCGTGGCGTGCGGGATCGGCCTTGAAATCCGGCAGGTCGATGATCGTGAGCTGGGGCACGAAGGCTTCGAGGTCGTCGCGCTTCGGCCGGATCAGCAGGTTGCGGATGAACAGCGAATGCCAGGCGAGTTCCGTGATCACGCGGGTGGGCAGCGCATTGGTGGCATCGGCGCCGCCGACGAGATCCTGCACATAGAGTGACTTGCCCTTGGCATGGGCGAGCATGTCTGATTTCAGAATTGCAAAGTGTTCGGGCGACATTTCGCGGGTGTTTTCCCACCAGATATGCGGTTCGGTACTGGCATCGCGGACGACGTGCTTATCCCTAGGCGAACGGCCGGTGTGCTGGCCGGTGAGTGCGCGGAGCGCGCCCTGCGCGGTGATCACGGCCTCGCCATTGCGGATGGCGTCCTCATAGAGATCAGGCTCGGAATAGTTATAACGAACGGAAGCCAGGCCTTCGAAACCAAATGCAACCAACCGATTTTCCGGGTTCGTCATTCCGAGTTCTTCCATGGCTCTATCCTTTCGAGATGAGGTCAGCCTGTATTCGACATCAGGAGCTAAGGCATAGGAATTTTAAAAAGACAAGTGGGAAAGATGCGAATATATCAATGCTATCAATGTATTAATCGATTTAAATAAAAGTCCTATTTTTTAAATCGTTTGAAATCCACTGACGGAATGCCGATTTTGGAAGCGGCGTCCCGTCACGGCGCAGGGGCTAAAAAACAACCCAGGGGCTCTTTGCCACAATTTGTTCCACCTTTATACTCATGAACTGCGTCGAGCCGTGCCAGGCACGGACAACAGACAAGGCTTTCCGGAGAACCTCATGCTGACAATCGCCCTCGTGGACGACGACCGTAATATCCTCACTTCCGTATCCATCGCGCTCGAAGCCGAGGGTTACAAGGTGGAGACCTATACGGACGGCGCATCGGCGCTCGACGGTCTCCTGCAGCGGCCGCCGCAGCTCGCCATCTTCGACATCAAGATGCCGCGCATGGACGGCATGGAACTGCTGCGCCGGCTGCGCCAGAAATCGGACCTGCCGGTGATCTTCCTGACCTCGAAGGACGAGGAGATCGACCAGCTGTTCGGGCTGAAGATGGGCGCCGACGATTTCATCACCAAGCCGTTCTCCCAGCGCCTGCTGGTGGAGCGGGTGAAAGCCGTGCTGCGGCGTGGCGCCGCGGGCCGCGAACCCGGCGCCGCTCCGGGCGCGGCGGCCGCCAAGCCGGGCGCGGTGCAATCCAAATCGCTCGAGCGCGGCCTGCTCGTCATGGACCAGGAGCGGCATACCTGCACCTGGAAGGGCATGCCGGTGACGCTGACGGTGACCGAATTCCTCATCCTGCATGCGCTGGCGCTGAGGCCCGGCGTGGTCAAGAGCCGCGACGCGCTGATGGATGCGGCCTATGACGAGCAGGTCTATGTCGACGACCGGACGATCGACAGCCACATCAAGCGGCTTCGCAAGAAGTTCAAAATGGCGGATAATGATTTCGACATGATCGAAACGCTCTATGGCGTCGGCTACCGGTTCCGCGAGGGTCCGGGAGCCTGATACTTGGAGCGCCCGGCGGGGTATAAATGGCTGTTGCAGATGCAGAGCTGGTGAAACAGGTGACGTCGCCCCCGAGGACGCGCGCGCGGCGGCGAAGCCGTTGGACGCGGCCGTTCCTGTTCATCCGGCGCATTCTCGGCCACGCCGTCTTTTCGAGCCTGACGCGGCAGATCCTGTTCTTCAACCTTGTCGCGCTCGTCGTGCTTGTCGGCGGCATCATGTATCTCAACCAGTTCCGCGAGGGACTGATCGATGCCAAGGTCGAGAGCCTGCTGACCCAGGGCGAGATCATCGCCGCGGCTGTATCGGCTTCGGCCTCGATCGATACCAATTCGATCACCATCGATCCCGAAAAGCTCCTGGAACTGCAGGCGGGCCAATCGATCACGCCGGTGCCGAACGACGAGGATCTCGAATTTCCGATCGATCCGGAGAAGGTGGCGCCGGTGCTGCGGCGCCTGATCTCGCCGACCCATACCAGGGCCCGCATCTTCGACCCCGACGCCAACCTCATTCTCGATTCGCGCTTTCTCTATGCCCGCGGCCAGGTGCTGCGCTTCGACCTGCCGCCGGTCGATACCGAATCCACGACGTGGTCGGAAAAGATCGCCGGCATCTTCAACCGGCTGCTGCAGCCGTCCAACCTGCCGGTCTACAAGGAGAGTCCCGGCGGCGACGGGCTGATCTATCCCGAGGTGAAGAACGCCCTGACCGGCGTGCGCGGCGCGGTGGTGCGGGTGACGGAGAAGGGCGAACTGATCGTTTCGGTCGCGGTGCCGGTGCAACGTTTCCGCGCCGTCGTCGGGGTGCTGCTGCTGTCGACCCAGGCCGGCGACATCGACCAGATCGTGCATGCCGAGCGGCTGGCGATCATGCGGGTGTTCGGGGTGGCAACCATGGTGACGGTGATCCTGTCATTGCTGCTGTCGTCGACCATCGCCAATCCGCTGCGGCGGCTGTCGGCTGCGGCGATCCGGGTCCGGCGCGGCGTCAAATCACGCGAGGAAATTCCTGATTTCTCCTTCCGCCAGGACGAAATCGGCAATCTCTCCTCGGCAATCCGCGAGATGACCAATGCGCTCTATGACCGCATCGCGGCGATCGAGAGCTTTGCGGCCGATGTGAGTCATGAGCTAAAGAACCCGCTGACCTCGCTCAGGAGCGCGGTGGAAACGCTGCCACTCGCCAAGACGGAGGAATCCAAGAAGCGGCTGATGGATGTCATCCAGCACGATGTGCGGCGGCTCGACCGGCTGATCTCGGATATTTCGGACGCCTCGCGGCTCGATGCGGAACTGGCGCGCGCCGATTCGCGGCCGGTCGATCTGGAAAAGCTGCTCGCGGGACTCTGCGAGATTTCCAGCCAGGTGCGGGCGCGCGGCAAGACGGTGACCGTCACGTTCGAGGCCGATCGCAAGGCTGTGGGCAAGGGCGGGTTCAAGGTGGTGGGCCACGAATCGCGCATCGGCCAGATCATCACCAACCTGATCGAGAATGCCCGCTCCTTCGTGCCCGACGAGGGCGCCAGGATTGCCGTGAAACTCTATAAGAGCGGTGGCAATTGCGTCGTCGAGATCGAGGACAACGGCCCCGGCATCGAGGCCGAGAACATCGACCGGATCTTCGAGCGCTTCTATACCGACCGGCCGGGCATCGAGGATTTCGGGCAGAATTCCGGTCTCGGCCTGTCGATCAGCCGCCAGATTGCCGAAGCTCATGGCGGTTCACTCGATGCGGTGAACGTGCTGGGACCCGATGGAGAGCGCAAGGGCGCGCGCTTCACGCTCGTGCTGCCTGAGAAGGGGCAGTCATGACCGGGGTGTTGGCATGACAAGGGTGCTCGCGCATGGAACGGCCGTAGTCGTAGGGGAGACGGGCGTTATCTTCACCGGACCGGCGGGATCGGGGAAGTCGTCGCTGGCGCTTCAGACCATGTTCAGCGCCCGAATCGCGGGACATTTTGCCGCGCTTTTGAGCGACGACCAGGTTTTTCTCGAATCCGTTAACGGAGATGTGACCGGATTTTGCCCGCCGTCGCTGTCCGGGATGATCGAACTCAGGGGCAGTGGGATCGGGCGCGTGGAATTCGTGCCCGAAGCACGCCTGCACTATGCGATCCGGCTAATCGAGGTGCATGCCGATAACAGGATTCCCGAAGAGAATCAGCGCTGGAAGGCCGACCAGGGCATCGAGCTGCCGCTGATCACGCTGGACCGGCGGGTGCGCGATCCCTTTGTCTGGCTTGCCGCGCTGCTGCCGGGCTTTCCGCGCAACATGCCGGCCTGAGGTGTTCAACGAATCGTTACAAATGGCGCATTTTTGACTTGAACTTCCGGGTTTCATCGCCATGATGGCCGCCCACGCAGTGGACGAGACAGTTCAAACTCGCTATCAGCACCGCCCACAATGATAAAAAACCGAAACCGGAGCCCAATAAAGCATGATCGGACTGGTGCTTGTCACACATGGACATCTGGCGGATGAGTTCCGTTCCGCCCTTGAACATGTGGTGGGTCCGCAGAAGGCGATCGGAACGATCTCCATCGGCCCCGATGACGACATGGACAACCGCCGCCAGGACATCATGGACGCGGTCGCCGCCGCCGATGATGGCAATGGCGTGATCATTCTGACCGACATGTTCGGCGGCACGCCTTCCAATCTCTCGATCTCGGTCATGTCACGCGGCAATACCGAAGTGATCGCCGGCATGAACCTGCCGATGCTGATCAAGCTCGCCGGCGTGCGCGGCGAAAACAACATGCAGAAGGCGCTCGTCGAAGCATCCGAAGCCGGCCGCAAATACATCTATGTCGCAAGCCGGGTGCTCTCCGGGAAATAAGGACTTTCATGGCGGACGACGGGCTCGAGCGCGAAATCCTGATCATCAACAAAAGGGGCCTGCATGCCCGCGCATCCGCGAAGTTCGTCCAGACGGTCGAACTGTTCGACGCGGAAATCCATGTCTCCAAGGACGGGATGACGGTGGGCGGCACCTCGATCATGGGCCTGATGATGCTGGCGGCAGCGCCCGGCTCGACCATCATGGTCACCGCCTCGGGGGCGCAGGCAGCAGAGGCGCTGAACACGATCGAAGCGCTGATCGCGGACAAGTTCGGCGAAGAGATATAACCCGTCAACCTACCCTTCTTCCCTGGTTTTCCCCTTCGCGACAGCATTTTCGACGCTTTCCGCGTAATGCACGAGTGGCGGCTTGATGCCGTGGGCGAAGAGTTCCTTGCGCACATCGTGGCTGGTGCCGGTCAGGTACACGTCGACACCATGGCGGCGAGCCTTGTGGGCCAGGCTTTCGATCGTGTTCGCCGCCGTCGAATCGACGAAAGGGACGGCTGAAAAATCCACGACGAGCAGCCGGTGGGTGTCAGCGATACGATCGAGCACCGAGCCGATCGAGGCGGCGGCGCCAAAGAAGAATGCGCCCGTGATGCGGTAGATGACGACATCGGGGTTGTTGGCGGCGGCTTCGTCATAGGGTTTGCGGTCGCCGTTGGCATCGTCGGCCCTGTCATCGGGTATGAAGGGCATGTGGCTTTCGATAGACGTCGTCCGCGACATGCGGTGGATGAACAGTACCGAACCGAGTGCGAACCCAATGACAATGGCCTCGGTCAGGTCACGGAAGATCGTGAGAAGGAAGGTGGTCATGAGCACGGCGGCGTCACCACGCGATGCGCGAATCAAGGTCGCAAAGGCGTGTTTCTCCACCATGTTCCACGAGACGACGGCGAGCACGCCAGCAAGGCTCGCGAGCGGGATGTAGCTCGCAAGAGGCGCCGCGACGAGTACGAACAATAGAAGAAAGACGGAGTGGAGCATGCCCGATATCGGGCCGTGAGCGCCAGCGCGCACGTTGGTCGCGGTACGGGCGATGGTTCCGGTGACGCAGAAGCCTCCGAAGAGACCCGAGGCGATGTTGGCCACACCTTGAGCGACGAGTTCGCAGTTGGACCGATGGCGCCGACCGGTCATGCCATCCGCCACGACAGCGGAGAGCAGCGACTCGATGGAACCGAGGAGCGCAAATGCGATGGCGCTTGGCAGCACGGCCTGGACCTTGGCGAGATCGACGGCCGGCAACGAGGGCATGGGAAGTGTGCTTGGAATGCCGCCGAAGCGCGTCCCGATCGTCCCCACATTAAGATTGATCAGTGCGGCCGCCAATGCGGTTGCTCCGACGGCGACCAGCATGCCGGGCCAGTGGGGCCGAAACCGCTTCAACCCGACAATGATGACGATCGTGGCAAGGGCAAGGGCGATCGTCGCCGGATCGGCCGTGGGCAGGCCGGCCCAAAGAACCGGCAGTTTTTCGAGCAGCGGTCCCGGTTCGCCATGCGAAAGCGTCAGACCCAGCAGTTCCTTGATCTGACTGGCGAAGATGATCACCGCGATGCCTGATGTGAAGCCGACCGTGACGGGATAGGGGATGAACTTGATGTAGGTGCCGAGCCGGAGGAAACCTATCGCGGCCAGCATCAGGCCCGAGAGCATGGTGGCGATAACAAGGCCATCCATGCCGTGCTGCTGGACCGTGGCGGCCACGAGCACGATGAACGCGCCAGCCGGTCCGCCGACCTGGAATCGGCTGCCGCCGAGCGCTGAGACGAGGAAACCGCCTGTTATGGCCGTGAACAGGCCCTGCGCCGGCGAGGCGCCGGATGCGATGGCGATGGCCATGGAGAGCGGCAGCGCGACGATGGCGACGGTGAGACCGGCGATGGCATCGGCGCGGAAATTCGCCAGCCCATAGCCCTCGCGGAGCGTCGTGACGAGCTTCGGCGTATAGAGCTCCGTGAATGTCGGCAGCGGGTCGAGTGGCTGGGAAACTGTACTGGCTTGCATGATCTTCGGCACCCTTGAGATAAGGCGGCGGGATCGTCGGCTGATGTCGGCGGTCGGCGTCGCAATTGCGAATGCTATGGCTTGGGTGACGGCTCCTTGAGGCGGAGGCCGCGGCCACCGCCCGTGCTTTGAGCGCCGTCGCCGATGAGTTCGACGCCAGCAAAGTTGAGCGCATCGACGACTTTCGACAGGCTGTCGACGACACCCCGGACATTGCCCTCGCTCGCCTCCATCCGCTGGATGGTCGGCACCGAGACGCCCGAGAGCTCGGCCAGCGTCTTCTGGTCTATGCCGAGGAGCGCGCGGGCGGCGCGCAATTGGCCCGATGTCATCATGCGATTGATCCTCAAGCTATCACAATGCTAGTTTTGCATAGCTATAGTGATGTTTCAAGCATCAGTATTAAGGGATGAAATATGAGTGAGGTTGGCCTTGGCGAAAAGATGTGAGAGGAGCCTCCCCACCGATTTTGGTGAATGTGATCTTATCACCGGTTGCTGCCTCGATATTTTCATCTATGAAAGGCTGCACCTAAATTTGCATCGGCCAAAATGCGACATCACATTCGAATTGCACTGCTCCTCCTTGGGGCAGCTTTTACAGGATATGACGTGGCTTATGCCGCCCCAGCAGTACCCGGCTGCTTAACGGGGTCTGGCGACAGATATTTGTTTGGGGTGCCGAAGGGTCCCGGCCCCGCGACACTAGCAGCAGTCTATTGCTTGCCGCTTCGTTCGCCGCGCTTTGGAAACTCTCCGCCTGCCCTATCCCCAAACGGCAAGGCATATTTCTCTTACTACGACGGCGACGGACTCGCGCTGGGTAGTATGACGGACAAGACGGTTTCGAAGTTTTTCGAGGGCCGGCTGAACTTTACTCTTTCTCCAGCTCCGTTTGCGTGGTCGGAAGACACTCACGCCGTGTTCGGTGTGGCGCGGGACATCGGTCCCGGTGGCTTTGCTCTCGGGCCGCTTATGCCTTTTCGATTTTCTGTCGATGGCACTGTTCTGAAGCTCCCTGCTCTCGAGAATGACGCGGGACCTCTCGATGAAATGTACTGGGTGGCGGATACCGGCAAGGCCGTGGCAGCGTTTGGAACCAAAGGAAGCTACTATCGTCCAGAGCACGACGATCCTCGTCCGACCATTGCATTTGTAGACGGCACGACCGGCGAGATTATGCAGTCCACCGAGTTTACGGATTTCCTTGGACCATCGGCACCCAAATTGATCGGGGCAGTTGCATCTCGCATCGACGACGAAGGTCGAATCCACGCACTCATGACCTTGCTCTTCGAAAAGAAAAGCCGATGGGTGTATTGGGTTCAGGGACAAGCGCCACGCATTGTGCCAATCGGGGTGAGCCCTTTCCAAACACCCTTCGTGCTTTCTCCTGACGGTCGCAACGTGCTGGTGATCCGGAACTTGAGCGCTACGGGATGGATTTGTGAGTTTTCTGCAAAATGTCCCCCGCCAATATCACGGACGGGACGGATAGCGGAACTTCGAGTTATGGCAACTGGAAAGGTGATCTGGTCCATTAGCGGGACAGCAAGAAAATTTGCGGCCAACCATTGGCCGGCAATCAGTCCCGATGGGCGCTACGCGCTCATATCGCTACCGAATAGAGATAGGCCAACGACGGCGCTTATTTCGATGAAGTCCGGTGAGATCCTGCAGGAACTCTCTGACGACTGGTGGGGCAGCAAAAAGCTTATGCAGTTCGCACCGGACGGCAAGAGCTTCTGGATAAGCGGTGGCCGGCTGGTGGCCGTCTACGATATTCAGGATCGATGACTGAACAGGATCATTGCGCCCCATCACTTCATCAAGATACGCCGCCAATATGGGGGCCGACCCGTGACGTGGTCGCGGCGCTCTCACGCCATCACATAAAGACTTCTTTATATCCTTATTGCTTTTTTGATCGAAGGCTGGTAAACGGCTCGCCATTATCGAATTCGGCGTGCTCAGCCGCCAAATCCGCGACCGGCGCAACCCGGTGCCAAGCAATCTGGAGATCATCAATGACCGCTGCCAAGGACTATCTTGTCGCCGATATCGGCCTGGCCGATTATGGCCGCAAGGAACTGACCATTGCCGAAACCGAAATGCCGGGCCTGATGGCCGCGCGGTCTGAATTCGGCGAAAAGAAGCCGCTCAAGGGCGCGCGCATCACCGGTTCGCTGCATATGACGATCCAGACCGGCGTGCTGATCGAGACGCTGGTGGCTCTCGGCGCCGAAGTGCGCTGGGCTTCGTGCAACATCTTCTCGACCCAGGACCATGCCGCCGCCGCGATCGCCGCCGCCGGTATTCCGGTCTATGCCGTCAAGGGTGAGACGCTCGAGGAATACTGGACCTATACCGACAAGATCTTCCAGTGGGCCGATGGCGGCTTCTCCAACATGATCCTCGACGATGGCGGTGACGCCACCATGTATATCCTGCTCGGCGCCCGCGCCGAAGCCGGTGAGGACGTGTTGTCCAAGCCCGAGTCGGAAGAAGAAGAAATTCTGGTCGCGCAGATCAAGAAGCGCATGGCCGCTTCCCCAGGCTGGTTCACCAAGCAGCGCGACGCGATCAAGGGCGTGACCGAAGAGACCACGACCGGCGTGCATCGCCTCTACCAGCTGCAGGAAAAGGGCCTGCTGCCCTTCCCGGCGATCAACGTCAACGACTCCGTCACCAAGTCGAAGTTCGACAACAAGTATGGCTGCAAGGACTCGCTGGTCGACGGCATCCGCCGCGGCACCGACGTGATGATGGCCGGCAAGGTCGCCGTCGTCTGCGGTTATGGCGATGTGGGCAAAGGCTCGGCCGCTTCGCTCGCCGGCGCCGGCGCACGCGTTAAGGTCACGGAAATCGATCCGATCTGCGCGCTACAGGCCGCGATGGATGGTTTTGAGGTCGTGCAGCTCGAGGACGTCGTCAAGACCGCCGACATCTTCATCACCTGCACCGGCAACAAGGATGTCATCCGCCTCGACCATATGCGCGAGATGAAGGACATGGCGATCGTCGGCAATATCGGCCATTTCGACAACGAGATCCAGGTGCAGTCGCTCCGGAACCTCAAGTGGAACAACATCAAGCCGCAGGTCGACATGATCGAGTTCCCCAAGGGGAACCGCATGATCCTGCTCTCGGAAGGCCGCCTGCTCAACCTGGGCAACGCGACCGGCCACCCGTCCTTCGTGATGAGCGCCTCCTTCACCAACCAGGTGCTGGGCCAGATCGAGCTCTACAACAATGACGGCAAGTACAAGAATGAAGTCTATGTGCTGCCGAAGCACCTCGACGAGAAGGTCGCTCGCCTTCATCTCGAAAAGCTCGGCGTGCGCCTGACCGAGCTTTCGGACATGCAGGCCGATTATATCTCGGTCGAAAAATCCGGTCCGTTCAAGGCCGAACACTACCGGTATTAAGACTTTCTTAACCATTATACCAAATCTTGTAGCCACGGCCGTAAATTGCGGCCGTGGCTTCTTTTTTGGGCAAATCGCTTTGCTGGTCAGGCCCACGATAGTATTGTTTTCTAAGTTGATTCGACCGTGACCCAATTCGACCCCAGCGGCGGTGGACGAGATAGGTAGCGGGCGGCATGTACCGATTCTCGGCGCATGTGCATCTGACGGCTCCGCATGACATTGGAGCTTTCTGCCGGAATGTCTCGTTTCGGCACGACGGTCGGACCCCTTGGGTCCAAGTAGCAGCCTGACCGGGCTGCATTAGAAAACTATTTGGCGGAATAGCGGGGACTGCCTGATGAATTCGGGAATCGTGGACATTGCGACGCAAGCGGACGGAGCAGCATTTCCACCCCGGACGGTTGGGAATAACGCGGCGGGACTGGGCCTGCTGCGCAATGCGTTGTGCTCCGCGACCGCACTCATTCCCGGCGCCGCCTTTGCCGCGGTGCCTGAGGCCGAACGCCTGCTCTCCTCATCCAACACGATCGGTTTTGCCGCGGCCGCCGGCCTGATTTCCGTCTCGCTGATCGGCGCCTTCATCCTGATGCGCAAGCGCACGGTGATGGAGAATGAGAACCGCCAGATCCGCACCGCGCTGTCCGATGCACAGAGCCGCATCTCGCGCTTCGAGGCATTGATCGCCGACAAGAACCGGCGGATCGTGATCTGGGACGGCATGGACGGACATCCGGAATTCCTCGGCCAATTGCCGCCAGAAACCGGCGCGCCGGTCAACGACCGCGATTTCCTGGCATTCGGCCGCTGGCTGCGCCCGCGTTCGGCAAGCGAGCTCGAAAAGGCAATCGACAAGCTGCGCGCCGATGCCGCGAGTTTCGACATCGTGGTCGAAACCAGCCGCGACGAGGTGCTGGAAGCGCAGGGCCGGGTGTCCGGCGGCCGCGCCTTCGTGCGCTTCATATCGCTCAACAATCTGCGTGCCCAGCTGGCCGAGCTGCAAATCGAACGCGACCGCCTGCAGGGCTCGATCCGCACGTTCCAGACATTGATGGATGCGGTCGACATGCCGAGCTGGCAGCGTAGCCCGGACGGCAAGCTCGCTTGGGTCAACGATGCCTATGGCGAGGCCGTGAAAGCGCCGACGCCCGCCGTCGTGATTCAGGAAGGCCGCGAACTCCTGGAAACCGTGAGCCGCGAGAAGATCAAGGCCGTGGCGACGCCAGACAACCCGTTCCGCGACAAGGTGGCGACCGTGGTCAACGGCAATCGCACCTATTACGAGGTCGTGGACGTCAAGACGCCTTCGGGTTCGGCGGGCATCGCGCTCGACGTATCGCGGCAGGAAGCGATCCGCGACGAACTCAACCGCACGATCAAGAGCCATGCCGAGACACTCGACATGCTGGCGACGCCGGTGGCAATCTTCGACGATCGGCAGAAGCTGCAATATTACAACCAGGCCTTCCGCCACCTCTGGGACCTCGACATCGCCTTCCTGGAATCGCAGCCGGCGCATGGCGAATTGCTCGACCGGCTCAGGGCCGTATCGCGGCTGCCCGAACAGCTGAACTGGAAGACCTGGAAGGAGAGTATCCTTTCCGTCTACCGCTCGCTCGATACCCATACCGATGTCTGGCACCTGCCGAACGGCCAGACGCTGCGCGTCTTCGCCACGGCACGGCCGCAGGGCGGCGCCACCTGGGTATTCGAGAACCTGACCGAGAAGGTCGATCTCGAAACCCGCTACAACACATTGCTCAAGGTGCAGGGCGAGACGATCGACCATCTGGCCGAAGGCGTGGCGGTGTTCGAGCCTGATGGACGGATTACACTCTCCAACCCCGCTTTCCGGGCTCTCTGGGGCATTTCGGCCACCGAGGCCGAGCCGGGCACCCATATCAAGGCGATCGAGGCGGCCTGCCTGCCGAGCTACGAGGGTGCGGATGGCTGGAAGACCTATTCGCGGATCATCACCAGTTTCGAGGACATGCGCGAGCAGATCTCCGGCAAGCTGGAACTCAAGACCGGGCTGGTGCTGGACTATGCCGTGATACCGCTGCCGAACGCCCAGACCATGCTGACCTTCGTCAACGTCACCGACAGTGAACTCGCCGAGCGGGCGCTGAAGGACAAGAACGAAGCACTGCGCAAGGCCGACGAGCTGAAGAACGCCTTCGTGCAGCACGTGTCCTATGAGCTGCGTTCGCCGCTGACCAACATCATCGGCTTCACCGATCTCCTGCGCACGCCGGGCATGGACCCGCTGACGGGGCGGCAATCGGAATATCTCGACCATATCTCGAATTCCTCCTCCGTGCTGCTGACGCTCGTCAACGACATCCTCGATCTCGCCACAGTCGATGCCGGGATCATGGAACTCTCGCCGGAACCCGTCGATATCAACGACCTGCTCGACGAAGTGTCGCTGCAGATCGCCCATCGGCTGCAGGAAAACGACGTGACGCTGAAGATCACCGCCGATCATGACCTCGGCACCGTGATGGCCGATCATCAGCGGCTGAAGCAGATTTTCATCAAGCTGCTCGCCAATGCGGCCAATTTCGCTCCCGATGGCTCGTCGATCGGGCTGAGATGCTGGCGCGAGGCCAATGATTTCGTCTTCACCGTCTCCGATTCCGGGCCGGGCATGACGCCTGAGATGCTGGCAAAAATCTTCAACCGCTTCGAAAGCGACGGGCGCGGCGGGCGCAAATCCGGTGCCGGTCTGGGGCTCGCGATTGTCGAGAGCTTCGTGAACCTGCATCATGGCTCGATTTCGGTCGATTCGGCGCCGGGAACAGGAACCCGCGTCACCTGCCGCATTCCCGCCGGCGAACCGGCGCTCATGAGCGCCGCGCAATAACCAAAATTGGAACTAGATGCCGACCTTTACTTACTTCCTCATCGACGAAGACGAAACCCGCGACCTCGGCGAAGATCTGGCGCTTACGGTCAAGCCAGGCGATTGCCTGGCCCTGCGGGGCGATCTCGGCACCGGCAAGACCACACTGTCGCGTGCTCTGATCCGCGCGGTGGCGGGCGACGATACGCTCGAAGTGCCGAGTCCGACGTTCACATTCGTGCAGAACTACGAACTCAAGTTCCCGATCTACCATTTCGATCTCTATCGGCTGGCCGATGAGAGCGAATTGCCCGAGCTTGGTCTCGACGAGGCACTGGAGCGCGGCGTGGTGCTCGTTGAATGGCCGGAAAAGGCCGGAAATACGCTGCCGAGCAATGCGGTCGAAGTCGTAATCACCCACAGGCAGCAAGGTCGCCAGCTCACGATCACCTGTAGCGAGGGACGGTTTCTCGACCGGTTCGAGCGCGTGCGGGGTCTTCGTGAGTTTATGGATATGGAGGGCTATTGCGGTACCCGCCGGCACTTTCTTATCGGCGATTCATCGTTCCGTGCGTATGAGCGGTTGACCATGCCGGATGGCAAGACCGCCATCATGATGGATTCACCTGCGCGCTCCAATGGCCCCCCGATTCGCGACGGCAAGCCCTATTCACAGCTCGTGCACCTCGCCGAGAACGTCAAACCCTTTGTCGCCGTCGGTCGCTATCTAAAAGGCATGGGGCTGTCGGCGCCCGAGATATACAAGGCCTGGATCGATGCCGGCGCGCTGATCATAGAAGATCTCGGCTCTGAAGGCGTACTCGATGCGCAGGGAAAGCCGATCGCGGAGCGTTACGAGGAGGCGATGCGCTGCATCGCCGACATGCATCGACAGCAACCGCCGACGTGTCTGCCGCTTTACTGGCGGGACGAGAATCACGACATTCCATCCTTTGACCGCGAGACACTGAAATTCGAGGCGGAAGTGCTGCTCGACTGGCACATTCCCTGGCGCCGCAACGGCGAGAAGGCAAGTGCCGCCGAGGCGCGCGAATATCTCGAGATCTGGGATTACCTGATAGACGAACTCAAGGGGCTCGAAACCAATCTCGTGCTACGCGACTATCATTCGCCGAATATCCTGTGGCTGCCGGAGCGGCAGGACTTCGCCCGGATCGGCATATTGGATTTCCAGGACGCGATCATCGGGCCATCCTCCTACGACGTCGTGTCGCTGGCGCAGGATGCGCGGGTGACCGTCGAGCGGCCGCTGATGGAGCGGCTCATGGAAATATACATGAGCGCCCGCGAAGCGCAGGGGCCTTTCGACCGCAAGGCGTTCCTCAAGTCGTTCGCCATCATGTCGGCCGAGCGCGCCTGCCGGCTGAATGGCCTGTGGGTCCGGCTGTGGCAGCGTGACGGCATGGAAAGCTACATGCGCCACATGCCGCGCACGCTATGGCATCTCTCCATGGCGTTCGAGCACGACGTCAATGCGCCGCTCAGGGACTGGTGCCGACGCGCGGGCGTGGCGACCGTCGATTCGCCCGAAGCCGCCGTCGCATGAGCGAGAGGATTCGCCTTGCCATGGTGCTGGCCGCCGGGCTTGGCACGCGGATGCGGCCGATCACCAATACGATGCCCAAGCCGCTGGTGAAGATCGCGGGAAAACCGCTGGTCGATTATGCGCTCGATACGCTGAAGGACGCCGGTTGCGAGACGGCGGTGGTCAATGTCCATTATCTGGCCGAGCAGATGGAAGCGCATCTGGCGGGCTATCAGGGCATGGAGATTTTGATCTCCGATGAGCGAGACATGCTGCTCAATTCCGGCGGCGGGTTGGCCAAGGGGCTGAAACTGCTGCCGGATGCCGAGGTCTTCGTGATGAACGCCGATCTTTTCTGGATCGGCGAGACGCCGGGGCAGAAGACCAACCTAGAAAGGTTAGCCGGATTCTTCGATACCGACACCATGGACATGGCCATGCTCTGCGTGCGGCTGGACGACACGACCGGCCATGACGGCAAGATTGATTTCGCCAGGGATGGTGACGGGCGCCTCTTGCGCTATCGGCCGGTGGATGGCGTGATGCCCGCAGGCGAGGGCGTGGTCTATGCCGGGGCGATTGCCATGCGATCGTCGCTGCTCGCCGATGCGCCGGAGGGCGCCTTCAATCTCAACATCTATTTCGATCGCGCGATTGCGGCGGGCAGGCTTTATGGCCTAATACTCCAAGGGCACTGGGTGACGGCGGGTACGCCGGAAGCCATCGGTGCGGCGGAAGAGGCGGTGCGGCGGTATCGCTAGCGCTGAGCGTTGCGTGAAAACCCCTCATCCGACCCTTCGGGCCACCTTCTCCCCAAGCGGAGAAGAGGGAGCGAGCCGCAGCGGCGCAAAACTCCTCTCCCCTTGGGGGAGAGGTCCGCCGAACGAAGTGGAGGCTGGGTGAGGGGTTCCCTCTTTTCACCACGCCGGGATCCGGTGGGAGAAAACAGTGGCTCAGAACAACGTCTTCACGATCCCGCCCGGCGCGTCCTTCCTGAAAGTGCTGGCGCAATCGCTGTGCGACGGCCGCCTTGTACCCGGTTTCGCCTTCGATGCCGCCGATCCGCTCAGCCTCGCATCCGTCACGATCTATCTCCCGACAAGGCGTGCCGCCCGCGTGCTGCGCTCGGAATTCGTCGATCTGCTCGGCGGGCGTTCGGCGATCCTGCCGGTGATCAGGCCCCTCGGCGAGACCGACGACGATGCCGGCTATTTCGACGAGGAGCCGGACAGCCTGCTCGACCTGCTGCCGCCCGTTGGCAGCCTGACGCGGCTCATCGAGCTGGCGCGGCTGATCCTGATCTGGCGCAACCGGTTGCCGGAGAAACTGAGGGCGATCCATGACGATTCGCCGCTGGTGGCGCCGGCGAGCCCCGCGGATGCGATCTGGCTGGCGCGCAGCCTGATCGAACTGATCGACGCGGTCGAAACCGAGGAGACCGGCTGGGAGGGTCTGAAGGCCTTCGACGTGGCCGACCGCGCCATCTGGTGGGAGTTGACCGGGGAATTCATCAAGGTCGCCAGCGCCTTCTGGCCGGCGCGACTGGAAGAACTCAACCGTTCTTCGCCGGCTTTGCATCGCAATCTCGCGATCCGCGCCGAAGCCGCGCGCGTGTCCCGAGACGGAAGCCATGGGCCGGTGATCGTCGCGGGCTCGACCGGCTCGATACCCGCCACGGCGGATCTGATTGCCGCCATTCACCGGCTCGATAATGGGGCGGTGGTGCTGCCGGGCCTCGACCAGATCATGCCTCGCGCCGACTGGCCGCTGGCGGGCGCGATCCGTGCCGATGGGTCGAGGAACAGCGATCCGGCGAGCCGCAGCCATCCGCAATATGGCCTGTTCCACCTTCTACGGAAGCTGGGCGTCGAGCGCGAGGAAGTCACCCCTCTCGATACGGACGCGCCAGATATGGGCAAGCGGATCGAGGCCGCGTCCGTGGCCTTCATGCCGGCGGAGGCGGAGGTCAATCATCAGAAATTCCGCGACCGGGACGAGGGCCTGCTGGCCGAGGCCTTCGCGGATATCGCCCTGATCGAGGCCAATAACGAACGCGAGGAAGCGCTGGCTATCGCCATCGCGCTGAAACTGGCGCTCGATGGCGAGGGCCCCGAGGTGCAGGCTGCACTCGTAACGCCCGACCGGACGCTGGCGCGGCGCGTCTCGGCCGAACTCCAACGCTTCGGCATCGAGGCCGACGATTCCGCCGGCACGCCGCTCGCGGCATCCCACCATGGCAGCCTGATTCGATTGACACTGGAAAGCGTGCTGCGTCCCGGCGATCCTGTGGCGCTGGCGAGCCTGATCAAGCATCCCTTGGTGCGGCTCGGCCGTGACCGCGACCCACTCGACAGCACTTCGCATGCGCTGGAAATGCTGGCCCTGCGCGGCGGGACGGCGCTGGTCGATGCGGCAGCGCTCACCCCCGTTGTGCTGCATGCGATCGAGGAACTCGGCAAGAACAAGTTCTCCAAGCGCTGGCAGCGGCGGCTGAGGACCGTGGAATGCCAGAGCCAGATCGTCGATCTCGCCCGCGATATCGAGGCGGCCGTCGAGCCGCTTGCGAAAATGCTGGTGGCCGACAATGGCAAGGGTTTGAGCGCGCAGCATCCGCTCGGCGCCTGGGCGGAGGCCACTGGCGAGGTACTGGAGGCGCTGTGCACGGACGAGCGCGGCAGCCTCGGCACGCTGTGGTCGGGTGAAGCGGGGGATGCGCTGGCGGGATTGCTGAAAGACCTGATCGAAACGGCCGAGACCATGGATGCGACGGGGCCGCAATGGGTGGATGTCGCAAACGCCTTGTTAGCCGGAGTCGGGATCAAGCCAAAAGCCATAGGACATCCCCGCGTGTTCATCTGGGGCACGCTCGAAGCGCGGCTGCAGAGCGTCGATACGCTGGTGTTGGGGGGCCTGAACGAGGGCACCTGGCCGGGCGCCACCGCCAACAATCCCTTTCTGTCGCGGGCGATGAAAACCGAGATCGGGCTCGAACCGCCCGAGCGGCGGATCGGCCAGTCGGCACATGATTTCGTGATGGGCATGGGCACGCGGAAGCTGATCCTGACGCGGGCGCTGAGGCAAGGCGGCGCGCCATCGGTGGCCTCCCGCTTCGTGCAACGGCTGCTGTCGGTAACCGGCGAGGATATCGGCAAGGCGATGATCGTACGCGGCGAGCGCTATCGGCGCTATGCCGGCCTGATCGACCAGAGCGCCGAGAGCGAGACGCAGGCATTCGCGGCACGCCCGGCGCCGATGCCGAATGCGGAACGCCAGCCGGTATCCTACTCCTTCAGCGAGGCCGGGCGGCTCAGGCGCGACCCCTATGCGATCTATGCGCGGCGCGTGCTGAGGCTCGATCCGCTCGATGGTTTCAACGAGGATCCGGGTGCAGCCGACCGGGGCAATATCTACCACGAGATCGTCCAGCTTTTCGTCGAGAGCGGGGTCGATCCGCGTGCCGAAATCGCGTTCGAGAGGATCAGGGAGATCACGCACCAGGTTTTTGACCGGGCGGCGCTGCCGGCCCATATCGATGCCGTGTGGCGGCCACGGGCGATCGACATGGCGCGCGCCTTTCTCGACGAGGAGAGCGAACGCGGGCCCACGATCCAGAAAACCTATGTCGAGCGCTCGGCGAAACTGCAGGTGACCGAGTATCTCGCCGTGACCGGCCGCGCCGACCGCATCGATATCCGCAAGGACGGGCTGGCCGATATTGTCGATTACAAGACCGGCTCGTCGCCATCGGCCAAGGTGGCGCGGACGCTGCTCGATCCTCAACTGGCGCTGGAGGCCGCGGCGTTGAAGGGCAACGGCTTCTTCGGCGTCGGCCCGTATGAAACGCGGGACCTGATCTATATGCGGCTGCGGCCGGGCTCGAAATTCCTGGTCGAGACGGTCAACAACGAGAATTCCACCTATGGCAAGCCGGAGAGCCGGAAATCGGCCAGCGAGCTGGCGAGCGAATCGATCAGCCAGCTTACGAAACTGACCGAGGCGCTGAGGGAAAAGAAAGCCGGATTCAAGAGCCGCGTCGCGCCCTTCAAGGATGCCGATTATGGCGGTGAGTATGATCACCTGGCGCGCGTGGCGGAGTGGTCGGCGGCCGAGCTGGAAGAGGAGAATGGCGATGAGTGACGCCGTCCTCCAAGCGCCCGACGTGCTGGACGAAACCCGGCGCAAGCAGAACTTGGCCTCCGACCCCGCGCATTCGGCCTGGGTTTCGGCCAATGCCGGCTCCGGCAAGACGCATGTGCTCACCCAGCGGGTGATCCGGCTGATGCTGGCTGGCGCGCGGCCGTCCTCGATCCTGTGCCTCACCTACACCAAGGCGGCGGCGAGCGAAATGTCCAACCGCGTGTTCGAGCGGCTGTCGCGCTGGACCTCGCTCGACGACACAGCGTTGTCGGAGGAAATCGCTGGTATGGAGGGCCGGGCGCCCAATGCGATCAAGCTGGCCGATGCGCGGCGGCTGTTCGCCCGGGCGCTGGAGACCCCGGGCGGGCTTAAGATCCAGACCATTCACGCCTTCTGCGAGGCGCTGCTGCACCAGTTTCCGCTCGAAGCCAATGTCGCGGGCCACTTCAACGTGCTCGACGACAAGGCGGCGGCGAGCCTGCTCTCGGAAGCCCGGCGCGGGTTGCTGACCGCGACGCAGGCGGAGCATGACAGCGCGCTTGCCGCGGCCTTCCACGATGTGTTGACGCTCGCCGACGAATTCGGGCTCGACCGGCTGCTGCAGGAGATCGTTAGCCGGCGTGGAGCTTTGCAGCGCTTCTTCGATTCGGCGCGCCATGAGGGCGTCGAGGTGGCGCTGCGCAGTGGCCTTGGTATCGGGCTTGAGGCAAGCGTCGCGTCGATCGCCGCGCGAGCCTGGCCGCTGCCCGGGCTGGGCGAGGGACGGATGCAGGACTATATCGCGCTGGCCAATGGCATCGGCGGCAAGAATGCACAGGAGCGCGCCTATGCGCTGGGCATGGCCCGAAGCGAAGACGATCCGGTGAAGCGGTTGCAGCTCCTGCGCGGAGCGTTCCTGAAGAAATCCGACGAACTCCCCTATGCCGATACCGGCTTCCACACGACCGCCATGCGGAAGGTCGATCCGGCGCTGTGCGCCGACATGGTCGCGGCGGCGGCCTTCGTCTCCGATCTCTGGCAGGAATTCAAGATCCTCAGGATGTTCGAGGCGACGCGGGCGGCGCTGGTGCTGGCCGAGCGACTGATCTCGGGCTACGAAGCGCTGAAGAAGGAGCGCGGCTTTCTCGATTTCGACGATTTCATCACGCGCACCGAGGCGCTGCTGAAGAAGAGCGAGATCGGGCCGTGGGTGCATTACAAGCTCGACCAGGGCATCGACCACCTGCTGCTCGACGAGGCGCAGGATACCAGCCCCGCGCAGTGGGAAATCATCATGTCGCTGACCGACGAGTTCTTCTCGGGCGCCAGCGCGCGGATGATCAATCGCACGATCTTCACGGTCGGCGACGAAAAGCAGTCGATCTATTCGTTCCAGGGCGCGCGGCCGGAACGGTTTGCGATGGAGCGCCGCCGCGCCATGGAGCGAGCCGATTCGGGCTCGAAACGGTTCGAGCCGTTGCAGTTGCAGGTCTCGTTCCGCTCGACCGAAGACGTGCTGACCGCGGTGGATGCGGTATTTTCGGTGGATGACAATGCGCGCGGGCTGAGCGCGGACAAGGAGCCCGTCATCCATGTCTCCAATCGCATGAACCATGCCGGCGCGGTGGATATCTGGGACATTATCGCCGAAGAGGGCAGCGAGGAGGAGGACGAGGATTGGCTGGCGCCGTTCGACCGTCCGGCCGAGAAGTCCTCTGTTGTGCAGCTGGCGCAGCGCATGGCTGGAGTGATCGAGGGCATGGTCGGCGAGGAGACGCTTGACGCCAAGGATGGCCCGCGAAGAATCGCGGCGGGCGATATCCTGGTGCTGGTGCGCAAGCGTGATGGCTTTGCCGGGGCGCTGGCGCGCGAATTGAAGCGCAGCGGGTCCGTGCCGGTTGCCGGCACCGACCGGCTGGTGCTGTCGAGCCATATCGCCATCCAGGACCTGATGGCGCTGGCACGCTTCGCACTGCTGCATGAGGACGACTTGTCTCTCGCGGCGCTGGTCAAGAGCCCGTTCTTCGACATGAGCGAGGACGATCTCGATATGCTGTGCGGGTTGCGTGGCGACGACCAGACGGTATGGAGCCGGCTAAAGGAATTGGCTGGCGCGGATGCCCGCTGGCTTGAGATGCATGACCAGCTCGTGCGTTGGGTGAAGATGGCCTGCTCGATGCGGGTGCATGATTTTTACGCCACGCTGCTGGGGCGCGAGGGCGGGCGGAAGAAATTCCTGGCGCGCTTCGGCCACGAGGTCAGCGATGTGCTGGACGAATTCCTCAATTTCGCGCTGTCGCATGAGGAGGCCGGCATTCCCGGTCTCACGAGCTTCGTTACCACGCTCGAACAGGATTCGCCCGAGATCAAGCGCGAGCAGGACAAGGGCCGCGACGAGGTGCGGATCATGACCGTGCATGCTTCCAAGGGGCTGGAGGCGCCGGTCGTGTTCCTGGTCGATGGCGGCTCGAAGGCGTTCGACAAATCGATGTTGCCGAAGCTCAGACTGATGTCGCGCGGCGAAGACCAGGCGCCGATTCCCTTCTGGGTGCCCGCCAAGGACTACCAGAACCGGATTTCGACGGCCGACGACACGCGGCTGGGCGGACTGGCGGAGGAGGAATACCGGCGGCTGCTCTATGTCGGCATGACGCGGGCCTCGGATCGGCTGATCCTCTGCGGCTATCGCAAGAAGCGGCCGGTCGCAGGTACCTGGGCGGAACTGGCGACCTCGGCGCTTTCCCACAACGAGGACAAATGCCTGCCCGCGACGTTCAAGGCCGGGCCGTTCGAATGGACGGGCTACAAGTGGCGGCACCACGACCGTGTGCCGCAAGCGCCTGATCAGGTGGAGCGTACGGAAGCCGGCGAAGAAATCGGTTTGCCGGATTCGCTGTTCGAACCGCTTAAGCTCATGCCTGTCCTCCCGAGGCCTCTTGCGCCATCAGGCGTGCACGCTATCATCGATGGTGAGGAGGGCGACAATATCGTGCCCTCGGCGCTGTTCGTGGATAAGCCATCCGGCACCGGTGCACAGGTTAAGGGCAAGATCGTCCACCGCCTGCTGCAGGCGCTGCCCGATTTCGAGCCGGCCGACCGGGCGGCAGCGGCACGGCGCTATCTCGACCGGGCGCTGCCCCAATGGAGCGAGACGGCGCGGCGGGCTTTGGCCGATGACGTACTCGGGATGATCGCCGATCCGCGATTCGCGAGCCTGTTTGCCGAGGGATCGCAGGCGGAGGTCTCCATCATGGGCACGATCCATATCAAGGGACGCGACTACGCTGTCTCGGGGCGGATCGACCGAATGGGGGTGAGCGGCGACAAGGTGTTCATTCTCGACTACAAGACCAACCGGGTGCCGCCGGCAGCGCCCGCGGATATCCCCTTCGCCCACACGGCGCAGCTCGCACTTTACCGTGAGGTTTTATCACCTCTTTTTGCCGGCAAAGCGGTGGAATGCTTGCTGATCTATACCGAAGGCCCGCATCTTTTCTCTCTCGAACCCGCCGAACTTGAAAAAGCCCTGCTTGCTATTTCATCCCAATGATTTACCCCATTGAAAGACAGCCAGCGCATGCTCACATACATGCACAAGTGAATTTTCGTCCTTAAAGGAGAGACGCATGGCCACCGTGAAGGTCGACAACAACAATTTCCAATCCGAGGTCCTGAACGCGGCCGAGCCTGTGGTGGTGGACTTCTGGGCCGAATGGTGCGGACCCTGCAAGATGATCGCGCCGGCACTTGAGGAAATCTCCAACGAGATGTCCGGCAAGGTGAAGGTCGTGAAGCTCAATATCGATGACAATCCGGAATTGGCTGCGCAGTTCGGCGTCCGCTCGATCCCGACGCTCGCCATCTTCAAGGGCGGCAAGGTCGCCGACATCAAGGTTGGCGCCGCCCCCAAGACCGCACTGTCTGCTTGGATCGCCGGCGCCGCCGCGTGATTCACGTGAAACCATGCGGTGACATCGGGTCATCGCAGCGGTAGAAGTTTGAAACGCCGTGCATCGAGAGATGCGCGGCGTTTTTGCATTCGAATGAATGACAACACAAGGAACATGGCTGGGAACTATCCCCCGGCAGGTACCAAGCGATCTATTTCGTGAACACGCTCTCCGTGATGTCACCGCTTTTCATATCCAACGTCACCAGATGGCCACTCCATGTACTGGCTTTGAGAATGCTACCGTCCCATGCCACGTCCATGAAACAATCGTCCCAATCCGTACCGGGTAACGAAGCTTTCCAGAGGACATGTCCATCCGGATTCAATCGCATGAGATTGCTGCCGTTCCTGGAGACGTGCGAATCGCTGTCATAAAGGATGACACTTCCCAAATTGTCGGCAAGCTCAATGCGCTTGTCTATCTTCTCGGACATTTGGTCGGCGCTCCAACCTGTAATCAACGCCACACGACTTCGCTTCCATCCTCATATGGATAAAGGAAATCGCAAACATGAAAAGCCCGCATCCCTGGCGGAGGGACGCGGGCCACTCGTCTATGGCAGTCCCCGGCGAAAAATCAGCCGGAGAAGCCTTCGTGCTGGTCGGTGTTGGCCGGGGGACGGTTGTTGCGGTCGCGCATGAAGCGGTCGAACTCTTCCTGGTCCTTGGCGCGGCGCAGCTCGCGGAGGTAGTTGTCGAACTCGGCGCGCATTTCGTCGAGCTTGCGGCGCTCTTCCTCCATGCGTTCCAGCTCGGCCTTGCGCCAGTCGTCGAAGGCTACATTGCCTGTGTCGTGGCGTCCGTGGTGACGGCTTCGGCCATGCCAGCCGCCGCCGGCTTGCCTGCAGTTGCGAAACAATCCATCCATCTTTTCATTCGCCTCTCGTTTGAAGGCATGCAGCCGGTCACCGAAGAGGATATAGGCGAGCATTGCCAGGCCAAGCGGCCAGAAAACGATGAAACCGAGAACCATCAACGCGATGGTGGCCGGCGTCCAATCGGGCCGTATGAGTGGTGCAGTGCGGTACATCTTTCCAGTTCCTTGCAGTAGACGGCTCACAAAAGCGTGAACCGGTACAATCGATGTGGGAAGGATTTGGCGGCCTTCAAGAACATCATGGATGGGAATCGGACAGGTGCTTGATAATCAAGCACTATTTCAGCGCGAAAAGCAGCGGGCCGGAGCAATTTCGTGCTCCGGCCCGCTTTACAATACTTAACAATATCAGGGCGTTACTTACTTTCCGGAAGCGGCCATGCGGCGCCTGCCGCCTTCGATGACGCGAACAGCGGGCCTTACTGCGGCACGCGCGGCCTTGCTGTGATCGTTCATGAAGCCGAGGATGCGCGGCGCGATCTCCTTGCGGAAGCGGGAGCCGTTGAACACGCCGTAATGGCCGACATCTGGCTGCATGTAATGCATGCGCATGTCCTCAGTGAGGCTTGAGCAGAGCGTCTGCGCCGCCCTGGTCTGGCCAAGGCCTGAAATGTCGTCGTTTTCACCTTCCACCGTCAGCAGCGCGGTATTCTTGATCTTCGAGGGATCAACCAGCTTGCCGCGATGGGTCATCTCGCCCTTCGGCAGCGAATGCTTGATGAACACCATATCGACCGTCTGCAGGTAGAATTCGGCGGTCAGGTCCATGACGGCGAGATATTCGTCGTAGAATTCACGATGCTTGTCAGCGGAATCGCCGTCATTCTTGACCATATGGCCGAAGAAATCCTTGTGGGCGATCATGTGGCGGTCGAGATTCATCGACATGAAGCCCGAGAGCTGCAGGAAGCCGGGATAGACCGGACGCATGAAGCCGGGCTGCGGCCACGGCACCGGCATGACGACATTCTCTTCGAACCACGACAGCGGATGGGAGGCGGCCAACTTGTTGACGGCCGTCGGATTGATCCGGGTGTCTATCGGGCCGCCCATCAGCGTCATCGACGATGGCGAAAGCGGATCGCCCTCTTCTTCCATACGTGCCACTGCGGCAAGAACGGGAACCGAGGGCTGGCAGACGGCGATCACGTGAACGTCTTCGCCGAGGTGATGGATCATTTCGATGACGTAATCGATATAGTCGTCGAAATCGAACTGTCCTTCGGACAGCGGCACCATGCGCGCGTCCTTCCAGTCGGTGATATAGATATCGGCATCGGGCAGCAGCGTCTCGACCGTGCCGCGTAGCAGCGTGGCGTAATGGCCGGACATCGGCGCCACGACGAGGATCTTCGGATCCTTTTTGTGGCCGGACGGCAGACAGCGTTCGAAATGCAGGAGATCACAGAAGGGCTTGGACCAGACCACCTTCTCGTGGACCGATACCGGCTTGCCGCCGATCTCCGTTTGATCGAGACCGAAGGCCGGCTTGCCGTAACGGCGCGTGGCGCGCTCGAAGACCTCGAAGCCTGCCGCAAAGGTGCGGCCGAGCTTGGTATAGGCCATGGGATTGAAGGGGTTGCGGTAGGCGACTCGCATGGATTCCGCTGCAGCGCGCCATGGCGCCATCGCGGCATGGTTCAGTTCATAGAGCTGATAAAACATTCATACGCCTTACTTTTTCGCACCGCGGCTTCCCGTCTGCCGTCTTGTGCTTATTGCAATTGCGAAGAAACTAACAGGTTTCCCCTAATCGACAACAAAGCTGATTGTTCCAATTGGGGTCAATCTATCAATTCGTATGACTAAATGTAGTAACCATTGTTTCGTGTGCCAAGCTATCGCCGCGTTTCATGTGCCAATTTATCGCCGTCAAACGGAGATCACGGCCTTGATCAGCCCGTGCTTCTCATGCGCCCAGCGCGGCAGATCGGTTATCGATGCGGCCAAGCTGGTGCGGTGCGTGATGAGCTTCGACGTATCGATCGCGCCTGATGCGATCGAGGCCGCGACATGCAGGAAATCAGCCTTCAGCGCATTGCGGCTGCCGATGATAGACATTTCCCGCTTGTGGAATTCCGGATCGGCAAAGGCGATGTCGTCCTTGACCACGCTGACGAAGACCAGCATGCCGCCATGGGCGACGAAGGGAAGCGCCGCATTCATCGAACGGGCATTGCCGGTGGCATCGAAGACAGTGTCGAAACCTTCATTGCCGGTGAGAACCATGCCGCCCGAAAATGCCTCATCGCCAGCCAGAAGCGACGATTCGAAGGCGAAACGATCGCGTGCGACGCCTAGGCGCTCGGCACTGACATCCATGATCGTCACCGCATAGCCGGCGATGCGGGCGAAAAGCGCGGTGCCGAGCCCGATCGGCCCCGCACCGATCACCAGCGCATGCGCGCCCTCGCCCGAGCCGGAGCGGCGGACGGCGTGGGCGCCGATGGCCAGGAATTCGACCGTCGCAGCCTGCTCCGGCGTCAGATTTCCCGCAGGATAAGCATTGGCCTCGGGGATGACGATCTCCTCGCAGAAAGCGCCATCGGTATGCACGCCGAGCACCTTGATGCGGGTGCAGCAATTCGGCTTGCCTTTGCGGCAAGCGATGCAGGTTCCGCAGGAAAGATAGGGATTGACGATGACGAGATCGCCCGCCCTGAGCATCGAGCCCGGCGCGGTTTCCGCCACATGCGCCGAGATTTCGTGGCCCATGACGCGTGGATATTCGAGGAACGGATGCTTGCCTTCGAAGATATGATAATCCGTGCCGCAGATGCCGATATGGCTGATCTTCAGCCGGATTTGGCCCGGGCCCAGCGCTCCGGGCGCGGGCATGTCGATGAGTTCGAGCCGGCCGGGCTCGCTGCAGACGATGGCTTTCATGGAATTTTCCCCCGGAATGGCGGGTCTGACGTGATATTTGTCTTTTATCGACAATAGACAGACGGTCGTCAATAAGTAATATTACTGCGCTGAACTAACGTTGGGACTCTTGGCATGGCGCGTCAGAATACCGTCTTCAAGGAAGCTTACAACCGCTGCCTGGCGGAGTTGAGCACCAATGACAACCTGCCCTCGGAGCCGGAACTCGGCGAGCGGCTCGGCATCAGCCGCACCACCGTGCGCGCAATCCTGACGCGGATGCATGAGGCGCGGCTGATCAACTGGGACAAGCGCGTCAAGACGGTGCTGCGGGGAGCGGAAGTACAGGATTTCTTCCCCGACGAGGAAACCAATTCGCTGAACGACGTGATCGAGAAGAGCTTCATGAAGCGCATTCTCACCGGCGATGCGGAGCCCGGCACCCAGATCAACGAGGCGGAACTGGCCCGCGAGATCGGCACAGGCACAACAAGCGTGCGGGAATTCCTGATCCGCTTCTCGCGTTTCGGGCTGATCGAGAAGCGGCCGAACAGCCACTGGATCCTCAAGGGCTTCACGATCGATTTTGCGTTGGAACTGACCGAAGTGCGTGAGATGTTCGAACTCAGGTCGGCGGCCTCTTTCGCGCATCTCTCCGACGATCATCCGGCCTGGGCCGATCTCGACGAAATCGAGGCCGAGCACCATGTGCTGCTTGCCGATATCGATGCGCGATACAAGGATTTCTCGGCGCTAGACGAGAAATTCCACCTGCTGGTGCACCGGGCATCGGGCAATCGCTTCGTGGTGGATTTCTACGACGTGATCGCCTTCATCTTCCACTATCACTACCAGTGGAACAAGGCGTTCGCCCGCGCCCGCAACGAACGCGCCGTGATCGAGCATCTCGACTATATCGCGGCGCTTAGATCGCGCGATCCGGTTCGAATCGAGGCGAGCTGCCGACTGCATCTGAATTCCGCGCGTGAAACCCTCCTTCAATCCGTTCCCGGGTGAGGAGGCGATGGATACACCAGTCCTGCAATTCGGAACCAGCCGCTTTCTCCAGGCCCATGCCGATCTCTTTATCAGCGAGGCCATGAAACGTGGGGAAGCGTTGGGACCGATAACCATCGTGCAGACGACCGGGGCCAGCGAACGAAGCCGGCGGCTGGCCGCACTGGCAGCACCGGATGGATTTCTGGTCCATATCCGCGGCAAGCAGGACGGAAGGATCGTCGACAAGGTGAGTTGCGTGATGTCGGTCAGGCGCGCGCTGTCGGCGCTGGCTCAATGGGACGAGGTCAGCCGTATCTTCGCCGGCGAAACGAAAGTCGTCATCTGCAACACCGCTGATGCGGGCTACGACATCTCGGCCGAAAGCCCCGGCTGGCCGGAGGCGATCCCGACATCCTTTCCCGGCAAGCTGACCAAGCTTCTATTCGCGCGGTTCCAGCAATCCGGCGAAGGGCTGACGATCCTTCCCGCGGAACTCATTCCCCGAAACGGCGACAATCTCAAGGCAATCGTGCTGAAGCTCTCCCGCGACTGGCATATCGGCGAACCCTTCATGGCCTGGGTCGAGGAAAAGGTGATCTTTTCCAATACATTGGTCGACAGGATCGTGTCCGAACCGCTGGAGCCGGCGGGCGCCGTTGCCGAGCCCTATGCGCTCTGGGCGATCGAAAACCAGCCCGGTCAGGTCCTGCCCTGCAAACATCCGGCGATGGTGGTCGCCGATGACATCACCGGATATGAAAGGCTCAAGCTGTTCATCCTCAATCTCGGTCATACCTATCTAGCCGAGGGCTGGCTGAAATCGGACCTGCCGCGCGACATGACGGTCCGTGAGATCATGGACCGGCCCGATTCGCGGCAACGCCTGGAAGAACTCTATATAGACGAGGTCCTGCCGGGTTTTGCCGCGCAGGGTATGAGCGCGGCGGCGCGGGCCTATATGGTCCAGACCGTCGAGCGCTTCGAAAATCCGTTCCTGAAGCACCGGCTTTCCGATATCGCACAGAACCATCAGGAAAAGATCCGCCGGCGGATGGGCGGTTTTCTCGACTGGAGCGGTGCCGATGCGCTGATTCTGCGCGCCATGGTGGCCAACGCGTCGCGAAACACATGAAAGCGTGAACGCAATGTCGCATCGCGCGCGATTGCGGAACCATGCATGGCTTGCCATATTCCAGAAAATTGAAGGAGCAAGCCCATGGCACAATCGAAGGCGGACGTTCACACCGCAAGCGGCAGCAAATATCTCCTGCAGTTATGTAAGCACTGGTCGCACAAGATGGTGACGGAATTCGATCCCAAGCAGGGCCGCGTCGATTTCCCCTCGGGCGCGCAATTGTTCCTCGAAGCCGATGACAGCGTGTTGCATCTGAAGCTCGAGGCGCCGGACGACGGCCTTGAACGGATGGAAGGCGTGGTCGCCGACCACTTGAAGCGCTTCGCCTTCCGCGAGGAACTGACCTTCGACTGGGCCAAGGCCGCTTAATCACATTCCGGGGCAAGTAAATGACGGACGAACGCAGGTCGGGCCACCCGATCAATCCCATATTCCTAGAGCGCTGGTCGGCGCGGTCCTTTACCGGCGATACCATGCCCGAGGCGGACCTCATGACGATGTTCGAAGCGGCGCGCTGGGCGCATTCGGCGTCCAACCGCCAGCCCTGGCGCTTCAGCTATGCGCTGCGGGGCGACGCCAACTTCCAGCAATATGTGCAGTTCCTCGACGAGGGGAACCAGCAATGGGGGCACAAGGCGGCGGCGATGGTGATCGTCATCTCCGCCACGTTCACCACGCCGACGGATGGCTCCGAGCCTCGGCCGATCGGGACGCATTCGCTGGATACGGGCGCGGCACTGCAGAGCTTCACGCTGCAGGCGGCGATGCTGGGCTATGTGGCGCATCCGATGGCCGGCATAGAGAAGGACAGGATCGTCGCCGAACTCGGGATCGATCCGGAGCGCTACAGGGTCGAGGCGGGCGTTGCGATCGGCAAGCTGGCCGACAAGGAACTGCTGCCGGAGAAATTCCGGGAGCGGGAGAAGAAAAGTCCCAGAAGGCCGCTGGACGAGACGGCGTTCAAGGGGACGTTTCGGGGGTAAATTCTCGCCCTCTACCTTTTGCCTCGAATCTGCTAACGCTCGCCCATGCTCTCACGCCTCTCCTTCCTTCAGAAGCCCGAACGACCATCCGCCCCGAAGACGCGGACCGTGGATGTCGCGGGCCGTAGCGTGCCGTTGACCATTCGTCCGGATGCGCGGGCGCGGCGGATCACGCTGAGGATCGATCCCGGTGGGCAATCGCTGAAACTGACGGTGCCCAAGGGTCTGAAAGAACGGGAAATCCAGGATTTCCTCAACCGGCACCAAGGCTGGCTGATGACCAAGCTGGCGCGGTTTCCCACCACCAATGCCGTGACCGAGGGGCGGTATATCCAGATCCGGGGCGTGGCGCACCGGATCGAGCGCACCGGCAAGCTGCGCGGCCTGACCGAAGCGGTCGAAAAGGATGGCGAGAAGGTGCTGCTGGTCGGCGGCGCCGAGGATCATCTCGCGCGGCGCATCCGCGATTTCCTCAAGCTGGAGGCGCGCAAGGATCTCGACCTTTTGGCGCGCCGGCACGCCGCCGCGATCGGCCGGAAGGTCGCCTCGATCACGCTGAAGGATACCAAGAGCCGCTGGGGCAGTTGCTCGCATGACGGCAATCTCTCGTTTTCATGGCGCATCGTCATGGCGCCGGACCATGTGATCGACTATCTCGCCGCCCATGAAGTCGCACACCTCGCGGAAATGAACCATTCGGACCGGTTCTGGGCGATCTGCGAGGATCTCTGCCCGCTCAGCGATGAGGCCAAGCGCTGGCTGAAACGCAATGGCGCCATGCTGCATGTCATGGATTTCGGCTAGAGCTTCACTCATACGGGTGATATCGAGCGGCCGTTCGTGTGTTAGAGTATGCTCATGGTCGAGACTGCATTTTACATCTGGCTGCTGGGATCGGCGCTGATCTTTGTGGCCGTGGCGATGAGTGGACAGGCAACCGACCGTTCCCAGGCGATCTGGCTGTTGTTGCTCGCGGCATCCTGGCCGTTTGTGCTGCTCTTCATGGCGATCGGCGCGGTGCTTCTGGCGATCTCCGCCGGTGCATCCACGAAGCCCTGAGACGCCTGCTTTTCGCCTCTCCGCAATCGGCAAACGCCTGCGGATGCCGCAAATTTGCCTCGACTTGGCCGAGAATTCATGTCACTGGCATGCTCATGACCACAGACATCAAAATTTGCGGCCTGAAGACCGAGGAAGCGGTCGATCGCGCGGTGGCGCTCGGTGCTACCCATATCGGCTTCATCTTCTTCGCCAAGAGCCCCAGGCATATCGAGCCCGCGGATGCCGGGCGGCTCGCCGATCGCGTGCGTGGCAAGGTCAAGATCGTATCGGTTTCGGTCGATGCCGACAACGATGATCTCGACGAGATCGTCGATCTGATCCGGCCCGACATATTGCAGCTGCACGGCAGGGAAACGCCCGACCGAGTGCTTGGTATCAAGGCCGTGACCGGCCTGCCGGTGTGGAAGGCGCTCTCGATTGCCGACGCCGATGACCTCCGGCGTATCGAGGCCTATGACGGCATCGCCAATCGCTTCCTGCTCGATGCCAAACCGCCTGGGAATTCCGAATTGCCTGGAGGCAACGGCGTGAGCTTCGACTGGCGGCTGCTCAGCGGCCTTGACGGGAGTGTGGATTACATGCTTTCCGGCGGGCTCAACAAGAATAACATCGGTGAGGCGCTGCGCATTGCCCGTCCCACCGGCATCGACACATCGTCCGGCGTCGAATCCAGTCCTGGCGTCAAGGACCTGGAGATGATGGACGAATTTTTCGAAGCTGTGCGCCTAGCCCAAGCGGCAAGCAACGTCGCGGCTTGAGGGGAGAAGACCAGTGAACGAGGCCCTAAGACCCAATACATTGCGCTCCGGTCCCGACGAGGACGGGCGCTTCGGCATTTTCGGCGGTCGATTCGTCGCCGAAACATTGATGCCGCTGATCCTCGAACTGCAGGCCGAGTGGGAAAGAGCCAAGACCGATCCGGAATTCCAGGCGGAGCTCAAGAGCCTCGGCACGCATTATATCGGCCGCCCGAGCCCGCTCTATTATGCGGAGCGCCTGACCCAGCATCTCGGCGGCGCCAAGATCTATTTCAAGCGCGAGGAGCTCAACCACACCGGCTCGCACAAGATCAACAACTGCATCGGCCAGATCCTGCTTGCCAAGCGCATGGGCAAGACCCGCATCATCGCCGAGACGGGTGCGGGCCAGCATGGCGTGGCCTCTGCCACCGTCGCTGCCCGCTTCGGGTACCCTTGCGTCGTCTATATGGGCGCAACGGATGTCGAGCGGCAGGCACCGAACGTGTTCCGCATGAAGCTGCTCGGCGCGGAGGTTATCCCGGTTACTGCGGGCAGCGGCACGCTGAAGGACGCGATGAACGAAGCCCTGCGCGACTGGGTGACCAATGTCGACGATACCTATTACCTGATCGGCACGGCGGCCGGTCCGCACCCCTATCCGGAAATGGTGCGCGACTTCCAGTCGGTGATCGGCTCTGAGGCCAAGCAGCAGCTGATGGAAGCCGAAGGCAGGCTGCCCGACATGGTGATCGCGGCCGTCGGCGGCGGCTCGAACGCGATCGGCATCTTCCATCCCTTCCTCGATGACGCTGGCGTCAAGATCGTCGGCGTCGAAGCCGGCGGGCGTGGTTTGGAAGGCGTCGAGCATTGCGCCTCGATCACCGCCGGATCGCCGGGCGTACTCCATGGTAACCGCACCTATCTGCTGCAGGACCGCGACGGCCAGATTCTTGAAGGCCATTCGATCTCGGCTGGCCTCGATTATCCCGGCATCGGCCCGGAACATGCCTGGCTCAACGATATCGGCCGCGCCGAATATGTGCCCATCATGGATACCGAGGCACTGGAAGCATTCCAGCTATTGACCAGGCTCGAAGGCATCATTCCGGCGCTTGAGCCCAGCCATGCGATCGCCGAGGTGATCAAACGGGCGCCCAAAATGGGCAAGGACCAGATTATCCTGATGAACCTCTCCGGCCGGGGCGACAAGGATATCTTCACAGTCGGCAAGATACTGGGTATGGGGCTCTGATCATGACTGCGCGTATGGACAAGAAATTCGCCGATGTGAAAGCCGAAGGCCGCCCGGCCTTCGTGACCTATATCATGGCCGGCGACCCGGACTACCAGACCTCGCTCGACATCATGAAGGCCCTGCCCGGCGCCGGTGCCGATATCATCGAGCTCGGCGCGCCGTTTTCCGACCCGATGGCCGATGGCCCGGTGATCCAGCTGGCGGGCCAGCGGGCACTGAAATCCGGCCAGGACATGATCAAGACGCTGGCCATCGCCAAGGCCTTCCGCGCTGGTGACCCGACGACGCCCATCGTGCTGATGGGCTACTACAACCCGATCTATATCTACGGCGTCGACAGGTTCCTCGACGACGCGCTCGATGCCGGCATCGATGGCCTGATCATTGTCGATCTTCCGGCCGAAATGGATGACGAACTGTGCATCCCGGCGCTCGCCAAGGGCATCAACTTCATCCGGCTTGCAACACCGACGACCGACGACAAGCGCCTGCCCAAGGTGCTGACCAACACGTCGGGCTTCGTCTATTATGTATCGATGACCGGCATTACCGGCTCGGCGCTGCCTGATCCGTCGAAGATCGCTGGCGCCGTCAAGCGCATCAAGGGTCATACTGCCCTGCCCGTCTGCGTCGGCTTCGGCGTCAAGACCGCCGAGCATGCGCGGCTGATCGGCGCTGCGGCCGATGGCGTGGTGGTGGGCACCGCGATCGTCAGCATCGTGGCGGGTTCGCTCGATGCCGATGGCAAGGCCACGGCTGAAACCGTATCGTCTGTCGCAAGCTTCGTGCGAGACCTGTCGGAAGGCGTGCATGCCGCGCGCCTTGCGGCCGCCGAATAAATCGCCATATTTAAGGGTAAAAGGAGTTCATCATGAACTGGATTACCAATTTCGTCCGCCCGAAGATCAACTCCATGCTCGGCCGCCCGGCGGTCGATACGCCCGAAAATCTCTGGATCAAGTGCCCGGAGACCGGCGAAATGGTGTTTCACAAGGAGCTGGAAGCCAACAAGTGGGTGATCCCGAATTCCGGCTATCATATGAAAATGCCGGCGAAAGAGCGCCTGAACGACCTGTTCGACGATGCTGCCTATGAACTCCTGCCGCAGCCGAAGGTGGCGCAGGATCCGTTGCGTTTCCGCGACAACAAGAAATATGCCGACCGGCTGCGTGACGGCCGCACCAAGACTGGTCTCGAGGACACGATCCTCGCCGGCGTCGGCTATGTGCGCGGTGTCCGAATGGTCGGGGTGGTGCACGAGTTCAATTTCATGGGCGGTTCGCTCGGCCTTGCTGCCGGTGAAGCGATCATCAAAGCATTCGAGCGTGCGATCCAGGAAAAATGTCCGCTCGTGATGTTCCCCGCTTCCGGCGGCGCGCGCATGCAGGAAGGCATCCTGTCGCTGATGCAGCTGCCGCGCACTACGGTAGCGGTCGATATGCTGAAAGAATCCGGCATGCCCTATATCGTCGTGCTGACCAATCCGACGACCGGCGGTGTCACCGCGTCCTACGCCATGCTGGGCGATGTGCATCTTGCCGAACCTGGTGCGGAAATCTGCTTCGCGGGCAAGCGCGTCATCGAACAGACGATCCGCGAAAAGCTGCCCGAGGGATTCCAGACCTCCGAATACCTGATGGAACACGGCATGGTCGATATGGTCATCGATCGCCGCGAAATTCCCGAAATGCTGGCGCGCATGTGCCGGATGATGATGCGCATGCCGGCCGAAGAGATGAAGCAGCTCGCGCTCGCAGCCGAATAACGGGGAGAGCGGAAGAAGCGGAATGTCCGAAGTTCGACCGCACAGCCTGGCGGAGCAGGAAATCGACCGGCTGCTTGGCATCTTTCCGCGCGGCTTCGACCTGTCGCTGGATCGTATCGCGCGGCTGCTCGACGATCTCGGCCGGCCGCAGGATGCGATGCCGCCGATCATCCATGTCGCCGGCACCAACGGCAAGGGCTCGGCCACCGCCTTCTGCCGCGCATTGCTCGAAGCGCAGGGGCTTGCCGTTCATGTTCACACCTCGCCGCATCTGGTGCGCTGGCATGAGCGCTACCGCATCGGCGTACGGGGGGGCACTGGCAAGCTGGTGAGCGATGAAGCGCTGCTCGATGCGGTGCTGAGAAGCGAGCGCGCCAATGCCGGACAGCCGATCACGGTCTATGAACTTCTGACGGCCGTCACTTTCCTGCTTTTCGCTGAGAACCCCGCCGATGCGGCGGTGATCGAGGTTGGGCTCGGCGGCATGTATGACGCCACCAATGTCATACAGAATCCCGCGGTGTCCCTGATCATGCCGATCGCGCTCGATCACCAGACCTGGCTTGGCCAGACGATCGAGGAGATCGCGCTGGCCAAATCAGGCATCATCAAGCGCGGTGCGGCGGCCGTATTCGGCCGGCAGGAAGAGGGTGCTGCGCTCGACGTGCTGGTGGACCGGGCCGAGCGGCTGGGGGCGCCTTACGTGATCTACGGCCAGGATTATCTGGCACATGAAGAGAACGGCCGGCTGCTTTATCAGGACGACAATGGCCTGATGGATCTGCCGCTGCCCGCGCTGCCCGGCCGGCATCAATATTCCAATGCGGGTGCGGCGATTCGCGCCGTGAAGGCCGCCGGCTTCATGGTCAACGAAGAGATTGCGTCCGCAGCGATGAAGAACGTCAACTGGCCGGCGCGTCTGCAGAGATTGCGAAGCGGCCATCTGGTGGCGCAAGCGCCCGAGGGTTCCGAGATCTGGCTCGATGGCGGGCATAATCCGCATGGCGGTCGCGCCGTGGCCGAGGCGATCGCCGGCTTCGAGGAGCGCGACCCGCGTCCGCTCTATCTCGTCACCGGCATGATCAATACCAAGGATCCGAAGGGCTATTTCGAGGCCTTTGCGGGGTTGACGCGCAGGGTCTTCACCGTCGGCATCCGCAATTCGGATGCGACGATCGATCCTGTCGCGTTAGCCCATGACGCCGCTGAAGCGGGGCTTATTGCCGAACCGGTCGATTCGGCCGCTGAAGCGCTGGCGCTGATCTCGGTATTGGCCAGGGGCGACGACCGCGCGCCGCGCATCCTGATCGGCGGCTCGCTTTATTTCGCAGGCAACATATTGGAAGAGAACGGCACGCCACCGGAGTGAGATTTTCGTTTCACGTGAATCATGACTTGGGGGGTGGCGATCTCCACATCCTTGCTCTTCTCCCCTTGGGGAGAAAAGGGAGCAATCAACAATTTCAGCTCAAAAGCCGACATGCGAGACCCCTGTTCCCCCGGGGACAGCGGCGCTTTGCCGGCTATGGGATACATAATCCAACGAACGGGACAACACGGTCGTCAAGCCAAACCAACCCAACCCAACCAAGGATTTACGACCGTGAAAAAGATCATTCTCGCTTCCACCGCCGCCATC
>Ga0307515_10002606_pt1 | contig 38844 bp, 46 predicted proteins | sample 17_EM_MG_FD_194513 | JGI IMG/M metagenome (GOLD analysis project Ga0307515, IMG submission 194513) | Populus trichocarpa ectomycorrhiza microbial communities from riparian zone in the Pacific Northwest, United States - 17_EM | ecosystem: Host-associated > Plants > Roots > Unclassified | place... | reverse complement strand
GATTAATATTTGTAGCCATAATGCAATGGTGCGCTTAAAAAATCGTCGATTTTTGATGGGGTAAGGCCGTTGCCACGCAGACCTATAAAACCGGCCGGGTCCAAAACTGGAACCGTTGCTAACACTAACCACACCAATACGCTACTTTGGCCACTTCAGCGCAGTGCGACGAATGACACTCTTGCCAGCGTCGGAACAGTTGCTCTCACTGTGGACATCCATACATGGTGATCGCGGACTGCGCATGAGGACCATAACAGGCTACCTAACAGGCTTCAAGTTACTCGACATCGACCACAGGGTCAGCACCGAGCAATTTGGGAAACATCGCCCAGAGTGCATTATCAGAGGAATCAACCGATTCCATCGCAAGCCAAACAAGTAGGAACGCCTTCCAATCATGACTGGCCTCCTCAGCTGCATCCTCTCACTACTAGATGCACACGACCCATGCAATGCGAATCTCTACTGTGTTGTCTGAATTTTTGGCACCCGATTTCGGAGGACAGGGGAAATTACATGGTCTGCGAACGATCTAGTCCATGGCCACAGCGAATTGGCACAATGGAATCTCACTTGAACATATATCCAATTCGAGAAGGACCGGTTACTACTCACTCTGCCAATCTCCGAAATGTACCCCTTCCGCAAAGGAGCCACCATCACACAGTTGCTGTCCAATGTCGCCGCCTGCCCAGTCATGGTCATGTAGCACCTATACGAACTCTGTCCAAGCTGGACCCCACTCGCACCTCTCTTCGCCCACCCCCCAGAAGATGGGCCAAGAAGCGAGGCGTTTACAACAGAATACCTGGTCCAGCACCATCGGGAACTTCTGGAACAGCTGGGAGTCCAGGGTGCATACTCTTGACACTCATTCCGAAGGGGATCTGGCACCTCGGCCAATGCACTGGTGCTGGCCGATAACCAAATCCAACTACTCGGCCAATGGTCATCCAACGCATACCACTCCTACATCAACTACCACCACGAGCAATTCTTCCAGATCGCTCGCAGCTTCCAAAACTCACCAGAACACTCCCCATAACACCCACTCCACATCATTTCGGGGCTGCCGCCGCAGTTGGTCGAGTCCAGGGGAGCAGCGGCCACAACGGCGGCCTCTGCCCCCCCAGCCGGCACCTCTGTTTTACTCGTCGTTTACTGTTTTCATTCTGGTCTGGTTTTTGTGACGTTTCTAGCGCGGGAATGTTTTTGTACATGAGAAAATAAAGCACATACGAAGGGAAGAGCGAGTCCACTAGTGATTGTCTAAAGAGCAAAAAGAGAGAAAGACAGGCAAATATATATGGGAAAGTGGGCATACTCGGCGAAGCCAAGTATCTCATCTGGAGACTGATGCCGAGCATCACAGCTGGGGCTAGGCCTACTCCTCGGCATGGGGGCTGGTGGCGGCCCATGGGGGGCCGCAAGCCACCGGCCTCATGCCCACAGCTTTAGGCCGAAAGCCACACAAGCCATCGGGCCAAATCCGGTGCCAACACAAAGCCCCATATCCCCTCCGCCTCTGGGCAAGCCGGTTAAATGGCAGAGTTCCCCACCCGCTACCCTTTGTCCCCTTCACACCGGGGGGCTGGCACTGGGATTCGAACCTATAGCATTGTGACCGTATACCCCGCCTATACTTTCAGGAGCGATACCACTGCGCCACGGGGCCAGCTCACGTTGTGTTGTGTGGACGTGTGCATGTGGCAGTGAATCCGCTGATAGGTACGGTGGTGAGTACAAAGGTGAGGGTGCTGGTATATATCTCGAGTCTTTCTCCTTCTCTCATGTCTCTGTGCCGTAGTCTATTCACACGGTTCTCCTCTTCCGTATTGTAACACTCTCACTTTCTCATTCTCCTGGACAATGTGAATTTGGTAATCGCAGGTAAAGTTATCTTTGTAGGTGCGTTTGGAGTCATCACGGTAAATGCTGGGATGGGGGCATTTTGAGTGTAACATTGAGTGCACTTGCTGGTACGGAGGTGAGAGCGAATGTGTGCACGTATTGACTTGAGTATGCTGCCTGCGATGCTTGATGTGAACATCTGATTGGTAGATACTCGTCGCCTGTAATGGTATCGAGGCAATCTGTCGTACTGAGTTCATTGCACAACTCTCTTCAGATGAGTTACTTCGTTAAGTAGGGGTTGGGATAACTCCATAATCGTTCGTGAAGGCTTTGGTACACATAGTGAATGTGGAGGTGGTAGATATGCGAAAGCAGTGGAGATGGAGCTGAGTTTTAGTTTGTTTATGTGCGGCTGTGGCTATAGGGGTTCTTGAGGCTCTTAAGATCGTGATAACTAGTAAACATTGTAGCAGGCGGCGGGCGCATAACCTGTTGAAAGTAGAGATAGAGAAGCTTGGTTGTGTACTATCTAAGAGGGCCACGAGGCCTTATATATGGTCATACAAGTGCGAATGCGTACGTACTCATCTGTGTATAGATCCGACTGAATACCATCAGCCGATCTCTCAGCCATCTCCCAGCCTCTCATTGGAGCCATCATCTCCGGCCATACAAAGGCGGAGATCTATTTATGCAACACCTAGGTATCTCCATACATGCCCCACCCTGGAAGAAGATGGCGGGCTAGGAAATACTGGCTGCTCTCCGGACTATTGGGAATCCTGGTTCGAAGAACTAGAAATTTATACAGGAGGCCATATGAAGCGGAGAATAGTGGGCGTACATTTCGCCAGGGTTACATGTGCCACCTCCAGCACTATAATGAACCAGATGCTGTCCGCCTCCATGGTATCTGGCCGAAGAGGTCACTCTATCTACCGATGCAGTACGGTTTCTCCCATGGGTGCAGGGAATACAGCTTGCGTTCTCACATACAGAAACCATGATTTTGGGGCGCAGACCCCTGAGCAGGTGAAACGGTTCACTTTAAAGTGGTGTTCCCACCCAAAACAAAATCAATTTCGCGATGGATCGTTGGGTGTACGACAACATAATTGAGTGGCTGCAGCTTTGTCACTGTGCATATGCATATGCATGTGCATGAGCTCATGCTGCAAGTCTGACATCCTACAGTGAGGCGACCCATCATTAGTGTTCTGCCCTATCCGCTGATGCGGAGTCTCGTCCGCGGATGGGATACCCTATCTGCGGATTGGACAGATCTGTCGATGGGGCACCCATTCGCGCATCACACCAAGCACTATCCTATCCGACGACGGATGAATCCATGGATTTGGCGGACCATTGGAGGCAGTGTCGTCTTGGCACCAATTATAGCTGCCGCGTGCTTTCCACGAACGTCCATGAGTTGAATATTAAGCCATTTTCTTGCATAGCCCTGTCTGTTGCGTGCATTAATACTCCAATTTAGTAGCAACTAAAGAGTTTCCATACATATTCAAAGGTCATTGCTTGGTATGACTTCACTGATTTCGAAGGCGCGCTAGTGTAAGGTCTTGTCATTCTTATGTGGCCTAGAGGCTAGTGCTGACTGAATAAATAAGGAGACAAGACTCCATATTGCTTCGTGCCATCTTTCAATTTACACTGTACTTGCTGCAGCTTCTGCACTTCATTGTAATGTTTTCAACACTCAATGCCGCACTGGTATCCCATTCCGATGGGATATTTACCCGCTATTCCGCCGCCTCTCATAGTCTCGCCAATGGTGACCTCCAAAACGACCTGATCGCATTTCTTTCAGTCGTCCAAAAATTCAACGTCGACTTCCTACCCATTACATGGCAGCCTGCTCTCGGTAATTTGGGCATTGGTGGCTCTGGGACTATAAGCCAGTCTACATTCAGCATTGATAAACCCCTTGCGTTCAAGCGGTTTCACGAAGATGGAGATTCAGACAATGAATTTTTACCGCTGATGACAGAGGTCCTAATTTTAAGCCAACCGCCTGTGCGAAGTCACCCGAATATTGTCAACCTGGAGGGAATTTGCTGGGAAATCAAGCCTAGGACGCAGAAAGCCACGCCTGTACTGGTCTTTGAGAAGGCAGCGTGGGACCTACAGCACTTTATGAACGTGAAAGAAGGCATGAATTTGTCGATCGATGACCGGCTTAAAATCTGTGCCGACATCGGAAGTGCCATCATGGCTTTGCATGCTTATGGTTTGTCAATCCAAACATTTTGGCATTGCAGTATGAATATCTAACAAAGATAAAGGTGTGATTCATGGCGATATCAAACCACAAAACGTTCTAGTATTCAAGGAAACTACTGGAAAGACTATAGTGAAGGTGACCGACTTCGGGTATTCTACTCTTGTCGCAGGCAAAACTCTGGCCACGAGTGAACCACTCGCCGTGGGACAACTACCTGCCTCAGGCCAGGCAGGAAGAGTGTTTTTGCCAAAGTCAAGGCCGTGGAATGCTCCCGAACATCATTATGGAAAGTTCACCGTCACTGAAGCGCAAAAGACAGATGTGTACTCCTTTGGCTTACTGTGTATTTGGGTTCTGTTTGGGAAACTCTTGCAGAATACTACGGAATACACTTTCGACGCGTCCAATGGGCCCCTCACATCACTCGAACAACTCAAACATGATGACAAGATGGAACAAATTGCCAACCAATGGATGGAATCAGTGCCACTTAATGCCGAGCGAAGGACTCGTCTGAAAGAATTTTTCGGTTTGGCAGTTCCGCGTAATCCCGAAAAACGATCCTTCGACGTTGAAAAATTGGTTGGACTCTTGGGACAAGAAAGGTGAGTTCCACCGAGGTCATACTAAAACTATCGCTAACAGATTCAGAATTGAACCGCAAGCTCCACCCGCTAGACCTTTAGATGTACTTTCAACGCATGCGGATCTCCGGGTATTTACCCTCTCTTCCGCATAAATCTCTGGAATGCATTGCTGAGTATATTATTCAAGATTGCCATAAACCTTGCCGACTTTGTGACAGCCGACTACCGGGTGCGGACACAAATTAAAGAAACTCTTGAGCGGAATTATACCAGGGATCAAAAACAACCCTTTGCCGCCCACATCGCTTTCCAGCTTGCGTTTTGTTACCATATTGGGTTTGGCACCAAGTCGGATGACACTCAATCTCATATATGGTTGGAAAAGAGCGGTAAACATCTCCAAGATTTGCAGACGGAACAAAAGACGGTTCAGCCTGCGCACTGGATGAGAAAACGCAAGATCAATGGACTTATTCCACTTGACCTTATACATGAATACCGATCATGGGGATTGGACGAACTGCAAGAATCCCGGAACGTGTACCAGAGAGAAGCAAACGACATGGCGAGAGTGTTTGGTGAGCTGCATTTCATACCGTTGGCCTTATACGAAATCATCGGAAATCTGCAGGATGAATTAGGGGAATTTTCCAAATCGAAAACACTACGAATGCGGATAAAAGATGAAATAAAAAAAACAGACGGAGTTAGTCATCCATATTACTTTAATTCAGTCCTTAACGTAGCCGAATCGCACAGCAGGCTAGGGGAGTGGATGGAAGCACAGGAACTGTTGGAAGCCGTTCTGAAGCATACGGAAAGCACCCATGGACGGCAGAGCTTGGCGGCTATGTCAATCAGTCACAAGCTCGCTTCGACATTATGTAACCGGGGGCAATGGAAAGAGGCTAGGGAGCTGGAAGTTCAGGTTATGGAGACGTTCAAGAGAAAACTTGGCCAAGAGCATCCTTATACCTTGAGCAGCATGGTCAACCTCGCGTCCACATACTCTCACCAGTGGAGATGGAAGGAGGCTGAAGAGTTAGAGATGCAAGTCATAGAGATCAGGAAGAGGGTACTCGGTCAAGAGCATCCTGATACGTTTTCTGGCATGAATAACCTTGCATGGACAATGTGGAACCTAGGACGATGGAAAGAAACTGAGAAACTGTTGGTGAAGGTTGTGGAGATGAGAAAAAAGATACTCGGCCTAGAGCATCCAGATACCTTGACTAGCATCAATAACCTCGCATCGACATATACGAACCAGGGGCGATGGAAAGAGGCCGAGGAGCTACAAGTGCATCTGATGAAGACAAGTAAGACAGTGCTAGGCCAAGAGCATCCAGGTTCCTTGACTACCATGGCCAACCTCGCATGGACATACAGGAACCAGGGGCAACTGAAGAAAGCTGAGGTGCTAGAGGTGCAGGTTATGGAGACGAGAAGGAAGGTGCTAGGCAATAACCATCCAGATACCTTAACCAGCATTGCCAATCTCGCATCGATATATACAAAGCAGGGGCGATGGAACGAAGCTGAGGTGCTACAGGTGCAGGTCATGGAGATTAGTAAGACAGTACGAGGCCAAGACCATCCTGATACTTTGTCCAACATGTCCAACCTAGCTTCGATATTTATGAACCAGGGGAGGTGGAAAGAAGCTGAGGAGTTGGAGATGAAGGCCATGGAGACTAGTAAAAGAGTGCGAGGCCATGAGCATCCAGATATCTTGACCCACATGGCCAACCTCGCATCGATATATACGAACCAGGGACGATGGGATAAAGCTGAGGTGCTGGAGGTGCAAGTGATGGAGACAAGCAAGAGAGTTCGAGGCCAAGAGCATCCAGATACTTTGATCAGCATAGCCAACCTCGTATCCACATATATAAACCAAGGACAATGGAACAAGGCTGCGGGACTTCAGGCGCATGTCGTGGAGACGAGTCAGAGGGTGCGAGGCCCAGAGCATCCTTCTACCTTGATCTGCATGTCCAATCTCGCATCAATATACAGGAACAAGGGGCTATGGCTCGCGGCTGAGGGTCTGGATCTGCAGATCAGGAAGACCTTCGACCGGGTTCTCGGCAAAGAGCATCCTTTTACCTTGACCAGCATGGCCAATCTCGCATCGACATACAGTAAGCAGGGGCGATGGAAGGAGACCGAAGAGTTAGAGGTACAGGTTTTGGAGACGAGAAATAGGATACTCTACAAAGATCATCCTGATACCTTGACTAGCATGGATAATCTTGCATCGACATACAGAGATCAGGGGCGATGGGAGGAGGCCGAACAGTTAGAGGTGCAAGTTATGGAGACGAGAAAGCGGGAACTCGGTCATGAGCATCCTAATACCTTGGCCAGCATGGATAATCTCGCATCAACATTTTGGAAGCAAGGGCTATTCAAGAAAGCCGAGGACCTGCAATATCAGGTCATGGAGGCAACAAAGCGGGTACTCGGGAAAGCACATCCTTTGACCTTGACCATCATGAATAACCTCGCATCGACATACAGTAACCAAGAGCGATTGAACGAGGCCGAGGAGCTGCTTGTGCAGGTCATAGAGATGAGAAAGAACGTACTCGGCCAAGAGCATCCAGATACTTTGGCTAGCATGGCCAATCTCGCATCGACTTATACGAAACTGGAGCGATGGGACAAGGCAAAGGAGCTGGGGGTGGATGTCCTGGAGACGAGTGTGAGAGTCCTAGGCCAGGAGCATCCAGATACCCTGACCAGCATGAATAACCTCGCATCATTGTATTCGAAGATGGGGCGGTTGGAAGATGCTATGGTGCAGGAGGTGAAGATCTTGGAGACGAGAAAGAGGGTGCTAGGCCCACAGCATCCAGAGACCTTGATTAGCATGAGTAACCTTGCATTGACACTCTGGACCCTGGGGCGACGGGAAGAGGCCGAGAAACTACAAACCGAAGCGACCAATTTATTCCGTACGACCATTGGTGAGAATCATCCCTTCACGGTCAATGCACTAGATATCCTTGCTTCATTTCATGAAAAACACGTGGATACCGCGGCAGTTGTTGGATGCGAAGAGGTATTTGAGGGTTTGCGAGAGATTGGAAATGCTGGGGTCTAAGATGACGAAGAAAGATGACGAAGAAAGATTATTGTATCACTTTTTTTTTCAATACAGGATGATAATAAGAGCCATGTTTCGGAGATTCTTAGGTGAATTAAATTGTTCGAGGACGTATATAGACGTACTAGCAACCCGAGGGGGATTTGGGGTGCTCGGGTGGTTAGCGTTTGATGTAGAGACTCTTAATTGCGAAGCACTTCTCTTACCCAATAGTGCCAGTTAAACCAAAGCTTCTGTACTGGGTCACCAACGGTGAGTAAAAGGACGGAACGGGGCGGTCTAGAATCTAGACTAACGCGTCGGTCGGAAACAGACAAGGTATGTTGGGCTGGCGGCAGATGCTGGTGAAGTAGATGGTGTCGGCGGGGACATTGCGTCGTTAGCTAACACGTGTCATGATGGTGCATCAAGAAACTTAGCCCCGTGGGGTATCGTACGTCGCCCGGAATTAGGTAGTTAGGCACTAGTACTGGTCGTTTCCTGTGTTCGAACACCCCTGTCGGAGATGAGATGACTGACAAGATTAAGTCTTATTAAATGGTCATCCAAATTTGATGAGTAGTTACTAAATTTTTGATGTGTTGCCAAGGGTGCTTATAATGGGATGTCCGGACACTAGAAAAGGTATACCCGCTGATCACCACCAACAGTCACTCTTGCTTCCGACCGTTTTCCACATATTTCTCAACTGCCATCTACACATCACTACAAACACCGTATTGTGGCTTTCAAACAAGCTATGTGACAGTCGAAGACAGTTAATCCGCAGTGCCCGGACACGGTAGATTGCAATGGTTCGCAGCGACTATAGTGCTCGGGAAAGTAAGCACTCTTCCAGCTTGGGAGAAATATTAAGGCAGCCGTTTTTACCAGGCTCTGTATTACCTGATTTCGACCTCTCTCATGTTCTCATCTGGGAGAGTCTAAATCTTTTCTCGTCGGAGATGAAATACCTATGGATACGTTGGCTGAACAAAAGGACTAGTCTGACCTAGGCATGAGATTGAACACCATATATTCACAATCTGGTTTCTTGCAAGCTCTCGGACGTTTCCATCCCTGATCTTGACGTCAATGGAGACCGCTTCAGTCCAGTTGATCATCGCCCCAAGGAAATATCAACAAATCGGAAATAACTGCGCATGTAATGATGGGAGCCTCTCTGGACAGGTACAGGTAACTGTTCCACAGTTCATATACCTGTCCGCAACGTTAAGATAATTCATTGCCGAAGCGCTATATAATAGTAAATGACAACAAAATGGTCCAACTGATAGGTGTCAAAATGGGGAGGAATTTGAAGTCTTTCTCAACAGAGTGCAGCATTTATCGGGGGTCTCCTGCGGTATTTAGATCGACGTCTTCATGGAACAGAAAAAAATTGGGTACCGATATCTTGGCGTCATTACCATCACCGATTGTCATCGGCTACAGCAAACTTATGTTCTGACCAATATGCCAAATATTTCCGTAGGCCTATGGGTCGACCCATATGCCAAATAGCTTACTTGGCCGGCAGGTCAACCTACTCACCAACCGAGGACCCTGACCCATATGCCAAGTAGGAGGATGGGGGGGAGGTTGGGAACAGCGATGAAAACCTCGCAGCCAATTTACCACAATATTTAAGTTACCATCTCCATCTCCATCACCGCACCGTGACCCTATTTGTATCACGTTACGCAATTAAAATTTCTCCCTCCGCTTCAAGTTCTGCCACTGCTGCTGTCGGCTCTGCTCTTGCAGCATCTACCCTAACCCGGGCCCCTAGTGGAACAATGGGAACTTTTGTAATTGACATCTTATTTTGGTTTTGAATGCGCGAGTAGTTTCTTCTATGTCTGAACTTCCTTTTGTCATCTTTACGGCCCCCTACAAGGGTTATTGTAGAAAATAACAGTACCCTCTGGTTTTGCAGTTGATCGACTTAGTGTACCAGTCGACCCACTAACCAACAAGTCAACTTAGGATTCCGGTCGACCGCTTGGCCAATGGGCTGATCAGCACACCAATTTGACCTGTTTGTCAATGGGTCGACCTGTTGGCATCCGGGTCGACCTATAGGCCTACCGAAATATTTGGTGTATGGGTCGGAACATATATAACATCAGATTTTCAATTCCATTGATCATAGTGTCGTTTAACTATAAATAGCGAGAATGTATGATCACGTGTTAGTGTCAATATTTATCAATTCTCTAAACACTATTATATGGCGCTACGACAATTAATTAGTTTTCGATTGTATTGAGTTGCAAAATGATAAACCCGTTGCCATACGAACATCTTTTACGCCCATTTTAGCTCTTCCTGGTGGACAAATCAGTTCACGAGATAAGTCCACTTTTAATGCAACTTTCCAATGCTGCAGTGCTTGATCGTAACCTACCACGGGTAATAAGCCATTATTTCAAAAGAAACTTACACAAACGGGCAAGAATTTGCTGCGATATGAAGGGGTGAACGTGCGCGCGTATTCAACTTTTCAGAGAGAAGAGAGAAAGACCGGATATATACAAAAAATCTTCGGGTATATCTTAAAATATGTCAGTGCCATCCTTTTGCCAACATCGCCTCTTACTACTCATGCCAACGGGTAGCCAGCAGCATTGACCTAAGGAAAATTTGAAAGCAGATTGAGAATCTATGACTCTTTACTCTTGTCCACCTCCCGGCTCTACACTGCCATCACCGCCAGAAATAGGAGAAATTTATGTCAGGATAATATGTATAGGAACCTTCTATTGGGAGCTTTGGCTGGTAATCGTTGATGTACTGGCGACCACGGTCTGTAACTAGAGCTTCTCAAGTGGATAACTTCGATAAAGGTGATCTGGTATGACGCAGCATATTCATATGAATCCTGCCAAATACTACTAGACTTTTATAATAGCGATGGAGGTCGCTGGTAACCTGAGCCGATTTAAGGCACATTTGTGAGATCCTGGTCTCGGAAAGGCAAAACGTTAAAGGCACCACAGTAGAATGTACATTCCCTATTTTTTTCCCCATAGAAATGAATTATCCCTTTGCTGGTAACCGGGTTTGGGCCCACAGATGGGCCAGCTTTTAAAATACACATCACACAACCACAATCCAGCCAAATGCCCCCAGAATAAATTGAAATACTATACCTATGGTGAAATTCATGAAAACAATTTCATTTCGGTATGAAACATAAAGCCTCATGGTTGTCCTCACACTTTATGTTGGTTTTCATGCTGTCTCCACTACCACCCTGACTTCTTCTCCACATGCCAAGGAAACAATCTACTCTACTCTCCATTCAAAGCAGGGAATGCATCCCTGGTACCTTGCAGCAGATGGGCAGGGGGGTGTGACTGGTAACTTGCTTGGTAGGCAGTGCGGACAGAGCAGATTGTGTGTCACATGAATGGATCTCACACGGGCTGACTGCGTTGACAATCATACGGGCTGATGTGACTGGTTCTCGTACGAGTTGGCTGGGCTGGCTCGGATCTGGGCTCACGGGGATTGCTCTGATAAGTGCTGAGGGAACTCAGCCGTCGGAACATTTAGCTGAGTACGTACGTGCTCATACCATATATACGTATGGCCGTGTGGCCCTCTCAGATAGTTGAAATTAGGTTCAAGCAATCAGTATTTCAACAGGTTATGAGCCCAGCTATCGCTACCATATCAAATCCTATTCTCACAATTTCTCAAGAACCCTAAACCTCAACATCATCTCCACAATCTTAAGATGGCTTCCTGAATAAACTCCTCCGAACCGACCTTCAACAAATCAAGGTGGGGCGACATTTCTATGCTCACTCACTCAAACTACAATGAATGGAAAGACGACTTGATACTCATCCTGGGGGCCATGAGAGGTGATGCGATCGTCACAGAACGTGATCCTGAACTGCCGCAACTTGATTTCAACCAGGATGACAACTATGATGATTGGAAAGCTAGGGAAGCTGAACCTTGGTCTATGATCAGACTTTCCTGTTCCCCCAATGTACAGCATATTATCAATGGAAGGTGAAATCCTCTTGAGATGTGAACTATACTAGAGACCCACCTGGACAGAGCCAGATCATATATCGGCAGACAGGACATCCTTTGCCAGTTCTGTTCTTGCCGATCAAAGGAGGAACAACCACTTAAAGCATACTTCACCAAGCTTAGTAACTACCGCACTCAACCGGACCATAAAGATGATCCAATCACCACCTGGGATTTCCACACACAAATATTCACAACATTACCATCACTGCATGCGATGGTATTCCTGGTTTTGAAACATAGATGACTCTTGCCCACACCCTAAGAAGCCATGTATGATCTCCTAGAAGATGAAACTACAACAGACTTCCTCAAGAAACTTGGAAATGCATCCACATGGGCCTCCCAATTTGCCAGATATGGCAGCTACTGTGGCCGAGGCCATTGGTGCTCTGGACGACCTGGACGCCGTGGAAACCGTGGAAGCCGTGGAAGCCGTGGAAGCAGTGGAAGACAGGAATTTGGACATAGCCACCAAAGTTAGTGCACTTATTGCAAAATTGACAGCAATACTCCAGATGCATTCAGAAAGTGGAGAAGCTCTAAGGAGGGAGGAAACGACGATGAGCACCAGTGCTTTTTGTGTGGGCTTCCAGGAAACGTCAAAGTCAATTACGTCTCTTACAAAGGTCTAAAGGACTGCTGGAGAGTGAAGCAAGCCACTGCTACAGTAGCTCTCGATATGACCGGAGACTGCGATCCCTTCTGACGAACTGCTTGTGCCCTCTCTGCCGCTGCTCCGAACTGGGTCATTGATGCTGTAGCATTACCCCACATGACCAATGACCGCAGCAGCCTCTCAACTGTTATTCAGCTCTCGCTATGGATAGTAATCGAACAGGGAGACAACAACGCAGTATCAACCACGCATTATGGCCTTGTCATAGTCATCCAGAGTTATCAAGTCGAACCCCTCCATACTCCTACTTTGCGACTTTCACTTCTATCAATCAAGGACTAGGCTTTGGGTGGGCATACCACTATTTTTCCGAACCAAAAATGCTCAACAACTTTGCCATCTTCCTGCACTCTCACCCGAAAACCAAACAATGGCATATATATCCTAGTACCCGCGACAGCACTCCTATCATTGAATACCGAGAACAGGACAAAGAGAAAGGGAGACAGCTCACCTCCAAGAGCACCTATTGCAGCAAAAACTAAGTCCACTCGAAAGTCTCTTACAATCTCATATTTCACATTGTGGTACCAACGACTAGCCAAAATAAATCCTACCACCATGAAAACTCTGGTTGGTGAATTTAAATATGATGATTCTATTTGCACAGTCTGCATCAATGACAAGCACGACCAAAGGTTCATTGGAGTGCCAGACAAGCGCACTATAAAGCCATGTGACATTGTACATTTGGATGTGTGCGGTCTCTTCTCTACACCGTCTTTCCGCGACAATCGATTCTATATACTATACATTGACAACTACACCAGGTACACATCAGTATGGCTGGTGCCAAAAAAGAACGCTGAGACATGCACCACAGCCGGCCAGTCATTTCAGGCCCCAGTAGACACAATGCATTACGAGAATAACTCATTCCGGTCCGTCACTGGCCGGGGTGAATTCAACAATTTGACCTGCCAGTTTGCCCTCACGGCCCCTGGTTGACACACGAGGCATGCCCACCAGATGCGCAACACAAGAACAGTGTTGCCGAACGAATGATCCGTACAATCACTGATCATCCGCATGTGATGATTATTGACTCCCAGGCTCTCATCCTGTTCTTGGGAGAGGCAGTTAATACTGCAGTCTATCTCCATCAAAGAACACTGAATGAAGGCCTGAAAAGAAATGACTGCGATGGCTATCAAGCACCATACAAAACACCATACAAGAGGCTGAATGAACTGAGCAACATCAGCAAAATGTAAAATGTTTTGGAAGTCATAACTGAACAACACAGCAACCCTGAACAGCCACACTGATCCTTCCAGATGCTCCCAGATGCTCCCAGATCGGTTGAATGCAAGCAATGTGCTGTGAGGTGCTCTGAGAGTACTTCACCGGTGCTCCTGAATACTCCGGAAGTTGTGGAACAGAATCCAAAAATATCCTGAAAAGTGTATAGTTGTTTACAAAATGCTTCCAAATCACACTGTTAGGATGTGCAAATTTCGGAGCTATTGGGAGTAGTGGCCGCGTCACAAAGATTACTCCGGTGCACCTTGAACCTGGAGCCATACTCTCCGGGAGTGATTATTATAATGTTAATATCAAATAGTACAATTCAATTAACTATCTTCTGCACACCTTGATTCAGGCATTGTAACTTTAATACACAGTCCAGTAGGTAGTATCTAAATCCACATGATTATTTACAAGCTATGCACTATCGATTCTATCGGACGCAGCATTATTCTCTCACACCAAATATGCTGGTCCAACAATTGCTCCGACACCTACAATATGCATCTTCTCAGTCAGTTCAACAACCCGGATGAACCCGTCAACACAATCAGCCTAACCCTGCCATTCTCTGTACTTTGTTGGAATCACCACCGTATATTCTTGAGGTTGAGGACGTAATATACATTGTTGGGTCTTGTGCACCACTTAGAGAAGGTGGATATCCATTGTTCAGCGGGCAGGTGCTCCTGGAAGTAAAGGATCTGACTCGGCGGAGTCCAACTGAAGTATAATACTAGAAAATTTGGAACTCGGCCTAGGCAGGTGTTATCGAGGTCACTGTCCGTATATTGGACCCAGATGTTCTGAGATTCAGGCATTATCTCTTTGTTCGCATGCATATATTCTACCTTGCAATCAAGTCTCAGACGCTAAACCGATGTAGGGCAGTGAAATGGTTGACAGTAGTACAACAGCCGATTCTGAAGTTTAATCAATACACTGTCTATGAGAATGTTCTGATCATATCCGAGCACCAGTCCACTAACTTGATGTCTCCAGTGGTCTTCACTTTGTATATGGGATAGCTGTCCAAAGTTGGAAATTCCGACATCAACTGATGTATCTCTGGGTGAGGTTAATTTGATACTTCTGCACACACCACAGACATGAGTTTCTCTCAGGTGATGTACCTGTTGTGATACGTGGCAGAACAATGGCTCTTTCAGACAATGGTGGAGGTGTAAAAGATGGGCTTGGCGCATATTTCACCATTTATTGGCAGCTGATAGTAGGTTGAAAACTTTCGCAGTCAATATCATACCAGCCTTGATGGGCAAGTTATGCCAGTGTCTCCTGCATATAGTCAAGACCGGTACACCGGTCATTGTGTATGAGCATCTGTAGAATGTATTTGACTTTGTTGGTAGATCGATATGCCTCTTTCACATTGTGATATGTAGCCAGTCAGAAATATCGATCGTGAAATTGTCACTACAACTCATTCAGCAAATTGGCTCTGATATGTGGCTCACAAGATTCATCTTTGGATATCCGAAATAGATTACATGCTGTTCGATGGTTTTCTGGAGCTCTTGAATGCCGATTGGGTGCCACCAAACTTCGAACTCGACCAAGCTGGTGCCGAATTCCTTGGTGAACTGCATGTGGTTATTTGAAGTGATACCATAGATCTCTGTCACGAGCTGATTCACAACGCGGTCCATATCCGCGATATTCCAGGTGGTGGGTTCAATCTCAACATCAGATAGATAGACCTGAAATTTCACACGCTTGTCAGCAGTTAAGTTTACTGCGCAGTCAGCCTCTTCTTCTGCAGCAGTATTGATTTGAGCAAGTTTTTTGGAAAATATGCTGCTGGGACCAGGTGCCTTAGTCCCGACTTCCTGCAATAGTTGTTGCTCATACAGTTAGAATATTTTACCGAAATTCTTGCCTTTAGCAGGTGTCGCCTGATCGATTTCGCGCTCCAATCGCTCAATTGCCCTCTGCTGATTAGCATCTGACTATATGGTCGCCGCATGTTGGGCTCTATTCGGGTGCACCTGAAATTGCCTTGGTTTTGACGTAGTAAGCTTTTCAGCCCCATACAGCTGAACCTCCATTGCAGCACGGATTTCATGAATCTTTTGTTCTCGTAAATGATGGTATTCTCTTGCCAATAGTTTATGCACTTTGGCCTTCGCAGACTTCGACATTTTCTCAACTCGAAAGAGACCCTGCTTTTTGTAAATCACGTGAGTGCATCCCCTAGTGCTGCGAGGGTTAGATCAGAGTGATTTTGTTGGCTGACAAGTAGAGAGAATTCACATACTGCCTGCACTGCTCCCATCACCATTTCATCAGAGGCTGTTTCCACCGCAGTTTTCCCAGCATCCTGGGAGCAGTCAAGAATTGATGTGCAATTCACTGCCAGTTTTCTGATCATGCACCGGATTTCTTTTCGCTGCCAGGGGCCACGTTTCATTGAATCGAATGATATAGAGAAGCACTGGAAGCCTTGATATCATGGTACTGATGTGAATCGATTTTCAAATTGATCCTTGTCATTTCTAGCTTTCAGGTATTTGACTAGCCAGTGCAATAAGTCTTTAACAAAACCCAGGAGCAGCTGATGCATTTCATCAGGCTGCCAAAGCCGATAGACATTGAAGAGAGGGTATTGCCAGATCTGGTTGCGGATTGGATGGACGCCATGAGTGTGCTGAACTCGATATTACTTTCGTCCAGAAGCTCCAAGTAAACATGCTGATATTGTGGGTTATCAAGTTGTCAAAAAGTTGAATGCCCCATAGACGCACCTTTATGAATTTCACACATCGGACATGAGCCATATGAGACTTGACCAACCATGACTTGTTCCGAACAATCCGCAACCCAGGTAGCCACAAGAGGATCACATTGTCTCTGGAATACATCAGCACAGTCCCATTTCAAACCAAGGTCAGTGATGTCAAGATTCCGGAGTGGGGACAGCACAGATCAAACCGCGGAATGGCATGCCCCGTCAGTATTGTTGGCATCTGTCTGAGAACACAGGATCAGACCAAGAAGAATCCAGGCGCGGATTTTAGGTGTACAGCGGATATCTTCTTGACTATTTCCGAACGGGAGATACCGCGGCCAGGCATGCTGGTAGCCAGAAATGTTGATCAAGTTGGTCTTGTCGGATGCACCAATGTCTGGCACACTCGTCGCTCCAGAAGGAAGGTGATCTTGGGTATCCCAACAACAATCACCGGTGTTCATCTCCCTGTATATTCGGCGACTTTCCGAGTCTGCAATGTACACCAGTTTGAAATCGCGGTGCTCCTCAAATGGGAGATATGCGAAAAGGAACTGGATACATTTAAAATCATCCTGGTAGTATAATGTTCCGAAGATGTGAGAATGATCTTCAATCCAACTATCATTGCCGAGCCTGAAATCAAGTCTACTGATGAACTTTGGTAGAGCATCTGCTGATAGAAATTATTCAATGTTGAAGTTGTCCAGTCCACAGCTCAGATGTTGATCTATTCATGTTTTCATTTCCTGGCTAAATGATTGAGCCTGTTGAATGTCGTGTGCTGACTGAGATGAATGCCATGGTTTCCATTGTTCTGGGTACTTACGATGCTTGTTGTACAATCCAGTTGCTTTGCCATGTGCTTTCCTCCCTGCATTTTGAACTCAAAATACTGGCCTATGAGCCGTCGTCTTTGTTGGATCAGGGGTACAGGTCAGATCAGGCATCTAGTGGTCTATCGTTTCTTTGTCGGGAGTATCTTCAGGTGTTGCTGCACCAGGTCCATTGTCTATGGGTAGTGTAGGGGCACGTATGCCAGCATCCGGATAAGTAAGAGAATAGATTATACTTGTAGGGATATGGTTGCAAACGAGGTCAGAGTGATCGTACGTGAATATGTGTATGGTAAGATTCTCAGTAAGGATCCAGATCCTCACGTGCAGTCGAATTAGGGTTGTCGCATACCCGGCCGCATGACGTGCCGGCGTGTCGACCATAACCACTAGTCTAAGACCTCGCTGTTACAATATCCCCTGTCTAGCCGCAGACCTCCTAGGCTGCATCTCCGCATACAAGGAAAGGACAAGCAAACAAACAAGAAACAAATCCCATGATCGTCCGGCAGATGCGGCGCACGGGGAAACTCGACCTCCACTTGACTGTGATCTGAAGGTGGTAAAACACGTGCCGAGGCCATTTGTACAGCACCGCATCCAATCAAAAGAAAGAAAGAAAGAAAGACCGCCAAATTGATCCCTTTCCTCCACTATCATGGCTTTCCTGGATGGCTGCAATGGAATTTGTCCACCAGCTCCTGCGCATTCCCGAGGTTTTCCGCTGGATCCAAGCTCGTCCGCACATATCTGTATCCGGCCCATTGAATGAGGCAATGAAGCTTCCCATATCGCCATTTTGAATGAAGTATACGATCAACCTCCCACTCTTCCGAGTCGTCGACGATCATTGGTAGAGGATCATTCAGCGGCTGGCCTGAGACTGGAGACTTTCAACGATCGAGCTGTGACACGTGAAAAACGTTGTGGTTCCGCATTGCGTTTGGCCAGTCTAATTTGTAAGCATTCCTATGGATGACTTTACTCACAGTGTACGGTCCCGCGCGTTGGTAGTCGAGCATCTTAGATGGCCTAGTTGTGCGGAAGTGCCTGGTCGTGAGCCACACTCTGTCTCCAAAGTTGAAAGTAATCTCCATTCCGCAGCAGTACTTCGTCTGGCGCTGCTGGGGTTACACTATGATCTCACGGAGATTTCAATGAGTCTCTGCCAATCCCTCGAGCATAGCATCCACTTGGATCTCCGATTTCAGGTGCGACGCTTTCAGTGCATTGAACTGCAACTCAGGGTTCGGATGGTACATGGCCCCGAACGGTGTCATCCTAGTCGAAGCATTCACTGGGTTATTGTATGCGAAATCTGCCAGAGGAAGGCGTTCGACCCAGTTGTCCTGCTCATAGTTGCTGAAGGCTCGGAGGTATTGTTCCATGGTTTGTTTCTGCTGGTCGGTGTGGCCGTCCGTCAGCGGGTGGAAGAGGGTTGAGAGTCTGTGGTCGATGCTCATGTGGGAGCAGACTCGAGCCCAGAATCGGCGGGTGAACTGCGTTCCGCGGTCGGTGACGATACTGTTTGGTACGACATCTTTGCGGATCACCTGCTCGAAAAACATACTTGCCCATTCAGGTTCGTCAATATCGTTTCGGCTGGGTATGTAAATCACCATCTTCGTTAATCGGTCAACTATCTCCAAAATCCCAGTGTATTCCGATCTCGTTGAGTCCGGCAGTTCGGTGACAAAGGCCATAGTAATTCCGTCAAAGGGGTTGTACCGTGGTGGCAGCGGCATATTAGCTCCATATCGTGTGTGGAGCGGTGCATTGATTCCGTGTCAGACTTCGCAATTGGCGACATACTTCCGTACCGTTGTGTCTAGTCCTAGCCAATACAAGTCTCAAGATACAAGTTCCGCAGTCCTGAGAACTCCAAAAAGACCAGAATCAGGGTTGCCGTGGAAAATACTTATCACTTGATTGCGGAGTGTTTCTCTCACGTATATTCTCCCATCGAAGGTGAGAGCTCCTGCAATGACTTTCCACTGCATGTCCGCTTCCTTATCCGTGGATCCATCCTATCCATTAGGTAGGCCAGGGAAACTGATCGTATTTTTCATGTCCGTCGCTAGTGGATCGGTATCCTGGGCTGCCTCAATTGCTGGTAGGAGATCATCGAATGGACTGATGATGGTTGCCGCCAGAGTTGCTGAGAGTCGTGCAGTAGTTCTTTCGTAGCCTTCTTCGTAATCAGGTCGTCTTGAAGGTTCGTCTGCAGGGTTCTTTTCTCCTTCCAGGTGTTGAATAACAAATTCGTATGATGAAAGGATCTCAGCCCATGTTGCTTGCCACCGGGAGAGTACTTTCGACATTTCGATATACTCGAAATTCTTGTGGTCGCATTGTATCAGTATCTTGTGATTTGCTCCCTCGAGATAGTATCACCATTGTCTCAAAGTCTCCACGATGGCTGAGAGCTCGCATTGGTACATTTCGTGGTTCTGTTTGGCAGGGGAGCATTTCGAGAGTAGGAGTAGAGCGGTTTCAGATTGCCGAAACTGTCGTATTGGTTAAGAATTCCAGCGATTGCGAAGCCACTTGTGTCCGTCTGGAGGATGATAGGTTTTGACGAGTCAAAAGGCTGGTTGATCAGTGCTTCCTAGAAAGGCTTCTTGAGCTTCCGAAATGCGAGCTCTGCCGCTCGTGTCCATTCCCATTTGCCTGGCGAATTCAATAGTAAGTCGTAGATTGGTGTCGTTACCCTGCCCTATTCGCGGATGAACTGTCAGTAGAAGTTTGGGATGGTTAGGAGCACTTGTACGTCTCTAATTGACTTCGGAGTAGGTCAGTCCTCGATGGTGGATATGTGGTCTGATTCCATGCCGACGATGTCGGAGGTGATGATAATTCCCAGGAAGCGAACGATTTTTGAGGCATCAAAGTGGCAGTTTTCGGCTTTGCAATAGAGGTCGAATTGGCGTAGTCGCTCTAGCATATTTTGTACGTGCTCTTCGTGTTACTTCTCATTGGTCAGATAGATCAGTAAGTCGTCTAGGTAGCATATGGCAAACTGGTCAATACAAGGCCGTAGGCAGTCTTTGATGTAGGGTTGGAATGTGGCTGGCGCGTTCATTGATCCGAAAGGCATGTCTCGGGATTTGAACTGGCCGTCGCGTGTTCGGAATGCAGTGTTGTATTCGTCTCCTTCGTTGATCTGGATGAGATGGTTGGCAATCCGGAGGTCCAGCTTTGTGAATATCCGAGCTCTGCGCATTCGGTCAAGCATCACCGAGACAAGGGGTAGGGGTACCGGTTTTTGACTGTCACCAAATTGAGAGTCCAGTAGTCCACATATAGTTGTAGGCAACCCTCTTTCTACTTCGCAAACAATATGGGTGCTGCTGCTGATGATGATGACCGTGGGACGAAGCCGTTTACTAGGTTCGTCTCGATATATGCCTTGAGAGTTCAGAGCTCGAATTCCAAGAGGTTGTAGATCCGTCTGTATGGTGTCTTAAATCCCGGTTCCAGGTCAATTGCATGGTCAATTGGGCGGTGTGGTGCCAGCTTTTCAGCCTCAGTCTTGCTAAAGACGTTCACGGATTGCGAGTAATTTGCTGGGATGAATTTCCAGTCGTCTGGAGCTACGCTTTTGTTTGTTGCTTGTTCTTCGCGTTAGTTCAACTGTTCGTGAACAAGGAGGTAAGGAGAAGAAGGAAAGAAAGTAATAAGCCAGGAGGCCTTGTCGTTAACGGTTTGCCCACAAAGGAGCCAAGCCCTGGCGTCCATTCACTGCCTTCGGGTTTCGGCAAGCTGGTAGCAGTCATTCAAATGTCTCCTCGGAGCAGCTCTTCTGCCGCAACTACCGCCGCTGCTCACTGCTCGTCACATTCAGCGTTTGGGTCTGTATCATCTGGTGAATTCAAGGTGATGTCTTCCACAGTCACTCCCTACAGCCTTGTGCATTCCCCAATCCGTAGGGCAAATGCTACGACGACTTCATCGGTACCTACAAGATTATCGAATGTGGTAGCTCCGAGTGTCTGTATATCGGGACTGCGCAGTAGAAGCTGGTCAATGACATTTTTATTTTCGGCTTCTGAAACCTTCGATGGCACTGCCATAGTCATCGGTGTTATTTCCTCCACTCCACTCGCGCTCAGTGATCGCAGGGAAGTCAATCAACTGTGAGCCCAGTGGATGTCAGAATTACTTTTTTGGAACCATGGTAATCCAAGTATTAGATCGTACGCGCACATTGGCATGACTAGCACATCTGATTCATCAACCGGTGCGAGATAGTCCAAATACTGGACCGTGATCCGCGTCTTCCAGCTGTCATTTGCATGTTTCATCACCTCTCTGTTTAGGCCGAGGGTGATAATGTGTGCCGCCTCATGTGATATCCCGAGTGGCCTGAGAAGCCTCGGTGCCATAAAGATGCTGATTGCGCCGCAGACAATAAGAGCCCGTGCGCGGTGCATCTCGCCATGTCTGTCTCGTATATGTACTTTGTGAACTATGCCTGCCAAATCCTGTATTTCAGTGCCCCAGAGGTCTTGACTTAACATTCTTACCATCGGGCTCTGCAGGATGACTCTTGATTTTAGTGACATCTGGTGAGGTTGAACTTCATCCAGAGTAGCCATCAGTGCCAGCGCACCCAACTTCTCCATTCCCAGCTCCATCTTGTCAAACCTCCCCCTCCGCACTGGATACCGGGAGAGCTATGCTAGTATTGTGCTTGCTGAATGTCGAAGGATCTTTGGCGCTCGATTTGTCAAGTGCCGCCTTTGTTGTCTTTGTCTTTGGCTTTGCCGTCAGCAAGGTTGAGTCTATCTTGCAAGTTTGCCAGGGAGTATTTCGGGCATTGGCAGATTATATGGTCGTTGCCGTATCATAGGTATTTCCCGTTGGCTTTCAATGATACATGGACATCTCTGTTTACCCACAGTGACGGAGGTTGATCGTAGCCGCCGCCGGCAGAGATATCAGACTTGTCGGGTTTGGAAGGGTTCTTTGGTACGGCTTTCATCTCTGAGATTGATGGTCGGAAGATATGCATTTGGCCGCCAGGACGAGATGACTCGCCTGGTGGCTTCTGCTGTTGCTTCTCATACTTCTCTGGTTAAGATTCAACATCAGCTGCTCGATCAAGAAGTTCGTCAATGGAGTTGAACATCCCGTTCGCGTTGGTAAACCGCTTGAGTTTGGGTAGTTAGTCGGCCTTCAATCCCACCCGGACCATGTCGTACAGCATCTATTGGAACTGCACTTCGTCCCACCCTGCCTCTCTCCAATTTTGCTGTAGTCGATTGGTGTATGCTCATACGTTCTCGTTGGCGTTGTAGTAGGCCTCTCGAAAGTCACAGAATGATTTCCTAGCCACATTCAGTCTCCGGTCATTATCGCCGTACATCTTCTGTATTTCCCCAATGAAAAGGTCGAAGTCGTTGAGGCACGTTGAATTGTTGTTTTGTAGGTCTTGGCCCCAGGTAACTGAGTCGATCACAGTCATCTTCTGCATGTCACGATCGGAATGGTCGGCCCTCCTTCCATGGTGGTCTAGGGCATATTGGAACTTGTCAGTGTCATCGTGGAACAGGTGTCTATTAGTCCGGAAGTTCGATCGAAGTGAGCAGAGAGAGGTTTCCAGCTTTCGAGCACCTCCGGAGTAGCGTTTGGGCTGTGCCATCTTAAACTTGTCCTTCAAGTCTGAGGTCGACGATCTGCATCGTTCTAATAGTTTGGTGTTATGCTGGAAGAGAAAGTTGATGATCTTCTGCTGTTGCTCCACAATCTCTTCGAGATTGATTGTGCGTTGTGCGCTTGGTTCATCATTATCGTAAGTGGACTCATTAGGTTCTGGAGTGTGGTCATTGTGCTCGCTCTCGCCGTCAGAAATGGGGTCCTCATCGTCATCAGTGATTTTGCTTCCGCTATAGGTCTCTTTTGCGATTTTTGCCTCCCCTAGAACTCTAGGTGTCACTGATCCATTGGTGATTTGACTGACGAGACTTGGAGTTTCATGCCCGATCGACGCGCAAATCCTCTCTGCGCTCCCCCACTTGTTGGCATTGCACAAAGCAGGTCTATTCGTCTGTTTGGGAGGCATTGGGTGGTCAATTGCTTAGATTGCAGGTTTTGTACATGTCATGACATGTCTAGAAAAAAAAAGTAAAATTGAAATACCGTGAGCGAAACGTATCTGGTGGCTGAAAGACCAATAATTGTGTAAGGGCACATATCCCAGCGTCCGGCTAAGTAAGAGAATAGATCATACATGTAGCCATACGGTTGCAAACGAGGTTACAGTGATCGTACGTGTATATATGTATGGTAAGATTCTCGGTAGGGATCATAATCCTCAGGAGCATTCTATTCAAGGTTGTCGCTTACCTGGCCGCATGGTGTGCCGGTGTGCCAACCCTAACCTCTTGTCCAAGACTTTGCTGTTACAGGTATATGAATTATTTAACTAAGCTTATCGATGGCGGTTCAGGTGCACCGACTGCAGTTGAACCATGATGGCTCAGGTCGATCCCAGCCTGCAGGTGTCAAAATCCAATCAGGTAATAGCCCTTCATTCATCGATATTGGGTGATATTGTTGAAAGTGAGCATCGAGTCGGTTCCCGTCGAATAAATTCCCTTTGCCGATTAAGCACTTGACATGTTTCTGGGGAGTGTTGGGCATATTTGAGAAATGGTCACTGAACACATATTAGGATGAATCTCGATGATACTTCAGGAGGTGAGATTGCGCCTCAGAGATAATGGGTTGAAAGCGAGTTAACTCAGGTGAGCGTAACATAGTCACAGCCGCATCGCACCCCACCAAATGCGGGCGGGGGGGTTGCTGTTGTCATCACTGTAATCACCACAATGGGGCCTTATACTACGTCAGTGCGAGTTATGGCTTCACTCGAGCCTCCAAGCGGCTGATAGTGATGGTGAGTTTCCCAGCTAGCTGAATGTCCGGGCATTGATCATCAAGAACCGATAAGGCTGGTAGGATGTTTGCTTCAGTCACGATCCTTGACTGCAGCGTGAATGATGAGGACAACTAACATCGATAGGCAAGAAGCTCAATAGGAAGCAATCACTGTTGCTGGTCAACTCACAGGCCATGTATTGAATGAGGTTGCATGATCTTACATGCACAACTTATGTCTGGTATCCCTTGTCCTGGTAATCTTCATACTGGATATAGGTCTTGTTGGGTTCCTGGAGATATCATATCATATCCCTTTTACGACCTGTAAAGCCATCGATATATATGTTGGTGAGCACCTATCCAATATACTAGTATTTGAATTTGAGCATATAACAAAGAAATGCGGGATGTGTGTGATTAAGGTTTCTTTTTCTCAAGGCCCGGGTTGGTTTCATGGATCAATGGTGTAGTGAAACACCACAGATTGTGCCAACAGAATAGGATATATGAAGCCCTATATTCCACCAAAGATCACTGCTACATGCAATTTACTCTACCATACTCCGACTGATTCTATATCTCATCTCACATCTATAGTAGTTTACCAGTATCATTGTTTTACAGAGTATGTTGACGAAAGGATCTCCACTGAAGACAGTGAACATGGATCCGCCGGTATCGTGGTTGGCTCGCAACAATGCAGTGACAACAATTCGGAATCACCGCATAAAAGCTCATGACATGCCACTCCCAAAGACAGTCAATTTGGGGTACACACCATTTAATATCATTCGCCGCAAGGGTATGGTTACCCTCCGTCACAGCAGCCATTTCCAGCCGCTCCGCAGTTTTATCATCTGTCTCCATTCAACATGACACACAGGTTGCAACCTACCAGAACCTCATGCCATTGATCTGCAAGTTATGGGCCACCGTGGCAAGGCTGTGACCTGCATCAAGGTGATTGTGGCAGGTGTCAAATGATCCGCCATGTGCAGTTCCCAAGACGAGGGCCAACATCTCCAGGTACACTGAGAGGGCCTCTGTAAGGCCGTATATCCGTATATGGCCGCGTATGTGAGTATATGGAAAGATACGGTTGCACACGTGGATGTGGTAATATAATAGAGTAGTAGATAGGTAAGATTATCGCTAGCGATCTCAGAGAGATCGCGAGTCATCTATATAAGGTTGGCGGTTACCCGGCCCTGGACACGTCTCGTGCAATTTGGCGAGATCCTAATCATGACTGCCATTACATCATCCACCCCATTAGGAGCAGACCCCCTGGGCTGTCACGTACGTATATATAATAAGAGAAACCCCACAAAAGAAATAAAACCGATGCATACGCCACTGCACGACGTAATAAGTCCCACATCCGACCAGTGCCCTATGAGCAGCCTCACGGCAGATTCGGTGCACGGGGAAACTCCACCCCCAGTGGTAGGTGGTAAAAACCCGTGCGGACGCCATTTATACCGGCCCGAGATCCATTTGAATGTAAGCAAAGTAAACCCCCTGTAGAAAACGTCCAATCCCACTCCTCCAAGTCGAATCATCGTCGAGGCTTCCTCGCATGCTCTCGGTGAAACTCATCAACCAACTCCTGCGCATTCCCGAGATTCTCCGCAGGTTCCCAGCAAGTCCATACGTAGCTGTAACCCGCCCATTGAACCAGATAATGGAGCTTCTGGTAGTGTCGTTTAGAGTCGAGGATACGGTCAACTTCCCATTCATCGGAGTCGGCGACCACTGTCGGCTACGGTTCCTATGGCGGCTGGCCGGCGTTAGGAGCTGTATAGCGGTCGAGCCAAGAGACATGGAAAACTTTGTGCTTCGGGATCGTATACGGAAGGTCTAATTTGTAAGCATTCTTATTGATGACCTTACTTACCGTATATGGTCCTGTCCGTTTGTAATCCAACTTCTTTCACGGTCTTGTCGTCTGGAAGTGCCGCGTTGAAAGCCAGACATTATCTCCAACCTCGAAAAAAACCTCTTTGCCGCCGGCGTACTTCGTCTGATTGGCTTGAACCTTCTGCAAGTTCTTACGGAGGGTTTGGTGAGTCTCCTCCAAGCCAGCTGCGAAAGTGTCTGCATGGAGTTCTGAATTCAGGCTAGATGGTTGCTTCGGGGCCTTAAACTGCATCACCGGATGGTAGTAGTAATTCGCCCAGAATGGAGTCATCCTCGTAGATGCGTTTATTGCGTTATTGTAAGCGAATTCGGCTAGCATCAAGAGTTCACCCCAATTGTCCTGCGCGTAGTTGCAGACAGCCCAGAGATACTGCTCCATCGTCTGGTTTTGACGCTCTGTCTGCCCGTCTGTCTGTGGATGGAAGGCTGTCGAGAGCCGATGGTCAGTACTCAAGTGAGAACATACCCGGGTCCAGAATTGGCTTGTAAACTGGGTGCCGCGATCTGTGACTATGTTGTCCAGAATGCCGCACTTGCAAATGACGTGTTCAGAGAAGAGCCGGGCCAATTCCGGAGAGTCCAAATCCTTCCGTCACGGTAAGTAGATTGCCATCTTTGTCAGTCGGTCCGCGCCGACGACAATCCCGGTGTAGCACGATACCGTTGACTCTCGCAAGTCGGTGATGAAGCCCATCGTGACGCCCTCCCATGGCCGTGATGGTGTCTCCAAGGGCATGTTGATCCCGTGCCTGGCGTGCCGAGGTGCTTTGATTCGGTGGCATACTTCGCCGCCGCTGACATACTTACGTACGCGCGTGTCCATTGTTGGCCAGTAGAAATCCCTAGATACCAGCTCAGTAGTCTTAAGAGCTCCAAAATGACCGGGCTCAGGGTTGTCATGGAATAGACATATCACTTTTCTGCGTAGAGAATCGGTCGCTGGACCGTATATCCTCCCCTCGTAAGTCAAGACTCCGCGACGATTTTCCATTAGCTCTCCCCTTGGGCGGTATCTGTGCCGTGTATCATTGGTCGGTCGACAAGCTTCGCCGAGACGTCGACAGCCAAAGGGTCGGAAGCCTGGGCCGCGGTAATTGCTGGCATGAGATCGTCGTATGGTTCCACTGGAACGGTTGCCAATAGTCGTGCCACAGGCCTTCCGTAGCCGATCTCGTAGTTGGGCCGTCTGGACAGGCCATCGGCAGGGTTCTTGCTGCCTTCCAGGTGCTCGATGACAACGTCGTAAGCCGAAAGAGTCGCCGACCGTCTGGCTTGTCTTCTGGAGAGCACTTTGGATGTCTGGAAGTATTCGAGATCCTTGTGGTCGCACCGAATTAAGACTTTGCAATTGGCGCCCCCTAGGTAATGCTGCCCCTGTTGTAGTGTTTCCACAATGGCCAATAGCTCCCGGTCATAAGTGTCGTAATTTTGTTCGGCTGAAGACCACTTCCGGGAGTTGAAATTGACGGGTCTGAGAACCCCGAAAACATCGTACCGGGTGAGGATGCCTGCAATCGCAAATCCACTCGCGTCCGTTTGGAGAATGATCTGCTTTGCCGGATCGAAATGCTGTAGGATCGGTGCCTCAGTGAAGGGCCTTTTCAGTTTCCAGAACACCACTTCAGCTTGCCGCGTACATTCCCATTTGGCTGGATGTGTCCCTCTCTTGCCTCTCGGGCTTGTCTCTGGTTTCTTTAGTAATTCCGTCAGTGGAAAGGTCACCTTGGCATATTTCCGGATGAATCTTCTGTAGAAGTTTGTGAACCCGAGAAGCACCTGGATATCCCTCACTGATTTCGGTGTCGGCCAGTCTTCGATTGAGGAGATCCGGTCCGATTCCTTACCGACTCCATGGGGAGTGATAACAAACACCAGGAAGCCGACTTCCAAAACTCCGAATTGACACTTCTCGGCTTTGCAATAGAGACAGAATTCCTTGAGTCGCTGCAGCTCTTGGCGCACATGCTCCTCATGCTCCTGCTCATTGGCCGAATAAATGAGTATGTCGTCGAGGTAGCATACCGCGAAGTCGTCAATGAATGACCGTAAGCAATCATCGATGTAAGACTGGAAAGTAGGCAGTGCGTTTGTGAGGCCGAATGGCATGACCTGTTATTCGAATTGGCCCTACCGCGTTCGGAAAGCCGTTGTCTATTCATCACCTTCCTTGATCCGGATGAGGTTATAAGCCCCACGGAGGTCCAGCTTCGTAAATATCCTGGCCTCGCGCACACGGTAATGCATCTCTGAAATTAAAGGAAGGGGATAGCGATTCTTGACCGTCGCCTTGTTAAGCACACGATAGTCAACACAAAGTCTTAGTCCTCCGTCCTTCTTCTTTGCAAAGAGAATCGGTGCCGCCGCCGGCGATTATGACCGCTGAATAAGCCCATTGGCTAGGTTTGCCTCGATGACAGCCTTCAACGTCCTCAACTCGAACTCCGATAGGTTGTAAATCCGCCCATATGGCAAGTTATAGCCGGGCTCCAAGTCAATTGCATGGTCGGTTGACAGATGCGGGGGAAGTGTCTCCGCCTTTGCTTTACTGAAAACCTCCACAAAATCTTTGTATATGGCTAGGATATGTCCTCCATCGTCTGTAGGCACTGTCTTTGTCATTGTGCTGGCTCCATCTGCAAACCTTAGTTCTCAATTCGTAATATATATATATATATGGAGCGGGAAGAAGTAATATCCAGGAGCCCGGATTTACAACTGTTCGCCCATGGAAGAGCCAAGCCCCGCCGTCCAGTACTTCCTTCGTGTCTCTGCGTGCCGGTAGCAGTCATTCAAGGTCCGCATTGTTGGTACACTGTTCTGCCGCAACTACCGCCACTGCTCCCTGCTCGCCCGTCTAGTGTTAGCAACGGGTCCGGGTAACCCGCCAGCGGTCCGGTTTTTGGCCGGCGGTTCGGTTCGGTTCGGTTCGTTACCCGGCCAAAAACCCGATGCGCTTTGTCTTGGCGGGGTTGTTACCCGGACCGGACATAAACCCGCGGGTTTAGGCCGGGTTGTACCCGGACCGTGGTTCCATTTTTACAGTTCCTGCAACTTTCGCTCCAATTAAGTATTTGAGTTCTGATTGTATCATGACATGATCAGTACGTAGATTGTGCCGTTCCAATCGCTCTTCCACCTCCCAGTTTCAGATTTGCGATCAGACTGATATTCGTTGAGTGGCTGTGAAATAAAGACACATTTCACGCGAAATTTCCGGGTTTTCGATAGCGACTCAACGAATATTGCTCGGATCACAAATCTGAAACCAGGAGGTGCAAGAGCGGCTAGAACTGCACAATCTACGTACTGATCATGTCACGATACGATCAGAACTCAAATACTTAATTGGAGCCAAAATTGTGCTCTTGAAATGCCAGGTTTTTGGTGGTAAAACCGGCCCATTTGCAACGGTCCGGGTTTTCGTGTGGTAGAGCCCGTTGCAACGGTTCGGTTTCGGTTCCAACCCTAACCCAGAACCGTTCTAGCGGGTTGGAACCGTTGCTAACACTACGCCCGTCCAGCGCCTGGGGCCTATCTCACTCAACATCAGTGATGCCTTCCACGGTCGCTCCCAGCAGCCCTGTACAATCCCCCACTCTTAGGAAGAATGTCCCGACGACCTGCTCACTGGCCAGTAGACCGTCAACGGCAGTTGCTCCAAGTATTTGAATATCTGGGACGCCGCCGCCTCCTTCGGAACACCCCTCCTCCCTAGTCGTAGATCCTGGTACATTCCCGCGGCATTCCTGATGGTCTACCCAGTGCACTCCGACCCCTTCCGCACCCCCTGGGGTTCGCAGAGCCAAAAGTCGACCTCTTTGCCAATCGACGTCAGGATTCCTGGACTGGAACCAAGGCAATCCCAAAACTAAGTCGTAAGCCCACATGGGCACAACCAACACCTCCAATTCTTGAACCGGTGATAAGTGCTCCATATACTGAACCGTGCACATTGTCTTTCGACTCTCACTCGCATGAGCCATTACCTGGCCGTTGAGGCCTAGGGTCGTGACCTATGCTGGTTTGTCCGCTAGACCAGGCCGTTTTCGCAGTCTTGGTGGCATGAAAATGCTCGTCGCGCCGCAATCGATGAGAGCTCGCACGCGTTGCATTTCCCCACTTCCATCTCTAATAAAAACATCGTGAACGATATGGGACGTGTCCGGTGTGGTCGTGCCGCATAAGTACTGACTGGACATCAGAGCTTTTGGGCTCTCCAATAGAACCCTTGACTTCAAAGCAATCCGATGCGGTTGTATGCTGTCCATCGTCGCCTTCAACATCTACATTGCCAACCTCTCTAAACCCAATTCCGCCTCATCGAACCTCTCCCGTCGGGCCAGATGCCGAGAGAGGCCTATGAGTTTTTTGGCTGTTGATTGTCGAAAGACTTCTGTCGTTTGATTTGGTGTCCTCCGTCCCTGTTTGGGGCTAGTGTCTGGTCCTGCTGTTGCGGTGGGTTACCTCCTAGTGAGAATGTAGGGCAGAAGCTCACCTTGGGGTTCGGGAATCCGCATCGTAAGAACATGCCGGTAGAAAGTCGGCCTTCGAAGATTTCCGTTGCGACCCATGGTGCTGGCGGTAAGATTGACGATTGTCCTCCGCCGCCTGATCTCTCGTGTTTGTTCAATCCCGATTGCCTGGATTTGCCGCCCCCGGTGGTGTCGGCTGGCTCAGAGATGGATGGCCTGTAGCCTCGTTTGCTGCCTTTCGAAGACCAGTCCATAGGCTGTTTCTGCTGTTGTTGTTGCTGCTGCTGTTGGTGTTGCTGGTGTGGCTTCTTGTTCTCGACATGTGTAACTTCCAAGGCCGCGGCCTTATTGACGAATTCGTCCAAGGTGTCAGGTCTGCTGCAGGCGGGCGTCATCGATCCAACTATATCCTTGAGAGAGTTGCGGAGGCCTGCCCAGGCAATATCGTAGAGGACTTATTCATGCTTCTGTAGATTCCACCCAGCCGGTCTCCAATTAGCTTTCACGCGATTTGCATAGGCTCTGACCGATTCTTGTGGAAGTTGTATGTATTCCTGCATCAGCGTACTCACCGCCACGCAATGTTGATCCTTATCCCCATAAACCTTCGCCATCTCCGGTGAAAAGAGGCCGAAGTCCTGTAGGCATGGGTCGGATCCGGCAGATAAGTCCCCCGCCCATTCCAAAGGGTCTTTCATCGCCGTCTGTCTGAGTGCCGGAATTTGGTGATTGCTCCAGGCGTCCAGAAGAGAGATTGCATATTTGACGTGATCGGGCCCACCACGTGGGAATAGGTGGCCGTGGGAGCTGAAATTCGAGCGTAACGCCTGCAGAAATCAGTCCAGCTCTTTCGCACCGGCGCAGTACGGTACAGGGTCAACCATCTTGCAGATATTCGGTGTTGGGCCAGCGATGCTTCGTTCGGCGTGTTCGGAGTCTTCGGCAGCGCATTGGTCCCATTCAGCAGCCATTCGTTGCCATTCGGCAGCCATCCTCTCCAGTTCGAGTTTCTGTTCGGCTTTCCACTGGGCTTGATTTTCGAGCAGCATTTCTAGCATCAACCGATTTTGAGTCGCCACATCTAGATGATCCTCATCAGTGATTTGGGAACGGAGATCACGAATATCAGTGTCGATCGGGCTATCTTCGTTTCCTTGATCTCCGAGGTGATCGTCGAGATCATCGTCATAATCAATCTCGGCCTCCGGTAAAACTGCTGGAGTAGCGCGTTCGGCTATCGATGCCGCTGTCCGTAGAGTTTCATCACTGCCATGGATGTCAGCGACGCGCAATTGAGTTCTAGTAAACGTCTTTGGAGGCATGATTTTTGATAAAACGCAATATTTTGTGGCGACACGTCGAAAGGGGTAAATCGCGAGATCCCGTGAGTGAAATGTATCGAATTGATTAAGAGCGACATCAGTGTAAGGCCGTATATCCGTATATGGCCGCGTATGTGAGTATATGGAAAGATACGGTTGCACACGTGGATGTGATACGATTATCGCTAGAGATCCCAGAGAGATCGCGAGTCGTCTATATAAGGTTGGCGATTACCCGACCCTGGACACGTCTCGTGCCATTTGGCGAGAACCTAATCATGACTGATATTACAGCCTCCAGGACCGCCGGGAAATCATCCAGTCAATCAGCCAACATCCTTGAGCTCGACTCCTCCAGGTCAATCCCCTTTGGGCGTACCGGGGAGACACCCCATGGGCCTCCTGATGAAATGCTTCCAGCCACCAGTGAAACGACGGAACACCGATGTCGTAGGGATTGCGTACTTGCCCTCAATGCCAGAGTTGTCCTACAACGAATGTGATGCTGCTGAGGAGACCGACGATTCGTCGGACATGGCCGGTGTTCAAGGCAAACCCCAAATTAGCCCGAAGCAAACGGAGTTCTCCTTGAAGCAATTTGCGAAAAGAATGGGGCAGTCCAACTATACTGCATTCAACAAGCGGAAGAAAGTATGGGTGGCAAGGTTACTCGAGATGAAGCATCACTCCATTATATGAGTGCAAAACCGATTGAAATAAGTTCGAGATGGAGCCCTGCACTGGGAGACAGCGGTCACAGATTAATTGGCGACATTCCAGACCTTGCTGCCATTGGTCAATTCCATTAATCCTGAATGGATTCGCCGGCAGTGGGTGGGGATGTTCTGATGAAATGTGCAAGCCATATTCGTGAGACAAGAGAAAAGGCAAGGCATGTTAAGAAACGACCGGCAACGGATTTGGAAGAGCACTCAGGCACCAAGGCGAGAAGTAACCTCCTAGAGTTGCCAAATACAATGTTCACAGTTATGATTCAATCGGTGTCAAATGGCAAGGATATGGTTCTAGACCCCAAACAACTCCAAGCTTCGTATACTGATGTGAGGTACTGGAAGGAGTTGGTTGATTTCATCAACAAAAACTGTGGCCCAAAAGAGCCTTACATTCTCTAATCAATGTTCAACAGCACCTTGGAGCAGGACGAATTGGATGAAGAGTATATGGGAATATACAAACACGGCCAAATAATCAATGACCCCATACATGGCCAGATTTCGTACAACAGTTGCCTTTCAAATACTTTCAAGTTGCAACTTGGACATAATGTGAAGGTATTTGTGCTAGAAATGAACCAAGCCACAGCAAAGGAGATTGCCGAGTTCGTAATTACACCGACAAAGGTAATCCCGCTAGCCGTGTTAAGGCTAGATGTGAGAAAGTCATAATTATTATACATGGACTTTGGAAGGTTCTGAAGAGGGTGGAAGAGAGGGAGAAGAGGAGGGCGAGGAGGATGGTGGGCAAGAGAATGATACTTGTATTAATGAAAGCTCTGATTGAAAGAATAGAATTGATTATATTCCATCCACATGTATTCGTCCAAATGGTTGCTTGTCTGTGACATACCTAACTTTGAGATGAATTTCAGGAGCGCCAGAATATAATTCTATCTGCCCAGCTTTCATCCGAGCAACTGAAAGAGATCATCGAGGACGAAAAGAACACAGTCAAAAGTGGAAGGGAGCTTCCGGGTGAAGTGGAGGAGGGCGAGAAAATCCTCAATCCACATAATCCAAGCTCCGTACTGAATACAGATGTCAATGCAATTAACAACGAATTTGAACACAATTGCCTCAATGAGGCAGTCAGGCTGTGCAATGCGCGTCCTATTCGCCAATCACCAGATGGCCGTGTTCCAGGCCGGAAGTATTCAATTCCAGGCCTACACAGAACTAGGTTCTTGGCGCATCAGGTATAGGCCATCTTGTTCATCGTGAGGTGGTGGGTTTGGGATGCTGATATGTCAGGAGCACTGGGGGCGGATGAAATGGGTCATGGAAAGACTTGCATCTCGGTTGCTGCGGCAATCCTTTGCAAATTGGTCATTGAGAAAGTTGTAATGGGGTTGCCACTGTCCATTTCATTGGGGAATACCATCGAAGAGTAGGTGATTTTGGCGCACAACGACTGTCCCGGCATTGTTGGTCAAGAACGGGAGTGCTATCCTCTCCAGAGACTGAATTCTGTGCCCCTCCACCTGTTGTAGATCCAGTCAACACCACCCCATGGGCATCCAGCACTGATCTCAGCCGTTGAACAAAATCCAGGTGGTAACAATGCCTGGAGTGGCTGAGACCGTCAAAACTGTTATCCACGAGATGACACATGGAACTCAGTTCGAACTCGTCAACTTATTGCACGCCGAAAATGCAAATCTCACCCACAAGGATCTGAACAGCAGTATTGACAAGCCAGTAATCCGATGGAATATCCACCTTGTGTCATATCATACCTTAACATCCAGAGCCAAACCATCAAGTAACGGCAAACACTTCTACTGTGTATGGAGTTTTAGGCTTTTTGATGGGTGCCTCCGGTATAAGAATAAACGCAGAGCGGGATGGTAAACTGCGATGAATGTGAAAATTGGATTCAAAGTTCAAGTTATAGCTACACTGCGATTCCATTCACTCTATGACTGGTGTTTTTAGATGATGTGGCTGTTTTCAGGTGAGCCTGAAGATCCAGAGGATGATACTGTGATGAAAAAGCATGGTGCTGAGGCATTGTAGTCTGCTGTGAAGCGTTTGATGAATGCTATCCGGACTAAAGACGAAGAAGCTCAACAGAATGTGGCCCACCAGATGACTCAGATTGCAAAGCCATAGACGATCAGGCGGTGGTCAGAATCGAAACTTGCCAATGGAAAACCAATCTTCCAGATACCAAAGGTGAATGCACACCTGATTGATCTCGAGTGGACTGAGAAGGAGCAAGCACATGTGAAGACCCTGGTGGAGAGGTACAGTTCACGGGGTGCTTCTGGAGCATGCCGGGTTCATTGATGGCAGGTAGCATCTTCCTCGTTGGTGTTGGGAAACACTGAGGATCGCAACGATGTTTCTGGACTCTGGCACAATGAATGGCCACTCGAACTTGTGTGGAATATCCGATTTTCTGATGGCGGATAGTCACATTTTTGCCAATGCATGTCAAGGAACATGCAGAATATCCAGAACCAGGCCAAGATGACACTTCCCGAGAGATGCTCCTGCCACCAGAGAGATACGGAAATGCACCGCTTAGTGCACCTCCTCTACACCAGGCAGTGCTAGTTTGTCCTCTTCCTGGCCAAGTACGTCATTTGAAGTCGTGGATAACGAAGTTTTCTGGGGATAATGTAGATATATTCCACATGTATGCCGAAATGGGCAATGATGAAAGCACAGAAATGCAGCTCAAATTCCAAGATTCACGAAATCCCTCTGTATTCATAACCACACCCAAAGTGGGCAGGACAGGCCTAAATCTAACAGCTGCAGATCATGCAGTAATAACTCGGAAATTTTGAGTATTGAATATGCAGTGGCAAGTATTTGCATGAGTTGTCCGGCTAGGGCAAAACTGAGTACCACACACATGGTCACTGAATACAAGTCCTGATGGGTAAGATAACCAAGCGAGTGATCTCCACACACACACTGCAGTTGCGCAAATTCACTGTCCTGCATGGCTTGATGAGTCGACCGACCATCATGACGTTGATGATATACCGCATTCTGGAGGCTCGTGAGGATCATATGAAGTGGCTGACAGAGAATGGAGATGCGTTGCAGTCTGATGAAACATAAATCTTAGTGTGTTAGACGCTTCATCAAGGTAGGCCTCATTGGACATTCCAGCAACATAATCTTCTTAACTGATACAAATTGTCAAAACGATCGCTTGTAAGGGACCCTATACTACTGGAGAGAAGAGTCCTTCTCTGTTGAATATTGAAGTGAATCAATGTTCTGATGTTGGAATTGTTGTATCTTGGATTAGAAATGGCTGGATTGAAATTTCATTGACGTTCTTGTTTATTACTAATGACCAGTTGAGATGAACTGAACTGATACACGATATAAGAAGTTCCTCCGGCTGACCTATTGCAAGATCAATGGCATGAGTCGTATTGTGAGAGTGATGTCGAAAAGTGCTTCAATCAATCGTCAGTTGCCAGTTTGAGGTGCACTGGAAGCATCAAGCCACAGACGTATTTCAAACGAAAAAGCAACATTCATCTACTTTCAGGTGCACCGGAGTCTCTGGCGCAAATGTCATCTGATTCATTATGATTCGTTATGACAGATCGAGCACTGCATATCTCCCAATCTCATTTAGCATTAAGACAGTCTAGGCGATATTGAAGTAGTTCTGTCTGGGCATGCACCATGGCTTTCTTATTTGTGGCAAAACAAGAGCTTTTGCACTCATGTGAGCGACGTTCAGGTTCACCGGAGAATCCTGGGCATATCTCCGTGACATACCCAGCACTGCATATTCGCCAATCTCATTTGGCAATCAAAACAGACTAGGCAATATTGAGTCCTTGTGTCAAAATATCAGACATTCGCTCACTTATTCGTGGCAAGGCCGCAGCTGTTGCTGGCATATCATTGAAGTTCTGGTACACCTCTGATTCGCATCCCAGAGAGTCGGAAGCTGAAACACTGCTCAGGTATTCTTGGCTGAAATGCCGCTCTCGCTGCTGGGGGTTTCCTGTGCAGAATAAGCTCCTTGGATATGTATGAAGCCAACATTGACAAGGTGCGAGTCATTATGGATGTTACCATTCTCGCCCAGGTACGTCTCCAGAGCGACAAATAAGCCACCGAAGCGCATGTACTTGCAGTACATAGTGCACTGTGTATATTTTAGTCAGCATCATTCTCGTCATGTTTTCTTCAACTTTGATGTCGTGGACCCAGTGCACACAGATCCATCGAGACACTTCCCCATTAGGTGCAGGCAGCTCATCTCGCTCTGCGCCTGCTAAGATATGAGTCTATGCTTGATCAGCATGTTGAAGGACGACGCTAACATGCCTTGAACTGTCAGCTCCGTGTCAACTGTCAATTGGAGGAAGGTGGCCACTGCGCCGCCAAACCATTAATGAACTAGCCCGGCCATTCAGTAACTCCATCCAACTCAATAATGACTAAGTAGTATTTCTGGATCAATGTTTCGAAATTCTAAAATCGCTTCTGCAAGTTCGGGCTCTGTCAAAAGAGCTCTGGAAGCTTAAGAGTGAGAATGTCAACAGACTGATTCTGCTCAGCGACTCTGCAAGATGGCCGGCAACTCCTGCTTACCCATGTACTGCACTTACCCAAAGAGGCCTACATTCTCAAATTGTTGAATTAAGACTTAACTGTATTCTGACTAACTGTATGTTTGGGCCGCCAAAACTCATATCGGAAAATAGATTATGTGGACTGAAATCCATTGCGAGAGCTCTGAGAGAGAGAATCTGTAACGCTCGAGTTATGAGAAGACAGCTACGAACAGTGCAATTCACTGTCAGAGTAGCGCGAGCCTGCATTCCTTAGCCATTGAATGCAAACATAACCATTTCAACTTCGGTGCACCTCTATTCCCCAGCACTGCATGCATGTATGCAATCATCATTCATCCATCAGCAAAATGTATTTTCGTCACTGGAAGCCTCCAGGAGTGTCTGAGAGGATGTGGAGTGTAAACTTAGATGCGTCAATTTCAGGAGAGTATCAGACCCTAGGAGGGCATTCCGGTTGGCCATTACAGTAACTGGGATATCTGATGAATTATACAGGAGTACCATGGCAGTGATTGTAATAAGGTTGGGAGCACGTCGGAGCGCCTGAGAGATCTTCAGGTCTTCCTGGGAGAGGTGGCGACAAGCCTGGGAGCGCCAATGCCAAGCCTGGGAGCGCTGACGTCAAGCCTGGGAGCACTGGCGACAAGCCTGGGAGCAACAAAAATCACAGTAGAGCCATCTGGGAAAAACAACCTCTTCTTTGGGAACGCTGCCGGTGCGCCTGGCAATCACAGCTTCTACATATCGTTCAACAAATTTGAAAACTCATGTATTCAGTTTGTATTCTCATCTATGTGTCTATATACCTACCCATCAACACACGGTATATCTGGACTGGGTGCAGGCGATGCTTGAGAACAATGCGAGGTGCGCTTGACAATCGCGATCAAGTGAACTTACAGATGCACTCCGAGATCGTGATGGAGGAATTTTGGAGATTCCCTTAGAGGCCATGTGTAACAGGCAGCGTCTGGGGTAGGTGATATTGGTAACGCAAATGTGATATCGGAAAACAAAATAAAAGGCTCAATATTTGTTCCGAGGGAATCATGACGAGACCGAAGTCGAAGCTGTTTCAAAGTCGTAAGTTGCCTTGCTATACCAGTGAGCAAGTAATGAGAGAAGAAAAGGAATTCCTCCAATGCCAACAACACTCGCTTTATATACATTTCACCTGCCACTGTAAGGGCACGTACGCCAGCGTTCGGCCTTATAGGCATACGTATGGTAATTATGGTATACAGTTGCAAACGTGGACTCGAGTGATAATAAATATAGGTGTATAGGTAAGATTATCGCTAGAGATCTAAGTCTCGTGGCGAGCTGACTATAAAGAATGGCCGTTACCCGGACCTGGGTCACGTGCCGCCGTTACATTATCCCTCTCTTTAGGCGCAGACCTCCTGGGCTGCATCAACCGTACAAGAGGAAATGAAAGGAAAGGGAAACAAAGAATGAAACAATCATCCTACGTACGCAATCATACGAACCCATAAGTCCCACAACCGATCGGTACAGCTCAATGGCGACCTTTCGGCGGATCCGGTGCACGGGGAAACTCCACCTCCATTGGCTGGTGGTAAAAACCCATGCCGACGCCATTTGTACCG
>Ga0307515_10002605_pt1 | contig 38845 bp, 28 predicted proteins | sample 17_EM_MG_FD_194513 | JGI IMG/M metagenome (GOLD analysis project Ga0307515, IMG submission 194513) | Populus trichocarpa ectomycorrhiza microbial communities from riparian zone in the Pacific Northwest, United States - 17_EM | ecosystem: Host-associated > Plants > Roots > Unclassified | place... | reverse complement strand
TTACAGCTCGCGTTGTTCAGGTCGGTATAATTGTAGGTGATGAACACCCGGTCCCCTCCCGCGTAGGCAAACGGGTAGGTCTGTGCCCCCGGCGGGTAGCTGCCGGACTGCCCGACTTTCAGTTTTGCCGACGTGGCCCCCGCGATCAGCACGCTGTTCACCTGCCCCGCGTTTTCCATATAAACCGATACTTCGTTCAGCGACACCGGGTTGATCTGGTAGCTGACATTTTTCTTTTCGTCCAGGATCAGCGAGATCGTCTTCAGCGCCGTCATCGCCCGCTGGTCGTCTGTCCGCAATAGCGCCTCGGCCACCGTGGCCAGTTCCACGATACCCGGCGCCAGTTCCGTCGCGTCGGGCAGCACGCTGATCCCCGAACCCAGCTTCCAGCTGTGGTCGTCGCCGTCCCAGATGTACAGCCGGGCATCCTCGCCCGCACCGGCATCGACGTACGCGTAGTCGCCCGCCGAACCCGAAGGATTCGCTGCCGACAGCGCGGCAGCGCTGGTATACGTCCCCTTGAAATGCTCCGAAAGAGTCGACAGCTTGTTCTTTTCCGACGTGGTATAATTTTCCTGGCTAAGCCCGTAACCGGACTGTTGTGCCACTTTACTGCTGACCTGGCTTTGCAGGTCCTCGTCGGCTGCTGCCCGGGCGCTGCTTTCCGACTGCGCCGCAGCGACCGCAGCCGCGATCTCCTGCTCGAAACGGTCCCGAAGCGCCTTTACCAGTTCCCGCAGCTTGATGCCCTGCGTCTTGTTCAGGTCGGGATTGAATACTCCGGATGCCCTGATGATCCCATCAATATAGCTATCCTCTATTGGTCCTTGCTCTGGCATATCTGTTGTCTTTGTTGTTACCGGTTTAACTGTTTGTTATTAAATCGTCAGCTCGTTTTCTGTCAGGTTGAACAGGCCTGAGGAATTCTGGACCCTGACCTTGAAACGGTAATAAATACGGTTCCCGTCAGGGTCGCTGAATACCGGCGCTTCGGGCAGTGTATAAGCCATCCCCTGTGCCGCCAGGGCAGGCTGTACCGAATACACCTGCTGCCAGTTGCCGCGGCTGTTCTGCTGGTAGAGGTAGTAGGTGCTTTTATTGGCCGTTTGCCCCCAGGACAAGGTATGTGTGGCTGTCGTATACGTAAGTTCAGGCGCCCCGGGGTTGACGGTATCGATCAGCCTGACCGTGACGGCCCGGGAACCCAGCGATACGACTTCTTCCGGCTGGTTTTCTTCGTTGCTGATGATCCGGATAAATGCCAGGCGGTAGCTGATGCTCTCGCCGAGCGGGGCGGCAGGCAGGTCTTCAAACGTATCACTGACAACGATACCCTCCGCATCGTCAAACACGAGGGGATAATCCGCGTAGGAATCCATGGTTTGCAGGGACAGCGCCTTATCGGAGCTGTCCGCCCGGTAAACCCGCACACTCGTGATGGTATCGCCGGCCAGGAAAAGCGACAGGTAGAAGGTAACCGCCAGCGGCGCAGCGGTCACTACCGGCGGCGGCCCCATGGCGTATCTCCGGATAATTGGCGCTTCCGCCGGCAAGGTATGCAGGACGGTAACCGGGCCCGCAAAGGGGCTCATCGGCCCGGTCTCCAGCTGGCTGCTCAGTTCGGCGGCTCCGTAAAAATAAAGGAACCGGGAGGAACCGAACAGCGTATAATCGGTAAAACGGACGTAGGTGGTATTAGCCTCGCCCGGTTTCGTAAACCGGCGGATCATCGGGAAAGGGTCGAAAGCCGGGTCGGCCGGATCCAGTAGCTGCCCGTCTATTGTTCTGATTTTCGGCTGTTTACTATCGGTCTGCTGTCCCTCCGCGATCAGACTGTAAACGGGCATCTGCGCCGTCAGCGGAAGCAGTGTACCAACGATCACCGCCTCGTATTTGGCCGTTTTTATTTCCGGCGCGTCAGTGGGCTCGGTCAGGTTGGCTTTATCCGGTAGAGGAAATCCGTATGGCTGCGGCAGGGCATCAAAAACATTAAAATGGCCCGGGTTAGCCGGATCGAAAACCAGGTCAGCCAGTTCCAGGTAACGCTGATCGAAATGTTCATCGGTGGTTCGTGTGTTCAGCGCATCAAAGATAGCGCTCACCGTTGCGGGTGCATAAAGCGCGTTCAGGATATCCTCGTTGGTCGTCCGGTAGAACATCATCCCGAAAGGTGTGCGTGCCCCTCCTGACGCATCAGGCGCGATCTTCATATCATAGGTAAAGGCCGCCTTGGTCGTGGCATCCGGCCGTACCTTGAGGCCATGGACTTCCGGCGCATCCAGCCGGACGGGTTCCGTGATATTCCGGGCAAGTAGGATCACCGGGGCGGAAATCCGCGAGACGAAGCCGGTGCCGCCGGACCGCTCATCCCGCATCTGCAGCCCGATCATTGTTTTTTTATCGTTAGCGGGAGCTGCGGGCAGGATATTCGCCCCGTTAAATGTACCGGCAGGTTCCGGAAAAAGATAAGCTTTGTATCCGGGGTGAAAATTTACGTTGCTGACCGGGTCCGAAGACGAGACGGACAGCAGGATCCCGTCATCCTGGAAACCGGCATCATAAATATAGAGCACCAGCGGGTCGGCCTGGACGATGCGGAGCACTTCCAGCAATTTTTTGTCCGCGCCCGCTTCTGCGCGCGGCATCCGCACCAGGCCTTTATACCACTCTACTTTCGGCGGGTGAGCCGCCCCCGGTGCGTTCGCGCCCGGGTCGGTGCTGTCAAAAGGCAGACCAGCCTGCGGGTGGGCAGGAAGAGAAATGCCGTCAAATGTTACGGAATAGAAACCGGGCATCAGCTCATGTGCTTCATCCGCGGTATACAGCTGGCTGACCACGGCATCGCCGTTGATACCGCCCACCAGGTAGCGGTTGAGATTACCTTCCTCGTCGGTGGACGTCTCTGTCACGGGAGACTGTGGGTCGGTAAAATTCACGACCTGGATCCCCTGCTCAACAGGTGCCCAGCTTTCCGGTATGCTGAGGTTCTGGGTAACGGTAAACCGGCTGCCGCGTTGCGGCGAGACAAAACGCCGCGTTGTACCATAGAAAATGGGGTCGTCGGGATCCTGGGCCGTATCGGTGATCACCGTTTTTTCAATCAGAAAGACAGGCCCGGCTGTACCCGCCGTGACCGACAGGATATTGAACTGGCCTTCCGGTGTTACCAGCAGGCTGCCCGCGAACAGGGCAAGGTCGCTTCCGGCAATCACCGGGCTGGAAACGGAACCATCGAGCAACGTATACTCTCCGGCGGTGACACGCAGCTGCCCATCCTGCCCGCTCACCGGCAACAGGCTGCTGACCAGGCCGGCGACCTGTTTGGGCGGACCGGGGTTAAACCAGGCTTTGGCGGCGGATGGCTTGAGCACGCCCGAAAAATCAAAAGCGGCGGTATCCTGCACATAGGAAATATCAGTGAGGTCAAGCCAGTTGAAGGTGACCCGGGTAAAACCGGTATCCTGCCCCGGGAATTGTATCATCCGGCCATAAAGCCATAGCTGTTCGGTCTCGGTCGTAAAGAGCAGGGCGTTTTCCTGCTGGATATATTGCGCGGTAACCGCGCTGGGCGGCAGCAGGGTGTTCCTGACCGGGAAGACGGTGGCATCGGTGCTCCGTTCCGGGCTCGGCGCCGAAGTCCTGGAAAACCAGTTGATCGCGTAGATCGCGTAAAGGTGGATCCCCGGGCTTTTTTCAAAATGAATGTACAGGCTGTCCGGGTTATCGGTTAAGGGCACGGTCTCCGCTACACCGGTGCCCGGGAAGTCCGGGTCGTTGGCGTTGTACGGATGTCCGACTACCTGTCCACTGGTGATTTCGGGCTTGACATAGTTTTGCTGCCCTGCAGGGCGGTAGTCCACGCCGTAAAGTACCGGGCGGCTGTTTTCAAAGATATCAAAATCGGCGGCGATGGCCAGGTCATCAAAAAATGATGCCGCCGGCGCGTCAAAAAGATAAGGTTCCCTGGCAATGTTCACGACCCTGACAGGGGCATTTACGGCGTAGCCCCGGCTGTCGAACATCGTATTGGACACGCCGTTCTGCACCGGGAACGTATAGGTAAGGGGTTTCAGGACGGGCGCTGCGGGCAGCCGGCTGTCGGCCAGTGCCGTCGGCAGGCTGATGTATTCCAGTAGCGCCGGTGCTTCACCGGCCGCGGGGCGGTTTGTATAGCTGATCCGGTAACAATAGCTGCCGGCACCGGAAAGCGGCTCCGTATCGATATGTCCCAGCCCGAGCATCCGCGCGAAGTGGTAATCCAATGCGGTCAGGTTGAGCATGTCAAGCAGGCTGATCCCGATCCCCGGAAATTCGGCACCGGAAGGGTTTGGCAGGCTGATTACCGCGCGCGGATCGGTTGCCGCCAGCTCCAGGTACTGCTGCACCATATCCTTCACTGAAGGGTCATCCTGCCGGGATATATTCCACTTATCGTGGTAATTCGCTGACCGTACCGTTGTGCCCCCTTTGTATTGCGGCCACAGGTTGTCTACCGGGTAAGCGGCGCTTTCCAGCCTGGCCAATACCGCTTCATCGGAAAGTGATAAAGCAAAGTCCACCCCCAGCACGGTCCAGGCGTCGGCTTCCCGCGTGGCCATAAAATCGGCATAGCTCTCGAAATAAAACGAACTGAGGCTGCTGCCGGCGGACTTCCGCAGGCGGATCCGGGAAATATTATCGCCGTAGATGGTGCCGCTTACCGCACCGGATCCGGCGCTGACCGTCTTCCGGATATTGATCGTTTCTTCCGCGCCGGATTGGCTGTGCAGTTCGATCTTCAGTCCGGCAAACCCGGCGGCGGCGGATTTCAGGAAAGTATAGCCAACAGCAAACAATTGTTTATCGTCCACTGCGATCTCCAGCAGGCCGTCATAAGCATCGAGGAACGCCGCTGTATCGGCCTGGGGATTCCGGACCCGGGCCAGTTGCTCGTATTTAACCCTGTCAATAAAGGTCAGCCGCACCGTGTTGCTGATCGCAGGCGACAGGTCGGTCCTGTTCAGTATATAGGTCCAGCGAAGCGCGGCGGAATCTATCGCCGGGATGGCCGAACCGAAGTCGAGTGTGAAGCCCGCCGGGTTGACATAAGGAGTGCGGGATACCCGGACATAATCTCCCGGCCTGTTGAAGCCGCTGGTAACCGCTCCGCCGGGGTAATAATCACCTTGCGGCAGGTGGCCCGAGCCCAGTTCACCCGCCAGGCTCCAGCGCAGGTGGATGCCCGCAGCTACCCCATCGCTGCCGTCGGCCCCGGCGGCCTGCAGGTAAAGCGCAGGGGAATTGTTAAAAACGGTATTAACCGGCTCACAGGGGTACAGCCCGGCTTCGGCCAGGTAGACCTGTATCAGCCGGAACAGGTCGAGAACCGGCACCAGCGCCGTATTGATGCCCTGGACCTGTGTTTCGTCCAGTTCGCCGGATCGGCGGCACAGTTCGGCGAAAATATTCAGGATGGTCTGAAAACGCGAGCTGTAGCCGGTATTGGTTTCATCCAGGTAGCCCACGTAAAAATCATAGGCCGAAAAATCCGCCTCCTCGAAGTCCCCCAGCAGGTAATGCTGGAACCCTGGACTATAACCGGTACCGTCGTCGTAAGGTACCCCTACGTTAAAATTCAGGCTGGAAAAATCGTTTTCCTCGAAATCGCCGAACCGGTAACCCTGGTTGATGTTGATGCCTTCCAGGATGCCCAGCAGTTTGACGGCCCGGTCGTAAAGTTTGGGTAAAGCGCTTTTTTCCAAAAGGCGGGTCAGGCGCAGTACCGCGGGCTGGGCGGCTAGGCCCCCTCCCGCCTCAAGCGCCTGGATGGCAAACAGACAATCCGCCATACGGCTGTAATCGGCGCAGAAAGCATATGAATTTATTCCTGTTGGCATTTATAAAAGTTTTACTGTCGTTAAAAATAAGGGACGATATCTACAGCCGGCCCCTGGTATTCCTCAGCAATATGATCATAATCCTGCCCGTTGAATATTTTCTGCCGGAAGTCCAGGCCAAGCTTACCGGGCGGGATGTCCATCGCCGTATTAGTGATAAACACCGACGAGGTGTCCCTGGAATGTATAGTGATAAAACTGCCCGGCCCGATGATGCTGTTATCGGCGAGGGTCATGGAAACCTGAACGGTATCCGCCAGCTTATCAGCGGGAAGCCTCGGCTCGTTCAGCGGCTCGGGGTTGCGCAGGATAATCCCCAGTATTTTCCTGGCGTGCCCGGCACCGGGATCGGTATTGATCACCACGGTCAGCATGGCATAATCAAAAGGCTCGGCATCCATGATCTTCAGCCCGCCGTAAACCAGGCGGTCGAACTTCACGGCATACTGCAGCACGGCTGCCGGGTCGTCGGCCGTATCGTCATTGATCAGTTTTTTGAGCACTTCATCGATCTCCGATTGGGCAAAGGCCACGTTCCGGGTATAAACCGCGAATTTTTCGGCGCCAGCCGTAGCGTCCAGCACATAGCTCCCTGCCTGGGCCTGGAAGTTATTGAACCTGGAAGTACGGAAGCCGAAACGGTGAACCTCGGTACTGTCCGGGGCGGTAGCGCCCGCCGGCCCGTAAACTGCCCGGAACAGCGCCGTATATAGCTTACCGGGCAGCAGGTCGTCGAACTGGTAAGAACTTTGGTGCAGGCGTTTAACCACCGGCGAAGGCATCGGGTTGCAGCCACCGTGGGTGACCGACTGGTTGAAGAGGTACATAGCCTGCTGGTCTTCCGGCAGGCGCTTAAAATTCGTGCTGTCCACCGGTGTCTCCTGTACCGGTTCCCAGACCAGGTGTTGTGTAAGCGGCGCGCCTGAAGGGTCTAACAACTGCAACTCCAGTTTGCTTTCGAGTGCCCCGAGCCCGTTATAGCTGTTCCACCCGGCAAACATGGCATTCATGTAAGGCTGGAGAAAGAACAGTTTAACCTGCGGGTTATGACAGAAAACAGGTTTACTGAGGTCGTAACGGCCCTGCGCGTCGGGATAAGAGCGCTCGTAATCGATATAATGAAGCAGGTTGGCCAGTTTGAACGAATCCTGCTGGTCTTTTTTTGCCAGGTCGGCATATTGCTTGCTTTGCTGGTGAAAATGGCCAAGCGGGCCGGCTGTTTTGAAGCCAAAAACATGCGTCTTTTCCGATCCGCCGGGCACATTGCCATTGACCCGGTCCTGTGTCCTTACCTGGATGGCAAAGGTGGTGTCCGGGCGCCAGACCGGCTGTACGGTCTTCATGGTGGCGTCCAGCAGGTCGACCTCATCGATGAAAGAAGCTTTGGTAATGCCGTTCTCTACCTGGCGCGCCTGGCGCACTTCGGTCACATAGGTCAGGCGGTTGAGGAACGTGTAAAGTTCTGCGGTCCGGTACACGGCCAGTTCTGCCGGTATGGTGGCGTCGGCAGCTTGTACCCTGTCAATATAAATAGCCAGGGTACCCAGGCTGCGGTCGACGGAAACGACCACCTGTTTGTATTGCCGGAACAGGAGCGTACCAGTCGCACAGTCAACCGTATATTTGCCGGTAGCGGTGATGCCGGAAGCCGAGGTGCCGTTATAACAGGTCAGTAAAATTTTAAAGCCGGGTAGGGTATTGATGTCTGTATACGCGGTGCCGGCGCTGCCCGGTGTGTCCTGCATAAGGTGAAGTGCAAATCCCCGTTTGTAGCCGGTGGTACTGTCTTCCGCTACCCTGGAAAGCAGGCTGATCATCCCAACCGAGAACGGCTCGAAAACTACCGTGGTTTCCAGCGCAAAGCTCCCGTTTTCCACTTTCAGCGCGGGATCGTAAGGAACCACCAGCGCATCGTCATTGCCGCTGAAGGCGTAAATATTGTGCAGGATTTCCTGCTGGCCCGAGGCCTGCTGGAAACCGGGTGCGAAATCCGGGCTGCCGGTCATCACCGCGTCCAGGCTACCAACGCTATCGGCCCGCGAATCCATCGGCCAGCGGGCAGTTACGCCATTTTCGCTGCCGGTGCCCAGTCCCAATACCTCGGCTGCGGTCAGACTGCGGTTATAGAGTGTCGTGAATAATAACGCTTTGTCCTGTTCGGTGTCGCCTTCCAGGCCGGGTGTGCCCGGTTGCAGGAATTGCGCGGGCAGGCCGAAATGGCCACCAATCAGCAGGTCGCCTTCATAATCCGGCGAAGAAACCGTATGGAGAGAAATTGAAAGCCGGTCAAATGCCGCTTCCGCGTGATCGTATAACAGTGCGGCGCCCTGCGTCTCCCTGCTGATACTGTCGCTTTCCAGTTCATCGTATACCGGGTAAGTATCGCCGAAATAGCCGGGCAGCTGCCGCGTGCGGATATAGCTTACAGTGAAGTCATTCTTATTGTCGCCGAATTCCAGGTTGAGCCAGGTGACCGGTTCGGGGAAGATGACGGTAACCACTCCCCTGCCGCCGCTGAGTTGCAGCGCATTGTGGGCAAAGCTGTCTTCGTGTTCCACGGCCGCGGGAACGGCGTCGAACAGGAAGTCCAGGCCTTCAAAATGCAGGACCTCGTCCCCCGGGTAAGCGGTACCCGCCGATACGCCTGTCCAGTCGACAAGGTTTTCTTTCCGGATGTTTTGGAAGCAGAACAGGTCGCCGCCCTGGAAATTACCGGCATCCAGGTCGAGGACGCTGCCGGATTTGCCGGCCATGAAACTGAACATATTCTGGGACAGCAGCCTGATCTTGTTGTATTTGTTCTTATCAGTAAACTGCCAGTATCCTGGCTTGAGAGAAGCCAGTTCAACCACGCTGCTGCCGGTGTTGGCATTGACGATGGCGGTAACGGCTTCGTACACCGAGTAGGCGTCCCAGGAACCGGTGGCGGTGTTCCAGGAAAAAATACCGACCCCGGTCAGCTCGTATTCGTGCCGGACCTGGTTGTTTACCCCTTTTTTGGGCGGCAGCATTTCCATATAGCCGTCCGGGAGCTGGTTGTTCGCGCCTCCGATGGGCGCAGCACCCGGTTTGACCGGTTTCAGCAGTTCGATATCGATAAAGCAGTCGAGCGGTATGGTGACATTTTTGGCATCGTCATCGTCCGTAAAATTATATTTCCAGCCGGCAGAGCCCGGAACAGGGATCGTGGTAGCGTTCTCGTTCAGTACATAGTTGACCGTGAACTTGTCCTCGGACATGATATTGGTGGCCACCGCCGGCATATAACCGGTCTCCGGGTCCGGCAGGCCGAGCACGGCTACCGGCGCCAGCAGGGCGTCCTGGTTGTTGTTGAACCGCCAGCTCATTTCGAGGCTGAACTTGATATTCGGTAGCGGCCATGGGGTATGGGCGGTTACCCGGACACTGCCGATGATATTGAACGGGTGTGGTGCTTCCACGGAGAGCGCCAGGGCGATGGACAGGCTGAGCCTGAACTTCCAGAGTTTCAGGGAAGCATAGGCCCCCACTTCGATAAAACCCCCGATCTGGACGGGTTTGAAGCTGATAAAGCCGCCCATGTTCAGGTAGGCGCCCATGGCGACCTCAACGGGACCGAATTTCTTATGGAAGTCGAAGGATATGCCTGCCCCCGCTTTAAAGCCTTGGGAGGAAAGCATGGTATAGGCATGCCCCTGGAAGATGCTCAGCACTTTGGCTTTGATTTGCTCCGTTTCGGGCACGTCCTTACCGATATTGAGGTACCAGGCCGAGGCGTTGTTGAAAAAGAAACCCATGCTCAGGTGCGCCTGCAGCGAGAGGATCAGTCCCTTGGATGAGCCGCTGCCCGGCAGGTTGAAGTCTACGCCGAGGTCGCCCTGTACCGAGTGGTCCGCGAAAACGATGAGCGCGCTGAACGGCGGGTCTACATCGTCTGCCAGTCCGAGCCGGCTGCTGATAATGGTCGCCTGGCCCTGGATGAGGAACACGTCGGGCAGGCCGAGCAGCAGGAACAGCTTGCTCGAAAAGGTATAGCCCGCATCGTAAACCGTGGCCAGCGAGATCCCCGCACCGATCGAAAAACCGGATTTCAGGCCAAATTTATCCACCTGGATGCCTTCGGTATGCGTGATGATGCTCTTGGCTTTGTAATATTCCCACCAGCTGGCCGTGTCCGGCAGCGGTGGTGTCGTAGCCGATTTGGCGGGCAGGTAATGCTGCCCGATGAGGCCGCGGAAGCCGTAAATCCCCAGCCCGGTGCTGGCCAGCGGGATCGGGATAGACATTTCCAGCCCGATGTCAACGACAAAAGCCGGGATGCTCGGCGTGAGCCGCATGGCGGCGCTGCCCCCGAAACGGAGCTTGGGCATTTTAAAGGTAACCGCACCGGTGTACTCTGTGCCCGCGTTCGAGCCTGCGATATCCGGGTCGGGGTTTTTCATACTCAGGAATCCCTTGAGGATGAAGGTAGCGTCCTCCGGGGGTACATTCCCGGGAACGGTCATATCGATCTCGATGCCTGCGATGCTCAAGAAATGGTCGAAAGGTTTGCCCTCGCCGACATCATAGGTAAAATAATATTTGATCCCGTTGCCGCTGGCGGCAACGCCGGCATTACCGGCATTGATCATGCCGTCAAAACCAAAGTAATAATAGTTCCGGTCGATGCCGTTATGCTTCCGGTGGTAGGCGCCGACGGCCAGGTGGCTGACTTCCAGCTTCACCGGCCCGACCTTGAGGCTGAAGGATTTCGGGATGACCAGGCCGCCGCCTTCAAATTCGATCGATCCGTCGTCCCAGATGAGCAGCTTATTGATCTCCACGCCTGAAGGCAATACTTTACCCAGCACCGGAAGATCGGCGATGAAATTCAGCGTGCCGGCCATAGAAACAAAGAAGCGCCCGTCCTTTTCGCCTATGCTGAGGCTGCGGACAATGAGCTCGAATACGTCGGGAAAAGTAAATTTCGGGGGCGTGCCCACGACTTTCGCGTTGATCGCAAAGTCGCCGTTATCATGGATAAAGGCGTCGATCAGGATCTCGGCTTTGCCGCCGTCGCCGGAAAACCCGTCGGGCAGAATGAGCTTGCCGCTAATCGAAGAATCGGTTATGGAATTCTGACGGAATGTTATCGAAAATTTGTCCAGTTCGACGGAGAAGTTGCCGAACTTGCGGTATAGTTTGCCGTCGGATGTCAGCGCGATGGTGCCCGAAATACCGCCGGTGCCGACCAGCAGGTTATCCGCGGTAATCGTGGCGCTCACTTTACCCGGACTATTGTCTTCGACACCAAACTTAGCCAGTTTAATCGCGGCATGCTTGACATATAAACCGACAAAATCAACGGGGTAGCCCGCTGCATCAGCCTCGGGTATATTGGTCGTTGTACTCAAGTCCAGCTTCGCACCGGTAAAACCGATGATCAGCCCCGTACCGGCGAGCCTTGAAAATTCGGGGATCAGCGAACCCTCCAATTCGAGGTCTGAACCGATCCCTGTTTCCGTATCAACATAAAAAGTCGCCTCGGCGAACTTAAAGATCGTTTTGGTATTGGGAATAACGACGCCTTCGGCAGTTACCGGCTGGAGAACGCTTGTCGGGAATTCGATGCCGGCAGAAAGGGTCAGCGTTGCTTTTACCTTGGGCTTGATCAGGTCTTTGACATAATTCTCGATGCCGTCCGGTACCATCAGGTTAAAGAACTGCTGGAGTTTCTTTTTGGCCTCGTCGAGGTTGCCGTCGAAGATATAAAGCAGGAACAGCACTTCCGATATGGATTTCGGGATGTGGACGTTCTGGGAAATCTGGCTGGCGATATAAGCGACCGTTGTTTCGTCTTCCCCGGTCGGCAGCGCCAGATGGGCATCCGGGTAGAGGTTATTGATATCGTCAATCAGCACCTGGTACTTGGACACCGTATCGCTGGAATCGACAAAATAATTTAAAATATGAGCGATCACCTGCTCCGGCGTCACTTTAAACACCTGCAGCCCTAACTGGTAAAAACCCTCGGGTGAAAAAGAAAAGTTTGGCAGGTGAAACGATTTCAGAAAAGCCAGCACCCCCCATTGGTATTGCAAACTAATTGGGAAAGCGGAAATAGTAGTGTCACCGTCCGAATCCGGATTCAATACAAAACGCAAACCAACCGGCAGGTCAATCCCGATGTTTTTGGATACGATTTCCAGGCTGTAGAAAGCACCATCACCATTCGGGCTCTTTGAAAACTGGAAGTTTTTATAATGGATTCTAGTTAACACATCGTTCAACCCAGTCTCGGCAAACGACAAAAAATCAGGCAAATCCTGCACGGTTATCAATTCTGACAACTGAGGGTAGTATCTTTGAGTTACGGGCAATGTGTCTTTAGGCATAGCTTTTTTATCCAGAAGTAAGATTCACTTTAAGAGTTGAACTAATCTTTTAATCTAATTTGAGCCATGAAATTTAAGGCAACATAGGTTCGAAATTATGATAGTATATATATTGTTCCCATGGGAATATCGCCATAATACTATCTTGTGCTATGAATTCATCAATTGAGTAATCATTATCTGTTTCCATCCCATACTCGCAATAAACTTCTGTTGGATTATTATCCTGATCATACCAAAAGGAAAATGCTGCCGCACCGTCGAATGGTTTTGGAAAAAGCAATGAATCTCCATAGAAAAATTTCGCTTTTCCTGAGTAAACCTCCGCCTCTGGTTTTGAACTACAAACTGCTATAGGCCGCGCTGAAGAATCAAAACATTTTTTTCCTTTTTCGCGAATTACCCCGTTGCTATATATCTCATAATCCCATAGATTATCGTTTGAAGGATTGGTTGTTTCATTATAATAAAACAACCAATCCTTACCATTGGATAAAGATTGATCAATGATATTTTGCAAATCTTCGTTAGCAGAAAGATAGTAGGTGCCGCCGGTTTGGGCAAGTTGTCGACTTATCTTGTTGAATGAAAAAATTTCCATTTTCTTCAACTTATCATTTTCATAGGTATGCTTGAAATAGGAACTAAGCATATTAAGTTGCCGTTCAGTAACAACCTGATAGTTTTCGTTAGTATATTGTATATTAGTGCTCATCTTAATTAAAATTGAAAATTTAAATGTGGTTCAAGATCATAAGGTCCACCTGCTTTAACAATTGCGAAATCCACCTCCAACTTTGGAAATCTTGTGTCATCTTTAATTAGATCTCGAAAGTCGTCGAATAAATCTTTATTTATTAGGTAAAGCATGTTTTTATCAATGAAACCCTTCTTTAAGCTATTCAAAAATTTTGCACCAAGTTGAGTGTCTTTACCAAAGGTTGCTAATCCAATTTGGATCAAAATTTTGAAGTCAGTATCGTTCATCCTTGCCGCAAATTCGAAGTCCTTCGGATTACCAATTGGTGCATTTTCAACCAAGGTGTATTCAAGATTATCACCGGCCAAGTATTTTCTATTCGCCGACCCTTGGACGATTAGTTCGACACGCTCACTAAAATTAAAATCCCGCCAATATTCATCAATGTATTCTTCGCTGAATCCCAACCTTTCCCAATCAATCGAATCAAGAATATTTTCTTCCCAAAACTGAAATCTTCCCGACAAAAAGTTTTTCGTCTTGTTACAAAAAATTTTAAACTTATCCAATCCAAGAAAACCAGAAGGATAGCCCCTCTTTAATACCTCATCATAAAAAAAAGTAATTTGTTTAATCAATTCCTCTTTGGTAATTAGCTTCCCTTCTTTACTGGCAATAAATACGAAATCAGCACACACTTTGTCGAGCAATTGACCAGCAAAATTAACTTTCGTTGATATATGTGTAACAATATCTTCGATAGCGTCTGTGGTAAAAGAAAACTTCCTAAACTGATTCATTTTAATTAAATCAAAAGATTGTTCAATCTTTTTTACAACAAGTTTTTGGATTTGTATAGCATGGTTGAGATACCCTTCTAATTGGGATGCTCTGTCAGCGAACTGAAGAATTGTGTGGGCGGCATTAATTGCTTCAGCCCCTCCGCCTAAAGCCTCAGCAAGATCGGCTTGAATAATCGCGTCGTCAGTACTATCGCTGACAATGTCTAATAGACGCCTTGCTTTTAACCTTGCAGTTAATGTAGCAAGTGAATCAATTGTGTTTATAGACAATGAAGCAATCTGTAAAGCATTAAGAAAGCTCTTTAAACCTTTACAAAAGTCGTTGTTCTCGTCGCAATTTATAAAATTCAGCAAATAAGATAATACACCAGACGTAAAATCTACACCACCTACTACGACTCGTAACCCTTCTATAGTCCAAAGGCCAATTTCCTCTGCTCCAATTGCCGCCCATCTAAGATGTCGCAATTTGGTCAGATTGCCAACACCTGAAAATGTCAACACGCCATCTATTAAATAGCCAAGCATTGTTTCCGCATTGCTTCTATCGGATGCGTTGGAAATATATTCTAATGCAAAAACAGGAATAAACGAATTAATATTAAGACCATCGATGTTTATGGAATTACCATCCGTAGTCAATATTGGCGCTTTTGTCTCCTGATTTGTATTTAATATGGTAACAGGTTGAAAAATATCATATCTGCTGAACAGAACATTACTATTTATAGCTATCGGCTGACTAAGATTAACGGTTGTACCATCTGATGCATATTCATATGCTGTTGGCAGTTTCTGATAAGCTAATATTTTATCGTTAGAAAACTCAAAACTAAAATTATCAAAATAGACACCTAAAAATTTTTCAGACTCAAAGGGCATAACCATTGCAACGGCATCATCATATACCGTTTTGTAGGCGTATAATTGAGGTCCAGTATACTGCGAGGACACGTCCCACGGTTCCCTTTCATACCCAACAATATGAGAATAATAAAATAACATGTTTTTATTTTCATCAGAATCCTCGTTTGTAAACGAAGCAATGTTTGGATTTAACATTTTAAACCCAAGGGTTTTAGACTTGATACTGCCATCATCGTTATAAGGATTATATTTGCTAAACTGCCAAAGCGCATAGACTGCTTGGACATATTGCCCTTTAGTCTGATTAGGTTTGTAATTAGTTTTAAAGACCCAATTGTTCAAACTAAAAACACCTTCAGTAAAATTGGTACTTGTACTCATCCTCTTATATAAAGCTTCGTACAATGTCATTTGACTACTATAATCTGGTTTTATCGTTAATAAGGCCGTTAAAAATGCATCAATTTCGTTTATGTTATTTTGATTAAATGAAAGAACTATTTTAATGACAAGTTCCTCGTCCTTTGAATTTTCGGTCCAGGTAGTTAACCTTTTCGTAAGAAATTCCAATAAATTCGTCTTTCCATTAACGGACAATGTCGATAAACCGTTAATTGATAAAACAGAAGCTAACCAGTAAAGCTTTTCACTACTTTCTGCCCGGATTATCTTTAATTGATTTGAAAAAGTATCGCGATAAAATGACGATAGGGATTGGAAATATAATTGTAAATCTTTAGCGGTTGGGGCATTTAGAATGTCACCAGTAGCCCATTCATTGTTTTGGCCATTTATAAATTCCGTAACTGCTGAACTTGCGTTTTCAAAAATGATCGAAAAAATATCCCGATTAATCATATTTATTATTAGGGCGATACTTGCTAGCAGGTAAGCGACCTCTTGTTTTTCGGTCGGATCTGTATAATTCAGCAATATATAGGAGCGTGCTTCATAAAAAAGCAAAGAAGAAGGATGTAAGTTGTTAATAAGTTTAACAGTAGGGGCAGGACTCGTTGTAAAGGTAATTTTTGCGTTTTCTTCAACTCTAACATTTTTCTTAGCGACAAAATAAGTTTCCACGGAGCCGAATTGAGTATAGTCAGGAGGAACCATTCTAAGCTTTTGAACTGTAACGATGTCGTCATCATTTGCATTTTGTATGTCATCATTTTTTAGTCCATCATTATCGCGCAACTCCTTTAAAAATATTTGCTTGTCTAAATATTTAAGGAATTGTGATTTGGAGTAATATTGCGGTGAATCAATTGAGCCACCGTTGGAATTATCTAAGTCATCTTGATTTAAGTCTTTTTCCGCTACAAAAACATAGGTAATATTGTTTTTACTTAATGTGAATTCTACCAGAAATCCTAAAAGATCAAACCTCAATTTTTGGAGATTGGTGGTCTTTATAAACCTATAGTCTCGTAATATCGCCGCTTTTGTCATTTTTATTCCACTAAATCTAAATTGTTACCAAGCACCAATGTTAAGTCATTTACTTTCGTTTCTTTCATGTACTGAGAATAGCTCCTTGTAAAATAAAAAAGCCGATCAATGGAAAAAACAATAATATCTTCCGTCGGCGTAAATAGTGTCAATTCACCATTCGGTTTTTCCCCTACAATTCCCGCTTTATATTTTTGATAATAGACACTATCAATTGATCTTAGCTGATTATCGGTTTTAAAAAAATCAACCAAGACTAGCCTGGGATTGATAATACTATTAACAGATATAAGATTTAATAACGATGTGTTTTCTAATTTAGCAATGCCCAAAATGATTCTGTCAGGAACGGTATTATCTAATGTTTTTAATTCCAGCCCCGTGATGGTTTGAGTTTCGTCTGTAAATAGCTTAATGGTATAATAATATGGCCTAAATAGCGAAAAAGTTGCACTTTGATTATCAGATGTTAAGGAAGATGAAGAAACAGTGCTTTTAGATACCGAATGATCCAGTGACACCACATTACTAAGTGAATCAATGGACTCTGTTATATAAGTTACACGGTTTAAATGCGAGACGAGATCGTCTCCAGTATCTATAATATCGTTGATAACATTTGTCTGAACAACTGTGGAACCATATTGCCTTTTGTCAAAATAATGATTTATTAACTTTAATTTCTGTTCAGTGACAATTGAATAATTGACCGTACTTCCATTTGCCATCAACGACAAAGAACCTAACTTACCAAATACATCATCAAAAAAAGTTGGCTGTACTAATATATCTGCCGTCACACCATCTTCATCGATATTCTGGCCAGCAACATATTGGTATATTTTCCCCTCATATAATAATAGGTTGAATACAGCAATGTTCACTTTTGAATTACTCAGTCCGGTCGCCGGGTTAACAATAGTTAATACTTTTGTAAATGGACTCACGAAGCCGTCTTCACTTGTTGGCAACTTTAAGTTATCGGGCCCACAGAAATTATTGCTCTGCGCATTGGAAACCTGGGCGACCCGGCCATATAGCATGGTGTTGACATTATTATCCGTGACCAGCTGCAGGTAAAAAGTATTCAAATCATCGCTGTGATCCTGTGGTGTTTCGTCGATTAGCAACGGCCAGCCGTTGTTCTCATAGGGATGCTCAACCAGTGTATTTTCGGTGATGCCGTATTTCAGGGAGTTGGTGTTATTGTCGGCAATAGCATAATTCCCGTAGAAATTATAAGACCGCGTCCGGTCGCTCTGGATATACAGGTAGAGCCGGTTTTTGGTAGCGAATTTACTGACCATCAGGTCATAGATATCCTGCCCTTTTTTGACTGCCTTCATGCCGTCGATGTTCATGGTCACTGCGCCGGTATCGATCGCGTGAAACCCAAAATATGCCGCCGCGTCAAGGAACTGGAAGATCTGTTCTTTGACAACCTTTTGCTTAAAAGCGTCCGGGTCCGTTGCCATGATGCTGCATTCGGGTAGCCGGGCATAGGCGAGATCGAAAACGAATTCGTCGTTGGGCAAGGGCAGTTTGTAATCCCCGTAGTCCAGCACGATGTCGATCCCGCAATCATCTTCCAGGAAATTGCCCAGCGATGCGCCCATCGGGACATTGGGAAGTTCGAACGGGCTTGATTCGTTGAATTCTCCCCCGCTTTCCACGTACTGCGATTCTTTAAAGAAAAAATCACTGAGGGGCAGGGTTGAGGGCTGATGGTCCGGGTCAAAGCCGATGAAGCTGGCCATAAAATCCGGGAGGGGCGAGCCGGGGTCTATACTGTTGTGGTAGGAAGCAAAACTCGCGTTGATGCTGTTGATAAAATCGGAAGCACCTGTGCCTGCGGGGTTCACTTTATTACCGGTAAAGAAATCATCCCGGTCGAGGCCCCGGTAAATAAAATACTTGATGTTAAATCCCTGGATGGGCTGCGTAAAGGGGCGCATGATAACATTGACAGCCGTGGAGCCGTCGCCCTGCGGCTGGACGAGGACAACGCCCGGGCATATCGCATATGCCATCCTGGAATCCCCCGAAACCGTAAAGCTGGTGGTGACGCGAAACTCGCTTGACGATACCGGACCGAAAGCCTGGCCTGCCGACTGGCTGATCGCTGCCGGATCGGTAAAAAAATGCGATTTGGGCGCGAACTTTGAAATGAAATTTCCCGTATTTTCTGCCATAATATTGTTAACCCCGGGGGGCTTTTCAGGTTGATTGGATCTCTATAGTTGCCGACTGCGTCGATCTGGTATATTTCAAGCTCCCTACCTTATAGGCGTTGCCGGGGGTATGGAGATGGTTGCTGATTTGCGTGTTGGCATTAATCGTATGCGTGGAGACCTGGGCCCCGCCGGTATTGATAAAATCCGTACCGCTGAGGCTCATGGTACCGCCTTTGTAGGTGACCAGTTCGACGGTAAAGTCGCCGGTAACGGGCGCGCCATACCAGACCGCGTAAAGACCGACCTCGACTACGTCCGACGAAGCGGGAAAATCGGCCGTGAACTTTTTCATGCCGATCAGCACATCTTCATAGCCGGAACCGGAACTGTTGTCCGATCCCCACCAGAGGTAGGCGCTGGCTTGTGGCGCGAAATCCGCGGGCACGGTGGGCTTTGGCTGGCCGTAACCGACGTAGGTGCCGTCATACGGAGTTTCGTTGTTTTCAAAGCCGACGAGGATATCCAGGTCGGATCCGGCACCCTCATTCCAGTGATAGCGTACGGTCATGAAGTCAAAATCAGGGATATCGATCTGGCCTGTATTGGTCGTATAGGTTACGGTGGCGGTAGCGACGTGGTAGGTCAGTTCGATCATCGTCGGGAGGTCGGCTTCCGCGTGGCTGCCGTTGGCGCCGCCCTGGATATCCGTAGAAAAGTTCACCACCTGCCCGAAATTACTACCGCTGGTCACCACCGGAATATAGCTGCCGGGGCTGCCTTCCAGGCCGATCTGCGAAGCAAAGGTTTTTAGTGCGAATGCGCCGGAAAGGCTGCCGGTGGCTATGCCGCGCCCTTTGACCGGGAATACAAATTTATCGGATGCCGGGTACAGCGTTAACAGCCTGGCGATATTGAACTCAAAGCGCCAGTTGAGCACGGGCTGCGCGATGGCATCGGAAGCCAGGATCAGGGCGTCTGCTGTCATGGATGTTGCGGGCACCACATTATTGCCGGTATAGGCCGGTGTATGGTTCCCGGCCACCCCGGCGTTGCTGATCAGCGCGATCACATCCAGCGTATCGTTATTGTACAGGTCGACGACGAGCACGCCGGCATGCAGGCTGGTATCGGTGATGGTGACCGTCTTATTCAGGGGGCTTGCGCCGGGTTTTGTCGCGGTGATTGTCGCCTGGCGCGCGGCTTCGCCGGAATCATTGAACCCGGGCGTAAAAGTATTGCCGGAGAAAGTGCCGTCCGTACCGGTAAAAATATAGCCGGCCGTGACATCGCTCGTGCTGCCGTCGGAAAAGCTAACGATAACATGATATACCGCGCTTTCGGCCTGCAACACGTAGCCCGGCCCGCTGAGTGCGGTAGACACCACCGTCCTGCAGGTCTGGAAGCTCATTGTTTTGACGCCGCTCCAGGCGCCGCCGGACAATATCCGTGCGCCGAGACGGTGGCTGCCGCAATATACGTTACGATCAAATTCAGCTGAGCGCTCGTCGACCAGGAGGATATCGTCCAGGAACCATTCCACGCAGTCAACCGCGGCCTGGTCCGCTTCGCTTTCAAATGACAGGATAAACCGGACATGCTGATCAGCGTATGACGCATCGCCTGTAAGAGAAAACGGAGGGCCGGTTAAGCAGGTAGTATTCGGCATTATTAACTGTATAGATTAGGTTTATTCAGCGATCCACCCGCCTTCAGGCTGGTGGTCTCTTGAAAACGAATGTAGAAAAAAAATATTATCCGAATATTAAATTTTTAACTTTTTTTAATATTTAATATACCGGCATACCTAAGTTTACAATTAATTAATAAATATTACTTCGGAGAAAAATATCCACGGCCGGCGATATTTTTTCGGCCCTAACGGCCGTCTATACTATTGAAAAATACGCCGGTCGGTGCTTCCACTGTTCCTGGCCAGGCATTCTGCGAGTGCGATGTAACGGAGACGGCATGCGCCGCGTTGAAGCATTATCGCATTAGCTATCAATGCCGGGGCTTTATTTCATGTCCTTGCAAATCCAGGGTCTTTCCTGAATGGTTTGATACAGATTGATGCTTCTTGAAACCCTTAAAAATAAGCATTTTTGTTGATTCAATCAAAATATAACGGGGGTAATTAATTCCGGCGGTACCGGGCTACTTACTCTTCCAGGAGCTGTCCCGGTTTGATCTGGAGTGCATCGGCAACATCGAATATAAGCGATACGCTAAAATTAATCTTTGCTCTTTCCATCCTCCCGATCTGTGAATAGTCTACCTCCAGTAAAAAGGCGAGCTCCTGTATGGTGAGATCTTTCGCTTTCCGGTATTTTTTGATATTCCTGGCCAGTATCGCTATTGCCGTTTCATTCCTTCTGCGCGTCACTTTAACCATGCAGCAATTAAAAAACATTTTTCTTTTTAAAATAGGGATTATAATCCCTATTTTTGTTTTCGATAACGAGAAAATACGCCATGCCAGTAGCCGGAAAACCGAATATTAAAAAGATAGTTTATTTTGTGGGAATAGATGTCTCAAAATATGAGCTTGATTTCGCCTTGTTAAAAGGCACAAAATTGCTTTTCCACCGGGAAATAAAAAATAACCCGGATGAGATCAACCAATTTATGCTGGAAGTTAAAGCCCTGCCAGGCTTCTCCCCTAACAAGGTGATTTTCTGCATGGAAAACTCGGGTTTCTATTGCAATCACCTCCTCAACGCATTGCGGAAGCTAAAAGCACCCGTGGTGTTGGAAAATCCTATCCATATCAAAAAATCTTTAGGGCTGACCAGGGAAAAGCACGACCGGATCGATGCAATCAGAATTGCCCAGTTCGCGCAGCGTAACCGTGAAGAACACCGGTTCTGGACACCGTACCGGCCGGTCCTCGAATTGCTCCGGAGCTTATCAGTTTTGCGGGACCGGTTGATCAATACGGCAAACAAGATCAATATCCCCATCGTGGATACGCAGAGTTTCCTGCCGGCGGCGATACAGAAATCCAATTTGCAACTTTGTAAAAAGAGCTTCAGCGCGCTAAAGGCCGATTTGAAAAGTGTCGAATCCAAAATTGATACGATCATCAAAAATGACGAACATTTAAAAACGCTGAAAAAACTGATCACTTCGGTTCCAGGAGTTGGTCCCGTGACGGCTTTACAGATCATCATTACCACTAATGAGTTTAAAGGTATCACTGATCCGAGAAAATTCGCCTGTTATGCAGGAATCGCCCCGTTTAAAACCGAGTCCGGTTTATTCAGGTCCCGCGCCAAGGTTTCACCTATCGCCAACAGGAAAATGAAATCTCTTTTACATATGTGTGCGCTAAAAGCGATAACGATTGATCCCGAATTGAGGAGTTATTACCTGAGAAAGACAGCCGAAGAGAAAAAGGCAAAAATGTTAGTATTAAATGCGGTGAGAAATAAGCTTATTTTAAGAATCTTCGCTTGCCTGAAAGAGAGCCGGCTTTATAGCACAGCCTATCAGTCCCTGTCCGTTAAAGCCAAAATCGAAACGGAGGCACTATAAAGAGCTTACAGCAGGGAGAATTAAACGTCGCCCAAGGTCAAAGACCTTAAAAATGGAAAAATCCCTGCTGTATTAATTATTGAAGGTTAAATGGGAGACTTAAACCAGGTTCATAGTTAACGACTAAGCTGGTGGAATAGGTTAACCATTTTTCCTTCATTTCAATAACGGACTACGAAACATGGTTATCAAGTTTTCGGCTGTTGGAAGAAAAGCGGTAAAAGTTATTTATCCAGACTTAAAAATAAACCAGCCTGCAGTCCCGGTCCGATAAAGCTAAAATGCAGGCGCTATAAAGATATTACAGCAGGGAGAATTAAACATCGTTCAAGGTTAAAGCCCTTAAAAATGGAAAATCCCTGCTGTATTAATTATTGAAGGTTAAATGGAAGACTTAAACGAGTTTCATAGTTAACGACTAAGCTGGTGGAATAGGTTAACCAGTTTTCCTTCATTTCTATGACAGCAAACCACGGGACATTGATATGATATTTTCAGCTGTTGGAAGAAGGACTTACTAAATAAACCAGGGTACCACTCAAAATTGTCATGCGGCACGTCATTGTAAAAAAGGAGAACCAGCTTTATCGCACACCCTGACTATCAGCCCCGGTCCGTTAAAGTCAAGCCCAAACGCGGACGTTCTAAGCGGATTAAAGCAGGGCAAATTCAACATCGCCGGCCCGAACAATGGAACGACTGTGAAAAATGGGGGGAAGAACGCTTTCTTAAGTCATACATATTTGTTAACATTGCCCAACTTGAGCAGGCTGATATATTGATGACAAAAGGGAGATCGGGGCTTTTATATTTCATGGGGAGACCTGCATCAATGCCCGGCCACTATGGATTTGCACTAACCGGAGAGAACCTTCAACCCGGCGAACGACTCATCATCAAAGCAGGGCCGTTGAAAGGCATGACCGGAGCGGTCATCGCACAGCGGTCTCAAAAGCAATTGATATTGCGGCCCGAAAGTATCGGATGCTTCACCATCGTACATGTTGGAGCATCATATATTGAAAATTTAACTAAAATTATTTATTTCTAAACAATAAGCAAAAGCTGGCCGTTAAAGGCAGGTATATAGGATAACAGTCGTCCACGTTAAAAAAAACAAATGACTGTTCTACAATAAGTTACAGACAATCCTTGTGACTTACGGGGCGAAGCTATGAACAGACGAGATTGTATAGGTGACGGACCATACACCACAGCGCCCCTGGCTTATACAGAAACGGTTGGTGCTGATGCCATAAAAAAACTTGCTGACAACCAAATCCGCCGGTTCAAAGTTTTCGCACGCTGCCCCGTACAACCTTATGTTTGAAAATTTAGCCTATGTCCACGGTAATTAAAGTTGAGTGCCTTTCAAAAGCCTACCAGTTAGGCGAAATCGGAACGGGAACACTTTCCAGGGATCTGGAGCGCTACTGGGCCAGGATTCGTGGTAAAGAAGATCCTTTTTTAAAATTAGGCGAGGTAAATGACCGCTCTAAAAAAGGCGAAAGCGACATCGTGTGGAGTTTAAAGGACATCAGTTTCGAGGTTGGCCGGGGGGATGCGGTTGGTGTAATCGGCCTGAACGGTGCCGGTAAGAGCACCCTCCTTAAAATACTGAGCAGGGTCACTGCCCCGACCAGCGGGTCTGTGAAAATAAAAGGCAGGATCGCCAGTTTGCTGGAAGTAGGTACAGGTTTTCACCCGGAACTGAGCGGGAGGGAGAATATTTACCTCAACGGGGCTATCCTCGGCATGCGAAAAGCCGAAATAAAACAAAAGTTTGACGAAATACTGGACTTTTCGGGCGTGGAACGGTACGTCGATACGCCTGTAAAACGCTACTCATCGGGCATGTATGTACGGCTGGCTTTTGCAGTAGCCGCCCACCTCGAGTCCGAAATACTGATCATCGATGAAGTTCTGGCCGTTGGTGATGCCGAATTCCAGAAAAAATGTTTGGGCAAAATGGGAGAAGTGAGTAAAACAGAAGGCCGAACGGTTTTGTTCGTCAGTCATAATATGGCCGCTGTAAAATCGCTTTGTACGCGGGGAATCGTCCTGCAAAACGGGGAACTCCGCTATAATGGAAAACAACTGGAAGCAGTAAACTTTTACCAGGCCAACAAAAATACCCGCGCCCATTTTGAACACAGCGGAAATACGGACGACGCACCGGGCAATGAAAATATCCGGGTACTGAAATTCACCGTCAAGGCGCTTAACGGTGACAGTATAACCATTTCATCGGGCCTCTCTTTTGAAATGATCTTCCTGAATGTAAAGGCCGGGATTAACCTGGATGCGACCTTTGAATTGAAGAATAGCGATGAAATACCTGTTTTTCATAACGGGGCTTTAATCTCAACAGCCAACGATTCGAAATCCGGCGTCTATACGGTAAAAGGAATTATCCCTCCCTACCTTTTAAACGCCGGCACTTATACTTTTAAACTGATATTCGGTGAAAATCAGCGATATTTGTTGTTCGGTGCGGATGATTTTATCAGCTTTGATGTTGAAAATGAAAGCAAAGGAAGCAACAGTCACCCGGCACCGGGTATCATCCATCCCAAATTGGAATATACGATAACATATGACCAGTAATCATCCGAAACATGCCGGAATCTTACAGTTGCCCAAACTATTGGATGACAGGGGAAATCTCTCGTTTATTGAAGAGCACCGGCATATTCCGTTTAAAATAGCAAGAACCTACTGGATCTACGATGTACCAGGCGGGGAGCGGCGGGGAGGGCACGCCTACGGTACGCTGCAGGAATTCATTGTCGCTTTAAGCGGCAGTTTTGATGTTGTCCTGCATGACGGAACCGAAGAGCACCGTTTTCACCTGAACAGGTCTTATTACGGATTATATGTCCCCCCTATGATGTGGCGGGAGATCGAAAATTTCTCCACCAACTCCCTTGCGCTGATTTTAGCGGACAGCAAGTATAATGCAGGGGATTATATCTATGATTTTGACGACTTTATCACACGTAAAAATGGGCAATAACCGGCTGACGGTTTTTGATTGCAATATCATTCACCTGCAAAAGATCCATAACCGGGCCGGCAATATCACCCCGGTGGAAAACCATATCCATGTTCCTTTTGATGTCATGCGGATCTATTACCTGTATGATATCCCGGGAGGTGAGTCCAGGGCAGCTCACGGCCACAGGAACCTGGAACAATTTGTCGTGGCAGCCAGCGGCAGCTTTGATATTACTATTGATGACGGTCTCTGTAAAAAAACGGTGCAGCTGAACAGACCCGATTTTGGCCTCCATATACAGCCGGGGATCTGGCGCGATATTTCGAACTTTTCCTCCGGGGCTATTTGCCTGGTATTGGCATCCCTGCTTTATGACGAAGCAGATTATTTGAGGGATTACCGGGAATTCAAGGTCTACAAGACATCATGATCAACTTTCCTTCAACATATTACGGTTTAATTTTCAGGTTGGTGGAAGAAAGTGACGCCGCTTTCATCCTGGGTTTACGGACCGATCCCAAACTTTCCAGGTACTTATCCCCTACCGGCGGTGAACTTACCGCCCAGACCGAGTGGATACGAGCTTACAAAACCAGGGAGGCACTCGGCCGGGAATATTATTTTTTATACGCCGACGCGGCCGGCAAACCGCTCGGAGTCTTCAGGCTATACGACATCACCGGCAAAACCGTCACTTCCGGCAGCTGGCTTGCCAGTCCTGGCAATGATGAGTTTGCCTCGATTAAGGCCGACCTCTTCCTGTCTAAGCTTATCTTTGAAGATTTACTGTTTGACAAATGCCTGATCGACGTCCGGAAGGCTAATCAAAAGATGGTACGTTATCACCGGTTATTTTTTAAAATCATCCGGGAAGATGAACAGGATATATATATGTATATGGATAAAGACGATTACCTCCGTAAATACCAGTATTTAACAAGCATTTTGAACCCCAAATAACAAAAAGATGAATATTGAAGAATTTGTGCAGCAGTTCGCCAGTCAGTTTGACGAGATCCCGGCTTCGGAGTTTACCGCTGCGACCCTTTTCAGGGAAAACGAAGAATGGAGCTCGATGACCGCTTTATCGGTGATTGCCATGGCCGATGAAAACTATGCCGTGCGACTGACCGGTGAAGATATCAGGCAATCGTCGACGATAGCAGATATTTACCAGATCGTGTACAACAAAGCGCATTCTTAAATGGCATTTTTGCATTTTGAAAATATTTTGATCAAAGGAGTTGCTGCCTGTGTCCCCTCCGCGGTGGAGGAAAACCGGGAGATCGCCAATATACCGGCTGCCGACCTGGAAAAGCTCATCAAAACGACAGGCGTTGAACGCAGGCATGTCATCAGCCCCGGCACCTGTACATCTGACCTGTGTATCAGGGCTGCTGAGCAACTCATCAAAGAGCTGGGCTGGGACAAAGGCGAAATTACTGCGTTGATATTTGTGTCGCAGACGCCGGATTTCATTCTTCCGGCGACCTCCTGTATCCTGCAAAATAAGCTTGGCCTTTCCACCGATTGCCTTACGCTGGACCTATCGCTGGGTTGCTCCGGGTATATTTACGGTTTAAGTGCCATTGCCGGCTATATGCAGTCGGGCATGGTAAAAAAAGCGATCCTGCTGGTCGGGGATACTTCGTCGATGACCTGCTCCAGGGAGGACAAAAGTACCTATCCGCTTTTTGGTGATGCCGGCACGGCGACCGCTCTGGAATACGTTCCGGGTGCAAGCGGACTTCAGTTTCATTTGGGAAGCGATGGCAGCGGATTTGAATCCATTATCATCCCGGATGGTGGTTACCGCAACCGCTTTAACCAGCAATCATTGCAGGCGAACGAGATTTCCGAAGGCATTAGCCGCAATAACCTGCAGCTCGCCTTAGACGGGATGGATGTCTTTTCATTCGGTATTTCCAAGGCTCCCCAGACCGTTAATGCATTGCTCGGGCAGTTTGCCATCGACAAGGAGCAGATCAGCTATTTTTATTTTCACCAGGCCAACCTGATGATGAACGAACGGATCCGAAAAAAACTGCAGATTCCGGAAGACAGGGCACCGCTTTCCCTAAAAGATTTTGGTAATACCAGCAGTGCCAGTATACCATTAACCATGGTAACCGCCACAGGCGAGGGACTCAGGAATGGCAGGCATACCCTTGTCGCCTGTGGTTTTGGCGTCGGCCTTTCCTGGGGCAGCCTGGCATGCGAAACAGATAACCTAATTATACCAAACCTGATCTACCATGGTTAATCCATTTTCATTAGCCGGAAAAAATATACTCGTGACCGGCGCATCTTCCGGAATCGGCAGGCAAACCGCTATTTCCGTTGCGGGTATGGGAGCCAGCGTGCAAATCACCGGCAGAAATATCAAGCGGCTCGGGCAGACCGCCGCAGCTATGCCGGGAACCGGTCACCACCAGCATGTTGCCGACCTTGCACTCGAAGGAGAACTGGACAAACTGGTGCATGCATTGCCGCAATTAGACGGCCTCGTGCTGGCCGCGGGTATCGTAAAGACGTTGCCTTTTAAATTCATATCGCAAACCGAACTCGACCAGATGATGCAGGTTAACTTTTTCGCACCGATGCTGTTGCTGAACAAGCTGGTGCGCGCAAAGAAGCTGAACAGGAAGTGTGCTGTTGTCTTTATTTCGTCAGTGGCAGGAAATTTTATAGGGACCAAAGGTAATTCCATGTACAGCGCCTCTAAGGGAGCAGTAAACGCTATGCAGAAAGTAATCGCACTGGAACTCGCGCCGCAGCAGATCCGGGTTAATAACATCAGTCCGGCTATGGTCAGGACCGAAATGCTCGACAATGCCGTCTCTTTTTCGCAGGAACAACTCGAAAAGGACGAAAAAAATTACCCCCTGGGTTATGGGGACCCGGCAGACGTGGCCAATGCAGCCATCTACCTCCTGTCGGATGCGAGCAAATGGGTGACCGGGATCTCCCTCCTGCTCGACGGAGGGCTCACCATTCAATAAATGGCAGCATTTATCAAAGCGATTTCCTATTATTTGCCGCAGCAATATTTGGGCAATGAAGAACTATCCTCTCTTTTCCCGGAATGGGCTGTTGAGAAAATAGCGAACAAAATCGGTATTGAAAAACGACATATTGCCGCTGCCGGGGAGTTTGCTTCGGACATGGCGATTGCGGCAGCGGAGCGCTTGTTCAACGAACACCAGATACAGCGGGAAACGATTGATTTTATACTCTATTGCACCCAAAGCCCGGATTATTTCCTGCCCTCCACCGCATGTATCATCCAGGATAAATTAGGTATCCCGGCAAATGCCGGCGCGTTGGATTATAACCTGGGATGTTCCGGTTACGTGTATGGGCTTGCTTTGGCCAAAGGGCTGATCATGGCGGGCATCGCAAAAAACATCCTGTTGCTGACATCAGAGACTTATACCAGGTACATCCATCCGCGCGACAAAGCCAACCGGACGATCTTCGGGGATGCGGCCGCTGCAACTTTAGTAAGTAATGCCGGCTTTGCCTCCATTGGTGAATTTGTACTGGGAACGGACGGCAGCGGTGCGGAAAACCTGATCGTTAAACAGGGCGCTTCAAGATACCCGGAAAAGACCGTGGCGACGTCGAATGACGAATATGGAAATGAACAGTCAGGGGGCCATTTATACATGAACGGACCAGAAATTTTCGCATTTACTTCCCGCATTATCCCGGGCCTGATTGTTGAAACGCTTGCTAAAAACAAACTTGCCCAAAAAAATATCGATCTTTTTATTATGCACCAGGCTAACCAGTATATGCTGGAACACCTCCGAAAAAAATCAGCAATTGATCCGGCTCATTTTTTTCTCTTTATGGCCAATGTCGGCAATACCGTTTCGTCCACCATTCCAATTGCCCTATACGAGGCGCTGAAAACACAACCCACCGGCCCGGGCACCAAATGGCTGCTCGCGGGTTTTGGGGTCGGTTATTCCTGGGGTGCCACGATCATAACTTTTAACTGAAACTGAACATGCAAAATATTCCGTTCTTATCTCTAGACAGTCAAATCAGCCTGGTCGAGTCGGAGATACGGGAGGCCTTCGAACGCGTCCTTTCCAGCCAATGGTACATCCTCGGCAAAGAACTGCAGCGGTTCGAACAACAATACGCGGCCTTTAACCAGGTGGGCCATTGTATCGGCGTAGGCAACGGACTCGATGCGCTCCACATCGCTTTGAAAACATTGGATATCGGGCCCGGAGACGAAGTGATCGTTCCTTCCAATACCTTTATTGCTACCTGGCTCGCGGTGACCTATTCGGGGGCAAGCATCGTCCCGGTTGAGCCCCGCTTGAGCACCTATAATATTGACCCCGACCGCATTGAGGCAGCGATAACCGAAAAAACCAGGGCCATCATGCCGGTACATTTATACGGGCAGGCCTGCGAAATGACGGCGATCATGCGTATCGCCGAAAAGCACGGACTGGCTGTGATCGAGGATAATGCCCAGGCCCAGGGGTGCACTTATAATCAAAAAGTGACCGGCAGTTTTGGCATTATTAACGCAACCAGTTTTTATCCAACAAAGAACCTTGGGGCCTTTGGTGACGCAGGGGCTTTAACCACTAATGACGAAACACTGGCACAACTGGCGATGGTATTGCGTAATTACGGGTCCGAAAAAAAGTACCATAATGAACGGATCGGTTACAATTCAAGACTTGATGAACTGCAGGCGGCGTTCCTGGCGGTAAAATTGAAATATATGCAGGTATGGACCAGTGAAAGACAGGCTATCGGCGCATTTTATGATCACAAGCTGGCCGGCATCCAGGGACTTACCCTGCCGGAGATTGCGGAAAACGCCGGCCATGTTTATCACCTGTACGTTGTTCGTACCAGCAAGCGCGATGAGCTGCAAAATTACCTGGAACAAAAGGGAATCGGCACCGGTGTCCATTACCCGGTACCGCCACACCTCCAAAAGGCTTACCGGCAGCTGGGTTACCAGGCGGGGGATTTCCCTATCGCGGAGCAGCTGGCGCAGACTTGCCTCAGTTTACCGCTTAACCCGGGAATGACCACGGCAGCATTGGATTTGATCACGGACAGTATACAGGAATTTTATGCCTAAGATACTGATCATCAGCAACAATCTATTTATCGGTGGTGCAGAGAAACTTATTTTTGAGCTGGTAACATTCGCCCTTCAGAACGACCTGGAGCCGACAGTACTTATACTCGATAGTTATCACCAGGAATACTATGACGATGTTTTCAGCGCCATGCATGTCAAAGTGGTGCGTACGCGATTAAAAGGAATCAGGCATTTCAGAGCGCCCCGGAAAATGCTGAAATCGTTTTACTGGCTGTTCAGGCTGAAATTTTTCGCAGCAGGGCTATATGACAGCATCCATGTTATCGGTCTTTATAACGCGGACAAAGTGGCCGGCGTGGTTTTCCATAAAAACCGCTATTTTTGGCATGTGAACAATGCCATCCAGTTTCCGAACCGGGAGTATCCATATCAGCAGGCAATCTTCAATAACCCGGATGACACCGTCGTTTGCATCAATGCCTACCAGCCTGATGAGCTTAACAGCCAATTCGGCGAAGGGAATATCAGGTCAAAAATAAAATTGTTTAAACTTTTCCTAACCGGTCATGATACAATTTAACCTGGTAGCCAGGATAAACGATGATAAGAACGCTTTTCTTGATTTGGTTTACACGGCCTATCAGCTGAAAATATCCGGGTTTGAAGACTTCAATATCCTTTTCATCGGCGGGATTTACAATAAAGGTATATACCAGAATATTGTCCGGATGGCCGAGTTGCTAAAGGTTTCCCGCCAGATCAGCCTTACCATGCAGTCGGTTCCGATCGCCGCCTTACCGGAAAATATCAAAGCTGGTTTCTTTGTAAATTTTTGTGTAGGGGAATTCATAGGATATTCCGGGATAGAAAGTATCGGCATGGGTTTCAAAAATATATTCTATAACTGCGACCCTGCACTCGCCGCTGAAGCTAACCGTTACCTGAATGTTTGCAGGAATATTGACGAACTTATCGGGCTTTTCAAACTGATCATGAATGACTGCGAAGGTGTCAGCAGGCAAATCAATATCAACGCCGGCCTGATGAAGGACGCTTACGCATTAAACGAGGCGGACAAAAAATCGCTGCTATCCCTGCTGGTTCCATGACTGCTACATATTTAACGCCTGCTGAACTTGATAATAAATACCCGGATCAGGGAATATCAGTTATTATCTGTTGCTACAACAGCGCGCTCCGGCTGCCGGAAACGCTAAGGCACCTCGCCCTGCAGGTCGTTCCTCCTGAAATCAGCTGGGAGCTGATTATCGTTGACAATGCTTCAAATGATGACACGGCCTTGATTGCCAGGCGATGCTGGGACCAGACAAGGCTTCCTCACGTTGGTTTCAACCTATTGACAGAGCTCCAGCCGGGCAAACAATACGCCCTGGATGCCGGTATCAGGAAATCAACGTTTGATTATGTCATTATTTGCGACGACGACAATTGGTTAGACTATGACTACCTGCATCTCGCTTTTAAACGGATGCATTCCGATGTTAAGATCGGCGCCGCAGGGGGGCAGGGCATTGCTGTAGCTGATGTGGAACTGCCCGGTTGGTTTGAAAAATACCAGCATGGTTACGCCGTCGGCCGGCAAAATTCGGTTTCAGGAAATATCTATCCCAGAAACTACCTCTGGGGAGCGGGTATGGTATTCAGAAAATCCGGTTATCAGCAGGCATATGCTAAATTCCCGCCGTTCCTGACCGGCCCAAAAAGCAACACAATGAGCCGGGGCGAGGATGTCGAGTTTTGCATGCGCCTGCAGTTGGCGGGTTTCTATTTGTACTTCGACGAAAAACTGATCTACAGGCATTACCTGCCAGGCCCGAGACTGACAGAAACCTATTGCGGGAAGCTTTTCAAAGCTGACCCTTATGAACGGAAAATACTGGATGTCTATATATACCAGCTTAAGATCAGTAAGCTGTCATGGCGGGAAAAAACAGGACTGCTTTTCTCCAGCCTGCTACGCTTTATCATGAGCACATTCAGCTCAAGAAGCAGGTGGAATGCGGCCCATGAAGCTGCGGTAATCTACCTGTTACGCGGCATTGCGCCGATCCGGGTGCCGGAAGAGATCTGCAAAGCAAGGGATTTGTATCTGGCATTATCGGGCACCAACCACCTATTCCATGCAAAAAATATATAAGCACTCGCATTTCAAAGCCGACGCTTTCGGACACGGTGGCCATAAACGCACTGCCCAGATCTCCAGTCTGCTGGCAGATTCCGGTATAGCCTTCCAGGAAGCACTCCTGGAGAATAAGGCCTTGTACCGGGATAAGTTATCTCTTTATTTGCGCGGGCTGAACTATACCCAAACCATCAGAAATGGCCATACGAGCAAATATGCTATCGGCCGCTATCTCCGGTTATTTGAACAGTTTGCGGAAGAGGCAAAACCGGATCTCCTGTTATGGGAATCGACTGTCGGCTATAATGTTTTACTGGCCGAGGTCCTTTATAAAAAAAACATCCCGGTTATCGGGTTGCCACACAATATCGAATCCCTGGTTAGCGGTTCGAGGAGTGTCTTTTCCAATAAAATATCACCGGACTGGCTCCCTGAAGAGTTGAAATACCTGAGGTACTGCGACCAGGTCTTTACCATTTCGGCTGAAGAACAGTGGCTACTGGCTAATGCGGGTATCCATGCAGCCTTTCTCCCCTATTACCCCGCCCCCGAAACCGTTCAATACCTGCTCAATATCAGGGAGCGCCGGCAGAACGGATATACCGGTACGAAAAAACAAAAAAAGCTGCTGCTGCTGGGTACTTTTTACAACAAACCGACTGCCGGTGGTTATATAGAATTACTTAGCCAAATAAGGGCATTCAAAGACATCGAAATCCACGTTGCCGGCTTCGGCTCCGAGCAGCTCAGCGCCATCTTTACCGGCGCCAACATAAACATATGGGGAACCGTAAGTAACGAAAAGCTGGCTGACCTGATCACGCTGGCCGATTATGGTCTTATACATCAGCAGGCATCAAGCGGCTCGCTTACGCGCATACCCGAACTGCTGCTGGCCGGCCTGCCGCTCCTGCTTAACAGCCATGCTGCCAGAAGCTGTTATGATAAAATGGGGGTTCAAATATACCGGTCCTTTGAGGAGCTTGAGGATTTGCTGCATAGCCAGACAGCGTGTATTCCGCCGGCTGCGGGCAGACCGGCAGAAGAGGGATTGTTTATTGATTATATTCGTCAAAAGATCAGCCTGCAGGCTTAAATTTATTTACTTGACTATCAGAAAACCACTGTCCTTATGTATCTTCCTGATCTCTTAAAATACCGCTTGGGTTTTACAGAAAAAGGGGGAATTTTACCCTTAAAGGCGATCATTGCGCCTCCTGAAGGAATGCTCGTCCGGTTACCATTGCCGCCCGAAGGTAAAACCGGCTGGCCATGGCTGGAAGAATCAAATCCGGCAATTTACCGGGAAAGGAATAACTGGCCGAAACTAACCATTGTCTCGCCATCGTATAACCAGGCCGGCTTTTTAGAGCAGACCATCAGGTCCGTCCTTTTACAAAACTATCCGAACCTGGAATACATCATCATCGACGGGGGAAGTACCGATGGGTCAAAAGAAATCCTGGAAAAATATTCCCCATGGATCAGCTACTGGCAATGTGAAAAGGATAAGGGTCAGGGTAATGCTATCAACCTGGGTTTCAGCTTATCCTCCGGTACTTACCATGCCTGGATCAACAGCGATGACTACTATCTGAAAAACATCTTTCATCAGGTCATCATGCGTTTTCTGAACGCCAACACGGACTTTGTTTACGGTTACGGCCAAAACTACCACCTAGATACGGGCAGGCTGACAGAAACGAAAGTATTGCCCCTGCTGGATTTCTTTATTAAAATACCCAGCCTGGTACAGCCTTCCGCCTTCTGGAGTGCCCGTATCCACCAGCCGGTATGGGAGGAACTACATTGCGCCATGGATTACGAATTGTGGCTCCGGCTCGTCAAAGGACACAAGCGGTCCCTGATCCGGGAGAGCCTTTCAGTAGCAAATATCCACGACGGGGCCAAAACTTCAGATCCGAAAATGAAAGCCAAATGGGAGGAAGACCATCAAAAGATCTGGGCGGCTGATGCCCATGGAACTGTACACGAATGGAAGCGGATCGTTTTTTTTAACCGTATCCGGGCGAAAATATATCAATTAATCAATAGATGGCAGTTCGGGCGCTAATGAAAAATTTCATTAGGAATAAAATATATGATCTCTTCTGCCTCATGGTACCCGAAATACGGGAACTCCGCTGGCTCAGGACGGCAAAAGGTCATTCCATTTTTGAATCGGAGGCTATCGATACTGAGACTGGGCAGGTTAAAATATTTGCTCCGTATAATATCCGCCATTGCAAAATCGGAAAGGGAACCTATGTAGCACGAAATTCATTCATGAGTCACGTGGAGATCGGTAAATATTGCTCCATAGGCCCAAATCTCATTTGTGGCTGGGGAGACCATCCCCTGGAAGGAATAACTACTTCACCGGTGTTCTATTCCACACAAAACCAGGCAGGGTTTTATTATGCAAGCGAAAATAAAGTGGAAGAGCGAAAAACCATAAAAATAGGAAACGATGTCCTGATCGGCATGAATGTCAGCATTCTAGATGGGGTCCATATTGGTAATGGTGCTGTAATCGGCGCCGGTGCTGTTGTTTCCAAAGATATCCCCCCCTACGCCATTGCTTACGGATCTCCGATAAAAATAGCCCGGTTCCGGTTTTCTGATGAACAGATCAAACGCATGGAAGAGATCAGGTGGTGGGATTTTGATGATGAGAAAATAAAAGACGTCGAACGCTATTTTTTCGACATAGAAGCCTTTATCAATAAATACGACCCGCCGGCTCCGGCGCCCGGCCTTGCCTAACAATACCCATGTTATCATTTTCAGATTTAAAAAAGAATTTAAAAAAAGACACTGCGGGCTTCCAGCCGGTCAGGGTGGCATTGCTGGCTGATCACGCGTCCCAGTTCCTCCATACGGCCATCAAAGGATACGGGGTAACACTGCGTTTGAACCTGGAACTTTTTGAAGCGGATTATAACCAGATAGAACAACTGGTTTATGATCCAGGCTCGGCGTTATACGCTTTTGAGCCGGCGTATGTGATTATCATCCGTTCGACGGAACATCTTTTGCATACCTTTTACCGGCACGATAAACGGGATGATTTCAGTGATTTGGTTTTAAGGGGTACGGCCGACCTTTACCAATACCTGTCCGGCAAATTAAACACCCGGGTGATCATCAACACCTATGTCGAAATCAATGACTTTGTTTTTGGCAATTATGCTGCAAAAACAGCAGGCTCCTTTTTGTACCAGCTCCGGAAATTGAATCTTGGGCTCATGGACCTGGCGCGGGGAAACAAAGACCTGCACATCAGCGACTTTGCCTCTTTGTCCGCGCTTAAGGGGTATGAACATTCCTTCGATCCCAAAATGTATATCAGCGCGGATATGGTATTCAGTATCGATTTCCTTCCTTTTATAGCGCAAAGTATCGTTCAGCTCATCAGCGCGACGCTCGGCCATGCGAAAAAGTGCCTGATACTCGACCTGGATAATACCTTGTGGGGCGGTATCATCGGCGACGACGGGCCGGAGAATATCCAGATCGGAAGTTTGGGGATCGGTAAGGCGTTTACAGAACTGCAGCTGTGGTGCCGGGAGCTGAAGAACAGGGGCGTCATCTTGGCCGTTTGCAGTAAAAACACCGCGCACATCGCCAGGCAACCCTTTGATGAACATCCGGACATGGTGCTTAAAACGGCCGACATTACGGTCTTTGTGGCTAACTGGAACAACAAGGTTGACAACATTCATTCTATTCAACAGACACTAAATATCGGCACGGATACCATGGTTTTTCTGGACGATAACCCCTTTGAAAGAGAAATGACCAGGACCGCCATACCTGGACTTACCGTTCCGGAACTTCCACCCGACCCGGTTGATTACCTGTCATTTTTGCGCTCCCTTAACCTCTTCGAAACGGCATCGTTTACCGCTGAAGATACGAACCGTACGATGCTTTACCAGCAGGAAGCAAAGAGAAATGTAGCTTCAGGAAGTTATGCCAACGAAAACGACTACCTGAAAAGCCTTGACATGGTTGCAGGGACGGGCGGTTTTGATAAATTCACGATTCCCCGTGTCGCACAGCTGGCCCTCCGGTCAAACCAGTTTAACTTAAGGACGATCCGATACTCAGAAATGGAAATCGCCCGGATTGCAGCCGACGATAACTACCATACAATATATTTTACCCTGGCGGACAGGTTTGGAGACCATGGCCTTATTGCGGCGGTCATATTACATCAAACCGACCCCGCAACGCTGTTTATAGACACCTGGATCATGAGCTGCAGGGTGTTGAAAAGAGGCATGGAGGATTTTACCCTCGACGCGATCGTGGAAAAAGCGATCGCCGGCGGATTCAAGACAATCGCGGGAGAATATGTACCCACCGCGAAGAACGGTCTTGTAAAAAACCACTATGCAGACCTGGGCTTTGTCCAAAAGGGCAATTTATGGATCCTCGGGGTAGCAGGTCACACCGGTAAGGAATACTTTATAAAAAAACACCATGAATAACGATCAGATCATCAAAGAAATCAACCGGATTTTTATCGACGTACTTGAAAATGACAACCTGCTGTTAACCCGTGAAACAACGGCAATGGAAGTTGACGACTGGGATTCCCTGAACCATATCCAGCTGGTTGTGGCGATAGAAAAGCATTTTAAACTGCGCTTTACCACCGGAGAGATCAACCGATGGAAAAATATCGGTGAAATGAGCGATACGATCGCGGAAAAACTTGCAAAATAGTCATCGTAAACTGACCACGACAAATGTTATTCAATTCCCTCCTGTTCTTCCTTTTTTTCCTGATTGTTACGCCGGCCTATTACTTGCTTCCGGCCAGGTTCAGGTGGGCCTGGCTACTGGCCACGAGTTGCTATTTCTATATGTATTTCAAGCCTGTTTACATCCTGATCATCTTTTTTACGATCGTGGTCGATTATTGTGCAGGAATACTGATCGAGAAGGCTGAAGGTGCGCAACGGAAACGCTACCTCGTTTTGAGCCTAGCCGCCAATATCGGCGTACTTGCTGTCTTTAAATATTTTAACTTCCTTGCGGAGAACATCAATTTTATAACTTCCGGTTTTAAAGCACCGGCGATCCCCCTGCTTAATTTTATTTTACCGATTGGCCTGTCGTTTCACACCTTTCAGGCAATGAGCTACACGATCGAAGTATACCGGGGAAACCAGAAAGCGGAACGGCACTTTGGGATCTATTCACTATATGTCATGTTTTACCCTCAAATGGTAGCAGGCCCGATTGAACGTCCCCAGCACATCCTGCCGCAATTGCACCGGACAAATCATTACTGTAATAAAAACCTGGTGACCGGCATCCTGATCATCTGCATTGGATTATTCAAGAAAGTCGTTATCGCCGACAGGTTAGGCTTATTCGTCGACCCTGTCTTTGCCAACCCGCATGCACATTCCGCCTTGGACCTGATCTTAGGTATCTTCTTTTTCGCGTTCCAGATCTACTGCGATTTCAGCGGGTATTCGGATATTGCTGTTGGCGCAGCACTTACACTGGGTATCGAACTTATGAAAAATTTTAACTATCCGTTTACCAGTACATCGATATCTGAATACTGGCGGAGATGGCACATATCCTTATCGACCTGGCTTAATGACTACCTATTTACGCCGGTGCTCATCCAGAAACGCGACTGGGGAAAAGGAGCGGTTTACTTTGCTTTGTTTGTCACCTTTTTTATCAGCGGGTTATGGCATGGTGCAGGCTGGACTTTTATCATCTGGGGACTTTTACACGCCTTTGCCATTTCCTACGAAGTTTACACCAAAAAAATCCGGACCAGGCTATCCAAAAAGATGCCTGCGAGCCTATACAGCAGGCTAAGTGTCTGCTGTACTTTCCTTTATTTATTATTCTCCTGGATATTTTTCAGGGCACATTCCATCCAGGACGCATTCTTTATCCTTGGCCGGATCGCCACAATGAGCAGTTTTCACTATACCGGACTGCAACTGATGAGCGGCGGCGAGGTCCTGTATTGTCTTTTGATCATTATAGGGCTGGCAGCGGGCGAAAAATATCTATACCGGGCAGCCAGCCTGGGCACGGGAAAAAAAATAGTTGTTTCCGCGTTGCTGATCATGGTTTGTTATCTGCTTGGGGTCTTTAATGAAGCTCAATTCATTTATTTCCAGTTCTAATGCGTAAATTATTGGCCATATTAGTCATCACCTTGAGTTCCCTGGCGCTGGTTACGGCGATGAACCAGGGATTTATCAACAGGATCAAGCAGGACAGGTACTTTGACCACCTGCGCCCGGGCAACGAACAAATATCCACCCTATACCGCCAGCTTTTTATCCGCTCCGACCGCTGGGGATATGGTGACCTGTACGGCATCTGTTACCTGCCGGAATACCGCCTGAAACTCGCCCCTTTTGAGGTCTACCATTATGACAAGAACGATTCGCCTTCGGCGAACCGGGTACTATATATTGTTGGTGACAGCTTTACTGCCGACAAAATAATGGATCACGCATTTGCAGGCTTCGCGCGTGTCATCTTTCTGGACCGGAGATTTCCATTCGGCCCGGTGACTCCTGATCCGACAAAGCAGAACTACCTGATCATGGAATTTTCAGAACTGAACATCAGTAATTACGCCTCAAAAAACTCTTTTGAAATATCAAGCCGGGCAGCTATCCCTGTATTCAGGCCGCTTCCGCTGTTGACCAGGCTGGGCAATATCCTGTTTAACAAGGAACTGAACAGGAATATCGAACTGCTCCTGTTCGACGATAAAATATTCACCCCCTTCAAAGCGTGGAAAGGATCGTTGAACTACACCCTTTTTAACCGCCTGCCTCCGGAAGTTACTGTCAGCAGCGATAAG
>Ga0307515_10002604_pt1 | contig 38848 bp, 2 predicted proteins | sample 17_EM_MG_FD_194513 | JGI IMG/M metagenome (GOLD analysis project Ga0307515, IMG submission 194513) | Populus trichocarpa ectomycorrhiza microbial communities from riparian zone in the Pacific Northwest, United States - 17_EM | ecosystem: Host-associated > Plants > Roots > Unclassified | place... | reverse complement strand
AGCAGAGCTTCGTGCAGAGCTTCGTGCAGAGCTTCGTGCAGAGCTTCGTGCAGAGCTTCGAGTAGAGCTTTGGGCAGAGCTTCGAGCGGAGCTTCGTGCAGAGCTCTGAGTAGAGCTTCGAGCAGAGCTTCGAGTAGAGCTTCGAGTAGAGCTGAGCAGAGCTTCGAGTAGAGCTGAGCAGAGCTTCGAGTATAGCTGAGCAGAGCTTCGAGTAGAGCTTCGAGCAGAGCTTCGAGCAGAGCTTTTACAGAGCTTCGTGCGGAGCTTCGTGCAGAGCTTTTGTGGAGCTTTGGTAGAGCTCCGTGCAGAGCTCCGTGCAGGTCTTCCCCTGAGCTTCGTTCCGCAGAGCTCTCGCAAAGCTCCACAGCTCTACGCAGAGGGCTGGCGGCGTGGGCGTGGGCGTGAGCGTGGGCGTAAGCGTTCAGTGTTGGTGTTTACTGAGCGGCTCGGCGGTACAGAGGTAGAATTGGGGCCTCTACGGCGACGAATTCCTCTTAACGTCGCGCGCGTATAAGAAGCTAAAGATCTTATAACTTATAGAGTAGGCTTTTCTCTATAATTTGGTGTGGTTTTTATGTCGACAGGTATTATAGGAGGGTAGATTAATTTTGTTAAAGTTAATAAGGTCTTCTCATATAAACCTTGTTTAGGTTTTCCTACAAATCTCGCCAAAGTCTCTCTCAGACCAAGAAAACGATTGCCGTCCTAAATCAGCCTAGTGGACGGTGCGGATATTCCTATATCCGCACAATCGATTTCTTAGTCTGAGACTTACCTTAGCAAGCTCAGACGTGATTCTGTTGGTGCGGATTTTCAATCGGTCCGCAAGCAGACTAATTATGTTTGTGCGAAACCACCAGAATCACATCTGAGCCACATTTCTAAGGTTTCTTAGTAAATCTGACAATATCCGCGTTACTGTAAGAGGCCAGCCTAACCGGAACGTATGATTATCTAATCAACAGTGTTACCGGTAAGTAGAAGGTAAGTTAAAGGTAAGTTAAAGGTAGAATAAGTTTCACGTATTGAAGGATAAATGCTTCTAACCACTTCTATTTAGAGACTAATCGCTAGTTCTTCTCTAGAGAGGAACCAGCTTCCTATATATTTCTTCTAAGACACTAGTAAAACCTTTCGCCCCTAATCTATCTGACTGTGTCTTCTGGAACATAGATGGGATATAGATAAAACCTCCTACCGTCTTATCGGATATGTACCTCTTAGGGGATTCCGTTATAATTGCCTCCCCTTCTAAGGTTTTAGTCCTCTAAGACTTTACCTCTACTAAGCTTTTATAGAGTTCCGGCTAAAACTACTAAGGAAACCCTTAGTAGAAAGGTACTCTATAATGCGACTTATTGCCAGCTCTTTACTAGCGCGGAACTTTACTTTATCTTTTATTCCTCTACTCTTCTCCCACCCTAGCTCCTTATAGTGTTTTTATAATAGGATTTCAATAATAGTAATAAAAATTTAGTGGGATTTACCTCTCTAATTTTGGGAATTTATTATAAATAGATCTGGAGGTTGTCTAGTGCGACGCGTTAACTAACCACTATTCCTATTTACCTAAATAGGCCTTAATAATAACGTCTTTTATTTTAATTTCTTTCTGTTTATAAGTTGTTGTCTCTCCCTTATCCTTCCATTAATAACACCATTCGTCTTATTCTTAAGCAGGCTGTTTTTATTATATCTCGCCTTTTAGCTTCTATATCTCCAGCCGTACTTCTATTACTGCCTTATTATCTTTTCTTAACGCGTCTATAAGTAATAGGATCCCCACCTTATCTCTTATAACGATGCTGACTTTTTAGAGTATTCTCTTATAATGGCTTATGGTTCTTCTGCACGTCCCCAGACCAGCGGCAGTATTGTTAATCTCCCGGTGACGCCTTAGACAGCGTCTATTGCTCCTACGGCAGTTTCCCTAAAATGCTGTTATTACTACGTTTATGCTCTTACGCAGGATCCTTCCTACGTCTATAAGATGCCTTACTCCAGCGAAAACAAATCTAAGTGCTCCTATTATTATAGCAGGAGAAAGACCTACGTCCTAGTATTTCCCATTCCGTCCTATTCTAGATTTTACTAATTATACTAGATCCCCGCTGTCTATGCGTATAAGACTTATAGGCTCCAATACGCCATCTAAGATTTCCGCCAATATCCTAATAGTAATAGGCGGGGATAGAAGGTGTCTTCCCTTACTTGCAGACTCTTTAATTCTATAAGGGTTTCTACTGCTATAGAGACGCAATGTTCTCGGATATATAGTGTCTAGGAGCGTATATGCGAACAGCTCGTCCTTATTAATAATAATATTCGTACTCTTACGCGGGCTACTCTAGCTAGGTAAGTTTCTCTAGTGACTTACTTAGGAACTGTGCTAACTCCTTTAGCCAACATCTCTCTAATCCCTACTTAGACGCCGATTTGGAACCTGGGGATACTAAGGATAGCAATGAAGGTTAAGATAAACGTTCTCCTCGCCAGTCTCCCGCCTATGCTAGTCCTTCTAGTATCCGTTATTCTAAAAAGAATGTTAGTAGAAGTACTAATGCTTTTGGGGATAAAGGAGCCGATAATACCGTTAATAATAACGTTAAGATGGAAGAGGAGGCTCCTATTACTACTATTAGTGTTTAAGTTATTACCTAGCTCTTTCCTTCTTCTTATAAAATAGCTTTATATAGTACCTCTTAGGTGCCTCCAGGATGCCCTATTATTAGGAATTAACTTTATACTTTAGGGATTCCTTTATTCTAAGCTTTGGTAACAATCTATATAAACGCAGTGTACTACTATAATCCCTATATATAATAAATGGGTAGTATTCCTATAGGTGCCTTATAATTCCTTAAAATTTCTAATTCTTTATAGGCTATCCTTTTGCTCCTCTTTATACCATTAACTCTACTGCGTATCTCCAGTGCCAGGCCGGATACTCTCTTTTATCCTTAGGGGATTTTTTCTAAATCCCCAAGGCTACTTCTTATAGTACTACTACTCCTTCTTAAATAGCGTCTTCTTTAAATAGTATCCCTAGTAGTTCTCCTATAGATCCCTATGGGCTTCCTCTTATAGAATTCTAGGATCCCTATTATAATGGCGAAACGTTTCCGTTTTTAATACCTATGCTTAATCCTATAGTTTTAATTTACGGGGTCTTCTTTATTACTTTACCTATAGCATATCCGGAACCATTTCTAAGTCTTTACCTTTAGTTCTTAGGAAGGTTTTAATTACGGTATTATATCCCGGCTAAAGGTACTCCTTAGGTTCCTAACTGTTATATACCTAGGAGTATCCTTCCCAACGAACTAAAAATTCGCGCTTCTTCTAGCGCCATCTTTAGTCTAGAATATCTTCTACATTCCATTTTAGTTCCCTATTAATTTCGCTAGGTAGGGGCGGTTCCGCACTATCTCTTCTCCAGTATAGCTCTAGTAAGGAAACATAAAATATAGGATATATTAGATAAGATTTTGGTAATTCCAATTTATAGGCTTAGTTTCCTTTAGTTTTCTTAACTATTTTAAAGGGTCCAAGCTACCGGTGATTTAGCTTCTTCTTAATACATTTTATTCAGATATTTTTTATAGATAGTAAGACTTCGTCTCTTATCTTAAATTCTTTTAGCATATATTTTTCGTTATAGTACCTTTTTTGCATAGCCTAGGCGTCTAGTAAGTGCTTTTTAAGTTCCTCTCTGCGAATTCTTATTTGCTTAATTTTTTTAGACGCCGCCGGTGCCTTTCTTTTGGGAATAATGTCCTTAACGTTCTAGGGGTTATTTACTTTTACCCTAAACAATGCTTTATAAGGGGTTATTTTTATACTACTATGGATGCTTATGTTATATATATGCTGCGCTAGAGCCAACCACAATGTCTAATTATCCTGTTAATAATTGATATAGTAGCGGAGGTAGTGTTCTAATAACGCACTTAGACGCTCTATTTACCCGTCTGTTTACGGATAAAAGGCAGTGCTTATCCTTCGCTATATTTTCAATAAGAGACAGAATAAAGACTAAAATACACTGTTAAATACGGTACCTCTATTAGATATAATTCCCCTTAGCGTACTAAACGAGAGCTACCGTTCTAAAAATAGGTCTGCTAGTTCTACTGCCGTAATCGTTATTATAACAGTAAAGTATCCTAAAAACTTTATATACCTATTAACGATTACTAGGATAGCGTTAGCAACCTCTCCAGTTCTTATCTTAGTAGGGGGTAAGCCTATAATAAAATCCATTGTTAATTTTAATATGGGTCCCTACGGAATAGGAAGCACTAATAACTCGCTGTATAGGCGATGCCTGGATATCTATATCCTTTGGCACGTATTACACCTTAATATATAGTCCTTAACCTCTTTAGATATTTTATCCTAAAAGTATTTCCTTTAAACGGCCTTAAGGGTCCTATTAGCACCGTAGTGACCCCTAAGAGGGTTATCGTGGAAGACCTTTAGAATTTTATCTCAAATTGCTTAGTCCTTTGGGATATATACAGCACCCTTAAAGCGCAACAGACCCTTTTAGTCTTACTGCCCTAGCTTCTTAGTAACTCCGGCTAAGTTAGTCTCTACTATATCTTTCCACCTCTCCCCAGAGGCGAAGGCGTCCCTTTATTAAGCTTAAAGAAGAAGATCCAGAAAGGTTTTATACAGATTACTTACTTCCGTTTCGCCTGCCGCCATTATAGACTTAAGGCATAGCACGAGACGTTTCGAACCATTAGTGCCAGCAGATTCTCCTACCGTTATGCAGTATACCACACTATAGATAGGCATCTCGCCTATCCCCCTTAGATCCAAAAACTCGCAGCTAATACGCCGTTAAGTCAAAGGTGCCGCGGCACCTCTAGCATATCCCACAGAATTCTCGCTAATTCTAGGGTACGCTAACTTTATAACGTCTACTTAGTTTATAACCTAGTCTATAACTATATCCTACGGCTCTATAATTGTATCGCTTCGCAGCTGCATCACTAGGACCTCTGCCCTGCCGCGAAATTCTATAGTTCCAGGGAAAGAGTCTTCTTTCTTCTTAAGTAAATTTTGCAATGTGGGGATTATTTCCCCTATACTGTCCTAAATCCTCCCTATTTTATAATCCAGACGTCTTAACAACCTATTAGTAGGATTTGTCTTCCCTAAGCAGTACGTAATTTTAAAGTTATACTACAATAGTGCCTCTACCTATCTCGCTTATTAACCGCTTAACACCTTTATAGTTATAAAGTATTCTAGGTTATTATGGTCTGTAAGGACTTTAATAGGATAATTGCTTCCTATACAATAATATCGCCAGTGCTTTATTACTGCGATTATTATAAGCAGCTCCTAGTTGTGCGTTATATAACGCTACTCTATAGGGGTTATTTTCCTTAACCAAAACGCCACAGGATGCCATTTTCCATCTTTTAATTAAGATATAATTACCCCTAGGGCAAAGCCGGATATATCCGTTTTAAGGTATATACATAGCTCCCAGCAGAAGTATATTAGGATAGGTGCTAACGTAAATAAATCCTTTAACCGGTCTATAGCCTGTTTAACAGCCTCCCTAAATATAAAGGGTCCTAACTTCTTACCATTCTTGGATCCTTTTAGTAGATTGGTAATTAGGAGTATTACTTATAAGTAGTAAACAATGAATATTTAGTAGAAGTTCGCCGTGCCTAAAAAAACCTATACTTCTCTAAATGTTGTGGGGTAGGGCTATTCCCTAATAGCGTCCACCTAACTTTTCTCTATTAACACTCCGTCAACACTAATAATAAAGCCTAAAAAATTAATGCTAGTAGTATAGAACGTGCACTTTTTTAGGTTTATATAGAGCTCGTATTCCCGCAGTCTTTCTAGTACTATTCGCACGTGGTACGTATATACTTCGTAGTTATTAGAGTAGACTACAATGTTATTAAGGTAGACTATATATATTATGTCTAACAGGCCCAACAATGCCTTATTAATATAGGCTTAAAATATCGCTGGTGCGTTAATAAGCCCAAATAGCATTACTAAGTATTTAAAGTGGCCATACCGTATTCGGAACGCCGTTTTCCACTTATTACCGGCTTTAATCCGGATTCAATAGTATATATCTTTTAGATCCAATTTCGTGAATATCTTTACGCCCAATAGCCTATTAATAAGCTCCCCTATTAAGGGTAACGGATAGCAATTCTTTATAGTAATCTTATTTAGCGCCTAATAGTTAACACAGAGGCAAAGGGTCCTGTCCTTCTTAGGTATAAATATAATTAGTGCCCCTGCTAGGCTTATAGAGGGCTAAATCTATCCTCTCTAAAGATTGTCCATTATATATTAACGCAGTACCGCCAGCTTATTTTCTAACAGGTTATATAGTAGTCCAAAAGGAGGTTATTTATCCCCTATATCTATCTCGTGCTTAACCAATATAGGGTTAAGTAAGGTTTATGCAGCCTCTTTACTAGAAACATCCTTTAAGTCTATATATTCTTATAAAATCTCTAGTTCCTCAACTACGCATAGCCGGATATCTGAAAATAAATATCCCGTGTCCCTGTTCTTAGTATTAAGAGTAGCATACATAGTATATGCCCACCCTTCTTCTTGTATATAGTTTAAGAAAGTCTCTTAATCTTCAACTATAATGCGCGGTTAAGACTTCTAATATTAATACAAGGCCGAAGGCTAATCAATGTCCGGATTAATTTGGTAAAGCCATGGGTATCCTAAAATAAGGTTATACCCCTTAATTTCTGTAGCACAGAAGCGTATCTCCTGCGTGTTCTATAGACCATCGCGGTCCTAGCTGGCCACAGAAAAAGCCTATTCCCCGTAGTATAGAATCTAGTGGCCTTTAATACTTCAAACAGTGTGCACTTATAAGCCACTAAGGTCTAAATCTAATTCTTTTACTAGTAATTAAGAAATAAACCCTATACTCACGCCGCTATCTATAAGGCAGTCTTGCGTTACCTATTTATTATTAACTTAAATAGAGACAGGAATAACTATGCGGCAGTTTACTCCCTCCTTCTCTTACTAGCCTAGTATAAGGGAGTAAAGATTCACTAGGCTATCTCTTTTCCTAATTAGGCCGACTCTTACTTCTTCTACCGGCAGAAGCGGCTTATATGGCCCTTCTTGCCGTAGTTATAACAGGTGCGTGTCTCCCAGTTCCCCTCCTATAGATTAGGTCTCTGCCTATTATTATTTTAGGGTTAACTAGCGTTGCTCTAGGGCTGTAAGGCCTACTCGCGTTGTCCTTCTATAGAGCGGTTAGGCTGGAATCTACCCCTATTGTTAAAGCTAGGTCTAGTCCTACGCTCTTTATTATTGGCGTCTCGTTCCTTTCGCTTACCACTATAGTCTTTAACGAAAACTCCCCTTACTAAGGTCCATTTCCGTCTTTAGACCTAAGCAGCCGCCGCTTTAACCTAAGCTGAGGGTGAGCAGCCCTAAGCACGCCCTGAGCATGTAAGGGGTGCCTGGTTCTGGGCCCTTAGGGCCTAAATTTGGGAATTGGCTAAAGATGCCCAACATTACCTTAAACCAAAATTTCGGCTAAGACTGCTGCGGACTTAGCTACCCCTTAAAACCCATCGCTAACGTATTTACGCTTACCCCTCATCCCAATAACTAACGACTTTAGCTTAACTTATATCCAGCTTTAGATCTCAGGTTATTATACCGCAATTATTATTATTAAGATTAATTAAAATAGCTATATTGTACGAAATGTTCCTTATTAAATATTGTTTTATTCTTCTAAGTGTTTTAAGTAGTATTTCCGTATTAACTTCTGGCTAACAACTGTATAGTTTCCCCCTTTACGTATACCGCTCATAACCGCAAAACTATAAGGTAATTAGCTGAAGGATTTATATATACTCTTAAATAAACCTATAATATAAATAGCTAGAATAATTGGTTTAGGTAGGGCCTTTAAATACTTTAGCAGTAGACCGGGGTATAGGTTAGAGAGGAGATCTAATGGACCCACTTTACCTGGTATAAACTTAAATGCCCCTTGGTTGGACTACGTAGTACGGGCTTATAGGGGTATAGCTTGGCGAAGAGCAAACCGGATTAGATAGTGTTAGCTAAGTTTAGCCTAAATTATATAGATTATTATACGGACACGGCCTGATTTAGAGCAGAGGGGTTATATTAGTAGATCCCCACCATCTAGGCGGGTAGGGTAGGTATGGCCGATATAGATAAGATAGTGCTGACCTTAACTGGTTGGCAGAGCGGCGTAGATCTAAGGTGGGCATGGCTCTGAAAAGCGTAAGGGAGCTATAGTAAGGGGAATAGTATTATATGGAAACGGCCTAATGCAGAATAAGGGGGTTATACTAACAGCGTAAGCGTTTATAGATGGGCCGGATTAGACAAGTCTGGTATCTAGAAGTTAATTAAGTGGGGTAAATTTATATAAGTACTAATGGCGGACGACGCCGGGGTCGGATTTAATGAATTATAGCTCTCTTAGGCTAAACTACCCGCGTAAAGCTAAGGGGAATAGCTTAGTAATTTCCTTATATGGGTCTAACCGAGCGGAGCTGGCTTATATAGACGTGGCTTTAATTATAAACGTTAAGGCAGGATTGGATAGCTCCAGTCTCCGGAAGTTTATCCACTTAGGCAACTTTATGCAAGTATACTAGATGAAACTACGGGAATCTAACTAGATTATATGGTGGCGGCACTTCTTAACCTAAGTAAGTGGGGCAGGATCCTACGAAGCGGAGAGTATTTAGGTGTTATTAGATGGTGCTAGCCTTTGTAAAGTTAAGAGGATTAAGCTAACCTATGGTTTGGTAGAGCATAAGGGGCCTAGATTAGGTAGAATTTACGGATTAACTAAAAAGACTAAAGTTATACGGAAACAGTACGGCGGATAAAGGGGCTTAAATTAGGTCGCGTAAGCTTTTACTAACTTATATATTTTTAAAAGATTAATGCGGAAATGGACTCGAAAAAGGAGTAAAGGCTTAAATTAGATAATACTGGCTGTTTTATATTACCCTTATATAGAAGTATAGATTTATCTAATACTATAAGGGTAGGTTTTAGGCTCGAAGATCGAAAACTCCCGTAGCAAGAGTATGCCGCCTAATTTTTGGCAATCTGGCTAGCCAGATGGCTGCTATAGGACTTATAGAAAGTATATCTAGCGCCAATAACGCCGGCTACTTGATTTATATACTTTGGCGTTATAACATATAAGGTCGTAACTAGACAGCTATACAAAATTAATCTCTTTAAAGACTGGCCGCCTAGTAGCGGAGGGCCTCCTTAGCACGTAGAACATCTAGCTAGGTTCTATAATTAAGATATACTAGACTAAGGGTGCCCTAGAATACGCGGGAGCTTTAATATAAGGGCTGGATTGGACAGTTCTAGTTTCCGGAAGTTAAATTAAGTAAGTAGATCGATGTAAATACGGTTAATAGAGGATAAAGAGGTTAGATTAGACAGTGATAGGCCCTTCTCTAAGTTAAGCGAGTGGTGTAGAATTATATAAGCACTGTTAGGTAGAGAATACGGGGACTAGATTGAATAGTGCTAATCTCTATATACTAAGAGAGAGTTGCAATTTTATACAGAAGGATTAGGAATCCGTGGGATAAAAAAGCTTACTAGTTTTAATATAAGTAATGCAATTTTATAGGCACTAGACTATTAGAGGGAATTAATATATATATATAGCCATTCCTATTAGCATTTATAAAGAATTCTATAGAGGAGTTAGTATAGAAAAATAACTTTATATAATAGGTTACGACTCTACTAAATTATCTATAGTATTACAGGCGTTCTTTTTACTAGGATTTTTTATATTAATTCTTAGCCTAAAGCTTTAAACTATATCTAAATAAATCCCTAATTAGCCAGTAAGCGAATAGGGCTACTACGCCAGCTTTATACTAGATTGGTTTACCTTTATAAAAACCGTGTCCTATATAACAATGCCGAATTCTAAAGGGTCTACTTAACAGTCTTAAACTTAACCTGCGCCGTACCGTTATTAGTTATAAAAGTATTGCCTTTGTATACCAGATGGTGGGCGCCCTTTAAGGGAACCATTTCTAGACTTCTTAGTTTAAATAGACTTGGAAGTAGATTAGATAGTTAGATGGTGCTCTTTTTATAGGCTTACTAAGGGGTATAAGTTTATATAGAAGAATTTGGGAATCTAGGAGCTAGGTTACTTTAGCATAACTAAGTAATATAATTCCTATAGGCATTGTACTATTATCAACTTATTTAGTCTGTAGCGGTTAGTAGTTAGCATATCTAGGATAATGGTTGGGATCCTGCTGCCTTTACTAGTTAGGTGGCTAAGCACCTTATAGAAAGCTAAGTAGTAAGGAATTACTGAGGAAGCTTATATATGTATAACCCAAGCTATAAAAACTAAAGTAATTTTCCTATTACCTGGAAACATCCCTGTAGTAATACCGGTGCGTACTATCTACGCTTTAACTAGGATTTTAAGATTAGTAGATATATAAACTTTGCTAATATCCTCTTAGCTATAACTTAGAGATCTTGCTAACTGGCTTAGCCCGTATGGATAGAGTTATATAGTATACGTGCCTAAGCGTTTAGAGCTTTAGTTATATCCTTCCTTATTAACGTCGTACTTACTTTAAGTGTAATAACAATATAAATATATATCTTACCCCCTCCTTCTAATTAGTATAGCCCGCGGTTAAGCATAGCTACTAGCTTAAAGGTATAAGCGGAAGGTCTTAGTGCTAAAAGACTAAGGTACACATCCTTTATATTTAGTTATATCTCGTTAACTATTGATAGGAAAGCAGCCTTAAGGTATTAGGAAAGAAGGAGTATAGTAGCCTTTCTATTAAAGCGTACGTATCTAAGAGATACTATAACTCTAAGAAAGGAGCCTATCTAAGGATAGGTAGATACCTCTATAATTAAAAGACCAAAAGCGGTGGCGAGAAGTTAAAGACCTAGTTAATTGTATTCCGGCCAAACCCTTTATAAAGTAACCGCGAACGTCTCTTACAGATGCTACTATTAAGGGTATAATTGGCCAAGAAGTAGTAAGCATTATTAGCAACACGTAGATTAATCTAATTAATTATTAAAGGAAGGAAGGAACTTAGCCTAAAGAATACTTCGAGAAGCACAATAATATAAAATATCTACTTGCGAGGAAGAAATTGTTATTATCTTCCCTTTGCCAGAAATAATTGGAAGCTGGCTTTATTACGCCTAGCTTTACTACACCTAGTAATTAAAAGCCTAGGGAAGTCAAAAGTGCCCCCTACTAAGACGCGTGTTATAAAACTCTACTTATAACTAAAGGGAGCTATATAGATAAATCTAACCTAGGTATTACAGATCTAAGTAAGGCATTTTGCTAAAAATTACTTAAGAAAGAGTAAGCGGTTCCTTAGGATATATTATTTTATAATAATCTCTTTAAATTAGCCTGTTAGAAAATGCGAAACAGGAACGAGGCTAGAGTTATCTAAGATATTACTTAATTAGTTATTCCTTCTGCAGAAACCCTTACTACATACGGCGCCACCTCTCTTTAGTGCTTAGTTAAAAGCGTTAATAAAGGCTGGAACAATTTAATCCCTATTACTTAGACTCGCCCGCAGCCCAATTATACTATAGGATTTAAGTAAGAAGCGTTTATAGATAATCAGCTTAGCAAGCTTTAGCCCTTTATTAGCGAGCTTATAGATAACTCCTTCTTTATGGCTATATACTACTAGTACTTCCCGTTTTTAACATGCGAAGTTAAGTATAGCGCCGCAGTACTTAATATTGCGGACTGGCAAAATGCCCATAGTATAACTCTTGTAGTAAGAGGTATTATTAAGCTCTTCTAACTTATAAAGCGCGAAAAAGAGCTTTACCGAGAAATTCTTGCCTTCTTAATCTTATATAATTACCGGACCGTAAAAATATATAGCCACTACCCCATAATTAATGGGCCTAAGACTACCTTCTACCGCCACCTAATCCGCACGTTTAACTTTACGGAATTAGATAAAAAAGAAAAATAGATAGCGTATAAATTTACTAAGAATATCTATAATATATAAATGCCGACTCACTTTAAAAGGCTCTGCTCGGTTATTAATAAGTTGCCCCCTAATTTAGATTTTAAGGTTTCGCGGTAATTAGAACTACAGTTTCTAGAGGGTTCTAGACTTTTATAGGAGTTAAAAAGTTATTATCTCTTAAAATATAATGCTAATTCTGCATCTCTGCTTAGGGAATATAATAGTTAGTTAAATCTATAAGATAATACTCTAAATATTTCTATAACTAAAGGAACTAAGTAGGCCATATTTAAAAGGCTAAAGAAAAGGCGTGCTGCGGAAGAGGGGCGCTAAGGAATAAACTTAAGGGCGGCTATAAGACTGGTTAAACCGTCCTAGATGTATCTAAGGACCTATAATAAGGCGTACTTAAGGTCATTAGTATCCTCTCTTCCTTATCTTTATTGGTTTGGAGCGGCGCAGCGTTATGCTTTAATAACCAGGCTTAGAGTATACTAACCCTAGTTAATAGTAAAACCCAGTAGGGGAAGGGTCCCTAAAAAATAGCAGCTTCTAGTGTACGTAGGCTAAGTACTCCTGGTGAATGTATTATATTTCTATATTACTAAAAAGCTTTTATATCTCCCTTGTATATTAAATATAGCCTACGCTATATATAAGCGTTATAAGCTCCGCCGACTAAGAATAACCCTAGTATTAGGGCGGAAGCTATTAGTAATCTTTTTAGACTAGAGCTAATATAGAGCTCTAGGATGGACTAAGGCTTACCCTAAAGTAGATACGCAGGCGCTTATTAGGCTTGGCGCTCCTCTTTATTAATTAGGCAGACGCAGATCCTCTTCCCCTGCCTTCTATCCACCTATCTCTCCGTCTCCCTCCTACTCTCTCTTTGTTTCCCTCCCACTCTCCCTCCATCTCCCTTGCTCTCTCTCTCTGTCTCTCTTACTCTCTTTCTCTATCTCTTTTACTCTCTCCGCTATCTCTCTAAAGCCATTTAATCCTATTTAGTTTGGCGAGCTTACTCGTGTTAGCGCTATTGTCTTCCCTACGCCTCCCTCCACAGACCATTCCCGCCTTTAGTCTTTATTTGTGCTAGCAGCTATAAATGGCATACTTAGCATTCTAAAAGAGCTCTTAGATCTTATATGGTTATTTATTGCTACTAGCTTCTACTTATAAGATATCCGCAGGACCTATAAAGTATTTAAGCGCGTCTCCCGTAAGACCTTTATAGATACCTTTATATATAAAGGAAGCCTGCTAATTATTATAGATAAGCTAGACCTTAGATACGCAATAGAACTGTTAATAAGTGTATATAGGATATCCATTAGATTAATTTATATCTTCTCCCGTAACTAGGCAACTAAAAAAGATCTATAAAGTTAGGTTTACTAGGTCCCTAAGGATCTGGCTTATATTAATTAAACTATACTTCCCTAGATTATATTATTCCAGGAGAACTAGGCTAAAATCCAGGAAACCAATTTAGATGTGGAAATGCTGGCAACTACTATTAAAAACCTAGATTGCTAAGAAATCACTATTGGGCTACCTAATTTCGGTAATAGCGTTTAGCAAAAAACCTACTTACTATATAGATTTAATCGACTTTTATAGAAGAACGGCGCGCCGTCGGTTTACTATATAATGGCTAGGAATACCCTTAATTATATTAACTAGATCTTTAGGAGGATACTTACGGTAATATAAGCGGCGGAACGCGATATAGAGGTCACAGGTGTTGCTATTTTATCAGCGTATCCTCCGGAACGGAGAACTGAGGATTTTAAAGATGGGGTATAAAAGTACATTGCTTTCTATAGGGCACTCTTAAAAGGTATAAACGTTAGTTTTGAGGTCTAATTACGCCTAAAACTTATAGTAGCGGTATTTAGTAACCCAAAGTTATTGCATAACGGATTATAATCATATTTTTTAACGAAGCTTTTCCGGACGGCCGAATACTTTAAACTTAACACCCCTCTATAGTATGCGTTATAAGATACTATTCCATTTAAAGAGTTTACAAACCTATGCCGTTTACATTTACGGTCCTTAGACCTTAGTAACGATCTAGCTAAGTTAATTAAATTCCTTCTATAACTACTAAAACAAATGGAATTAATAGAATTGGCTAAACTACGTTCCAGCTTAGAGAATTATTAGATTTACTTCTTAACTACCCTAACTAATTATAATCTGTCTTTCTAGTTATGCTTTTTTATATTAAGTTTTAATAAGCCATATAGAAAGGAACTATAGTATCTTAATGGATGTATGGGCGTATGTCCACCAGAGCTAGAGAGAGTTAAGAAGGGTTTCTATTAGCTATAAGAGTTAGTTATAAGGTTGTACGTTTGGCAACTATTTTAAGGTCTATATAGCTGGGGGAAGCTGTACTAAAGCTAATATTCCAGCCGTAGTAGATAGTCAACTACAAAATATTACCTATATACATTTAATTAATATATATTACTTAACTATACCTTTTAATTGTACTTCTAATAACATAGACTTTATTCCACCAACTTAGTATTTAATTCTACCGACTTAGAAAGCAAAATAACTATCCCCGCAGCCGTAGCCGTTGCCCTACTTTAAGCCCTTATATATCGCGAATTTCGACAACTATGGTACCCCAAATCTTCCTCCTATTATGATACGCATAAGCAGTTCCGGAAGGACCTCCGGTAGGCCCTCTTTAAGCAGTTAACTCGCTAGCGAGTGTATACTTGGGAGAGGCTATTGCGATACTCTATAAGTGATATTTTATGGCACCCTATAGAGGGTTATAAGCTTATAAAGCTGTTTACGCGGCGTAAGTAGAAGTACTACTCTGCTTGTATTAAAGCCGGTAGGAAGACTTAAATATAATATAAAGGACGTAGGAAGCCTCTCTTAGACCTCTTACTAAATACAACTTGTAAATCTCGCAATAGTGGGGATTAGAGGAGGCCTTGCAGAGCTCTAAGAACTCTATACGGCTGTTCTGTTTGCCGTATACCATTCTATAGGAAGGACAGCTATTGGCTTCCTTATACTAAGCGACTTAGCTCTAAAGATTAAGTGTAAATAGCAATTATATACTGAAATTAACGACTTTTTACCTCGTAGATTTAATTACGGAGCCTTAATACTATAGATCCTATTGGTCGGCTCTTATCGATAACCGTAGGATATATTTTACTAGGTAAAGGGATAACGTCTATCCCTAGGTCGCGCAAAACCTACTATGCCGCAAAATATAAGGGGTACTTTAATATCAAGCGACTATAACTATACGCACACGTAGATATTTACTATAATTCTATATTAGTCGTGTGCTGTGGCTACTTTTAAATATTTAGAACTCCTTCTATCTAAAAATTACCTTACGCATTGTCGCCTTCGCGCCTAATACGCAGAGAGTCTTATTCTTTAATAAAACAGAGTTCCTTCCCTATAGCACTACCGTAAGGCTCTAACAACTCCGCAATACTTATAACAGTACTACCTAAGCCTAAGAACCTTATTACGATACTAGGAAGTTATTATCAGCCTTATATCTACTGTCGCGCAGGGTTGCAACCCCGGTTAGTACCTTTAATTGGGAGCGATTACCCGTTCTAGCTAGTGCGAAACAGCTATATAATTATTATATTATAATCTATTTACAGCGGCCGCTAAGCTAGCTTATGGCTCTTATACCTATGGCTATGTAATGTCTTAGTAAGCGGGGCTTGCCCTAACCCGTAGCTATACCTCTAGTAAACCAACTTACCTCTTCTAGAATTCGCCACTATATAAGGGTATGGCCAGAGCGGGTTGGCCGCCCTCCCTACTAGCGCGGGCGACCTATAGAGAGCTAAAAACGCCACCAAACAGCGCCGGGAAAGATAAAGCATAAGTTTTAGCTAAGCGTATCTCCGTAACCTTGGCTACTTAAATAGTTACTAAGTTTAGCAGTTAAGTAAGATTACTGGAGCTCTTAAATCCTCCTTTTAAGATATATCTATATTGTAAGCACTACAACTAGTACACGTGTCTGCGTAATACTATTATTAATTAAAGAGGAATAAGTACCTATCTAGGTCGCAGACAAACGGCGAATAGGGAATTAATATTAATATAGACACTGTTTAGTTATATATAGATAATTAAATAGGTAGATCGAGCGAGGAATAATATATAAATTAATAGATTTAAGTTATTCTAAGTATAAAAGAGCAGTTAGGATATAGAATGCAGTATCTAATAGTATAAGAATTAATTAATAATAAAGCTTTCCCCAGTATAACAATCCTAGATATTAGAATTTAACTATATACCTATATTCGATCTTTATAACCTAGTTATATTAGTCTAAACTCTACTATTTACTTTATTAGCTCCTTATTTATTAAAGCCGTTATCACTTTACTATCTATCTTCCTATAAATATATGCCTCGTTAACAAATAAATAGCTACCTCTGTCCTTTTCGTCTCTGTTCCTAAGTACTACCGGCACGCTATATTTAAACCAAATACACACAATATTATTAGGCTGAACTTTATATAAATATAGCCTAAATAGTCCCTCCTCTTCTACTTCTAAAAACTTCCGGTCCCAAATTACTGCCTACACGCATTTTAGGTATTCTTTAACAAATTTAATCGGCGTTTTAAGCAACTTATTAGTGTCTACATCCCCATCCTCTATATTATTAATAAGACAGTATAAGCATGCGCGATAATACCAGTATAGTAGTAACCCGCCGTCTAGGCTGCGATTAGCGATAAGGGTGCGCTAAAGTTTATCTAGGGCAGAGTTAACCTAGGCACTTTCGAGTTGGGCCTAGCCGGCTTTTTTAAGGCAACTTTATAGGATTATACCGTCTGTAATCGATTCTAATGTCTATATAATTTAGCTAATTATAAGACCTTTAATATAGAGCGATAGACTAAGATTAGGATAAGGTGACTAGGTTATAGACTTAGTGGTTATACTATCTCTAGAGCTAAGTTAAGGATTAGATTAAAGGACTAGGGATTAAACTTAGACTAGTTAAGCATTATTAGTATAAGCGCTCCTTATTCTAGCTAGCTAAGTATTACTTAACTTAGACTTAGCTAGAAGATTATCTTTCGGCTAAGATCTAGGCGGATTATATCTGCCACTAGTAGGATTAGCTGTGGTATCGTTATCTAGATTAGCCGTAGTACTGTCGTCTGGATTAGTCGTGGCACTTTTATCTAGACTAGCCGTGGCATTACCATCTAGGTTAGTCGTAGCATTGCTATCTGGATTAGTCGTGGCACTTTTATCTAAACTAGCCGTGGCACCGTCGTCCGGATTAGCCGTAGCACTTTTACCTAGACTAGCCGTGGCACTTTCGTCCGCATTAGCCGTAGCACCATCGTTTAGATTGGCCGTAGCACTATTATCCGGATTGGCCGTGGCACTTTTATCCGTATTAGCCGTAGCACTATCATCTAGATTAATCGTGGCGCTTTCATCTAGACTAGCCGTAGTATTGCCGTCTGGATTAGTCGTGGTACTTTTATCTAGACTAGCCGTAGCACTTTCGTCCGCATTTACCATGGCACCATTATCTGGATTGGCCGTAGCACTATTATCCGGATTAGCCGTAGCACTTTTATCCGCATTAGCCGTAGCACTATCATCTGGATTAGTCGTGGCACTTTTATCTAGACTGGCCGTAGCACTATTGTTGGGATTAACCGTAGCACTTTTATCCGCATTGGCCGTGGCACTTTTATCTATATTAGTCGTGGCACTTTTATCTAGACTAGCCGTGGCACTTTCGTCCGCATTTACCATAGCACCGTTGCCCGGATTGGCCGTAGCACTATTATCTAGATTGGCCGTAACACTTTTATCCGCATTAGCTGTAGTACTGTTATCTAGATTAGTCGTGGCACTTTTATCTGGACTGGCCGTGGCACTATTGTCGGGATTGACCATAGCACTTTCATCCGCATTTGCCGTGGCACCGTCGTCCGGATTAGCCGTAGCACTATTGTCCGGATTAGCCGTGGCACTTTCATCCGCATTAGCCGTAGCACTGTCATTTAGATTGGTCGTGGCACTATTATTAGGATTGGCCGTAGCACTTTCGTCCGCATTGGCCGTGGCACCGTTATCTAGATTGGCCGTAGCACTTTTATCCGCATTGGCCGTAGCGCTATTATCTAGATTAGTCGTAGTACTTTTATTTAGACTAGCCGTGGCATTGCCGTCTAGATTGGTTATAGCACTTTTATTTAGACTAGTTATGGCATAGTTATCTAGACTAGTTATAGTATAGTTGTCTAGACTAGCTATAACACCGTTATCCGGATTAGTTATAGCATTATCGTTTAACCCAGACTTAGCTATAAGGTAATCGCTTAATTAAATATTAGATAGTTATAAAGTATAAACCTATTATTAATTAACCTTAAACCTAAACTCTAAGTCCTTTTTATAGGATACGTTATATAACAACTAGCTAGAAGGGCCTATAAAGCTAACTCCGTTATTACCGCTAGGTCCCTCTTTATTTACTTAGATCTATAATAGTAGCTTTTTATATAAAGTAGGGTTATTTACTCCTCTCTCTCGCTCTAAAAGAGCCTAGTATTAGTAGGTTATATTAAGAGATTTTAATATCTAAATTACCTATTACACGAAATCCCTATAAACCTTAAGAAGATTCTTCTTATAGTCTAGCTTAGGCGGTTAGTAATAGCCCTTTTCTAATACTAATCTAGATATCTTGCGGGCTATATTTTAAAGGGTAAAGATTATATCGCGTAGATCGGAGTAATTAAAAGTATATAGCGTTAACACTAAGTATTCTAAACCTAATGTAGGCTTAGATATCCTATCGTTTTGGAAGATATTTCTTATAAAGTCTATAAGCACTTTTACGCTTAAGATGTCTAAATCTTTAATAGTCTTAAATAGCCCTTAAATTATATTAAAGTGGATAGTAAAAAGACTAATAGTATCTCTAAAATCGTCCTAATAAACCACTTCTTGGCTATAATAAACGGTGGCTTCTTTTACTAAAGCTACCTCTTATATAACCCAGTAACGCGAAAACCAGTTACTCCTTATTAGGTCCGCTAGATTTTACTACTAAAAAATACGCTCTTTATCTTAGAAATATAATTAGACTTACTATCTAAGATTTCCGCTATAAACTTTATAGCATTATAAGAGCTCTTTTTTCCCCTCCTAAGCTATATATATACTCTTATTACCTTATAATAAATTTCCCTTATTCTAGCAACCTAAGCCGTTTTCTCTTCTATATTATCTTAATTAATATAAATAGTATCTACCTATATAGGCATATTATAGTCGTTTATTTTAAGGTACTAAAGGGCTATATAGAGGTTAGCGCTAACGCGGATTACTTTAGCCTCTTCCTAACTTAAGTCCCTAAAATTCTAGATAAAGATAGGGTCTTTATATAATCTTTCTCCCTAGTAATATAAGAGTGCTTTATACTCGTATAGTTAATACCCTAGTTTATTAATAGAGACGGTATTTATTAATAAGGTAATTTTATTATATAGTTTACTGCAATAGATTTTAAGGAGGCGGGTCTAATCGTTCGTGATTTGGTTATATTTAAATTAAGTAACTTCTTAGACGGCTCCTTTACTAGTTAGTGAAGTGGGATTTTAAACACGTAACTTCTGTAGGGTGGCGCCTTTGCGATATAGCATTCTAAATAATTCTGCTATAATAAAAATTTAATATAATGTTGAACCGAGGGGTATATGGGAATTAACCTTTATTAAAAGGCTAGGTTAATGTAGTAAAATATATAGGTATAGAATAATTAAGTTAGTGGCTATAGAGTAGAATGCTATATAGCCAGAGTGCTAGATATCGGGAAGAACGCGATTTAGTGACTAAGCCGTATTCTATAGAATATTAGGATTACTCCCTAGGGCTACTAAGGAGATATAAGCTTGGCAACTAGACCTTAAAAATAAGTAGTATAAAATATCCTTTATCCCTTCCCACGTTGTTTTATATATATAGCTATTAATAAAAATCTAACCAATAAGAGGCTCTTAATCAGCCCTCCGTAATAAGGACTAATACAGTATTCCTAGGCTTGGCGCCAAGCTATAGACGTTAACGTAGGAAGGGATAGCCTAGTTCCTGGAATAACAAGATTAGTGGGCTCTTTATCTTAAATAATATATTATAAACATCCTAACTAAAGGAAATATTGATTGCCCAATGTATACTATATCGCATCTTCCCTTCTAAGAAGTATCCTATTATGTCTTAAGGTTTATACACTTTTAGTTCCCACGCACTATCGCACGCCTAAAAGCTAATTAATAAGCTCTATACTGTATATAGTTTAGTATTCTAGGCGTTAAGTCAGCTCCAAGCAATAAGCCGCAGGCGCGCTGAGGGTACGGGCGATACTAAGCGATTAGTGCGTAGCCTCTATTAGCTGCCAAGGACGCTAGGTGTCAAGAGAGACACTATAGGATGAGTTGGCAAGTACCCCACGCTAATATTGCTGCTTTTTGTAACTACACTCTATTCTCTTTCTAGAAAGGTTTATATAAAATATTATAACAGGAGATATGTTAGTATTAGCTCTAAATAGGAATTACTAAATAGTATCTAACTGGTATATAGATAGCCTATACTGCTTATCGCATCTAATGCTATAAGTTTGGTGTCTGGGAAGGTGTTAGTAGGGGGGGGGAAGGCATCTATAGGAGCTTCCTAAGATTATATAATCTTCGCTTAGGTAGTATATAGATTTGTTCTTCGTAACGACTCCACCCTATAGAGTCCACACTACTATACACCTGCGCCCCCAGGTAATAGAAGGTAATCGCTATTAGCTATAACCAATTCTATATCCGGCGCAAATAGCGAGGCTAGTTACTAATCTCGCATTTTCTACTAACTTAACTTTATATTCAATATGGAGCCTCCATATCGGTTAAATATGGAGCCTTTATATTAGTTAAATATAGAGCCTTTATATCGGTTAAATATGGAGCCTTTATATCAGTTAAATATATATAGAGCCTTTATATTAGTTAAATATGGAGCCTCTATATTAAATATAAAGTTGCAACTAAACGGCTCCTAAAGCCACAGACGCGTAATAAATTAGAAAAGAACGCGTCCTTTCTACCGGACTTTTAGTTTATATTTAATCTAAAGGTTTTACAACTAAACGAACCCTTAGCATAGGAATCTTAGGACCCCCTAAAAAATCTCTTTTCCGGCCTTCCGCCGTTTAATCCCCTAGCGCTTCGCTATAGGAGTAAGAGTTTATCCATCTATTTAGTTCTTTTCCTTTTGCTTAGAGCTAAAGCGCAACACATTATAATAGAATTATCTACGATACTATGTTGCGAGAGCCCTACCAAGTCGGAGTTACGTATTTAAAATCCTACTTTACTAACTAGCGAAGGAGCCGTTTAAGAAGTTGCTTAATTTAAATATAACTAAATCACGAACGATTAGACCCGCCTCCTTAAAATCCATCACAGTAAACTATATAATAAAATCACCTTATTAATAAATACCGTCTCTATTAGTAAACTAGGGCATTAACCATATAAGTATAAAGCACTCTTATATTACTGGGGAGAAAGATTATATAAAGACCCTATCTTTGTCTAGGATTTTAGGGACTTAAGTTAAGAAGAGGCTAAAGCAATCTACGTTAGCGCTAACCTCTATACAGCCCTTTAGTACCTTAGAATGAACGACTATAATGTGCCTATATAGGTAGATGCTATCTATATTAATTAAAAGAATATAGAAGAGATAACGGCTTAGGTTGCTAGAATGGGGGAAATTTATTATAAGGCAACAAGAGTATGCATATAGCTTAGGAGGGGAAAAAAGAGCTCTTATAACGCTATAAAGTTTATAGCAGAAATTATAAATAGTAAGTCTGATTATATTTTCCAAGATAAAGAGCGTATTTTTTAGTAGCAAAATCTAGCGGACCTAATAAGGAGTAACTGGTTTTCGCGTCGCTAGGTTATATAGGAGGTAGCTCTAGTAAGAGAAGCCACCGTTTATTACGGCCAAGAAGTGGTTTATTAGGACGATTTTAGAAATACTATTAGTCTTTTCGCCATCCACTTTAATATAATTTAAGGGCTATTTAAGACTATTAAAGATTTAGATACCTTAAGCGTAAAAGCGCTTATAGACCTTATAAGTAATATCTTCCGAAATAATAGGATAGCCGAGCCTACATTAGGTTTAGAATACTTAGTGTTAACGCTATATACTTTTAATTATTCCAATCTATACGATATAATCTTTACCCTTTAAAATATAGCCTATAAAATATCTAGATTAGTACTGGAAAAGGGCTATCGCTAACTGCCCAAGCCAAACTATAAGAAGAATCTTCTTAAGGTCTATAGGGATTTCATATAATAGGTAATTCAGACATTAAAATCTCTTGACGTAATCTGCCGATACTGGGCTCTCCTAGAGTAGAAGAGAGGAGCGAACAACCCCACTTTATGCGAAAAGTGCGATTTATTAGACTGTGATCCCCCGGCGTCTACCCTCCTAAAGTATGTAAAGCCTACTCCCCTAAAGCGGAATTACCTAAAGCGAACTCCCCTAGAGCCAACTCCCCTAAAGCGGACTTCCTAAAAACAGGCTCCTCAGGAGCATAAGAAAGAAGACTATCCTCCTTTATACGGAACGTTACTATTATAGATCCTAATAATCCAGGAGGAAGTATATAGAGGAGAAAATAAAGGAAGTGGCTAAAAAGGAGCTTGCTTTATAGGTCCTCCTAGCTAGCTATTATATAACGCATCCTATAAGAAGGACCTAGAGTTTAGGTTTAAAGGTAATTAACAACAGACTTATACCCTATAATAATAGTAGTTAAACAATATCCCGCTTATTAGATGGTTCTAAAAATTAGACATTCTATAAACCAGCAAATGGTTTAAATTTACTAGCAGTAAAAATAATCTCCTAGCTAAGTCTAGGTTAAGTAATACTCAGCTAGCTGGAATAAGGAGCGCTTATACTAATAATACTTAACTAGTCCAAGCTTAATCCCCAGTCCTTTAATCTAATCTTTAACTTAGCTCTAGAGATAGCGTAACTACTAAGTCTATAACCTAGTCACCTTATCCTAATCTTAGTCTATCGCTCTGTGTTAAAGGTCTTATAATTAGCCAAATTATATAGATATCAGAATTAATTACAGACGGTGTAATCCTATAAAGTTGCCTTAAGAAAGCCGGCTAGGCCTAACTTAAAGGTACCTAGGTTAACTCTGCCCCAGATAAACTCTAGCGCACCCTTATCGCCGATCGCAGCCCGGATAGCGGGTTACCACTACACTAGTATTATCGCGCATGCTTATACTATCTTATTAATAATATAGAGGATAGGGATGTAGATACTAATAAGTTGCTTAAAAACCCCCTAGCCAAAACTCTTCCGGCCAGGACTCTCCTAGCTAGGACTCTCCTAGCTAAAACTCCCTTAGCTAAAACTCCCTCAGCCAAAACTCCCTTAGCCAAAACTCACCGACCTAAATTTATTAAAGAGTACCTAAAACGCGTATAGGTAGTAATCTAGGACCAGAAGTTTTTAGAAGCGGAGGAGGGACTATTTAGGCTATATTCGCATAAAGTTCAGCGTAATAATATCGTGTGTATTTTGTTTAGATATAGCGTGCCAGTAGTTCTTAGAAAAAGAGATAAAAAGAATAGAGGTAGCTATTTATTTATTAATGAGGTATATATTTATAGGAAGATAGACGGTAAAGTAATAACGGCTTTAATGAACAAGGAGCTAACGAAGCAAATAGTAGAGTTTAAAATGATATAACTAGGTTATAAAGATCGAATATAGGCATATGGTTAAATTCTAATATCTAGGATTGTTATACTGGGGAAAGCTTTGTTATTAATTGATTCTTATACTACTAGATACTGCATTCTATATCCTAACCGCTCTCTTATACTTAGAATAACTTAAATCTATTAACCCATATATTATTCCTCACTTAATCTACCTATTTAATTATCTATATATAACTAAACAGTGTCTATATTAATATTAATTCCTTATTTACCGTTTATCTGCGACCTAAATAGGTACTTATTCCTCTTTAATTAATAATAGTATTACGTAGACACGTATACTAGTCATAGTGCTTACAACATAGATACATCTTAAAAGGAGAATTTAAGAGCTCTAGTAATCTTGCTTAACTGCTAAACTTAATAACTATTTAAGTGGCCAAGGTTACAGAGATACGCTTAGCTAAAACCTACGCTTTATCTTTCCCGGCGCTATTTAGTGGCGTTTCTAGCTCTCTATAGGTCGCCCGCGCTAGTAGGGAGGGCAGCCAACCCACTCTAGCCACACCCTTATTAAGGGTACACTTTTCAAAATTAAGAAATAGAGAATGTAGAGTAAATGGGCAGCTGGTTGGCGTTGGAACCGACTGTCTTAGATATGGCGTTGTAACGGTAATACAATGCCGCTTAGTTTAGCTTAGCGCGGTTACTAAGTTAACTTAACTATACCGGAACCACCACCGATTACCTTTACAATGTGGTTGTGTCTACTCCGTACATCGCAGCCTCCTCTAAAAGAACGTTAGCACATTATACCACCTTCGAGTTTCGTAGATGCACCTTTAACGCCTCTACTAACTGACGATAAGGCCTTCCCCTAAGCTCCCCGAGTTGTCGTATATTTTAAAGATATCGAAGCTAGAAGACACATTAAGGAATACCCGAGAATTTTAGCTTATGTAAGGAGAGTATAATAAGATAAGCGTTAGCTTAGCCGAGACGAGCCTCTATTCGGATACGTTAAAGATAAGATATAATAGGTGGGCTTAAGAAATGATTAAGGCAGCTAGTAGGTAATAGGGTTATAACAGTTCTTAATAAATTTTATCTGTGCGCAGTTTTGATATTCTAAACCTTTATAACTATGCCGACCGTTATAGCCCTATTACTTACGTTATGCTAAGGACGTGTCCACCTTTTTTTAAGCTAAATATTTGTTACCGGTGAGTGGGATATAATAAGTGGGTAGACCAATGGACGTTATTAACGGCATCTTCCGCAAGCCACCTAGAAGAAGGCTTCCCCTATAGCCAATCAAGTAATTAAGTAAGCAATTGCGCTAGGGAATATCTATCTAGCTTCGCCTTACTGGTTCTGGAGTGGCTAACTAATTTAACGGGATAAAATGCTACTAATATCCTCTAGGAAGCTGTTAAGGTTCTATTTATACGCTTTTACACTATCTAAGAACTTGCCTAACAACTTTATCCCTTCTATTATCTAAACTATAAACACGAATGGCATCTCTTATATGCTTATAGATATAGAGCCGAGCGTTTTAACCCTTATTAGGGTACTTTAAAGCCTTCTGAGGGACTTTCTATGCCTTTACATCGACCTAAAGGGGATACGCCTCTCCCGCCATGGGAGCATCTCCCTTATTACTTTCTTTGTGCAGCCGCGGAATTGTATTTATATTGTTAATATGCATAAACTCTAGTCTACCGCCTTTAATACTACTACCGCCGATAGCATCACCCTAAAGTCTATTTTTAAGTCCCTAGGTATTATTAAAGTCTTTTTTAACCTTCGCAACAACTCTAACGCTCTATACCATTATTTCGGCGTATAACTCTACGGTATTAAGAATATCCAACTAATAGAGAACGCGGCACGTCTAGCATTCCAACACTATTACGTTAATAGGCTAAATCGGTGCATTACTAACAACGCACCGATCTTACCCGCGGAAAAGTGCAACTAAAAATCTGCTAAAGAGAAAGGCCTGAAGCTCTTCTATCCCAGTAAGGGTGGATCGTATAACGTTTTCAATAAGCGACCGATCAACACGGATATTAAACGCTACTGTATTATCGACGTCCAGTTCCTCCCGCTACTGCGCAATCTATATTAGGGACGACTTAATAGTATATAGAAGATAAAGGTTATAAAGGAGACTAAGAAGCGTATACGGAACTCGCAGAGCCCAGCTTATTAGCCTCAGTTAGATAATAAGAAGTTTAGGCTATAGGAGGGAGTATAATCTATATTTTTGTCTAACCGCTTCTTTAAAGTCTAACACATTAAGGGATAAATAGAGGTGGAAGTATAAAGGTTTCATTTCATCTGGTCCTTAGTATATTTTTAGCATAAATAATTATTCTAAAACCTTGTCGGAGGCGCTTTATTTATATTTTAGTAATACTTTAGGCAATGTTCTGGATGAGCATTAATTAAACCAGCTTATTTTCCTATTTAAATGTAAAGAAGAGACCCTAATTAGATGTTTGTAAAACGTTTCCTATACATCCCGTCTACCCGTCTTTACGTCTTCGCGGAGTTACAGGGTCGCGCATTTAGTTAGCTATGACTCAGTTTAGTATACTCTTATTTTTATTCTTCCATTGCCCTTAATAGCGACGCAATTATATTGGGTTAGTACCTCGATCTATACGTTAGTGGTTACGGTTACTTTCTTAGGTATTAATTAACTTAGAGCCGGGGCTATAGTTAGCAGGCGTTTACCAGTCTTTGCCGAGAGCGCTTAAACTTTCGCTACGATGATATAATTCTTAAGGTGCGAGCTGATCGCTATAACGCCCCCGCCTCCATCTCTACCTTCTTTAATTAGTTTACTGTAATTAAAGGGCGTATATAAGCTAAAGATTATAGTATAACACCGACTTATCCCTCTCGCAATTCCGCGTTCTAAATCTGCGGTACTAAGTCTAAGAGGCCAATATAGATAGGCTGCGGAGATATATTTAGCCGAGACCCGCGCCTTATTTTTCCCGCCGCTTTATAAAGTGTAATAATTAGCGCTTTTAGCGTAATAAAGTTTGCCTGTAGCTGTCTACATTTTACCTACGCTAGTAGGGAGGGCGGCTGGCCCGCTCTGGCTACACCCTTATAAGGTGGCGAATTCTATAGCCGTTTTTAAAGAGTTAAGTTGGTTAACTAGACGCATGGTTAAGGTTAAGTTAAATTATAAGGCTACGGGCCTACTTGCTAAGACTCCGTATAGCCATAGGCTTAGACTTGCTTAATTAACGTAAGTAAATTACTTCCTAGATATTACGTGGAATATATAGGGTCGTTTTATACTAGCCGGAATTAGTGATTGCTTTAATTAGAGGTAGTGACCCGTGTGGCGACCTTATATAAATTTGCGTACTATAGAAGATATAAGGCTAATAATAACTTCCTAATATCGTAACGAAGTTCTCAGGCTCGGATAAGACCCTATTATAAGTTTTGTAAGTGGTAAGAGCTTAATAGTGGTGCTGTAGTAAAGGGATATTATTACGCCCTAAAAGGAGGCTCTCTACAAACAAGGCGCGAAGGCGACGATGTGAGCGTAATTTATAGATATGAAGGGTCTTAAATATTGTAGAGTAGCTACAGCATACGACTTATATATAACTATAGTAAAGCACGATATATACGCAGAGTTATAGTTACTTAAAGTTAAAGTACCCCTTATATTTTCCGGTACGGTGGGTTTTCCGTAACGCAAGGACGGACGTTACTTTAACTTTAAGTAACCCGGTTTCTTCGTATACGTTAATAGTTGCTATAGTTCTGTAGTTATAAATTATATACTATAGCTATTTATAAACATCCAAGACCTCCTACCTAAAAATTACGTTTGCATTGTTGCCTTCACGCTTAAGTTATAAAGAACCTTCTTTTCGCGCATAACAGTGTTCCTTTGCTGCAGCACTACTTATAAGCTCTTACTACTTATAATACTTATAGAGAGGTATTATCTAAACCTAAGAGCCTTATAATAGCACGGTAAGTTATTACTAGCCTTATGTCCGCTGTGGCGCCCAAATTTATATAAGGTCGCCACGCTGATTGGTACCTTAGCTAGTGCTAAATAGCCCCGCACGTCCTACGTAATCATCGCGGTGTAATTTACTTATAGTGGCTAATAGATCTATAGCTATGCGAAGCCTTTCCTTTATTGCAGACGCTTGGGATATATAAAAATCCGACTCTAGAATAAAGTATATATTACTACCTTAGTATATCCGGAGGCAGCAACACAGCTTAACTTATAGAGTCTCAACGTTAAGCAATTATCTTAATAACGATTTATTGATTAGCCTTAAATCTATTAATCTTTATAATTAAGATGTGCTATTATATTGATTAATTGTTCTACTATAAAAATTATAGAGCTCTGCCTCGTTATATTTAAGACGTTTAAAAATAGGATAAGTGCGAAAAGGCTAAAGAAAACGGGTATTATTGCCCTAATGCTTCTTTAGCTAAAGACCTAAGCGGGAATATAATTATAACTAGGTCCTCTAAACGACCCAGCGACTGCCTAAAATGTCCGCCTCTAACCGTCCAGGTAAGTTAGGGGAAGATATTAGCTACGGACGCTGCTAATATACATTATTAAAGTAATCTCTAGCGCTTTATCTAGCCTATAAATAGAATTAGGGAAATAATGGTTAGGAAGAAAGGAAACAAAATTAATTAGCGGCTAAAAAGAGTGTGGAAACGGTATATACGTGGCTCTTTAATAGTAGCGACTGTTTAAATAGTTAGCTTTTGCAGCTTAGCCAAAAAATTAAACATACTCTCTAATTTCATATCTTAAAGGGCTTCTTCTATAGTCGCATAGCGCTATATCTAATATCCTATAATTGTGTTCCTAAAGATAAAAACAGATTCTAGATTAGGATAGCGACCCTTAAAAAAAGCAGTAGATATTTTATAGTCGGGTAGATCCTTATATAGCTTTAAGCCAGTTATTATCTTATAAGTAGTAGAGCTAAGGGCAAAAAGCTCGGTCTTCGTTAAGATATCTTTACTAGGAAGTTTGTAACTGGTCTTATAATAGACAAGTAGTGGATAGTCGTTAATAGCCGATCTGGCGAAATCACCCAGCTACACATTAAGATTGTTATTAAGGAAAATGTTATTATATAATATATCGCCATAAAACACGCTTCTTAAATAGATAAACTATACGGCATTAAAAAGTTATTTAACCTAATAAAGCCTAAGAGAAAGTGGAACCTATTTCTACCTTATAACGTATTACCTAATAGATATCTAGCTCGCAAACTATAAGATAATAGCATTTTCTAAAACGCCAAAATATTAAATGATGCCGCTGTAGTCGCGACTAAGACGCTAATAGATAAGCTTCTCCCGTTCTAAGAAGTGCGATTCCAACGGCCTAAAGAACTTAATAACGGCATTAAGACGCGCGACAATTGCCGTAATACCTGCGCTAACTAGATCCTTAATATTTAAACTAAGTAGCTATTATATAACAGACTCCTGCATCTTCCTCTACAATGTCCCTAATAGAATTAACTAGCGATTGCTTAGAAAGATGATATAGCGCCTAGTACAATTGACTTAAAGAAGAGAAAATAAGGTTGGTTGGAGAGGAGGTATAAGGTCGGTATAAGAGGAGTGGTTAAAAGTAAGGCGTAATAGGGGGCGCCAGGATAAGAATAATAATCTTTAAAAGGAAAGGTTATGCTTAGTGTATTCTTTCTATAAGCCACTAATTAGCAAAGCTATGTGTTAAGAGGAAGCACCTAACTTTATAGTAAAGCGTAGATAGCGGATGGAAATGGAGTTGTGTCCGTATACTACTGCAGACGCAATTAACAGTGCTATTAGTCGCTGACGGAGTTGGAGAGCAGTAGTGGAGGTAAGATGGTTAAGGTAACGGCCTAGAAATGTAGCTATATGTCTGTGGTTAGGCGTACAGAGGGGTACCAATACGGTCTATCGAATGCTACATGCTGCGAGCCGCTTGCATTTCGTCGCACGCGTTTAAGAGTCGCAGGCGGGTGCGAAAGGATAGTACGCGTCGTAGAACACTCTGCATTAGCTATGATAGCCGTCACCACTAGAATACGTGCTAGCGCGATTGAAAAGGTCTATGCGCAGCCACAGGCTAGGCAATAACATGCGGGATATATAGGGAAGTTCCGCACTAGCCGGGACTAATTATTACAGCGTAATTTACTTACAGTAGCTACCACGCCTATAGCTGTATAAAGTCTTAGCAAGCGCGCTAGCCTTAGCCTTATAGCCTTGTGATTTAACCTCTAACTGCTAACTTAAACTCTATAAAGATACCTACGGAATTCGCCACCTTATAAGGGTCTAGTCAGTGCGGCTTGGCCACCCTCCCTACTAGCGGGGGCAAGTTTAAAGTATTTTACGCTTTAATCACCTACTATAAATACCGCTAATTATGCTGCTGGTAAACCCGTTCTATACTAAGTCACAGTACGGGCGTTAGTAGAAGGTAGTCCCGCAGCTGAGCGCATAGCAAAACTACTTAAACTCTTAGCAGTAAGCTTTACCTAGAATAGTTAAACGCTATGCTTAGACGGCTATATAAGGATAGTATGCTATTATAGCTATCGGAATATATGGACAGAGGTTATATATTTTTAATTAGTCATCCTTATAGTGACTTATCAGCCCCCTACTTAGGTACTGCAATCCTTATAATTCTCTAAAAAGAGATATAAATGAATTAAGAACCAGAACTACTATATTGCAATTATAGTATCACCTAAAGTAATACCAATAGTAGCCTACTATAATGTTCCGTATAGTAAAGTATCTTATATAGATCGGTTTATCTCTTTAGTCGCCCTAGCTCTAACTAAGTACCTTACTATAGTAAGAAGCGCTAAACCATTAATAATATTGTAAGTAGATTATAGATGAAGCCTATATATAGACTATGCCTTATAATTTGAAATTAAATTAATATATACATCGGTTGCTCTGCCAGATTTTTTAATATAAAGTCGTTTATATAACTCGCACCTTAAACCTCTATCTTACTACGTAATCACTCTAAATAAACCCAACTCCAACCCTTTTGTACTCGCTATATATACTAGTCGGCCTAATAACTAATATATAGTACTCCTTAACATCTAATCTATCCCCATCCTCGGTCTTATCCTTATCCTTATTAGACTTCTTCCCTACAACAACATATCGTTCCTTAAAAAGATCCTTATCCTCCTCAACATTATACTATATCCATCCTCTTTTCGTTCTGCCAAAATCTAAGATAGTATAATGTTTCCTATCCCGTTCCATTATACAATCCTAAAACTCCCCTATATTAGTAATTAGTGCAAGTTTACGCCCCTTATTAAACCGGAGGTTATTAGCCCAATTAACTATACTAAAAGGGATGTCTATAAACTAAATGCCTCTATTATATACTATCTATAACCATAATAGTATATTCTGGTTTTTATACACAATCCGCTCCATTTTATTATTAGACGCCTACTATAAGAGATTCCTATAAAGGTACCGCTTAAAGATACCGTATCTGCTTTAATACCTTAAAGCGCCTACAATACGGGCCTCTAACCCAGATATTGTAACAGCTCTATTGGTCTTCTCTATAAGGTCGCGCTTTAAGTAATCCTTAAAAAGAAAGTAAATAAATTCTATAGTACGTTAGTAGCCTAACTTAAGGAGCTGGTTTAGGAAGTTTAGATTAAGCATAAAGAACTTCCTTTAAAATGGGCTAAGGAGCAAAATATCTAAGTTAGGAAAATGTTGGTCTATTAGATATTACTTAAGCTCTTACCTTTCTAGTCTAATAAGGTTTTTGTAGTAAACCCCTTTACCACATTCCTAGTATGTCTAATTATTACTAAAATGGATAGTTCGTTGTAATAAAACTCTTTCTTATATTACCTATGCTCGCGTATTAAGCCGAGCCTTCTCCACATCGTTATTAAAATTATCTATATTGGTGCAGATATAGAATTGCCTACCTAAGGCATCTTGAATAAGAATATACTTAGTGCTTATGTTTCGCTTAAGGAATCCCGCTTTCAAATAGACAGCCGAAGTTGTAGCAATTGTATAGTAAGCTAAAGAGAAGACCTTCTCCATACGCCCAGATTTGAGTTTCTAATCTTCTTTATTGTCCTTATATTGGATTATGCAGAGTAAGTCGATCCAGAGGTATAGTACACGAAGTTCTTAAGTCACTTTAACAGCGTCTTAGAAAGTCTTTAGTAGGTCGGAGATACTAAATCCTCTTAGCCATTAGATAATGTTATCCTGGGTTATATAAAATTGTTTCTTATCTTTAATTAGAAGTTCGCCCTAGCAATGGGATAAAGCAATATATTTTCCTCCGTTTATTTACGTAGTATAATTAAGATATAAGACATTAGGAATATAATCTAGATTATCCGGATTACCGACGTAGAGGAGTCTTATTAGCAATTCTGTGTTGGATTTAATACGATGCTTATTATAATTATGGAACTTATTACACTAATAAAGCTATACGCGAAGTAGTGCAAATCGTGTAGGACTTTTAGCTTTAGGTAATACTAAAAAGCTGGTCTAAATGCCGTTATCAGGATTAGTTAAATATTCTATGCGTAAAGATATATAGTAAGTAATGGCCCTGCCTAGCGCATATAAGGAGTTTAAGATACTAACCTAAATTAAAACACAACCGGAGAATATGTAGGCCCCCCTTTTTTATTTCTAATGCTGACTATTTTCTAACTATTTGAATATATAGTTTATTATTATTATAGTAGCGTTTAAGTGTATAAAGGAGTAGAGCGCAGAGCTAATAACTTTTTTTAGCAGTACGGACTTTAGAAAGATTAACATTACAGCCTATAGCCATAATGGTACTATAGCAGGCATAATACTGGACCAGGGCAGCCTGGCTTAGTAGCGTACTAAATAGTAAGCTTATAACGAAATCCTAAGCAAATATATTGTCAAAGGTATAGAGCTAGTCGTTGGGCTACATCTATATTAGTACTAGGTTAAGCGGTCGCGTATAAGGGGCATTCGCAGATCTATATACATTCTACACCAACAAACAAAACAAGGTTAGTAGCAGCCGTACCTCTTAATATTCGCAGGTCTACTTATATCCTACACCAACAAATAGGATAAAGTTAGCAGCAGCTATACATCTCAGTATTCGCAGGTCTACTTATAACCTACACTAACAAATAGGACAAGGTTAGCAGCAGCTATATATCTTAGTATTTGCAGGTCTACTTATAACCTACACTAATAAATAGGATAAAGTTAGCAGCAGCTATACATCTCAGTATTTATAGGTCTACTTATAGGCTATACTAATAAATAGGACAAGGTTAGCAGCAGCTATACATCTTAGTATTTATAGGTCTACTTATAACCTACACTAATAAACAGGATAAAGTTAGCAGTAGCTATATATCTTAGTATTCGTAGGTCTACTTATAACCTACACTAATAAATAGGACAAGGTTAGCAGCAGCTATATATCTCGGTATTTATAGGTCTACTTATAGGCTACACTAATAAATAGGACAAGGTTAGCAGCAGCTATACATCTCGGTATTTATAGGTCTATTTATAGGCTACACTAATAAACAGGATAAGGTTAGCAGTAGCTATATATCTTAGTATTCGTAGGTCTACTTATAACCTACACTAATAAATAGGACAAGGTTAGCAGCAGCTATATATCTTAGTATTCGTAGGTCTACTTATACCCTATACTAATAAACAAGATAAGGTTAGCAGTAGCTGTATATCTTAGTATTCGTAGGTCTACTTATACGCTATACTAACAAATAGAACAAGGTTAGCAGCAGTAGTACATTTTAGTATTTGCAGGTCTACTTATATACTACACTAACAAATAGGATAAGGTTAGCAGCAGCTATATATCTTAGTATTCGCAGGTCTACTTATAAACTACACCAATAAATAGGACAAGGTTAGCAGCAATTATACGTCTTAGTATTCGCAGGTTTACTTATAAGCTACACCAATAAATAGGATAAGGTTAGCAGTAACTATACATCTTAGTATTCGCAGGTCCACTTATACGCTACACTAATAAATAGGACAAGGTTAGCAGCAGCTGTATATCTTAGTCTTTGCAGGTCTACTTATATCCTACACTAATAAATAGGATAAGGTTAGTAGTAGCCGTATATCTTAGTATTCGCAGGTCTACTTATAACCTACACTAACAAATAGGATAAGGTTAGCAGTAGTAGTATATCTTAGTATTTATAGGTCTACTTATAAGCTGCACTAATAAATAGGATAAGGTTAGCAGTAACTATACGTCTTAGTATTCGCAGGTCTACTTATAAGCTATACCAATAAATAGGATAAGGTTAGTAGTAGCCGTACATTTCAGTCTTTGCAAGTCTACTTATATCCTACACTAATAAATAGGATAAGGTTAGTAGTAGCCGTATATCTCAGTATTCGTAGGTTTACTTATACACTATACTAACAAACAGGATAAAGTTAGCAGCAGCCGTATATCTTAGTATTTGCAGGTCTACTTATATACTACACTAACAACAGGACAAAGTTAGCAGCAGCCGTATATCTCAGTATTTGTAGGTCCACTTATACGCTATACTAATAAACAGGACAAGGTTAGCAGCAGCTGTATATTTTAGTATTCGCAGGTCCACTTATAGGCTATACTAATAAATAGGACAAGGTTAGCAGTAGCCATATATCTCGGTATTCGTAGGTCTACTTATAACCTATACTAATAAACAGGATAAGGTTAGCAGTAGCTATACATCTCAGTATTTATAGGTCTACTTATACGCTACACTAATAAACAGGATAAGGTTAGCAGTAGCTGTATATCTTAGTATTTGCAGGTCTACTTACATCCTATACTAATAAATAGGACAAGGTTAGCAGCAGCTGTATATCTTAGTCTTTATAGGTTTACTTATATCCTACACTAATAAATAGAATAAAGTTAACAGTAGCCGTATATTTTAGTATTTGCAGGTTTACTTATACGCTACACCAACAAATAGGATAAGGTTAGCAGTAGTAGTACATCTTAGTATTTACAGGTCTACTTATAAGCTGCACTAATAAATAGGACAAGGTTAGTAGTAACTATACGTCTTAGTATTCGTAGGTCTACTTATAAGCTATACTAATAAATAGGACAAGGTTAACAGCAGCCGTATATCTTAGTCTTTGCAGGTCTACTTATATCCTACACTAATAAACAGGATAAAGTTAGCAGCAGCTGTATATCTTAGTATTCGCAGGTCTACTTATACGCTACACTAACAAATAGAATAAGGTTAGCAGTAGCAGTATATCTTAGTATTTACAGGTCTACTTATAAGCTGCACTAATAAATAGGACAAGGTTAGCAGTAACTATACGTCTTAGTATTCGCAGGTCTACTTATAAGCTATACCAATAAATAGGATAAGGTTAGCAGCAGCCGTATATCTTAGTCTTTACAGGTCTACTTATATCCTATACTAACAAACAGGATAAGGTTAGCAGCAGCTGTATATCTTAGTATTCGTAGGTCTACTTATACGCTACACCAATAAACAGGATAAGGTTAGCAGCAGCCGTATATCTTAGTATTTGCAGGTCCACTTATACGCTACACTAATAATAGGATAAGGTTAGCAGCAGCCGTATATCTTAGTATTCGCAGGTCTACTTATACGCTACACTAATAAATAGGATAAGGTTAGTAGTAGCCGTATATCTTAGTATTCGCAGGTCTACTTATAGGCTACACCAACAAATAGGATAAGGTTAGCAGCAGCTATATATCTTAGTATTCGCAGGTCTATTTATAACCTACACTAACAAATAGGATAAGGTTAGCAGTAGCTATACATCTTAGTATTCGCAGGTTTACTTATACGCTACACTAATAAACAGGATAAGGTTAGCAGTAGTAGTACATCTTAATATTTATAGGTCTACTTATAAGCTGCACTAATAAATAGGACAAGGTTAGCAGCAACTATACGTCTTGGTATTTGTAGGTCTACTTATATACTACACTAATAAATAGGATAAGGTTAGCAGCAGCTATATATCTCAGTATTCGCAGGTCTACTTATAGGCTATACTAACAAACAGGATAAGGTTAGCAGTAGCCGTATATCTTAGTATTTATAGGTCTACTTATACCCTACACTAACAAACAGGATAAGGTTAGCAGCAGCCGCACATCTTAGTATTTGTAGGTCTATTTACTTCCTATACCAACAAGATAAGGTTAGCAGCATTTATACATCTTAGTATTCGTAGGTCTACTTATAAACTACACTAATAAACAGGACAAGGTTAGCAGTAGCCGCACATCTTAGTATTCGCAGGTCTACTTACTTCCTATAACCAAGTATATTAGTAGAATATCTAGAATATACTCCAGGAACATTTACCCTCTATACCTACACCGTTAGCTAATATAATATTGTCCAGTTACTGTCAAACCCTACCGTAAACGATCTATCCTCCTATAACGTATTTTAACCTATCGGAATAAGTTCAACCGTAGCTAATAAAGATAACGATATATTGCACAAGGTTGCGTATATTAACTCCCACGCTAACAGCTCTTAACTTTAGTTACGCTTTTATACTAGGGTTAAGGGATAATTCTAGGACTATGTTTGCGAAGGCGGGATAGTTTAATCAAGCTACTATATAAGCTTTGTAGTGTAAAAGAATTAAATAAACAACTTAATTGTAAATATAGCTCTAGAGCCTCTATATATATATAAAGAAGGTAAAGGTAATAAGACATAAAGGGATAGTAGGTAACTGAAATGGGAACAGTAATCTGTACGTAATATTGATCTGCAAGCAATATATAGGGTAGCGTTAACGCCTTCTAAGCGGCAATCTTATATCTCGGTATAGTGCTAGTAGTCTGTTACATACTGCCTATATATATCGGTCCTGCAATTATTCCGGACTTAGGTTCTACCGTTTTCACCATATAAATATATATTTAAGCGCTAAGCCAAGCTAAATAACTACAAAGGCTTATTAGGACGGGTAGTATAATTAGCGGTATTTACAGCAGGTGATTAAAGCATAAAATACTTTAAGCTCGCCCCCGCTAGTAGGGAGGGTGGCTAAGCCGTACCGACTAGACCCTTATAAAGGTCTACTTTTTAAAGTAGAGAAAGTAGAGACAACTATAGTTGGATTAGGGACGAATAACTATCTTAGGCGTGGCGTTGCGGTGCCACTAGCTACAGAGGTAAGGTGGTAGTTTAGTAGCGGGGTTGCTAAGTTAACTAAAGAGCGCTAGACGTTTCGCTTCAGCGGAATGGGACTTTAGACTAGATTTGGGTATATAAACAACACCAAAACAGTCTTAATCCCCCACCGCTCTACACGTTATTATAGCTACATTACCGCCTGTATTACCCTTTATCCTTACTAAAAAGACCACATAAATCTCCTCCTAGCTTAAATAGCTCCCGCCGACGCCGCCTGTAGATAAAGAACACCGGCTGCTAAAGCGTAATCGCGCTAGCTTAGAGCCTACAGCCGTATACTAGCTTACCGCCATGTCCGCATATCGCGATATTAGCCCTAGTAAGCGCCAGCGGCGGAATATAGATGACTTGCTTCTAGGGCAGAGCGCATTAGCCGTCGGGTTGAATGCCCGCCCGCTTACCTTAGGCAATTTTAATACCTTTAGCCTACCCGGCAGTCGCGTAGGCGCCTTAACACTATAACGTGGAAATAGCCTATTGCGCGAGATAATTGCGGTGCTGAGAGTTGTATCGCCTCCGATTACGACGGAACCGCTAGATAGGGTAGAGCCGGAACCTCCTGCGCGGGTAATAGCCGTGGTAGCGCGACTTAAGGACGGGCTGGATTAGGGCTGGATACCTGGCTAGCTTAAGGTACGTATTAGCGTGTAGCCGTCTACTGCTAAAGCTGGCTAACCTGTTATAGAAAGCAATTAAAGCCGATACAGATATGGGCTTCTAAAGATTTAAGCCTGCCACCTTTAGCAAGACCGCCACGCGCGATCTCTCTAACCCTAACCTTAACCCCACCGTCCGTGCTAAGTTAGAATACATACTAAGGAAGGTAAGGAAGATATTTAGGAAGGCGCTCTATTACTAGACGAGGGGCCATAACAAGAATGCGTGGTGCGACGATGTGGTTAGGCTAATAGTAAGGCTAGCGCTCCGGCTGTACGCTAAGGGCAAACTCTATATTTAGAGCGTATACTTCTACCCTACCTAACCTATTTAAAAACACTAATAAGCTAACGCGTTTAATATGGCAGGCAATCCTAGAATATTAACTTTAAGTTCCTCTTACGCGCCACCGATGCATTTAGTAAGTAGCGCGTCCTTAACTAAAAGGCCGATTACACCCTCTCCTACTCGCACGACGCATTACCTTTTAAATCTTTATACGCACGCCTTCTCTAGCACGGAAATAAGTGCGTTAGCTATACGACTAACGCCTTTACCAAGACCACGGCCGTCTTCTCCGGCATTGAGGTTAAGCCCTTTAACGGCGATAAGCTTAAGGCCAAATACTAGCTTAGTATATAGATGGCGGCGAGTCTGCGTAAGAAGGCGAAGCTAGGATAATACGTAGGCCTACCTAATACTACCTGCCTTGTGGAGCCGGGCTTTACCGTTGTGGGATATAAGCTATATTTTTATATCGCATATCTAAAATCTAAGGAAGGCGAAGCGGTGCGTATCTTAGAGTTTAGTAATGCTATAACAAGTAGTATATCGGGCGTTTTTAAACAGCTAAGGATATAGTAGAATGTTGTAAAATACGGCCTTAATAAGGGGCCGGACGGTTTCTGGGGTGGGTTCCTAAAGTTAGTGTTAGAGAAATTGGCGGTTAATAATAATAGAGATATAGTAAAGAGGGGGGGTATAAATGGCGA
>Ga0307515_10002603_pt1 | contig 38849 bp, 36 predicted proteins | sample 17_EM_MG_FD_194513 | JGI IMG/M metagenome (GOLD analysis project Ga0307515, IMG submission 194513) | Populus trichocarpa ectomycorrhiza microbial communities from riparian zone in the Pacific Northwest, United States - 17_EM | ecosystem: Host-associated > Plants > Roots > Unclassified | place... | reverse complement strand
ATGAACCCATTCCGACGTATGGTCACAGTTGGCCACAACGCCAGAGTGTTTGTTTAAAATAGGAGACCGACAGAGCGAGAAGAAACGGCGAAACGGCGATCGGAGGGCGATATGCAATGCGACGCGTGGTATTGACGCCGGGCACGGAGTAATCCGCCACCGGGGTGTCTCTGACGGCTCTGACGGAGTACGTCCACTCTAACGGAGCCATTCAGCCCGGACGGAAATGTTTTTTGCTGATGTAATCCTACTACGAAAGATAGTTTGTCATATGCTGATGTGAAGCAACAACTTATGGATATCGACACCTTCGAGATCAAAGACAATTCGGCTCTCTTTGTTCCTAAACCTTCGGGAAATAAGAAAAAAGTAAAGTAACCTGCGCAATCGGGCAATACCAACAACTCCTCCTCCTCCTCGTCGAAGACTTGCACCTGGTGCAAGAAACATAATCCAGGAAAATCCGAAGGACATACCTCAAATGAATGTTTTCGTCTTCACAAGATGAATAACGAAAAGAAAGAAAAAGAAGAGAAGGATAAGGCCGAGGAAGCAAATGTTACTACCGAGGAACAAAAAGTAAAGAACAAATCTTTCTACTTTGACACGGCCTGTACCTCACACATGACCCCTTATGCAGGACGTCTCCTTAACTACTCGGTATGTGGCGGATTTGTAAAATCCAGCTCACAAAAGAGCATGGAGATTGTTGGCAAGGGGGATGTGGTGATGGACTGTGTTCTAAGAGATGGATCGGTTTCCTCTTTTTGTGTTCGAGGTGTTTTGCATGTTTCTGATTTGGCACATCCTTTGATTTCTTGGAGGAAATTGCAGGAAAAAGGATACACAGAGTTTGGAGAGGGGGATTATATTTCAATTAATAAGGGAACAAAAGTTGTTTTTGAAGCTGTTTTTGAGGGAAATTTGTTTAAAATTCCTGAGATATCACATTTGGCCCATATTACTTATGACTTCTGGCATCAGGCTCTCGAACATCTAGCACCATCAACAATGGATAAATCACTACAGTTGTATTCCGATGCCGATATACCAGCAAGACCTACGAATTACGTCTGCTTCTCCTGCATCATAAGCAAAATGACTCGGCTTCCTCGAAAGTCTACATCGAACAAGGATAGGAAAACACTCGATCTTGTTTATTCCGATTTGGGTGGACCCTTTCCGGTTCTGTCATATTGTAATTCTCTTTACGATATTACTCTAATCCATGATGCTACTCGGGTCGCGTGGGTTCGATTTATGAAACAGAAATCAGAGACTACTACAATAATCAAAGATTTTGTTTCAGAGATGGAACTACCAAACCACAAGACTCCTGTGGCATTTCGAACGGATAATGGTGGGGAATATGTTACCAAGGACTTGAAAGGGTTCTTCGAATCATAGGGAATTATACATGAGTTTTCCCTTCCATATTCCCCCGAGTCAAACGGAGTTGCAGAACATCTTAATCATACGATAGGAGAATCACTTAGAGCTATGCTTGAAAGTGCATCAACTTATGATAAGAAGTTATGGGCTGAGGCTATGTTAACCTCAGTATATATAAAAAATCGACAACCTCATTCAGCACTAAAGGATCTAACTCCTTATAAGGCTTTTATGGCATCAAGCCATCGATCCAGCACCTTCAACCTTTCAGCGGAGAATGCTATATCCATGTACCGTATCAGAAATGAACGGATGGAAAACAGTGGTCTCCGAAGGCACAAAGGGCTATTTTTACCGGATACACCATTATTCACCATCATTATAGAGTGTTCTTACCTGATACTAAAAAGACTATAGCATCGGCAGACATCTTCTTCCCCCCTCTTAAGATAGAAGGGGCTATGCTATTGAAAAACCGTCGAATTAATCAAATTCTAATTTCCCTCCAAAGCAACACCCCATCAACATCCGTTGAGTATACCTATAATAATAAGGGTAAAACATCAGATAGTATGTGGCATCAGTGGATGGATGAGAATCCACAAGAAGCTAATGACTTGGTCGACAATGGTCATCCAACTATTGCTCGACTAATGCAAGCTGATTTTGTGGAAGGAAAAAGAGACGGTTATTTAGGTGCTCCCTATTGGGTTTACGATGCCAATGATATGGCCTATCGAGAAGCCTTACTTGAACAACCTAACGATACAGTTTTGATCGAATAACTCGACAGGATCGAAGAATTCGACAAATCTATTCGAACAGTTGTTCCTGCAGACCACATTTCTAGAAGAAGAACATCAACAATCCAACCAACGATCCCAATGTCCATTGGGACGTGCCCCTCCTCCTCCTCCACGACCTATGATGCCACCACCAATTCCATTTGGACAGGTCGTCACTTGTGCCAGAAGAGTTGTTAATCTGCCTGGATGTTATGGCTTTGAGGGTTATGCCCCTGAAGCTAGTATGCGGGATGCACCTCCTCGACCTCCTACTACTCCAGAACCTCAACCTCTGGAAGGACTTGAAGGAAGTCAGTGGGCGAATTTAAGTGTACTAACGGTTGAAGAACCCAAGTCTTACCGACAGGCCAGAGTGTCACCACAATCGTCAGATTGGAAGAAGGCAATGGATGAAGAACTTCAGTCGCTTAAGGAAAATGATGTTTGGGATGTTATCCTGAAACCAGCCGGAAGAAAGATAGTGGCTAGCAGATGCGTATATAAAGCCAAAGGAAATGCTCAAGGAGAAGTCGAACAATATAAGGCACGGTTAGTTGCCAAAGGATTCTTACAAATCCTAGGCCAGGATTATGATGAAATATTCGCCCCATGGTTCGTTACAATTCTACAAGACGTTTACTGGCATTATCAGCATGCAAAGAATGGCAACTGCGACAACTGGACGTCATGACTGCATTTCTGTATGGGATGTTAAAGGAAGAAGTATATATGGATCCACCGGAAGGCAGTCAGTTAGATGGGATCTTGGCAAAATTAATGAGGTGTATTTACGGATTGAAGCAATCTCCGCGGGAATGGTACTACCAGTTTGTAGAATACCTAGGACCTTTCGGATCTGTTATCACTGCTTGGGATCCCTGTGTTCTCGTTCACGAGACAGGAGATCTCTTTTTAGCTATATATGTGGACGACATTACACATTTTGGAGCTACTGGAGAGCTAAAAGAGCACACAATTAACGTGTTGAAGACTGAGTTTAAGGTCAACGACAGGGGTGAGCTTAATTGGCTTCTAGGAATCCAAATAACATTTACCGATGATGGAATGACTCTGTCACAAACAACATTCATCCATAAGATTCTGAACCGTTTTTTGATGCAAGATTGCAAGCCTGTCTCAATGCCTATTGACTCAAACCACCAGTTGAAGGCCATTGAAGATGAAGACGAGCATACCGATGCAACGGCATATCAACAAATAATTGGATCTTTGATGTATTTTGTTACTGGAACCAGACCTGATCTAGCATATACAATCACTCACCTCTCTCAATTCAACTCATCTCCCTCCTCAAAGCACCTAATGGCAGCCAAACGAGTACTTCGATATCTCCAAGGAACAACGAATAGACACCTTTTCTACCGTTGGAATGATCTACTCAAAATGACTGCTTCTACGGATGCATCTTACGGCAATTGTTTCGATACATGGCGAAGCTTTTCGGGTTATATTTTTCAGGTTGGAAACGCTACTATCTCCTGGAGATGTCGGAAACAGTGGTCTGTTGCTACTTCCACTTGTAAAGCTGAGTATATGGCACTTGCTATGATGACAAAACATCATCTCTGACTGAAGTGTGGAATACATGAATTGTTGAAAATAGATATACCGAATGCTCTCTTTTGCGACAGCAATGCTGCTATAGATGTGTCATATAATCCAAAACTTAACGACCAATCAAAACGTATCGATGTGGCATATCACATTACTCGAGAACAAATCGATCAAGGAAATGTGTCTGTTATGTATGTACCTTTGGAAGAGAATTTGGCAGATATATGTACAAAGGGAATGACGAGATATGTTAATGACCACTTATGTTCTAAGATATTTGGATCAAAGTGAGAAGGGGTATTGAAAATACGGAAGTATCTACATTTCTCTTGACTAATATTGTACTTTCTTAAGTATTCTCCTTACGATAAGATGATACTTTATGGATAAGAATAATGTGGCGTGTTAATAACTTTTAATACTTTTGTTATCTTTTTATCTTTAGGTTGTCTAGAAAGTTCCGATTAGAACTTTTCAAGAACCTTCTTCATGGTTCCGTTGGAAGAGGGATTTATCAGCGCTTATGTTTAAAGAACATGCCTAGATGGTTCTGTTGTATTCTTTATGGTTCTTATGTATTTTTGTACAGTTGCAGAGTTTTTCTGTTCCTGTTTTGGTTATTGATCCGCGATCGTGGTCACGGACAATCACTCTCTTTTTATTGTATATATAGATACTGTTTCTCCAGTTAGAGAACAGTTCTTTAGACTTGCTCAGACATCAATAGGGAATACTACAATATCTTCTCTCGAATTATCTTCTCAGTATATGCTTGATTTTCAAACACTTCTTGAAATCGTTATACTTGCAATACTTTTACTTTGCATACTTCTTTTGAGATTCTAATAGATCTCTTCAGACTTTCGCTGTTATAATCGAATACTGATCCCCTCTTGATTTGTGAGATCCAGCATTTTGAGGTTCCTGGCAAAGTTCTGCTGAGGGGCAAATTCAGGCTTGCGGAGGAGACTAATAGAGCCTTTTGTCTTCTGCTTGCCTGGCTTAGACGAAGATTGGCCTCTGATGCGTAGCATCTCAAGGTTCTGAAGTTTGTAAGCGCGATGTCGAAGCTGGCGTTTGTGAGCTTGCTGGCGTAGAGGAAGGAAACAAACTTTAAGTTTGGAGAGTAGGTGATAAGGTCGTTTATGCCGGTATCCGTGAGTAGGGAGCCGTTGACAACCGATATCATGGTAAGATTATTACAGAGGGTGGGGAGCGTGGTGATGGGTTGGAGGTGTGCGCTGCATGCGTTAGCACTGGCAGATGAGCAGATATTTTGACGCATACTCTAGGGTTTCGATGCCGATACCAAAGGCGGAGCCCAACAGACCGAATTTCATGAGCTTGGACGGATCCCAAAGCGCCGTTTAGGTGAAAAAGCACACTTCTAAGAAGTCGTAAGTGTTCTCACGATATGGGATGTAACTGGCCCTTGTGAGTGCAGAAGGGGAGGCATCACGAGATGTCTCGGTGTCTCTCCGTCAGACGCAGAAGGCACACCCCCGCGACCACGTCCATGACCCCTGGTACCACGGGTACGAATGCTGCAGCGGCTTGTGTTTTGCCCTCGAGGGGTAGTAGATGAAGTATTTGGTGCTTCTGGCAGCTCTCAAAACTGGCTGGTTGAACTCTGGACTCCTGCATTGGAAGGGTGTGCGGGTGCATGCCCTCCCATGGCTACTCCCCGTACCCTACCTCGTCCACGACTGCGGCGAGCTGTCTGTTTCGTACGGGGCATATTCGAGGTTTTGTCTATTGTTGTTACTCGTACCAGGAACCTTCGGCTGCAGTGGAATACGAGCGCGAGAGTATCAAGACCTGTCCTTCACGATAATTAGAGGGTCGTTTTCACTCTTATTATTGTTGCTGATGTTGCCGTTAGATGTTCTGCCGCCAGTGGTGGATGTGGCTGAATCAAGTAACTAGTAGAAAAGACACGCAGAAGCTAGTGAAAGCTGAAGAGTGACGATGGGAGGAGGGTTGTATGTGGTGGTGTACATGTTGCGGGGTTGAGGGTTGGGGTTTCGTGGCTTGCAGAAAGGGACGTGGACTCCGCACGACCGATCATGTGTTCACAAACGCAATGCATTTGCTTGGTACTTGAGTATTCACAAATAGTTATTCACGAATAGTAGCGGTGAGAAGAAAGAAAGCAACCGATAAAACTGACAGCAGTATGAAGATGTATAAGACAGTGGACTAGAAACAAACTCACAAACAAAAAGGAACGATAGCAGCGCCTACTACTCGGAGCCAACTTAGACTCCAGCAATAGATTCAATCATACTCCAGGATATCAAACAGAAAACAATTCAACTAGACGTACGACGTACAATTTAATTAAATCTAAGAAAACTTTCAGTAAGATACAAAATACCCATGCATAAATGTAGAAATATTCAGACAAAGCGCACTCCATAGCCTTCGGGAATAGGTGCCGATGGCATTCGCATAGTGTGTTGAGAGCGCCCTGTAAACCATACGGTCCGTACCATCATCTCATCAACTGAGACTTGGCTCGCCAGAGTACACAGTTCTTCAAATCTCTGCTGTAAATTACAGTCCACAGACTAACTTATTGTACCAACGGCGTTGTGATAATCCTGCAGAGGAGATAGTTAGAACTACCGTTTCAGTCTTCGAACCACTTCTGCCCTATGTATGTAGTAATTGTAGGTAGGTAGTTAGACTATCTACTATGCTATGTAGTGCTCCACTCAATGGTTTATTTGTTGTGCAGACCTTCCGGCTGCTAAAATAAAAGGCTGAAATCCCCTCTAAACTGTTGTGGTGTTGGTATAAGAGGAATTCTCTAATGTCTCATAGTATAGAGATGGTGTAGGAATGGTGTAATAAATTGTCGGGTATAACCTAAAAACAAGCATGATTGCTCTCCTGCCCAGACTTTTTCGCCTCGCTCGCAAGCTCTTTCTCCATGAAGTGAACCCGGAAAGTCTGGTATACGAGAGCAGCATGATAAGTTAAGAATAATAGAAACTGAAGCTGGGATATTCAGGGGTATGTCCCAAGAATGTGTAACTCCTTGACGACGATTGGCAGGAAGTAAAAACTACAAAACGGGTAGCTCAAGAAAGGGCTCCAACACTGTCCCAATTACTCCTCGCTTTCAGACCAAGCGATTCTAGGATGTCGCACCCACTAAATTATGGAAGTCCATGACCGTGCGAAAGAAGACATCCTCATCATATTTGCAGCTTCAGCCTTCTAGCGATCTAAAGAATCTATGTGTCCTTCATAAATATTCCTGGAAAAGTTGGTGCTTCGTAGGTGTGTCACCATGGTTTGCCTCTTCAGAACCCGCTACCTGTCTCCTATATAGTATAGCTTGCCCAATGGTAACCCTCCCCCGCTTCACCTTTAGCATGCTTCCTCTCTAGACTGAGCTTTGTTGGTTCGAGAGCAATCGAATCGTTTCGTTAAAGTGTAGTAATTTAAGATCGAGGGCGATGACGATAGGGTTCCTGACGTTTCGGGTGGTGGACTGGGAGTGCGGCATGTTGAGATGTATTATGTATGAGGTGGAAGAGTTGTACAGAGACAGGCTCCGGTGCGTGAGGTGTAAGATGAACGAGTGACCTGGGTGGCTGCGGCGTTAACTACAGCGCCCATTTCAGGACAATCTACAACTGAACACTAATATCAACTTCTCTGACACTCGAAAATACTCTCTACAATTTTTAGAGCTTTAGTAATTCTGACGGCATGGCAATGTGGTGTTTACTAGGATCAATTGGATGGCGGCATGTAGTTGGTTAGATGCTCAAGTGCAGAAAGCTTGTTTTAACCCTACCCCTACTGTAGTTCTCTTCTACCTTTCTTTCCTCTCTTCTTCCTTTCTTCCTCCCTCTTTCACCTACCGATCCGCTCTCTCACTTTCTTCGATCTGTAACTGTCGCCACTACTCACTGCAAAAAGCTGCTGCGTAGTTATCTTTTTGGACTAAGCTCGGCAACCTTACATCTCTTGACCTCTACTCTCACCTTCTGCGACACTAAAGCGATTGCGAACAACACAGCACCCCCAAAGGCAGAGAAGATAGTCTGAATTGATGATGGCAGTGTCTATCTACTCAGGAGGATATACCTCTTATATAGAGTGTAGGCCAATGTTTGGTAGCTCTTCGCCATGAGGACTTCGCCATCCTACAGTTAGCAGCGATGCGTCTTCCACACGACAGGGACAAGCTTTACTCACTACTTTCCTTTGTCGAATCTGATGCTAACAAAGTTCGGAGGTCCACTCTCTCCTGACACTTCCGTAGGTGCTTGAAATCCCGTCATTTGCTCCTTAAGGTTCCACTATCAACAAAGTGAGTGAGAAAGGCCCTATAAGCTGTCGCTAAAAACCCAGCTACTGATCCAAACAGTGGGTGGGAACTTATTAAATAACTAAAGTCGAATTACGGTAATCATCCTTTCTAGTTCTGATCCCGCTTTTCGTCCGAAGCTGAACAAGTGCAGATTATTTACCAATACTACAAGAGGGAGTGGAGGGCAGACACGCGGAAAACCTGCACCTTACAGCCGAATTTTACACAAGTGGTCTTACCGAAGTTGTCCACATACATCAGACCTAAGACAAAGGTATGACTAGACCAGATCCCGCTTTTCGTTCCAACCTAAATAACTAGTACAGATCAAATTCGTTCATCAATACCACAACAGGCAACGGAGGCGGTAGAAGCTCGGACAACGCCGATTTCTATACATTGGCCTTACAGAAATTGGAAAAATTTCCGTCCATATGTCAACCCTGTAGGAAACCAATACGAAATTTTTGGAATTACCGCTGTTATCAGTGACGTCGGTAATCTCTCTTATAAATACTGAGTCTATTGTGCTAACTTATGAAAAACAAACTAGTTCAACCTGTGTTGTTGCTTAGGTATTCCTTCTGGGTCTTCTGAAAGTCAATGAATGCTTGAGGTTTAAAAAAGGTCTTGCCTTTCCTGAATTTTTTATATCACCAAATAGAGTACTTTACAGTCTCTCGTAAGATTTAATTCATACCCTCGAAGTGATGATGATGTGGCTTTGAATACTCCACAGGCTAACATTGCTGCTCACTCTCGGGAGACATTTGTGCAGGTGTAACCTGAATATGGATGATAATATTAGATGTCCATTTAACTAGATATATAAACAAAGTATACCTATCTTACCAAAACTCCGTGCGGTATCGATGAGGTACGATGCGCTGAGGGCACTGTTACGGAGGTGCGGGGCGAGGGCCGCGAGGCTGATGTTCATTTTGGAGGCGGCGGGGATCGAGGAATTTGGGGGGACGAGGAGAACAGATACTCTGGTGTGCAGCGCGTGTTGGGTGTTTCAAGATTATTGAGAGTTGGCAGTTGCGTGTAGATTTATGGAACAATACTTTAGTTCCAGGTATCCAGTAAACATTGGAAGCAACTGCTAGCTTTGTCTCGTATCCAGCACTCATACCTCGTAACGAACTAGCGACTCGATAATACTGACCTAGAACAGATATTGACATCCACCCCCTACCGAGTTTCTATCACCATGACCTCGGCACTCAAGAAACACTTCACTGCATAGTCACCCGGAAACTCCTTTCCACCAGCGTACTGCGCTACCGTCGTCTAGCAGTTCATTCAGGAATAATACGGCCACCGAAGAGATACCTTCATCTCTTCACACTACCGTGAGATCAAGTAGCTGTTGCCGGAATATGGGGCCTACATTGATATTCTGGTGAGGAGTGGCGCTTGCTGTTTCTTAGAAAGACCGGCGGCCATACAAGACGTCTATTCAACATAAAACGCTTCCTTCAATACACGCAACAAGTGATAGTTTATGAACAGGCGGGGTCAAGACTAAGTAGACATGAGGTTAGTCGTTTTTAACTTCCTATTAGGGGAAGCGACGCTGGTCTACGCTCGGGGAATTCAACACTGATAATGACGCTAGGGAGGTATTCATCGCTCAGACAATCCAATACTCAATACTTGAAGCTCAAGATACCCAACACATATAACACATCAGCATCATCCTTACTACATATCTAACCGTATTTGTTCTCTTCTAGCGTTGCAAGGTATCAAATCGGTCACCTATATTTGTCCACTCTCCCAGTCTCTTAGCCGTGCGGATTCTGTCAACTCCACAACTCTAGGGCGGATAAAAGATTGCCATTGTATTACCTGCGGCGCTACAGATAACACGTATACGGAGATCAAATTATACGATATGTCGATTCTGCAGCTCCAATCTACCACCCTGCTGAATCATAACTGTCCATTGCTATTGGTACGCTATTCTGAGGCGCAGATCCTGGCGCTTATCTGCAAATCTGTAACGCCTCCCGCACTGCCGCGTAGCATAGCCCTGCAGCTGTTACGTCGCACAGCATTGCCACACCTTTTACAAAACCCCTCCCTCCAGCTGAAATGCCTCTTCAAACTGCACAATGGATGTAGCTGCCAGCATCGCCGGAATCATCGCCCTCGCCGACCTGGTCCTCAAATACGGCAAGCTTATCGACCGATGGCGCGACGCACCTTCAGCACTGCGGAGGATCAAGGAGACGCTCTCGGCGCTTGAACCAGTTGTGGCCGAACTCACGACTTTGCAGAGCTCGATATTGAGTGCTCATAGCCTCAACCTACAATTAGCCTCATTTAGCCGTGATGTCCATGAACTCGATAGGTTAGTGGACGGTTTGCTGGATGGCGATGAAGTGAAGATGTGGAGACGTACCAAATGGACTATGAGGAAAAAGGAAGAGGCGATGGAGATTGAGGTGAGGTTAGCGGGGTATCTAAGGGAGTTTATGATGGTGTTAGCTATTGTTAATCAGTAGGTTTCCTCCCACTTCCAACGTAATCTGACTGATATATTTGGTAGGAAATCGGCAATGGATATGAAAGTGACGATGGATACGATTACAAGTAATCAACCAATTATTCATCAGACGGTGTTAGAGGTGCTGGGAGTTTCAAAAGAGATTCAAACAAAGATGATATCACATGGTTCGCATGGTTCACACCAACAAATGGTCGCAACATCTACTTCTTTGTCCACAACTTCTGCCTCACAATGTTTGTCTGCAGCTGCATCCATCTCCGCAATGTCGTCATCGAAATACGTATCCACCGTAACTCCCATATCTTCCCACATATCCGTCTCCTCCAACCATGCAGGCCGCCGGGAATTCGGGATCCGTCACACCGCGCCATGCCCGGGCGCCGATCCCAACGCCCCTCTCTGGACGTACGCTAACTGCGCGTGCGACCGCGGCCACGGACAAGCACGTTATAGAAGCTATCGCACCATGGCCTATAACTCTGGGCGAACACTCGACAGTAAATACCTCTTTGAAGCCGAGTTCACGACGTGGAATACCATTTTCGGGAAGTTTCGATTTACAGTGACGGTGCAGGCGCAGCAACAGGGGTCCTCATGGAGCTTACCGTGTATCACAATAACGAAACAAAATATCCGGCCGTCTGATGCGCCGGTGTTCCAACTGGCGAAGCGAGGGGATTTTGAAGGCCTGGTACAACTATTTAGGAATGGGGAGGCGAGTCCGCATGATAGGACTACGGATGGGTGGACGCCGCTATTGGTGAGATACTCCTAGTCGGAGGATATGATACTTATTTGGTGCTAACAGCGATGTGGGCAGTTTGCGATTAATGAAGGTCATTTTTCCACTTGCGTTGGCCTGCTGGATGAGGGTGCAGATGTAAACACCACCTGCGTAGCTTTACAGGATCCATCAAGGTATTCCTACCTCTCGACATGCAACACCACCCCCCGCTGACTTTGATCCTAGAAAGACGGACACACTTCTCTTCCACGCAATCCTCTATACACAATCCGACGAAATCCCGTGTCTCCTATTAGAGCGGGGCGCAGACCCATTCTATGGCCCGGACACACCCGAATGTCTCTTCGAAAAGGCATTGCAAACCAGCAGCCATGGCAGAATAAAAGTCTCCACCCTGGAAGCACTCGGTACATTCCTAAGCCCGCCGCCATCAGAATTCTCCCACAACGATGACAGAAGATACCGTCCCAACGCACTTCAACAATCTCTAAAATGGGGAAGTCTGGCTGCAGTCCAAACATGTCTCCGTGCAGGTTACGATGTAAACACGCTATTCGAGCCTTGGAAGCCCAAGCCAGGGGAGTCAGGACGGTCGCAGGTCCCACTGCTCTTTGCGATCACCTTTTTTTCTTCCCGACGGAAGTGGGACGATGAGGGCTGGACTTTTTTGAACCGGGGAGCTGTACTCAAGGAGTTGATGCTTCGGGGTGCAGATGTAAATCTCAGCGAGCCAGTAATGGAGTGGAACGTTCTCCATTCGATCCTCTCGGGGCTGGACTGGAACAGCGGAGGGGACTTCCCACCCGAGCCTTTGAGCTACCCAATCCTGTGCCAGCTTTTAGTCTACTTCCTCAAAAGCGGCGCTAACCCTCGGGCCATTGATTCTAAGGGCAGGACGCCATCGCAGGTTGCTTGGGACAGCCAACTATCCCTCCGAAGCGGCAATATAGTCGAGCGTCGAGTGTTACTGTGGTACCGCGCATTGCGGATGTGTAGCCTCGACCCATGGGACTACGACGAGCGCTACGACGAGCGCTTTGATATTGTACATCCCTCGTGCCATTTCTGCGCCGGTGAAACAACAGCATTCATTGCGTGTCCGTGGTGCGTCTCGTTTCCGTACGGCGTAGACCACCACGATAACGATGGGTGGAGACATAAGTTAAGGGGTTATCTGTATTCCTCGGAAGATAATTTGGATAACCTGGGGCCCAAAACGGTTCGTGAAGAAGATCTCATTCCTTGCTGTCCGATGTATGCGTGCGATAAACATTGTCCGCCGGTATATCAGCAGCAGACGTCAGCGCTGGTGTATCCGGAAGGTGCGGCCTACCTAGACACAGCCAGGGGAGTGAAGCTTCCAATGCGTCCCGGTGGAGAGCTGTTGCCGTATGATATGATGGGGTTGACGTTGTTGGAGATACAACAACGGTTTCCGAGATTTGTCTCGCGATATGCAAGGTTTTTGGCGCTGCCTCCGGCGGTTGAACAGAACGCGCAAGTACTGCTACCAGGACCTGGAAACGATGATAGTGAAGTTTATGAAGATGCAGAAGAAGAGCTTAAGTTCTATGATGCGGTGGAAATAGTTGTCTAATTTTGTGTTGGAAGGATTTCAAGTCTGTTCATATGTATGAGATATGTACACTAGAATAGAGGACTCTTTGATCCGTTTTGAGTACATCCTCCAACCCACATTCTCCAAGAGTTTATAACACCTTTGACGATCTTTACAGCTATATATCATCTCCAAATCACTCAACGAGGTGGTTCGAACGGTGATAATGCTAATGGCAATCTAGAGCTGAAGGGGCTAATGTGCACACAAAGTACAAGATCCATTGCTGCAGCACAGACGGTGGAAATATGTAGTATGGATGAGGGCCGACGAATTCGCAATGCTAATAAACTCTGACTAGGCCGCCCAGCGAATAGAGCACGTGATACTTCGAGTGATTAAATGTGATCTGATACCGCCAAGCATGCTCGGTCAAACGCGTCGACCAAAGGGAGTAGCTGCACCTCCGATCTTTCACGCACACTATCATGAAACGAAAACAATCATCACCCCACGATGCCGGTTCGAGCACCTCCAAAAGAACCCGCAGAACGCGCCAAACAGTAGCTCGCTCCACCGTCATTGAAGTACCAGTCCCGCTCCCTGCTCCCGAAACCCCTAGCAAACGCAGAGTCCGCGAAGAAATCAGCGAACAGTCGCCGTCACCGCGCAAAACTATCCTCAAAGACCCGCACCTAGAAACGCCGAAGCGAAACGATCGAGTTCGATTCCAGGAGAGTACCGTGTCTCCACCGCCAGTTGTTACAAACGCGGATCGCAGCGCGCGGCGGAAGAGTGCACGGCGAATACTTGAACGGGGGGATCTCTGCGACGATGCCGGCCTCGATGAGGATGACGAGGAGGAGCTAGTGCAACGGATCTATGGCATCGATGGTTCCGACGCATCATCGGGCGAGGAACCAGAGGCCGGGAAAGCGAAACTGGGAAAACGGGGTAAGAAAGCCGCAAAGCGAGATGTTACTCCTCCGCCGTCCACGCTAGAAGGCCCGGATTCGTACTTTCACCAAAACCGGAAAACGCGGCAACAAACATCTACTAGCACGCTTGCTTCCTTGCGCCAGCTTGATCATAGTACTTACTTTAACCTCCTGCGCTCACACCCGGCAGATCATGCCGAGGATCGAGAATACCTGCAAAAACTACACTCCGATAACTTTGGGCAGTGGATCTTTGAGCTTTCTCAGGGATTCAACCTCCTGCTCTACGGCTACGGATCTAAGCGGAAGCTGCTGGGCACATTTGCGGCAAAGATCTATACGCACCCCGGGAGCGTTGTGGTCGTGAATGGTTATCTGCCAGGGCTCAACGTCAAAGACATTCTGACCACCGTTGCCACAGCACTACTGGGTGCAGACCACAATGTACGTCTGGGCGCCTCCATAACCGAGATCCTCGACAACGTTCTTGCCTTACTCGACGAGCCGTCAGCGCAGAAGCTGACGGTGATATTTCACAATCTTGACGGTGAGGCACTCAGGCAGGAGCGGTCACAAGCGATTATCTCCCGACTGGCTGCGCATCCCAAAATCCATCTCGTGGGGAGCGTCGACCATATCCGCGCACCGCTATTGTGGGATGCCGCACGGGTCTCGCAGTTTAACTTTTTGTGGCACGATGTAACTACGTTTGAATCCTACACTGTCGAGATCCCCGTGGACGAGGCGTTGTCGATTGTCGATGGCGCAGGGAGAGCAGGTGGAACAAAGGGTGTGAAATACGTTCTTGCATCTCTACCAAGCAATGCAAAGTCGCTCTTCCGGATCCTTGTCAGCCATCAGCTGCAAGCTATGGTAGATGACGACAATGGCGGAGTGGGCACGGGTAAAGGAAAAGCTAAGGCCGGGTCGAAGGTAAAGGTGGATGCAAGCGAGTATGGAGTTGAGTACAGAGTTCTGTATCAACGTGCCGTTGGGGAGTTTATCTGCAGTAACGATGTGGCATTTAGAACGCTGTTGAAAGAGTATGTTCCCCTTCCTCTGCTTACATGTGGCTCGCGGTTTACTGATTTTATCGTATAGGTTTCAAGACCATCAGATGGTGACAAGTCGGAAGGATAATCAAGGAACGGAGGTGCTTTGGGCGCCGTTTAGAAAGGAGGATTTAGAGGGTATCTTGGAGGAGGAGATTGTAGTTTAATGAGAATGGTAAGGGAGGAAGAAGTTATGTTTGTATTATAGTCAGATTCTTGGTATACGCACTTTTTATACCGTTGCATTGTTTGGGTGCGTAGACTAGAATTATCGGTTTGGGCATAATGCATAATGTAGCGTGCATGGATGCAATGAAAATTACGAAACATATGCAGACATCGGCTTCGGTGCCCTCACGGCCCAGACCTCCTCGTTAATGTAACACGTTCCTCGCTAGATGCCCAGCGGAGAGCTGTGAGGGCAACGGCTGGTATACAAGAGCAGGGCTGAGGTTTTACTGTGGGCGTTTTATTGAGCAAACGGCGGGGTTCGGGAATCGATCAAGAAAGAATAGATAGGAATTGGACTGGTGGGCGAACAAGATAAGTCTCGGTCAGACGCTTTTTTTCCGCTGTGCGGAAGCTTCACAGCAACTTGTTGGGTGAACGTCTAATCGAGACTATGGAGAAGATACAAAGAGAATGCTCAAAATAGAAACATTGAACTCGGTGGCGTGACCAGAGTGACAATGGGTGACCCATCCACGAGATAGTTTCTATTGTTTCCTTACAACACAGCAATGGGGTGGGATCAAACAGAACGAACAGCGCGGTTCTATTTGCCTTAGTCGAGAGTATATTAGGCAATATCTCTAGGACTCTATTCTTCGTGGTTGTGGCGTTGTGAGGGCGCAAAGTATAAAGGAGAGTTCTAACGGCCGACAGGAACCTCCATTTCCCATTTCTCTTTCTTTCTTCCAAAAACTCCTAATAGTACTAAGATTATCATCACCTCACTCTTTGTGTACCAGGTGGGAAATTGGTATCCTTGTGTAGTCTGGGACCTCCGATGTCTCTGCTGACTGTGTTCCTTCTGTGGCAGTAGCAGTTGGCCGTATTCCTTCTGGGGCAGAAGCTGCTGGCCATGTTCCTTCTGGGGCAGAAGCCGCTAGCCGTGTTCCTTCTGGGGCAGAAGCTGCCGGCCGTGTCCCTTCTAGGGCAGAAGCTGCCGGCCGCTGTGTTGCTTTGCTCGTCTTTGATCCTCTTCCTTCCATCGTTGTCGGCTTCCGAGCTTCTCTTAACAACCACCGATAAAACCATCCATCAACGAACTTCGCTTCCAGGTTCAGTTGCTGCTCCAGGTCTCTAATCGCCTCATCCATAAGCTCCTTCGGCACGTCCATCCAGGATCTTTCTGATCGAGGCGGTATTCCGTGGCTTTCGTTTATCTCCCTGGCCCCTGTGGTCTATGTCAGTAAATAGAAATTGCAAATGGTCGGTAGTCTCACATTGTCTTATCATATTCCGGTCACGCTGAAAAGGAATCCTGACGATCTTCCAGATATGTCGTGGTCTATCCATTTCCGGACTCGTTGGTTTCGTAATTGGGGGGAGCGTCGATCCTATCTTTGTATAGAACCAACCGGGTGGCGAGAAGTCAAATCGGGACGGGTCAAAGATTTCTCTTTCTCGTTCTTCAGCCTCGATTGGAGCCCATCCGCCGTGTGTATAATGGTATGTTAGCGTTTCCGCTACACGATCAACTGGAGGGCAGTCAGTGTTACGCCACGCTGGTGTCTACCATCGGCAGCAGCCACATTCTTGCGACGAGCGGGATCTAAGATGACTTACCATAGTCTTTCGGATCTTGGACTTCTAGCTCCTCCCATACTTCGTGGATACTGGCAAAGCGGTTCTCTTCGATAACTCTCGCGTCACCCATCGTAGTTTGGAGCGGGGTATCGATGGCGATTTCGTGGTGGAGTATGAGCCGGGTTACTACGGCTATTAATGGAGGATTCCTGGTAATTCCTCATGCTTCTATTGGTCTACCTATGCGGTTAGGATGTTGGGAGGTTCTGGTTTGGCGAGATAGGTCCGTGCGCTTCACGATCATCACCTTCGTCCGACATTTGATCAACAGTTCTCAGGACTATAGGGTGCCCATCTGTGGGTGGGAAGCAGTGTCTAACGGCAGTCAGTCTGTTCAAGTTGAAAGAATGGCAAAGCAGATCCTTCGCGGCTGGGGGTTGGGTCATTGGGCTTACATGTGTGGCCAGCGGAACAGCTCAATAAACCTCCAGTTGCTGACCAGCACCTGGCCGAGCGTCCTACTGGCTAGGTTGTCTCATTGGACCGTCCAATACTTACATCCGAGTGGAGGTCGATACAACCCCCGTACCTCTAGACATGCAGGCTTCTGCCCAACCGACACTGGAAATCCGATTTAGAAAATAGGCTGTTGTTTTTCATGTCTTAGAATAGTTAGAATTATGATTTCTATCGGGAATTTCTCCAATCACTGCCACAGGGCTCAGCAGCGACCGGTGGGAGTGACGCGAGTGATTTGAGACCCTAACACCTTTACAAACTGCGGCTTCCTATTGATTGAACTTACCCCCTCGAGATACATTCTTACTTCTAACACAGGTTTTGTTTTCTCGGCCTGTGCACCTAGGTAAGTCCCAATGGCTGCATCTACCGAATAAACACTGCACGGCTGGGTGCTTTTTCTGACGTTGAACGTGGTTGTCGACCTGTATTACACTATCATACTAGCTGATATAACATTCACTGCTTCCCTCCCTCCCATTCCCCACATTACCCTAATCTTCAGCTTCCTCCTCCTCCTCCTCCTCTTCCACTACCTCCCCTTCTATCTCTCTCCCCACTTATTTTCAACCCCACCATCAGCAATAGTTCTAAGCATATCTTTGGTTGGTAGGTTACGTCGACATGTCGACAACCATCAGTTTTGCCTGAATCTATGTACTTGATTTGTGCTAGCGCAGAAACTCGGACCCGGTATTCAAAGAATCATGGAGTTTTTCAGCGTTCCCTAGCAGCCAGACGAGGCAGGCCGGCATGAGTCCGAACTGTAACTAGCTGCAGATATCTGCAGGCCTGCAGGATTTTTTAAACAACCCTCGTACAATCGGCTGCTAGTTCTTATAACAATACTATTTAAGCGGATACTGTACCTAGCATATACCCAAACATTCAATGCGCTAGGGGGTATGATCCTGCACGGCCAGCTCTCGCATGCATAGAGAAGTGACATGCGGCATGACACTATGATCCGAGTCACGTAACGCTCAACATTTATACGAGCAGCTCTACTAATAGTACAAACCTCTTCATGAACCCCTATCTCCTCTCAACCTACCTTCCCCATAACTATTCCGGTCCTGCCAGAGTGCTCTTCAGCCAATCGTAAAGAAAGAAAGGAACTCAAGAGGAGGGGTTGGAGTAGTTTCATCTTGTCGCTCAAAATACCACCCCATATTTTCTCACTCGCAGACCCATACCAGGCATGAGCGCCGTGATGCCGGACATTTACTTCGCGCGAGTTAATCTGACTGTCCCGGTACTCCGGGACAATGTGGCCCTAAACTTTACTAGTAATAGTGATCATTGAGATACCTGGAGCTTAGGTAGCAAAACAAAAGAGACGCAAAACTACAGTACCAGGGATTCCCGCATGGTCACCCACTGCAGTACTAACCTGGCGACGTTATGCTTAGATATGGCTGAACGGACGGGAAGCCTCGCTTTCATGACTCTATGACCGTAGCTGCTAGTGGTTTACCTATTACGCCTTTAGCAAGAGTATGCAACACCAATCCCATTCTACAGGTGAATTCTACAGTAGCTTGCTTGTTCCCAGCTTTTCTCAGCTTTGTTCTCGAATCCGTGTAATCCTTAAGTAATACCCTCTACCAAACCCAAAAATCCTCCCAGAAAGCAAGAGTTCAACCTTGGCCGTCACGAAAGGCGGTCCAAAGTTTGGCGACGTGACTGATTAGAGCTAAGAACGGTTCAGAAATCCGCAGAAGTTTATGACTGTCTGAGTGCTTGTATTCGAGTCTGTAAGCCAGACGAAGTTGAATGGGCGAGTTTCTTAGTGCCGAGATCTACACAATGTATTCTGTAGTGCGAGATTAGGGGGAAAATGACTTTCACGGTGAAGACTACACGATGCCCGACAACATGAGTCCTCTCAATTGTAAAGATGACGATCGAGGGTAAGTTTACATGAGGTTAAAAGTCAGGTGATACTCATAGTCAATCCCCACGTGATTATCCTGTCTGACGAATGATCTTCAACAGCAACACAATTGTACAGTAGACTCCTCTACGGATAGCTATTGATACCAACAAACACTATGCACACAAGGTAAACTTACAACCAAAGGGCTCTCTGGCATCTACGCCCTTTGAGTTCGTCTAACTCCTCTAGTAGAGATAAAACGAATTAATATTTTTGGACTTTCCGGCCCCGGTAATTGGGAGAAGAACGACGTTATTCTTTATCACCATTTCGTTAGGTAGCAGGTTGTTGATTTAGACCATCAAGGGCATGTGCCAAATGATCCAATACCAAACAACTGCGAACCGTCCGTGTTAAAGGATAAGCTGATGTCTCTCTCGTCGCTCCAAGGATCTAAAAATACTAGCACAAGAAATATCAGTAACACGAAGGCCCCTGACAAGGCCCATCGTACACAGACGTGATAACATACTTTTTTCTTTTAAGATTAGAATATATCTCACTATCCAATAATCTGTAATTATCTGTGTGCTGGTCGTCATTGAAACTTCTACTGTATGTATATTGGTATTTTCCGCGTGAAATATTTGTCGGTGCAAAGTAACCGCAACCGATGTATAAGCTCGGTGGGATAATGACTAACTGCCCTGTGGCGTACATTGCCTGGGAGCGAAGGCAGATGTGACAACAGCATTTTAAAACACAATCACCGGCTTGATTCCTCTCAGATCGTTCCCAAACCAACATTGATGGAGGTGCTGGGGGGTATTATCATTCTTGAAGCATTCAGGATCGCCTCGCAGTGAAGGTATCCACTGAAGGGACTGTCATGCTTTCTTAAGCCACGCTCAATCTAGAAATGTCGGACCACCGTTACAACCTGATTATTCGTGGTGAGCAATTCTACGAGGGCTTCCCAGGCTGCTGAAGGCAGACTTGTGTCGGGCCATACAGCACAATATCGGCAGATCTGTAGTCCGACTATTTCTGAATTGGACAAAACCAAGGTCTGTGCGAAGGCCAGCCTGTATGTTAGTACCTGTTTCACTCCCATAAGGCCGGCTGGAGACTCGCGGCAGCACAACGACAGTCCCATGATTCGGGACCCGTTTCGGCAGAGCATCTTCAATTGGCGCATCAGGTCGCGGTCAATTGGCAGCAGTTTGGTGGGGACATCGACCGATCAGCTCCCCTAGTGAGCGAAATAGGTTCCGGTACTGAAGAAGCTTAATATGACACAGAACTGCACATCAGCAAACGTTTCTTCATTAACGCGTTTCGAGATGAGTTCTCCGAAGGACTGGTATGTCGATTCATTGGTTACGGAAGCGCTCAACGGACTGCATTTAAACTGCAGAGTGCTTCAGACATGAATGTCGACAGTGAGTAGTGGTTACCGTACGGGTAATTACCTATGCTTTGCTGCCGGGCTTGGGGGGTGCCGTGTTGTGGAAGAAGGACTGTACGCAAGGAACGCAGTTGGTTTGTTGACGAAGCGACTTTAGACGCACAGGATATGAGTGCGATGTATGATGACACGGTAGGGAAAGGATGAAGCTTCGAGCTCTAAACTATATATCTTTTAGGGTATGTATGTGGTACTACAATCGGTCAATTAACCCACTATCTAATCCATCGTATAATCCTATCTCCATATCATCTTCAATGTCTAATTGCCTTACGACTGCGAGCATAGCATCTTTGTTGGTGTTTGGGGCAGTTCCTTTAAGAGAAATAATGATTGTGGGTTATAGTTACAAAATGGATACTGGTGATCTGTATGGAGCTACTTGAGAATCAATATCGACTTAAACAAGTATCCGGCAACGTTATTAGCGGAGAACTAGAGGGCTTGCTTATGAAGGAAGTAACAAACCAATGAATTCGTTATCCATGTAATATAATTGATTCTCGAACCCCGTCCTTTAGTCCTTTAGTCAATTGTCCTCATATTCATCGCCCTCGTATTTATATTGTTCTTCCTTGAGTTCCGGTAATCCCACCCAACTCTCCTCAATCAGCTGAGCTGCATCATGACGACCTAACCCTATAGCGACCTTTATTATATACTTACACCCCTTATTGACTGCACTACTCTCCAAAATGTCATATTGCTTGCCCTTCCTCCTCACTGCCAGAGATAGCGCAGTATCGCATTTCGAATCACGAATATTGGGGTTTGCACCATTCTTCAAAAGAAACCGAACCAACTCAAAATCATCCCACCCTCCGTCTCTTTGTACTGCCAAATGATGCGCAGTACAGTAATTTTCACCAATTGAATTCACTGCCGCACCCCTCGCATCCAGAATTCGCAAATCATCTATGTGTCTATAGATGATGCTATTTGAAGGGCAGTCCAACAATTTCGGTCGGCACAATTGACGTTTGCATCATTCTTGATGAGAAGTCGCACCACTTCCAACTAGTTCTCTGCCACTGCCCTAATAAGGACAGTGGTGCCACGGTATTGAAAATTGACGTCCGCTCTATGTTCAAGCAAATACCGAACTATCTCGATATGTCTACCAACAACCGCCGGCCACAGCGATTGATCTCAGGATGAAAGTCAACACCATATTAGAGTAGTCGCCGTACTGCCGTTAGATGTCCCACGCTAGATGCAATAAATAATTCGTGGGGTTGACTAGAGTCTTTGAATATAAGCTGATCGAATCTTAATAGCTTGTGGTACGATTTCTTAGTGCCTTTATGACTGAGAAATTCGAGGATAGCAGCCTCTGTTAACATTTCATTACAATATTTCAGAGGAGCGGACAGATTCGCTGCTGCATACTCCAAGAAATGGTGCGTCTTAAGGAGCTCTTCTGTTATAAGACTCCTCTTTAAGGGAATCGAACGTAAGGCTCGTGAGACAGGCAATTGCGAGGATTGGCTCTACGTTGTTAAGAATACCGTTTCGCTGAAGAAACAGTGATCCTGATGGGCCAGGCAGGCCAGTTTCAGCGTAAGTCCAGCCTGGCCCGCGCATCACCGGCCGGGCCATAGATGCAGCCCACGCCTGCAGGCTTCGAGCAGGTGAATACTGCGGGCACCTGGATAAACCATGGTCCGAAAAGCCTGCAGTTTACCTGCAGTTAACCATAGGTAATTGCGGTCTGGGGTAAAACTCGAAATTTAAATAACTGGTAGTACATTCCTGTGAAGAGAATTAGAGTAGCAAGAGTGATTTCTATTGAGAACAATGGTGGCTGTTGCGATAAACTTCTAGATTTCACTCAAAACCGTAGCAACTTATCCATTGTAAGTCACCTCTCATCGAATAACGTCAGGCACCAACCTATTAGAAAAGCCTACAGTTGACCCAGTCACCCGGCCCACAGTTATTCCTCCGGCTTTCCAATCATCGGCCTGGCCTGCGCAGTTTTAAAAATTAATTAAGCGGCCTCATCTAGCCCGGCCTACAGGCTAGACGGGCCTGTCGGGAACACTGTCAGAAGAAATTCGTAGACAGTATAATGAGCTTTGTCGTATAATGTTGCTTATCTCATCAATAACCACTAGTCTAGCATAAACGTCCGTTAATTTTGTGGCTGCAGGCAAGTCACGCTTGTAATAAAGCTTGTACTTGTCTAGCCGAACGGGTACTACCTCTCGAAGTTCATCCACTTGTAATATCCTGCGCGCCCTCACAAGAAACGAGAGAATACGCAACGCTAGGTTCCTGGGGTTCTTATGCTTCGGAGGCTATCAATGGCTTTTAAGTAAGTTGGATCCAGCGAGTCGCCTTCAGTGGGTGGTTATTTCAGTGTGTTGAGTTCGTCCAAAATCTCATTCACTATCATCTACTGGCAAATGTGTCGATGTGGAAACGAACAACTAAGAACCTGTTCTCATCAACGTCGGATAAGAAAGACAGTAAGGGGTAGCGCTTACATACGATTTGCACAAGTCAAGAGGTCTGAAACGCATTCGTCTTCAATCAAACTTTTGGCGTCGGGATTACTTTCAATAACATCTCGGGTATAGCTCTCGATATCCGTCTTTTCCGCAGCAAAGTTAATTTTTAAGGCGTGTTCGAATGCATTTTGAATATCTGTAGGGTGTGGACGGTGAGTTAAGAATAGGCTTAGCCTATCTTCCTATGCTCCTTCGTTGTGTTCTGGGTTACACTCCTCTAACGTATAGAAGATAATGAACGTCCTATCAAACGCTCTTGAGGATGCAAGAAGGGATACAGCTCCTCGGTGCCAGGATGGTTCTCTCTCGACACCCTAGATCAGTAGAGTGCGTGATACATTGGCTGTTGGTCATAGAGCTGTTTCACCAAATTCGTAAGAACGTCGTTGAGAATTTGTTAGTCTTCGTGATAATTAAAGTAAATGTATGCAACGCCATAGTTCGCAGCTGATGCTTCCGCAAGTAGATAATCGATGACAAGAGAACTATAGTATTGTCAGTTGCCTAGTTGATAATCAACGTGAGATAGCATCACCTTAGAAATATTTTCCTGGCTCCAGCTGTATGAGACAACACTTGTAGGTCACGCCATAGATGCGGTTTACAGTTCCAACTTGCGAATTCCAGTTCCCCAACAAATCACGCAAGAATTAGCCTCCAAATTTTCCCATTGCTTAAACTCTTTGCTTTTTTAATAGCCAATCTCCAGTGCCCTATTTCCGCTCTGTACTGATATCAACGTAGCGGCTCTCAGTATCCCCAGAGTGCAGCCACTGGAGTATTTCCCGGCGTTCTTTCTCTGTATGATTATGTAGGTTTAGCCCGCTCTCTCTATTCATGAGTCTTATCCTCACCGTTGTGGTAGATATTCTGCCGTTCGCCAAAACTTCGATCTAATAGCTTCTGCCCAAAAATTTCGAACGACTAAACTAGTATCGCGAGCATAGTCCTCAATTACTTTACCAAGCGATCTTAATCGAAGTCTGACTCAACACTGTAGCAGAGTTTTAGTGAGTATCTTACACCTGTTCAATCTCCAATGCAAACTTGAAGACACTTTTGCATCTTTCAATCCATGTTTTAGTATCCAGCATACCGTTCTCTTTTGGCGGCCACCTGAAACTGCGTACCGCCGCCCTCCACCCTCCAAGAGACTTCAGTTTGGACCGCATTAGTTCCAACTCGCTCAAACACATCTGAATTGGTCGGTCTTTGATGTTGAGCGTTTACTGGGTTCTTTTACTTCTAATACGTAGAAGTAAATTAGTAGTCGAAGGTACTACAAGAGACTCTAGCTCGTCGAAGAGATCTGTTATGTCTTTCCGCGCCTGGCTGACCACACCAATATACCCGTAACCTAGAGATGCGATCTTTCCAGCGAGTTGAACAATGGCAATGATACTTGCAGTATACCCCACAGCTTCAGCCATTTTATATCGACGGATAGGAGTTATTGCGATCGAAGGTGATGGTGCAAGGTAGCCGTTGAATGACGCACGGTGCAAAACCAGTGGTTCAGATCTGACCCCGCATTGCCCCGCATAATTGTCATGAACCAATCAGAGACGGCGAAATGTAGAGTACGTGTTCAGTGAACCGTTTGAAGTCGGACTTTCTCATTTGCGACATTCTACGATGCCGATATTTAGTTTGTTAAATAGCCATTAGTAATTGCAACGTTAACGGCGTTGATATGTTAGATCCCATTCGCAGCCCAGAAGACAAGAAGTAAAAGTCCTGGATTTGAGTGTTGTATGTTTGGTTGTGTGGTTGTTTGTAGGGCCTGCGTCTAGAGTGTGCGCACAAATTAAGCGATAAAGGTAGTACGTGAATGGTCAGCTTTAGCTTAGAAATAGCACAAGAATATTATGATTACAATAACAGCCGCCCGCGTCCGCCAGCGCTCTGTATACACAATCAATGTCCAATATTTTATTTTATACTCCCAACGAACAAATCTTTGTCACGAATGGCCTTCGCATTTCAAGTCAAATTTGGTTGTAAGTTGGCCATGGGAGATTAGGTCGCAACCTTTTGCACTTCAAAATGCCATAGCAAAGTACATTCACATATGTATATTGAACCACTATCACTTCCTTCACAACTCTAAATTTGTTCGGAACACTATACTCTATATCTCATTTAAGTTGGCAATACACCTGTTTCGGGAGGCCGGGCTTAACTCCCACGCACCATAATCTGAGTGGTATAATAACGTGGAGGACCCACTATTCGTTCTTGTTGCATTGAATGGCTAGATCTTCAACTTTTACCTGATCATGAGGTATAGTACCATTAGAATCCTCTCATCGAAATGCAATTTGTGCTAATAGAGGTGACAGGGCTACCGGAATACTGGGCTGGGCTGCCTTTCCCATCACCGTCTCCGTTACGCCAAAGTCCTCTGAGGCCAGTTGTATTAGTGATGTGAGAAAGGGCAGTGAAGTAGTTTCATACCCTCGCCCAAATCTGAAATTCCTATTTTGTGTTTTTCAAACACAGATATATGTTGGCATGACATCGTAGTTCGCACCCCAGACACCTATGCCCACAGCCACAGCACTTAGGCCTAGATGTCTCCACGGGGCCGTTTTCAGTGGTGCCTTTACAACGACAAACAATCAAACGGTATATTTAAGCCTCAAACCCCGGCAACTATTTGCACCTACTCCCCACCATGCACGCACAAAGAAACGCTTCATCATAGTCTACTTCCTAACCGGCAACCCATTAGCGCCAACCAGGCTCTCTGTCACCTTAACAGGGCCCTCCCCAACCCTCGTCAAAATCACTCTCGTAATTCCCTCCCTCAAAGGCTGCAACAACGCCTCATCCACCTCCACCCCCTTCGCAGCAACCTCCTTCCACCCCTCCACTCCCTGCAACCCCCCATTCAACCCCCCCAACACCAACCCTTCATTCTCCTCCAAATAGTACACCACCGCATTCGGGCCCGCATCAAAGGTATACGCCGCCACCTTCCTTCCAGCCTTCTTATTAATCTCCTCCACCACCCTGATAGCCGCACGCGAAACATCATTGAGGTAAAAGATCGGCGGCGTCGTGTCAAGACACACAGCATGGAACTGATTCGAGTCTGCCATTGTAAGTTCCGCAAATGTCTCAAAGTCTCTCTCCACGATCGCCTTCTTCATCGCGTCCATCCGCGCGGGGACAACAACGTTTGCACGGTGCGGGAACAGCGCAGAGGTGGCAACAGTAGCCTGCATGCCCGAAGTCGAAGAAACACCCTTTTTCGCCGCACTAACGACCAAAATCGCAGCACGCATCTGCGGCCAGTGTGAAGCAGGCGCTACTTCCTGTGCCAGCGAATCGCTGCCGTCTGCAAGCGTCCCCTGCTCCCACGAAACATACCCGCCGAACAGCGAGCGGCAGGCAGAGCCGGAGCCCTGGCGTGCGATGCGCGAGAGATCGGTGGGGGAGTGGGGGAGCTGATATAGGTCTGCGATAGCGCGGACTAGGGCTGCGAAGCCGGCTGCGGAGGAGGCGAGCCCCGCGGCGGTAGGGAAGTTGTTTTCGCTGACGATTGTGAGGGGGTGGGAGCTAAGTTTTGGGAGTGAGGGGTCGGTGGCTTCGAGGGCGGTACGGAGTGCTCGGAGCTCGCGGAAACATGCTTGCTGCCGGGCTCCGGAGACGTCTTGGGCTTCGCCATTGAGGATTAGGGTGTCCTGTGTGAAGGAGGCAGAGCAGGCGGCAGTGGTGTGCGTGCGGAGGTCGGATTGGGAGAGGGTGACGGAGAGGGAGGAGTTGGTGGGGAGGTTAAGTTTGGTGTCGCGCTTGCCCCAGTATCTGGGGTGTTAGCGGAGGGGGGGAGTGGGGAAGAGGGGGATTACTTGATGACGGCAATGTTGACGGGGGCAGTGGTTGAGGCGGTGTAGACGTTCGTGTCGGCCATGGTTCTGGTTGAGGTGGATGTAAAGGGGTGATGTGAGGTTGAATTAAGGTTAAGGACTTATGCTTGCTGTGGAACTCTTCGGGGTTGCTTGTGCGAGTCAATTAAGGTTGTGTGAACCGGGTTTCATACTCTCTTCTTTCCTTCTTCTCGACGCAAGGAAAAGATCCCCTTTTATACTACGTGTTCGCTACCTCAAACGAGGTTCGTGCATATTATAGTTTCAGCAAGGGACCCTGCCAAGCCAACTAGCAACCCACTTTCTCACATCCTACACCTCCCCGCAGCCTCAACAACACAACCACGATGACCGAACCTTCCAAGACAGATCCCTCTTCTTCCCCGCCCTCATGTCCCGTCGACCCCACAGCCCGGAGTAAATGGACCTCCCTCCTCAGCTTCGGCGGCAGCAGCAGCACCCCCGCAACCCCCACCACCGCAAAACCCGAAGAAAGCTGTCCCGTCGACTCCACCGCGCGCGCAAAATGGCTCTCCCAGCAATCCCTCGCCACACCAACCCCATCCAGCACAACCTCAACCGGCAAATCCTGCGACAGCAGCACGCTTGCAGCCTCCTCCGCGTCCACTCTGTCATTGCCAGCAAACCTTTCACCCCTCGGAAAATACCGAGAAGTATCCACGATCCCGCGCGCATCTCTCGAAGGCTCCAACTCCGAACACTTCCCCGGCACTCAGAGCCCCGGGAACGGAAACTGGATCTACCCCTCCGAGGAAATGTTCTTCGCCGCCATGAAGCGGAAGGCGCACGACCCGCAGGCGGCAGACATGCGTACGATAGTGCCGATCCATAATGCTGTTAACGAGCGGGCGTGGATGGAGATCAAGAAGTGGGAGGCGGGGCGAGGGAGCGAAAAGTATCTAACCTAACCCCCCACCCCGCAATATACCGGGCGGTACTAACAGTAGCTCAGATGCGGCGGGCCAAAACTTGCGTCCTTTTCCGGCGACTCGTCGAAGTTGACGCCGAAGGCAAGGGTCTTCACGTTGTTGGGGTACCACCCCCCGTTCGATCGCCACGATTGGACAGTCGATAGGTGTGGGAAGAAGATTGAGTATGTGATTGATTTCTACTCCGGGAAGCAGGACTCGAAGCAGCCGGAGAAGGTGTCGTTTTATCTTGATGTGAGGCCGAAGATTAGTGTGGAGGGGGTTAAGATGAGGGTGGGGAGGTGGGTTGGGGAGTGGTTTTAGATGGAGAGGGTTTGTAGGATAGGCGATGAGGTGTTGTAGGATAGGTGATGAGAGTTTATCATACGGAGTTATCTGCTTTTGGTGGGATGTATAAAAGGGGAATCTCAGGTCAGTTCTAGTTCGTTCGATAAGTGTTAGGCTTGGGGGAATGATAACGCAGAGTGGATGAGAAAAAGCAAATGCTATGATAGTCTCCATCTCACCAAACCTTGTACCAAAACAGTCAAATTAATACAGAAATCAAAACGCCAAACCATTCACTACCTGCCTATCCCTTCGTATCCAAATACTCCTCACACCTCTCTACCAACTCTGCCTTCTTACCGCTAGAACTCAACCCGACCCCCTGTAAAAACTCCTTCAGCGTAGCCACAGTACATTTCGCCAAAGCGCCCTTCGCATACAAAGCCCTAATCTCCTTATCCCCTCCACCAGAAGCCTTAGTCCTCGCCTTCTTCAGCGCTGCACCCCCATCCTCACCCTGAACCCTCTTAGTCCCCCTAGACGCGGGGGGAGCCATCACGATATCAAATTCTCCCGCCACCTTGCTGAGCTCGTCACCCCACTGCTCCACCAACTCGCCGGCATGTTTATGAATCAGCTTGTACTTGGGCAGCGTCTTATCCACGGGATGTTCTGGCAGCTCCTCCTCCAGCGCAATAGCCTGCAGAATTCGGTAGTGCCACTGAAGACTCGGGTTCTCGTACTTTTCTGGCTCGTAGCCCTTGGGCATATGCAATGTCTTTACAACCGCGCGCATCCTGTCGATAAGCGGGGCGGGGGCTTTGGCGTTCGGAGCATCAGGATTGAGACGGATGTCGTCGGCAAAGGGGAGAGTGATGAGGAAGAAACCGGCGGGCTGAGTCTGTCGTCCAGTGACAGGATCTATGACTTCGACGGAGGGGTAGAGGTAGCACAGTGTTGGGGCAGCGTTGCGACGGGTGATGGTCCACACCAATGCCACCTTGTCATCTTTTGCGAGTTTCGCATGGAGAGCGGTGAAGGTTCGTGTCGAGCCCACAAAGTTCCCTTCATCCGGGTAGATGAATTGCGCGGGTTTGACGTTGAGGTGGAATTTCGCGGTGCTTGCAGGTTTGAAGCCGATGATGCGGATCCCCGGCGGCCCAAAGTTCCGCATCGCCTTCATCTCCTCGTCGGTAAAGACTATCTGCTCGCCGCCGAATTTGTAGGCTTTCTTGAGTTGCGCCTTTTCGACTACCTGCGCGGTGGAATCGGCAAGGATTGTGGTGCTACCTTTGACGATCTGCGGCTTCTCGCCACCGGTGTAGATGTAGTGCGAGCGACCCTTTGTTTGTTGTTTGTAGATGATGTAGCCTTTGACACCGATGGTAAGGCCGGGGCCGATTTCGAGGGTAGTGGAGAATTGCGCGCGTTTTGCGGTAGCCTTGGAACGGATCGAGGAAACCATTTCTTTGAGCTTAGTAGTACCGCTCCCAGTAACTGCAAGAGGTTTATCCTCCTCCTCATCGCTGTATACAGGGCGGTAAATGATATCGTCATAAAACTTGCTGGGATCAAACGGTGCCTTCCGTCCTGGATTCGACATAAAGAACGGATCAATCTGCACTCCCAAGTCATAAAGATCTCTCGCACGGGTAATGGCCGAGTTCTTGAGCGCTTTATCGTGAGCATGCGGATCGTCATCGTCGGTGATGAGGAACAGCTTGCGACTCTGGAAATTCGGGGCCTTTGTGGTAAAGATCTGGTTTGCTCCAAAAAGAACATTCGCCATGGAAACCTTCTCGGAGCAGGGTGCGAGCAGTTTTTCAAACGCCTTGTCATCCTCCAGCAGGTTCTTGAGCTCCTTGATCGATGCCGCGTCTGGAACATCCAGGTCCATGAGGAGGTAGCAGTGATCGAACCCGCCCCCTGCGAAGCGTGTGGCCTCAGTACCAAAGAGAAGGATCCCCATCATGTCGTTTGGACTAGCAATAATCCGCTCTTGTAGGATGGAGTAGGCGCATTGCAGAGCTGTACGCGCTGCAGAGTTGCTGTCGGGGGATTTCTTGGGGTCTTCCGACTCGTGTTTTAGGAGCATGCTAGGAGAAACGTGAATTGCGAAGAGGATGGCATCTTTTTGGTCTTGGTAACGCTGATTTAGAAGTTAGGTAGAGCATAGGCAGAAGTAGAAACCAGGAACATACAGAGGCGTCTTCTTCCTCTTCTTCTTCCTCAATCTCGTCGTCCTTCGGGGACCATTTGGTGGGGTTTGACATAATTGTTGTTTGTGATGTGGTGGACCGGAGGTGAATGCGAGGGAGACGTGGAGACTTGACAGACGCGTTAACGTTGGGAAGACGTGATGCGACGCAGGTCGTGTAGCGGACGTGACTCATTGCTGACGTCACCTAGCATCACGTGGTATGACGAGTGAGATACAGTGGAGAAGGCGAGATGACAACACATTGCTTCTTCAAAAAATTCCAAGGCCAACCGAAGAAGCTCTACCACGTTGGCTATGTTCGCATGCATCCATTTACCGAATCGCAAAAAGACTATCCCTTCTAACTACCAACACCAACCACCGTCGTAGAACCCCTCTAATATTCAACAGCAAGAACTAAAGATGTCAGTTCCTAATTTCCACTTCCACGCTCTTCAATATCTCCTCCACCTCCTCCCACCCCTCTATCTCCATCACCTCCTTCTCCAACTCCCGCCAAAACTCCACCGAACTTGGCACCGTGGCGCCCCTCTCCACCAGCCTCTTAAGCAACCCCAAATCCTCCACCCCTTCATACCACCCCACCCACTTCAGCAAGTCGACCCTCCTCGCACTCGCCCCAAACTCCAACAACAACCCCGCCACCTCCTTATCCCTCACTTTCTCCAACACCGTCACCTCCCCCATCTCCGTCGCCGCGCCCCTCAGTAGTAGCATCCGTATTATCGCCATCGCACAATTCTCCCCCGACTGACACGCCCTCACCAGCGGCGGATTCCCATACCAATCCGAAGAGTTTATCTCCGCGCCATGGTCAAGGAGAACCTCCACCATCTCCACGTCCCTCCCGGAAGCAGCAATATGCAGCGCCGAATCCCAGCACTGGTTTACGCCCTGCATCGCGGGCACCCCATGTTCCAGCAGCATGCGTACAGCGGCTGTATTCCCTGTCGTGGCGGCGGCCTGGAGGATCATTGGCAGGGGCACGTCGCGGGCGGAGGCGGTGTCGAGGAGCCGGGAGAGGGAGGTGAGTTGGTTTGTGAGGATGCATTTTCTTAGGGTCATGGCGAAGCGACGGTCTTCGGTTTGTACTGCGGATTGGTAGAGGAGGGGGGTGAGGAGGGTATAGAGACGGGTGCAGGTTTGGGATAGGGAGTTGAGGGGGGAGGGGGGGAGGTTTTCGCCGATTAGGAGGAGGAGCTCGGCAGCTAGAGTTAGGAGCGGCATATTGGGATCAGCTCCGAGATTTCTGAAGATGGGACTGGGAGATTGAGGCCCCAAGATGTGAGGTGGAACGTTGATATATACATAGACAACCCTAACCCTGTCATATGGCTTCTGACTTCGCCGCAGGCAGGCACAAGCTTCCGGAAACCCGGTTCTAAATGTGATCCTGCGATGCCGGAACTTATAGCCGCCGGCGGTTGGGGTTGATTACTCAGGTAGGATTGTTACAGCGACTGACTGGGCCTTGGATCTCATCAACCACTAGCACAAACTGCCCGAAATTTATTGAGGGAAAGGACATTTTAGAGTGGTCACATGCGATTCATGTGCTATTTTCTAAGCGATGAAGTAGACTGATGCAGCGATAGATAAGATCGCGTGGGGTTGCGCCCCTTCAGCGTAGCAGAGACATCCTCTTGGTGTCTGGTCGTCTCCCACTCTCCCACTCTCTCTTCCTCCCTCTTCCTCCCTGATTACATTATCACTATGCATTTACATGTAAATTAACTAATTGTAAATTTCGGGCCATCTGTCTGAGCGGAGCGAAGCTCATGTTAATCCGAGCTGTCGAGCGATAACGTGACCAGGCAGTATCTGAAACATCAGTTGTCTACACTCCAAAACGGGAGGGACATTTGCATTGCTAAGATCAAGGTCAATCGACCGAAACTATCGTACCTTCATTTTGCCATAACTAGATGTTGCAAGGAAAGATGACTGATTGTAATTAATCTCTGTTAAAACAGACTTGCAAATTCCGCTCAGCGATATATACATGAGCAAAGAAACCAAAAAAACTCCCCCCTACTTCCGCTTCTCCAACCTAACCACAACCCCACTCTGCTGCACAAACCACATATTCTTCGTCTCCCACTTCCGTCCCTCATCCGCCAGACTAATCTTATACTCCCTCAGCAACTGCGGCACAATCTTCGCCATTTCCATCAAACTAATATTCTTCCCAATACACGTCCTACTCCCGGCCCCAAATGCCAAAAAGCTCCTCTCCATCTCCTGCAGCTTCTCAGGTGTGTTCTCAATCCATCTCTCCGGCTCAAACACCTCGGGATTCGGATACACTTTAGGATCATGTTGCAGCACCCAGCCGTTGATTCCGACGATCGTGCCAGCGGGGATATGGTGACCGCATATCGTGACGCCACCAGCAGGGACGTGGCGCTCGAGGAGGAGACCGACGGAGGGGTGCATGCGCATTGCTTCTTTCGTTACTGCGTTGAGATAAGGGAGGTGCGTTTGGGTTTCTTTGTAGGAGACGGGGTTGCTGAGGAGGCCGGCGGCGTCCGCAGTGTCGATTTGTTCAAGGAGTTTTTGGAGCTTGGAGGGGTTGCGGAGGAGGAGGTAGATTATTGCTCTGAGGGCGATTGCGGTTGTGTCGCTGCCGGCGAAGACGTTTGTGCTCTGCGAAATGTTAGCGGGGTTTATGCTAGGGGAGGTGAAGGGGGAGTACAAGGTGGACGATGATATCCCGCGTCCCTATCTTATCGGGATCTCCGATCGTCGCCGAGGCCCATTTGGACAACATATCCTTTCCCAGCACCTGATCCTTCCTAACCTGCAGCTCCCCATCCCTCTGGATCGTGCAACGGGTATTGATGGCCTTGAGCGTGAAATTGAGAACCTGATTCCACGACTCCATACTCGGGAACAGAATCGGCATTAGTGGGTTCCCTAGGAGTATCTTATGCATAAATGGGATCTGTCCGATTTTTGCCGCATACTCTAGGATCCCCGCAATCCCCGCCATCATCCCGTCCACATCCCCACCCTGCTCTAGGAACCCGAGTTTCTTGGCGAAGCTGAATTCGCCGACGACGTCGAAGGCGTAGTATTGCATCCATTCTCCTAGATCAACGGGTTTGGATTGTGTTGCGTACTCGTCTAGACGCTGGATCAACAGCTTGGTGCAGGAATCGACAGCGAATTCCATGTCGAGGAGGGAGGTTAGAGAGTATGAATTTGCGACGAGTTTCTTTTGGTCACGATGGTATTGATCGTTGCGGGTGGAGAAGAGGTTCATTTGTGGCTTCTTCTGCCAGCTGATGCATTGGATGGGGTAAAACGCCGTCTTCTTCTTGTCAGCCAGATCCCTACAATCACACACACACACAATACCTTGGTAAAACCCGACTTTAGTCCGTAGATTATTGGGATTGCAGCTGGGTCTCCGACAGAAACATGGTTTGGGCCGATCCTAACGAGGCTTCCGTACTTTCTGTGCAGTTTGATGGCAGTGTTGTGAGCATCTCCCTTGCTGACGTCAAATAATCTCCATAGTCCCGTCCATCCGGCAAGTGCGGGACCGGGGATGCTGCTGAGACCTGGGCGGAATTTGTTGTAGATGAGATGTGCGATGATGATGCTGCATAGCAGGTGGAGAGGGTAGGCTTTGAGGAGGGTGATAAAGGAGGTCACCGAGAAGTTGGCAAGTATTGTGTCTGCGAGTGCGCCCATGGTGAAGGTCGGTGTGAGTGTGGGGTGAGAGCATTGGCATGGGAATCGAGACGGGTTTATTTAAAGCACGAGTACACTCAAGCTTGCGTAGCTAATTGATCCGGAGCACCGCAAATCCGCCAAGGGATTCCAAAGATGGAACGGTGTTTGGGGAAACTGCGGGGTGGTGGGGCATGCGGCATCTGCATTGTGTCGGATCGACGCCAGAAAACAGGCATCCGAGATCTTGTGCTTCCCCCAGAATTAAGTACTTGGTGCTAATTTTCCCTTTGTTGGGATTGGGTGTCCATCCCGAGACGCTGCACGTGTTACAGCCCACAGCTGGCAGAGACCCGAATCGCTTTCCCTTTGAGTCCGGCCAGACGGGCATGTACGACTTACCGCTATCCGCTATCGTTAGCTTCCTACTCTTCCCCGCAAAGACAAATGAGTATATGAGTATATGAATGAAAAACCCCTAGTTTCAATCTAAACTACCTCTCAGGCACTTAGATCCGTGGTATCTACCCGACATCCAGCTCTCCGACTCTACATCTGTTACACCCGACTATCTGCCCACTTGAGCATACACGACGAGAAATCCTGGGGTCTCCACACCGCACTATTAAAGCGTTGGCGTTGGGTTCGGCTACTTGGCGAGCGGATGGGAAAACCACGCCTTACAAACGGAGGTAAACAGAAGAAGAGTTCGCAGCTGTGGAGTCTGCACGTTGACCTCTATGCCCACTTTATATTCCCTTGTTCAATCTAAACTCTCTACATCTGTCCCTGCTCTAGTCCCATCAATTTCACGTGCACAAGCTGGCCGAGAGCTTGATGGAGTGGGTTCATAAAGAATCACGTGCAAGGGGCGGAGGTGGCAGCTTGGCTACAGGGGTCCCCCGATCTCACCGTCTCCACACTTCGGGTATGCAACCCGCACTGTCTGACATTGCGTTAAAGCATCGGCAATAAGAATGTTAGCGGTTTCTTTGCCCTAATGCGGCGAGAATAGATCGTCTTGATTTTGGAGCTCATGAGTGGATTGGTGCAAGTTGGTCCGGGCAGGCGGAGAAGCGGACACCCCTTAATTACCGCAATACACAAGTGCCTCAGGATAGCTGTGTGCAACTGGTCATCTGGTTTCCATTTCCGAAGCTCGAACAGTTGGAACTGATGAATGAACCCATTTTCTGCCAAACTTGCCGGCGCCACACATAAGCACAACCGCTGAAAACCCCCCAAAAATGCGCACAGAAACAGATATCCACCGTTAAAACCCCTTACACCCTGACAACCAACAACAGTAACAGCTAAGCACGCTTGTAAACCGTGCATCAACAAGAACAAAACAATCGTATAATCGCCCCTGAACGATATGGGAGCTTGACAAACTCATAACAATACGTGTTAGAACCCATTCTCGTTACTAGCCGACCGCGCTAGTATGTCCACCTTTTTTACTCCTCCAAATCAATCCCCAGGCAGCATATGGTCTCACGTCAAAGTCAGCATTTTGTAACGAAGCACATAAAACCCCACCTCGCAGAAGTATTTCCCCTCTTGACCCGTCACCTAGTTAACTGAAGACCACATTACACACTACCATCATTGTCATGAGTATGCTTTACTTTATGAAAGTCCCTAGAAACTATTAGACGTAATTAGAGTATCTTATTTGAGATCACTTACTTCCTTTCCCATCACTCTAGTATACGTCGGTTTGGAAAAGCAAAGGCAAATCCCTTTTCTTAGAATTAGAAATAATTATCTCCTCCTCTGATACCTCTCCTCCGCCAGTGCTCTTTATAGAAGCTTTATGTGTTCCCCCTGCCTCTTCTGGTTTTTGCGAGAATGTCAAAAGCAGTTGCAAGCTGCTACACTCTCTGATCCAATTTGTCATCCTTGTTTCTCTTAGCCGTCAGATCCCGGTATATTCTGGTGTGAGGATTAAATTTGGTAGCTTTGTGAATTTGGCCAAAGGCCGCTTAAATGGTGCGTAGAACGGAATAGAAAATTAGCTCGGTCTTCCACCAGGCAAAGTTACCCGAAAAATAGAGATGGCCCCTAAAGCAAGCCCGATATACAGTAGCTACATTCCTGTTTGATTTTCGCTCATAAAGAATGCTAGTGGAGGAGTTTCTGTATAGTCTAGAGGCCCCCCAAATCCTAGATCTAAGAAATTTCTAAAATTCGAGAGTGTCTCAGGTCTCAAATCTGAGATGGCAGTCGCTAACCACCTTCCGATTACCCCCCCAAAATCTCAGATCTTAAAATCTATCTTTTTTTGGGTTGGTGGTCATCGCACAGTCTGGAGCTGGTCCTAAATTCCTATGGGAAATACTCCAGGGGTGAGCACTCCGCCCCAAAAGCTCAAGAATGATAGTTTAGAAGAAGCACCTTTTGTAGCACCGGTGTTAAAGGTATACATTGTAACGCTACAGTGGCTAAACTGATGCTTCTATAATTGACCATTCCGCGACCGGCCCTAGATTTGGGTCTCTGCCACCCTCGACATATACGACCATTCTATTCATGGGTATGAAGAGTAGAGGGAGGGGAAGCCCCCCACCTAGCCGGCTAGCTAGGTGGGAAGGAGAACCGGGGACTGTCATACTCTAGATAGAGTGAATACAGTATGATTAAAACAATCAAAACCATCCCCGTCAGAATCTGCTGTCGTAGATAATTCAGGAGGGGTTAGGCGGCCGTGGTCCTTGTCTGCGCTTGTATCGGAAACCCTGACCTGCTAGGCACTGCATCATCGACAGCCGTGAAGTACTTGAATTTAAAGTTGTAGACAAACATGTTATCAGTGCAAAGGAATGTCGAGAGCGACAGATGTGTGCTTCTCCGTCCGTGAGCCGAGTATGAGGAAGCCAAAGTGTTCGGTATTGTGTCCCTGCATAGCAGCATTTGTTGGTACTCAGGTGAGAGTGTAGCGTGGACCCAAAAGCCAATACCGATCACATATGGTCAGTCCGAAATAGTCATCCTCGCGGTGTTCGACGTTCACCCTAGGACGAGACTTCGGCGGCAGTGTTTCTTTTCAAGTTCGTCTATAATTCATCTTAGTTTCATCATCAAATGGGACTAGGTAAATACAATTGGCACACTCGATGATTAAATCTTGCGGTCAAACAGAGAGAGTGGGTGGGTGTGTCAGAGGTGAGGAGGTAGAAAGAAGCAGTTATAACGTTATGGCGGGTACTCAAATAAAGTTTAGTGCCACCTAAAATCACTTGCTCAAGTTGCGCCTGCGACGTGTGGATATGGCGAAAGCCTCCGTTAGCGCAACATCTCTAGCTTTATAATAACGTCAATCAGAGCCATCAAAGAACGGAGGAGTACGATTCGATAGTATTCAGTGGGTTTCTGTTTTACTGACGGTAATAGAAGTACGTGGAGAGATAGTTCCCATGATACCTGAAACTGTTTCATGGTTCGAAAAAGCTGGACTGGAAACCTGTGGCGATTATATCACCAAGAAAGCTAAAATGTACGTTGCTGTTTCGCTACAATAGATAGAACTTTGCACCTCCACATCCATAATTCTTTCCAAGTAATCCTCCCTCAAAACCCAAAAGAGCCAATCCAACAAGATAATCTTAATTAGGAACAAGTCGTGGTAAACGCCGTAAACTTGCTTCATCTCCCTATCTCTGTCGGGCTCAGTCTGTATAGACTACTGTACTCTGTAGAGTCATAAGTCAATTAATCAGTTGAGTAAAGCCGTGACTACAGCACTCACCGTTGCAACAAAGGAATCCCAGACTCTCCACCCCCTCTCGAACCAGAGCTGAAAATTCTTCGGATAATTTCAACTGCCTCCTTCGCAGCTTCCTTGATACTCATCACGACACCTCCCAGCATAGACCATGCTTTCCCGAGGAAATCGCGGATATATCCTATGACCATGAAAATTTTTTCTACCACCTTCCTCCCGAATTTCCTAAGTATGTCTATCGAATCGGCGAAGAGACCCGCCGCTGGCCCACGCTGTGGCTCGTCCAAAGTCTCGACCATCTCTATGTATTTATCCGCTATATTGTCAATATTTTCGGCAGAACGTTTTTTGGCTTCGCTTGCTTCGCGCTTGATTGCATCCTTCCAATGAGGGCTTTCCCAGTGCTTATTGTGTTGAGTTATCAACTGACTTCTCAACTGCCTCCAGAAGTCGATGAATATCTGTACCCCGGTCTCGAGGGATCCTTGCAAAAAATCGACTAGCTTAGTCCACCACCGTTTGCTGTCACCTTCGTCGTCACCGTCGTCGTCATCGGAATAGTCATCGTCATCGAAATCGTTTATTTCATCATCACCAAAGTGCTGGTACTTTCGAAAGTTGACTCTAAGCCGAAGTTCTACGCTCTCTTCGTCGTCGCCACGATGATTGCGAGTAGTTCGATTACCGGAGCTTGAAGCTTGACTTTGTATTTATCTAAGTTAGTTATAGCTCGTTGCTTAGGTTAGCTTGCGAACATACTGTTCTTGTTTGAACGGGAATTTTTTGGGGGTGGCCGCCAGCATGATCGCCTGCGAAAATCAGCATAGACCAGCAATAAATTCACAAACTCACCACCAGGTATGAGCTGCTGATGTGTTCTCTGTTGAGTTTGAGCTGCTCCGACTATGCAGAAAGCGGCTTCAGGATGTGGGGTGTTGGATGGAACAGGTTGGTGAGCCTGGCGGGGGGGTTGGGTATATATACTCAGTACTAGCACTGGTGGCGGCTCTGCCGCCCCCAGAGTGGCAAAGCCGGATGGTGTGGTTGATGCAATCTTCCCCTGAAACTTCTACCACATACCCATAACAACTTCACAAACATTTGTCCAAT
>Ga0307515_10002602_pt1 | contig 38875 bp, 18 predicted proteins | sample 17_EM_MG_FD_194513 | JGI IMG/M metagenome (GOLD analysis project Ga0307515, IMG submission 194513) | Populus trichocarpa ectomycorrhiza microbial communities from riparian zone in the Pacific Northwest, United States - 17_EM | ecosystem: Host-associated > Plants > Roots > Unclassified | place... | reverse complement strand
TAAAAGGGGGTATTGTATATAAATAGTAGGGCTAGCCGCTAAGGCGCTAGTGGTGGGCCAGCTAATAGTAGGAATAGTATGCGTTAGGTCAGTGCCGTAACAGTACTTCCCTCCCTAAAAGGTTTGGTCCCTAAACTAAATAAGTAACTTTAAATAGGCAGTATGTGGGACTACCTGTTTTTACTACAAAAATATTAAAAATTCTAATTGGTCGGCTTAATAAATAAAGTTAGCGCGTGGCGCTTTTGGCGAGAATTCTAACTAATTAAACAACTTTAACTGGCGGTCGAAGTTCTATAACATCTTAACTACCATAAATTTTTAATACGGTGGTCGGCCACAACCTTAGCGTGACTTTTCCTTATCTTATACCTAATTTAGGGGTCCTGGCTTTTTAGGGTATTGCTTATAGAAGCGCTATATAGCTTATTCGCAACCCTTTAGGTCCTCTTTTAGCTGCTAGGTTGTGTCCTTATAATATTTCCATTTAATCTTATAAGTTAGGCCTTAGGGGTCTTCGTTGTGTATATTAAGGATTTTCTTAAACTCCTATTTATCTTCTATATTGCTATTATCGTCTCTCTCTATTACTCGTCCTTGTATATTATAGCGCTCTATAATATTAATATTTACTTAGCTAGGGATCTCTTTAGCAGCCTAGAGGCGGACCTTAGATATATAGAAGGATTTATTTACTTAAATGTAGTCTAGGAGATCTACTATAACTGCCCCTTAGTATACTATAAGTACGGGGTATAGGCCGTCCCATTTGTCGTCCCATTTCTTCTTAGGTCTATTTATCTTTATATTTTCTAAGCTAACTATAACTATATCACCTTTGTAGAATAACGCGCTCTTATCCCTATAGGTATTAGTATTATCTTTATAGCGTTGCTATAAAATCCGGGCTAGGGCCTTAAGCTATATTAATATCCGCTTAAAGCGGTTGGCCATAGAGTTTGCGTGGAAGAACTCCTTCTTTACTTATACTAATAGTGTTAGTAGGCGGGGGCCAGCAGGCTCGATTTTAAGGCGAGGGTTAAAGCCATAGTTGGCAAAAAATAGGGAGATACCTATGCTCTCATTAACTTGGTTATTTATAGCAAACTCGGTAAGCGGTAAGTAGTTAACCTAATTGTTCTATATAAAGCTAACAAAAGCATAGAGGTACTTATTTACGGCAGCGTTAACAATTTTAGTTTGGCCGTCCGTTTTTGGGTGCTAGGCTAAGCTTAGTCATAAGGTTGTCTTAAGGCGTTTACTTAGTTATTGCTAAAAGTCGCTAATAAATTATATACCGCGATTAGAGATAATCGTGCTTAGTACACCGTAGAGCTTATATATATTATTAACAAAGCCATTAACTAGCTCCTCTATTAAGAGTCCTGTTACTAGAACAAGGTGTTATATTTTAGTTAGGCGGTCTATAATAATAAGGATATATTTATATGTCTTGCCGTAGCGTTAGTATACCGGTAGCGTTATAATATAGTTAATTAAAATATCGGTTTATGGGCGAGTGGGTAGTTTTAGTAGCTTTAGGAAACCGGGTGGGGCAGAATAGGGGGTCTTAGTGCGAAAGTATAGGGTATAGTCTTTAACGAAGGTAGCCGTAAACTAGGAGATTCCTAGCCACTAGTATATTTAATTTAAGAGGTTAAGAGTTTTAACCCGGCCAGGGTAACTAGCGGGGCCGCTGCTATAAGAGCGATAGATAACTTCTAGGCGGAGGTCTAGGGCATTAGGGATGAAAAGGCGTTGGCGGAAGTAGATCTGTCCGTTAATAATACTGTATTCTAACTTATCGCAACGGAGTAATTTCCTAATCTTCTTTAGCTAACGGCGAGCTTTCCAATTACGTAGGGCCGCCACTATATCTCTTATAAGTTTATTCTCCTAGTATCCTAACCAGATTAGCTTATCTAGTGACTTTTCGGCTATTTTGGGGTCTAGAGCGGCTATAAACTCTACGTTGTTAGAGTTGCGGGACTTATATAGTAATTCTTCTAAGATCGTGGGGTTAACTTTCTAGGGTAGTATAATAACTTGGGCTTAGTAGCGGAGGCGTTCGTTATTAGCGTCCTTAGGTTTTATTCCTAGTAGTCGGCTTAGGGCGTTAGGGAGCGTAGCTTTACTACTAGGTCTGTATATAATTACAAAGTTAAACTATAAAAGGAACTCTGCCTATTAGACTTAGCGTTAGTTTAGCTGCTTAATAGTTATAAACGTCTATAGGTTTTTATAGTTAGTAATAATTTTAAACGGCTCCTCGGTCCCTTATAGCTTAGGACGCTATTCCTCTAAAGCCTTAATAATAGCTAAGAGTTCTTTATTATAGATCTTGTAGTTACACTTCGGCGTAGAGTGCTTTGCGGAAAAGAATATAACCGGTCTTAGTTTACCGTTGTTATTATACTAGGAAAGGACTTTGCCAGAAGCCCAATTTAATACGTCTATCTCTACCACTGTTTTCTTTATATAGTTATAGTATGCTAGTACTGGTGCTGAAGTAAAGGTTCTCTTAAGGGCCTTAAACGACTTAGCTTATTCTAGTCCCTATAGCCATCTAACGTCCTTTCTTAGAAGTTTTATTATGGGTGTAGTAATAGTAGAATAACTTTGGATAAACCTGCGGTAAAAGTTTACAAATTTAAAAAACTGCTGTAATTCTTTAACTAAGGTTGGGTTCTTCTATGCTTATAAGACTTAGACCTTTTTAGAGTTTATACTTATTCCTTCTATTAAGATAATTAAGCTAAGGTACTTTATCTTTATTATATAGAACTCTGACTTACTAATATTAATTTAGAGGCCGGCAGCTCTAAGGCGGTAAATTACCTCTTTAACGTGCCTGGTATGCTTAGCTTAAGTTTTAGAAAATATAAGGATGTTATTAAGGTATGCTATATAATAGTCGTCCAGTGCGTTATAAAGAATATAGTTAATGTAGTTCTAGAATATAGCTAGGGCATTATAAAGGCCAAATAGGGTTACTAGTATCTTGTAGAGCCTAAAGCGGGTAATAAATGCTATAAGCTATTTATAGCCCTTAGTAATACGGATCCTGTTAAACGCGGCGATAATATTAAGCTTAGTATAGAATTTGGCGCCATATAAAGCATTAAGTGTCTCCTAGATAAGCGGGAGCGGGTATTAGTTCTTAACGGTAACGTTATTAAGTCCTCTATAGTCGTAGTAGATCCTCACCCCTCCTTTTAGCTTAGTAGTAAGTAGAAGCGGGGCTATGGCGGGGGACGTTAATTCTTAGATAAAGCCTTTATTAAGTATCTCATTAATCCATTTCTTAACGCATTGGAGCTTGGTAGGGGAGAGTGGGCGGTTCTTATGGTATGGGGGCTACTTTCCTAGCATAATTTCGATTTTATGGTCCTATGGGCGATGTGGTGGGAGCTTATTAGCATTCTTTAGGAGAAACCCCTTGATATAGTGCCTGTGTTCCCTTAGGAGGCGTTATATAATATTGTCCTTAGTTAGAGCGGGCTTGCCTTTTATAAACTTTTTAACGTCTGTATCTATAACTTTACGGCAAAGGAACTTAGTATTTATAGTCTAGAGGTTTTCCTTAAGGAAGCGGTGAAAATGACTAGGGAAGACCTTATAGGCTTCTTTTATTATATAGTCACCATTAACTAAGCGGCGAAAGGATTCCTTTGTTAGGTCTAGTATTTTAACTAGTCTAGTAGGGAGTTTATCTATTAATTATTTCCGTTCTTCTTATTCTACTAATTCTACTAGCTCTACTATATAGATCCTCGTTACTTTTACACCTTTTTATTTATAAAACTAGGCGAAATTTACGGCGCGTATGTTTATAATATTGTCCAGATTAGGGCGTATTTGGTCTTCTCCTAATATCGCGGCGGGGCTAGCTTATCTTAGTTGGCTCTTAGAAGCGGTTTCTAGGCGGCGGCCTTGTATAAGGCGTGCGGGGAGTAGGTATAAGGTTAGGCGTTATAGTGGCGCGGTTTCTATTATTTGGGTCTTAGTGGTTTTATAGCTAGTCCTTACTATAACGCGGGCTATAGTGTGCGTATATAGCATATAGCTTAGTTCTGGGTGTTAGGCTAGGCGGCTGGGGTTTAAAGGGTGTCTGGGTTAGCGTTAGATTCTTAGTGGTAGTAGCGCGAAGCGAACCTTCTTTCTTAGTCTTAGCAAGGCTAGCTAGCCCGTCGTTTCGGTCTTAAGTACTAAAGTAGTCTAGTTTTCTACTATCTTATTGCTTTACAGCTATATAGGTTCCCCTTTATTAGGAATATCTTTTACTATTAAGGCTTTATATATGGTTTTAGGCACTAGGCTTAATAGTGCTAAGTATCTACGCGGGGCGTCCCTACTACTGTCGGCTGTCCCCTATAGAAGACAGTTCCTAAAGCAGTAGTCTAAGTTAAAGCGGATCTTAAGCTCCCTAAAACTGGGGCGGGGCTTATACTTCTGGAGCTAAGGCATACCTAAGATAATTAGAGTAGTAAGTAAGAGTTTAGTAACGAGAAAGAGTATAGCTTTAGTATAGAGGCTAATTAACATTCGGGTGGTAAAGTAGTCCGTAATAAGCGAAGTCAGAATACTATCTATAAGGCGTAGTAGCCTAGGTACCAACAGCTTCTTAATTATAACATTATATTTTCTTATAATAGACTCCGCGTTAGTAAATGCTATTATAGTACTACCGGAGTCCACTAGGCTTACTATATTAATAAAAACTTAGGGGCATAGGTTATATAATAAGGAGAGTTAGGTTTAAACAAGGATTAATTTCTTATTACTATTTGCTAATCTAAGATTAAGTAGCAGCTTACTAATAGAAAGAACTAATTAGTCTAGTAATAGGGACCTAATCTTCTTATCTTCCTCCTTATATGGTTTAGACCCTTAAATATAACTTAGTCTAAAAGTCTACCTTTTAACGACTAGGGTACGGGGCTATCTTAGCGGGGCGATCCAGTATCTATCTAGCTGGTAGTGTTAGTCTTAGTTAGGGTATAGAAAAACAGCACCTCGCTAACAATATGGCTATATTCGTATTCGCTAGCGCAAAGTCGCTAATTCTAAGTATTATTAACGGGTTAGGCTTCTATATAGGGCATTATTTAGAGTAACTAAGCCGTAGGGTTAAAGGGGGGGAGTCGTTTGCCGCGGCTATAATAGACTCCGCGGTTACTATATCCGCGGTTATTAGTTTACGTTATTTAACGGGCTAGCATTAGGACTGGGTTTACTATTATAGTGGGGTTATAAGCGTCCTTTTAGTAGCTAGGTAGGCCACAGGTAAGGCACAGTCTATTATTAAAGCGGCGCTTACGCTCCGTATCTAAGATTCTATTAAGGTCTATAGGTTCTCTAATTGCTGCTAAGGTTAGGGTCGGCGTAGGGGCAGGGGCTTAAGTAGGTGGGCGGTAGTTAGTATTCTTAAGGTTGGCTTAGTGTATATAGTTTATAAGGTTCTTAGCGAACATATCCATCTGCTTGCTTTAACCTATATAGTCACTATTATTAATTTTGTGGTTAAGTCTAAGTACTAGCTCTTCTATCTTTGGAGAGATAAACTTCTAGAGTAGGTTTACCTTCTATTTGTCTATCTTTCTAGCGCGGACTATTAACTTATTAAGCTCTCCCTTCCAGGACTAGTAATTACGCTCGCCTTAAGGGAAATAGTTAAGCTTATTTTTTGCGACCTAGGTTATATTAATAACCTTATAGTAGGCAGCAAGCTCTTTAAGCATATTTTCCTTAGTGGGCCATTTCTATATAAATATATTATTTAGGTTCTCGTATATAAGCTCTAGGCCCTACTTAATAAACTTATAGGCCTTACCTTCTAGCATATCCAAGATATAAAGGATCTAAGATTAGACTATATTAAAGTAGTCCTAGTCACAGTTAAAGACTCCTTTAATCTTAATATGCCAGGTCTTAAAGTTAGCTTATCGTTCTAATAGGGTGCCTTTTTTGCTAAATATTGGCGGGTCTTTAGACTTCCGTTTTTTTTGCTAGGTTGCTACCGTTATTATAGGGGTTAATTATTTTAGAACGGCGATAGTTTCTACCTAGAAGTTAATAGTTCCTATCTAGGAAGCAATAAGGGTATTAAGGCTTTTGTTAGCTTTCTTATTAGCGGTATTTATATTATACATAAACTATAGTCCTACTTTAATATTGCTAAGGAACTCATTAGTATAGTTAATAAGGGTATAGTAAGCTTTGTCGGCCTTAAAGGTCTTAGGGTACAGTAGGGAGCGGCGAATTATCTATATGATGTTAGGGTGTGTCTATATAAAGAAGTCTACAAAAACTTCGCGGGGGTTCTAGGTTTCGGCCATTTCGGCGTTATTAATGTCGCCCATTTAGGTGGTCTTTAGCGCTAAAAAAAAACTAAGGATTGTTCTAGGACTATGCTGGATTATGGCGTATAGACGCGTCAGCTACATACACAGGTCGCGATTGTTCTAGGGCGGAGATAACTAGGATACAGGGAATCAGTAATCGCGACGGGGCGCAATTAATAATAGCACAAACTGCCACAGTACTGCAATGAAGTAGACTAAATAACTACGTTGTGCTATAAAGAAGAGAAGAAGGTAAAAGGGGGTATTGTATACAAATAGTAGGGCTAGCCGCCAAGGCGCTAGTGGTGGGCTAGCTAACAGTAGGAATAGTATGTGTTAGGTCAGTGCCGTGACAGAGATAATATAATATTAATTAGATTTTCCGCCACCCTAATCATATAATAGGATTTTTTTTTTAATTTTTTTAATTTTTATTTAATAAAAAGCTTTTTCTATAAAGTAATAAGGCTCTATTATAATATAAGGCTGCGTAGGGCTGGTTATTTTGAATTTTAACCCAATATTGGCAATATTATATTGCCGATATATTGCCGATAACCGATATCTTATCGGTTCGTACTGGTTCGTATCGGTGCCAGCTCTGATATTTCGGTGCTCACTGTAACGATTTTTGCACCCCCGGTATACTTTATATTTAATTAACGCTATGCCTCCCTTATCTACCAACGTAATTAAGGACGATGATACATCCTCCTCTACTATTTCTGAGCTCGATTCTAATCGGTTTACCTACCCTAGCGGCAATGACAACGCGTTAAACGACTCTATACCAAATGTAACCACTATAAAGTTGCCTCGTAGAAGGCGCTAGTTAGCTACCTTTACGTGGCAGAATCTAGAGCAGCCAATATCTACTACACCACGCCAAGGATCACGAAGGTAACGATAGTGGTAAGAAAGAAATCGCGAGAGAGCAGCCTAGGGGCGTACGGGGCGTACATTTAATTAAAACACTATACCAAGACTATACTTATTCAATATTCAATATCTTTCAATATCTTTTCAATATCTTTTCAATATCGAACTAATATTCAATATCAATATCAATACGGCCTTATTCTAACATTGAATATTAATAAGAGCACTGGTTGGCATGTAATTGGCATGAAGAGGTGGAGTTTGTCAGGGGTGTGGGGTCCTCCCGGTGCTGCCATTAATATTTAATATCAGTATAAGGCCGTATTGATATTGATATTGAATGTAGTACAGTCTTGGCATGGCGTTTTAATTAAAAGTAGGCTCCGTACGCCCCCAAGCTTTAGTAGAGCTTCAAAATAGCTGCTCTCCTGCGACCGCCCCAACCGTTATCGTTAAGTTCGTGATCCTTGGCGTGGTGTAGTAGGTGTTGGCTGCTCTCTAGATTCTGCCAAGAGCTCAGAAGCCTCTCGTGCTATATCCGTCGCCATAAGCCTCCCGTCGGCCGCCAGAGTGGGTAAACTAATCGGAATTAAGCTCAGAAATGGCAGAAGAGGATATATCGTTGTCATTAATTATGTTAGTAGATGTGGGAGGCATGGCGTTGATTAAGGGTAAGGGGGGTGGTAGAAATCGTTAAAATTAACGATGTTGTGCGTGATGTCTTGTGTAGGTAACGGGGTTTTGGCCGCTCCCCGAGTTATAACCGCGCTAGCAGACCGCTTTATTTTTATAGCTAGCTTATTGCCTAAAGAAGTATACTGCCACTTCAGGAGTAAACAATCGACTTTCTCAGGTTCTTTTCCACACCTTAACTCCACGAAATACGTTACCAATCTACGTCTATGCCTCACTGGCTTCAAGCACCAGATGCGGAAGATTGTATATAAGCTGCTTTTACTGCCTGGCGAGCAGGCGGCTTATATCGCAGCCTGCGCGAATGCCCATGGAGTTCCTCCCACTCCAAAGCAATTATGCAACTTTGAAATAATCAACTGCGGATGAGCTCTAGAAGCGGGCGGAGAAGTCCTCTACTGCCGCCGCTACGGCTGCGGTTCTTGTCAAACAACTCCAGGAGGCCGCCAAGAAGGTGACAGAGGACCCGCATTACCTCAGCGAGCTCAGACGTGATTTTTTTTGGCTAGCGTCGGAATAACAGCTACGCTGTCTCCTCGAGTTTTGTTAAAATCATGACCAAAATCCGCCAAGCGGAGATTGCGGATATCTAATTTATTCATTTATATAACGTATTATTATTACCAAAAGTTAATACAATATTTTTAAGACTTAGGGCTTCTGAATGGTATGAATTTTATAATACGGCTATTGCCTAGTCCTGACATTAATTTCGTTAAAGTTAAAAAATGCATTGTTAAAATTATGACTATATATTATATCTTATTAAATAGTCTACTGATATTGATAAAACTATATAGATATGTAGATATCTACTACTTAAAGCTATTGCAATACCTAGTAGGTGCTATAGTTGGGTCCTTCCTTGAAAATATCCTCCCTTGGCCTAGAGTGCCTCTGCTACTACTAGGGGGTAAGCTTTGGGCAGAGCCTCGTGCAGAGCCCTAGTAGAGCTTCGTGCAGAGCTTCGAGCGGAGCTTCGAGCAGAGCTTCGTGCGGAGCTTCGTGCAGAGCTTTGGTAGAGCTCCGTGCAGGTCTCCCCCTGAGTTTCGTTCCGCAGAGCTCTCGCAAAGCTCCACAGCTCTACGTAGAGGGCTGGCGGCGTGGGCGTAAGCGTTCAGCGTTGGTGTTTACTGAGCGGCTCAGCGGTGCAGAGGTAGAATTAGGGCTTCTACAGCGACGAATTCCTCTCAACGTCGCGTGCGTATAAGGAGCTAAAGACCTCATAACTTATAGAGTAGGCTTTTCTCTATAATTTGGTATAATTTTTATGTCGACAGGTATTGTGGGAGGGTAGATTAATTTCGTCAAAGTTGATGAGGTCTTCTCATATAAACTGTGTTTAGGTTTTCTTACAAATCTCGCCAAAGTCTCTCAGACCAAGAAAACGATTACCGTCCTAAATCAGCTTAGCGGACGGTGCGGATATTCCTATATCCGCAATCGATTTCTTGGTCTGAGCTTCTGAGGTAAGGACCCGCAGGAAGGGAGGAAGATGACATAAGCAATTCAAGCGACAAAGAGTCCCCAGATGAGGGGCCAACCGAGTGGTCAAAACCCCGTTACCTACGTTAATTTGATGTTCGGTAATTTTTACTTTCTATGAGTTTATACCAAATTTGAAATGCGCACGTACTGTAAGGAGGGCCAAGAGTCACTTACCGATATATCTACTTTATATTTACCACCTAAACTCCAAAAATCTTCAATATTCAATACTGATGGCAGCCCTGGGTCCTCCTGTCCTCGGTCCGTGTTTCTGCCAAGCATCGCAGACTGAACATCACCCTCAAACAATCCGCGAAGACTTACTCCATACATCAACCTGGAAGTATGGGGCTGTGTGAGCTCATGCAGTCCACAAGGCTCATCTCTTCTTCAGACTGACTTATGACATTAATCTAGACCAATCTCTTGCTATGCTTCTGTTTGGCTGCATGAATATACTACGCCGCAGCGCCTACCCGCTCCTACGGGCAGTCACCCGGCCCCATGTCCAATGCCGATGGCAACCTGATACTCTCAGCTCATGTTCCTTATGCAAATATGACTAGGCTGCCCATGGTCATGATCTCTGACTATCTTCCGATCCCGAAGTTCATAGGTCAAATGATCCTCCATTCACGTTAAAGGAGATGATCTGATCCAGCCTGTCTCCTGTGCCTCCTTCATAGCGACAGGGGTAGCTGCATTGCTGCTGCGACAGTGTGGCAGTGCGCCACATGGCTCGGCAAATTCTGAACTGCAAATACTCTTCTCTTCCGGAGCACTTCTTTCTAACTCTCTATCCTACCGTCGAGATGCTTTTCGTCCATTGCGCATTCTTCGTGCTTCTTCCATTTACGTCAAGTTCTCGTACTACGTCCGCGTCTTCTCCTGAGACCACATATTACCTCAGCGAGCAAACCCTTCTTAATTATGAGACAGATATATCCATGCCAAATCTTGTTTCATGTGATTCATCAGGGAGTTCCTGTGAGGATGCATGCTATAACGCTTCTCTATGCACCATGGACAACGCTATGCCTACAATAGTTTCGTGCTATTTTCCTGATTTCGGCGAAGTCTGCTGTCCCGACGGTTCTGGATGTATGTACCCTTTAGGATACACGGCCTCCGAACCTAACCAAGAGCTAACTTACGTTTGATCTACCGATAGACTCCTGTGGCTCGGACCACTATTGCGCGCTAGATCAGTATGGTTATACTTACTGCTGCGAGCTCGTAGGTGAGTCTATGTGCCTACAGAGCTCAATTACTTACAGCTTTTGACAGAGTCAGAGCCTCGAAAGCTGTGCGTTCTATGTCAATGCCAGTTTAATAGCCGAAACGAACCAACCCATCACCGAAACGGTTTATATTACAGGAGCCCCGACCAGCTTCTCTATACCGGAGCCAAGTGGTAGTACACTCTCTACGCGATTTACCATGGTCCATTCAGGGACGGATCTTCCCACAGACTCAATTACTTCGACCTCAAAAAGACCGACCCAAACGTTTATCGTACTTGCACAGCCTTCCTCTTCTCCATCCTCCTCCATGTCTACAGGTACAAAAGTGGGTATTGGTATCGGCGTACCTGCAGCCGTACTTGGTCTCGGCCTCATAGCAGCATTCGCTTGGTTTCGAAGACGCCAGCAAAAGGTCACAAATGCCAAGCAACCGCCGTGGGAGGTAGATGCACAGGAGTCACAGTTGACGGCAGAAGAACTAGAGAGGAGGAGGAACGAAAATCCCCCCGGAGACCATGACCCTGACACTGGAAGCCCCAGGGCTGCACAAATTCGGGAGAACTCGGAGAGACTAGATGATGCAGAGGTGGTGCCTCTGATGTCCGGAGGGCTAGCTGTTTCGCCAGTGTCACCAAATGGGAATTCCGTAGGCGCTTCTCCCAGCCCGTCTCTGCCTTTACATAGGTCCATTTCGCCAATCCCAACAAATTTTCTAGGAGAATTTTCAGAGCATTCAGAAGATAGAAGAGAGGGAAATTGAGTTTTTTTCTCTTGGTTTGCGGAGATGTCGTGGCATTCCTCTCATATTTATTTCATCCACCAACTCCTTAGGTCCCCAAAATCGCACGTCTCGCGACGTAGATTGCATTCACATACCCTTAGATATGGTGATCTCCTTTGAATTTGTAGGACATGTTCTTACATTCATCAAACACTATCCCTTAGCCGATTAGCGCCATTTGTTTATCTCTTCATACTTTGAAGTATAACTAACGCAGATTATATATGTTAACCGGACGATCAGGAATGAGAACTCTGTCTTATTGCAAGAGGCTCTAGAGCCTCATTATATACATGAGGTAGGTGGCGAAGACTGATGAGGCTGACGACGACAATTCGTAATCGCCACTCGGTCGACAATATATCATTCATCTAACACCAAAAAGTATCTTTCTGAATCCCATTCTACGTCCATATTCTCATATCGACGCCCTCACACTCGAAATGTCCTATATTTAATAAATCCTACATCACTCAAGCTAGACTCCAACGCTATTACGTGGGTTTCCGCATGAGCTTACGGAGTACAGCACGCAGCTTTGCATTGAGATCCGACTGGAAAGCCGAGCCGTCTTGAGGTGGTGTTTCTCCCGGTATGATCATCATATACCGCATTTGGTTATCATGCCCCAGCCTTATTTGACTCTCGGAGCCAACCTCAGCATGTCACGAGTCGTTCACGCCGATGTTAAAGCTGGCAAGGAGACTATGCCGACCCCCGAGCAATAACTTTTCCGCGATTGACTTGAAAGCAGCAATTAAAGTCTTCTCGATATATCACATAGCTTGCATACCTCCTTCACAATACGCGTAAAGTATTCTGGAAGGGACGTCTTTGGGTAAAGCAAAATCCCCTCTGAATTGACGTAAGTACCTCAAAAAGTAAATGGTACAGAAGTCGGTTCCCTTACCATTCCCTAGGAAGGAACTTTTTACCAGAAACAAAGGAGAGGGGTTTGGGAGGGATAATCGGAAATGCAGTCCGATTGAGCTAAGTCATTTATATATGCTAAGGCATGATGTCCTTATGCTAGGATTTTAATTGCGTATCTTGTACCTTATCTTTTAGTTCTGGGTAATAGGTGCTGGAACAAAATTGTGGACTTATTAAGATTATTGTATGGCAATCCGCAGGAGAGCTTGGAATGGTCGCTAATATCACTAAAATATGTTACCACAATTTCAAAGGTCTACTATTTGTTGGGGTTTTAGGGTAGCGGCCCGGTTGAGAACTGGTCTGCGTTCCGGTTCTGCTCCAGGTGTACTTTCCGGACCCTGCCCCTGCTGCTGTTGCTGATCGTTGACACTCCCACGTGTCACCTCGAAGGATTTTTCTTCAGGTGGCATTTCCATTTGAGGCTGAGGATAGAACACTTTTTTCCAATACTTCCTTTGATCATCCAAGGCATCCTCTCTGTACTTCCACAATGCAGGTTCATCGTTCCGTAGAACGCCAGTGAAAAACAGATTGCGAAGAGAAAACCCAACGCCAGGGTATGCATCCTCTACCTCAAGCAGGGTGGCCATGGCTTTTGGTTTTAGAGGGCCGGCTGGTTCATTGAACTCCTTATTTGGTGGTATTTTTCGTCCAAATTCTCCTCTGCTCGGCTGAATTGGGCGCAGAGAAATGTCAGAGGCTGAAGCCCTTTAGAGTCCAGCAACGGCAACATTATGTGCCATGCCCAATGCCCCAACCCCCATGAGATACCAAGTCGTTGGTTTTCCCTTGGTGCTTCAAGAAATGTGCCACATTGACAAAGGGGACGAGGATTATGGAAGTGTTTTAAGGTTGTATGAAATAATTTCGCGCAGTCACGTGACACAGATATCGTAATCTTGGGTATTAATAGTTCCTAAGGCGCTAGATTTGAAGACAGAACATTTATAATCCCTCAGACAGACGCGTTCAAGGCAAACTAGCCAGAACACTACGCTACGATCATGCAGACGCAAACATCTGACAGCTCATCAAATCGTTCAAAAGCCCGTCTATGCCAAGCCTAGGCATAAGTTCTTGAGAAAGGAAAGAGAAGAGAGAATCATCCGATAGTCACAAACCAACGTATCAAGACAGTCCGACCTCCCACTAGCCTAAGGAAATCTAGGCCCTAAAATTCCATGTATAAACGAAGATGACACCACTCGCCAGATAACCGCCCGTAGCTATCCTGGGTATCTTTCCAAAGCAACAAGAAGCAAACGCCGATGGAGCACACTGTCTTGAGACATGCTCGTAACCCAAGGCCATCCAAGAGACCCCAATAGCCTAACATATCAGATCATGTTGTTAGGGCAGTGGGAGATAATATCGCTCAGTAAGGAACAAATCGAATCCAAAAGAAGCTCAGTGCTACCGCCCGAAAAGAACACTTCCACTTCCTACACTGACGGCACTAAGGCCGCCACGCTGTGGCAATGACGTCCTGCTCGGCTCATTTCTGCTCGAAACTGTAGAAGTGTTGGACTGTTCTTGTGCTCTGACAGGCGGTGTTGCAGCTGTAAGGTGCCGCATACCGTTTCCACTCCAACGTCGGCCGATTGAAGCGGCTTGGGAAGACTCACGATCTTCAGCTACGTGATCTCCATGAGCTATGGCTGGACTGGAAAATAAGTGGTGACTATTTGAGTAAGACTCTCTTGCGATGCTCGCGAAATTGCGCGGTTGTGACCCAGGCGTATCAGACGGCGTTCGACGACCATCAGCGTTTGGACCATTTGTTCGGCTTGAGTTTCTCTTTATTTGTAAGACCGGAGAGTCAGCCTCATTGTGTTGCTGCATGTGGTCTTGCACCGTTTGGCTAAGTGCTGCCGCTGAGGATGGCGGATTGGATACCATGTCAATGGTTGAAGCAGACCCATTCGGCACATGGACATCCACCATGCGTCTTTGTCCGGCTGGCGTGTGGAAGTTTTGGCTTACTGCTCGTGATGGCGCTGCTGAGATGCCTTGGTAGTGGGATTGATGATGAGCGGGATGTTGAGGATTGGCCCAAGGAGTTTGCTCAATAAACTGTTCTTCGGCAGCAGCCTCATCTGCCCTAGAAGGCCGATTGTATGATCGAACATATTGTAAGGGAGCAGGTCGAGTGGGGATCTAGGCCAATTGAATCAGCTCTATGCCTTGGAGTCGACGATTGTAGGAGCTCACCTTCATTGCGCGAAGGTCGTCATCAACATCAGTCGGTCGTGCAGGAGTGATATCCGGCGCAGCTGGGAACCCGACATATTTGGCGACTCCAGAAAGGACTGAAACTTCGAGATTAAACGCAGTTTGGTGGTGTATCTGCTGGGACCGTTTCTCAGGGAAGTAGTAGGCGTAGTCGATTTCCTCCACGCCCAATTGTCTTCGGCCCCTTTGTAGTTGGTATATGCGTTGGTTGCATTCTGATATGTACTTCTCTCTAATCTCTCGCACAGTCTGGAAGTATTGGCTATGCAACTGATGGCGCTCTGCTACTGTTCTTGTGTTCAGGCATTTCTGCTTGTAATCGAAAAGTCGTCTTTCGTACACGAGTTTCTCAGCACGTCGCTCATTAACGCACTGCACCATTGCAAGATATTCAGGGTGGATGCAGTCGGGCTGCCTGAGCATTTCTAGCTCTTTGCTGAGCTGCGCGAGGCTTTCATCACACCACCTGTTTATCAAAAATTAGCAGTTGCAAGCTTATAAGGCTCTCAAACGGATAAATATGACGCTGGCTTACTTTTCTCTAAAGATCTTGAACTTCTTCTCAATCTTCGACAGCGACTCGACTGCAGTCTTTTTCTTGGCCACTGCAACAGAAAGGGATTAGTAGCGAACCCAATAATCCCCAGGCGCAGTTGTCCGATGTTACACAGCTTCATGCACTTACGTTCTTCATCCAGTGCGTTACCATCCTCGTCATCATTTTCTCCTTCGGCCATCTCGCCGCTTTCGGGGCCTTCAGCATTTGCGACTAGGTCGCTGTTTGTATCGTTGGATTCCTCTACTCTCTTTCCTTTCCGTTTGCCCCTCTTCGATTTGGTGAGTGTTGCTGCTATTGTTATATCATTCACGACTTCCTCTGGGGCTTCCATGGCTGTTTCTTCAAAGTCTAGTTCCTGTTCTGTAGGCCGCGACGCAGGTTCACCATTGATGTCACCATCTTCATCCATGTCTGCTTGCTCTGCGGCATCGACCATCGACATTTGGTTACTATTGAGCGTTTCGCTCCTGGTTGTGCCGCTTCGTTTTCTGGCCGGCTCTTCCGATCGCAATTCGTTTACAGAACTGGCGTCGGGACTTGACCGTTTTCGTTTCCGCCCGCTACTATCTGCGGGGCTACCTGCCTCAGAGCCTGCTGCTGCGGAAAGGTGCTGAGATACTGAGTTCATGTCCGTGTCTCTATCGGCGATTTCTCCTGCAGCAGTATCGACGACCATGGCCAAGGGCGACGGTGGGCCAGACTCGTCCCGATCTAGTAATAGTGCGTTTGCCAGCTTGCTAGGAGTTCTCTCAACAATATTATCGGACGCCATTGTTGTCTCAGTTGCCGTGCGGAGCAGCTTCCGAGGGGTGTTTTCGAGTCGCTCGGTCTCAGCTTCAGAGTCGTTGTCATCGAATACTGCAGATGAATGGGCTTGAGGAGTTGGCTCATCTTGTTCATCTGGGCCATCCCCAAGCTCACTGAGGCTGCTAGACCGATTGTCGCTTTGGTCCTCAAAAGGATCCTTGTCAGCGCCCATGGCGCTGTTGAATTGATCGAGGCCGACCGACATATTTGGTGCCGAAATAGCCTCTAACATCGTGACTTTTGTTTCTATGGGCTTTTTTGGGGTGATTTCAGGGATGAAGGTAGGGAGTAGTCTTCGGGGTGGAGGTGTGGGAGTGTGGGTGGAAGGGTGGTTTGTCGCCGAGGAATCAGAACCTACAAACCGAACAAAATATGTTAGCTAAATTCGTTTATATGCCACTTGGTGGTGAAGATGTAGGAGACCGGCGGAAGTTCTGTGATTTAGGTTTGCTCCGTGTGGGGACTGGGACTAGACAACATCCCGAGAGCAGCGGAAGCACCACACCACGCGATACAAGGTAATCTAGAGCGTAGATATCTATTACGGTAGTGGTGAGGGTGTAGCGTGCCGTTAGACAGAGCCGGATTACCTCTAGTCTCTGGAGCGGTCTTGGATCTGCTTCTGCTGTTCCGCTGGAACGCGCTCATGGTGCGCCCAGGCAAAAAGAGGCCTCCGCTGTTGTCCAATCCTGCGAGGAGGCGATCTGATGCTGATGACGAAAATTTCTGGCGCAGAAGTCCAGCTGTCTCGAGCGTGGACCGTCGTACGTGGTGCGCGCCGAAAGTGCGGGCAAAAACGCTTCGCTCGGTGGAGTTGACAGGGTACTGGGGGTCGATTTCGAGGAAAAGTTGTGGGTCTGATGAGAGCAGTGGGTGTGGGAAGAAGAGAAGTCGTCGGGAGCAGAGAAGGGAAGCTGTTCTGCATCGATGAGGGTGCGTGGGAGGGAGTGTCTTCTGCTAGCGGAGTCGTGGAAAGCTGCTTAATGCAACTGAACAAGAGCGATTGACCGCGGGAGCAGCCACAGCGTGACGACTAATTGCGGATTAGTGTCGGCTTTGTGGAAAAAATATCAACCGACTTCCGAGGTGGGAATTCGTTGCCGAATCTTAGAATCTTAATTCTGCTCTGTCCAAGCCAACAGCAAAATTATTAGCCTGCAATGGCGAAGAAAACCAGCAGTCGAGTTGAAAAACCGAAATCCGCGGGCTCTTCAAAAGCTCTCCCATTTATCGCAGACAGTAAAATAGTCGACCCAGCGCTTGCATCATTATTTGCTAGCAGTGTAAGAACTAGTTTCTGCAACAACATAAAGTTTTACGAAATTCATCTACTAATTAGTAGATCAGCTAGGACCTGTAGAACCGCCACCTAAATCCCGATACCAATCAAGTGCTCCGAAATTTTCAAAATTAACGAACAAAGAAGCCGACAATGAGGAAGATGACGAGGATATGGAGGTTATAGAAGATGCTAGCTTTATGGTCGATCGTCCAAGCGGCGACAAAGAAACTGGAGCTACAAATTTGCAGTTTGACGAAGAGCTGCAATCAGAAACGGTGCAATTATTAGTCAATGGAACGCGGAGTCGGGCGCAAAAAAAGCGGAAGCGCGGAGGTAATGAGGAAGAGCTTGAAGATATCTATATGCGCAAACTCGCTCGGGAGGAGGCAAAAGAGGAAGCTAAAGCACAGTTGGACAACTCAAGGAAGCGGCTGAAGTCTGTAAATGGAGAGGATGGCATTGCTCACAGGCATGAATCTGACTTGGCTAATGGCGAGGACGATCCAGAAACACAATCGGAGGCTTCCGATGTAGAATCTTCAGATGAAGAGACGTATTCCATCCCCAAACACGAAACCTTGACCCCATCGAAAGACGTTGAAGAGCTTGAGAAGGCGTCCCGAACCGTCTTCCTCGGTAATGTGTCCAGTGAAGCTATTACTTCCAAGTCCGCCAAAAGGACCCTATTGCATCACCTAGCTTCGTTCATAACGTCTTTGCCTGCTCATACCCCATCTCACAAGGTCGAATCTCTTCGATTCCGATCAACCGCGTTTGCAAGTGCAATGCCAAAGAAGGCGGCTTTCGCAAAGAAGGAGATTATGGATGCTACCACAAAGAGCACGAATGCATACGCTGTATATTCAACGCAGGTTGCTGCAAGGGAAGCTGCGAAACGACTAAATGGCACAGTTGTACTGAATCGACATTTACGCGTTGATGAGATTGTTCACCCTGCAAAAGTAGATCATCGTAGATGTGTTTTTGTTGGTAATCTTGGATTTGTGGATGACGAGAGCGCTATACAAGCAGCTGAAGAGCGAGAAGGTCAAAAGAAGTCAAAGAAAAAAGAACCCGGAGATGTTGAAGAAGGACTATGGGTTCACTTTAGCAAGGCTGGAACTGTGGAGAGCGTGCGGGTAGTACGAGATTCGAAGACTAGAGTGGGGAAGGGCATTGCCTACGTTCAATTTACGGTATTCGCTCCTAGTTTCATTACATGGATTCCTGTTGGAGGATTAGACTAACGGACTGCCAGGACGAGAATGGCGTTGAAGCAGCCCTTCAATTCAATGACAAAAATTTCCCGCCTCTTCTACCCCGCAAACTTCGGGTTGTCCGTGCTAAGGGTATCAAACGAAACGTGAAGCAAAATCCATCTTCTGCTAGATCCAACTCAAAAAGCGTCTACAGCCCAAAGGTTTCGGCGCATGAGAAATCTATGCAAGGTCGTGCCAACAAGTTGCTTGGTCGGGCTGGTGCTGCACAAGCTCGACATGGTCAAAAGTCACTCTCTGGGTTGGGACGTCCAGGCAGTACTCCTCTTAAAGCACCTGAGGCATTTGTGTTTGAAGGCCATCGAGCAAGCAGTAAACAAGGTACAAGTGGTCTAAAGCTAGGTGGTTCTGGGAGGAAGAAAGGCGGAAAGCCAAAGACACGGAGCAGTAAGAGAGGTGCAGCATGGAAAGCCTCGAGCAAAGGCAAGCCGGGAAAATAGTGGCCGTTGGGTCGATTAGACTTTCGTGTAAGATGATCATTAACGACATTTCCGTGGCGTGTAAAGTATTTGAAGAGTAAGTAGTTTTCTGGCAGCTTGTATTCACCCACGGGCTGAACTTCGTCCATTTGTCCATAGGGTAGCCTAGTAAGCTCCTTTGACCTATCTTTCAATCGACAGGTATCTTGGTTCTCTTTCACCTCTGCAACATTAAAAATGACACCTGATAATACTGAACTACCCGGGCGAGTTATTCTGTGCAACAAGGCGCGCTTGGCTTTCAACCTCTGAGATCGTTACAGCTGAGGTAAGGAGGGGTGAATTTGCTCAGCTACCAAGCAACTCAATAATAAATGCAATAAAATACATGCAGTTTTGGCTTCTTTTAGGCGTAGTCCAGTTATTCTTCATTAAGTTACCAGTCTTCTTATCTCGGATATTTGATATCGCTTGAGTGACGCTGAAGCTCTTAGAATACGAGATAAGAATGCTTCTGTGTTTGTTAGAATGCCTACTCAAGGCTCTGCGACTACTACCCTAGTTTCGCCTGCAGCGGGGGTAGCGAAGTTCTCATCTTTCCGTTCTACATCTAGTGCATTGCAAGTAGCTGTATTTGCTACGGCCCAACCTTCGCTCCAATCATAATATAGCTGGCGGTCAATTAAATCCAAAATCTCGGTTTCTGAAAAGGCAACATCGCACCTGGGTTGGGCGGTCGCATTCCTTAGTCTTATATTCACTGTACTGGCGCTATCACCCTGCATTCAAGAGCCAGACCGCTGCGCAAAAGGCTCTTGCCTTGGCGGAATAGACTGCTTTAAAGGACTATGTAGAGCAGTGCAAAACTGCGTTGGTAGGTTCCCCCCCTTCTCAACTGCCTGGGACCGCCTCTTATACAGCCTCTTCAGGCTGCAGGTATTGGGTCCCGATCTTGTCAACGGGCTGTAATAGTTTCCCTTCCTCCGCCTCCATATATACAGGTTGGGATTGTTAAAAGGTTGAGATACTAGCTCTCAAACTACGATTCAGTAGCCCCACACGACCCAACGAAGGATTTCGATGTAGAATTTCCGCGAACACTGCAATGGTTAATCTTTCTACTCGTACTTCTCTCCATCTCTGTTTTCGCTTTCTTAAGTTTCGAGGGCAATCGGTCGAGGTTACGGCAACGAGAACAATCAAACCCGGATATTGACGTAGAGTCGGAATCTCTTTCAGAGTCCCCACTTATATCAAATCACTGGTCAGGCGGTGCTTACCGGTTAGGAAACCGCGGCACGTTCGACCTGAAACAGCGGCGAGTAATAGTAAGGACGGATCCAGTGTACAAGCATGCGGATTTGGCGGAAGCCGTGAGGCTGGAGGACGTTGAAGAGATCAAACTTGGGTTTGTGAATGATGAAGATGTCAACAAATCCAGGTCTTGCCTGATCCACACTCCTGCTATGTCCGAGAAAGCAAAGCTATCCATCGCGCGACTTGAAATTGCACAGCTCTACATCCACTGCGGAGCTGATATAAATATTGTAAAAGGATGGAATGGCGAAGCACGCTGATGATCGCCATCCACTTCAACAACTTCGCAGTCGCTGAGCTCTTGGTCGACAACGATGCTGATGTATGCTACGCTCTGCCAGGCAGTAGCCTAATTGCACTTCACAAATGTGTTAGTTTGGCAGCGACGAGACAGAATTCGGATGCGCCAAAGATGATGACCTTACTTCTCAAGCAAGGCGCAAACCCGAACCAAGCATGCAGGTTCGGGGATCTCAACTCCACAACCTACTAGTGGAAGCATGGTATAAGCGGGACCCAGATTAACGAGTTCGCGGATCTGGCTCGACTGCTGATCGATTGAGGCGCGTTGATGCCAAAAAATCTTCGGAAAGATTTATCGACGATAACCCACTGCACGAGCCACTGCAAACAAGAAACCTGCATTATCCTTCGGTGTGATCATAATTTGGATAGAGATGTTGGAGGACTTTCTTAATGAGTCTTCGAAGGCTGAATTAGAGTTTATACCCGGAAGTGAAATATTTAAATGATGTCTTTATGAAGTGTAGAGGTGGCACGTAGGGTGAGGGTACCCATGAGGCTGGTATTTGGCAAGCTGTGCTTAGCCACGAGCTTGGGCAGTGTCGGGGTTGGTTGAATACTTGTGGAGTGTTCCTGAGTTTAATGCGGGCCACGATCTCGAGGAGTAGTCTATAGCGAGCCCTGATACGCTTTGAAGAAAAGAGGTGATGGGACATGGCCTAACTTTTACAGAATATCAAGATGAAGAAGATCTAGTGAAGTCGGAAAAAGAGTATTTACAGAGACACAGTTTGAGACTAGGATTTTGACTAGACGGAATGTACTGCACGTATCTGAAAGGCTATTTTCAGTGACTCCACGTCAAGAGACTAAAGGCATAACGATGACAGAGTACAGCCTGTACAGGCTCCAGTGTCCCCCCCTATGTGCGTGCGCAACACACAGCAATTTCGCGTCGGACGCACAAGAGAATTTCAAGTTTAACTCTTGCAATTAAGCTTAAAAAATTAAAGGCTTTGCCTTTCTTGCGGGTGCACAGCTCTTTTGGCAAGTGCACAGTATCTACGCTGGATGGTGCACTTGACTGGTGATTACCGAAATTGCTGTGTGTTGCGCGCGCACATAGGGGGGGACACTGGAGCCTGTACAGTAGCTGTGAAACCGTTTCATGTGCACGAGTGTTCGTAAGCTCCATTGGGCATCAGAAATACGAGGATATTTGCCCACTATGAAATAGGAAATTTAATGTAGTAGGGCGGATGCAGAAATGTTACAAGATAATGGATATATTTAGCTCGAGGTACAGGAATCCTGCGTTGGTATTCAAAGCGTACTAAAAGTGCCGCCTGCGGACTGGTGCCTCGGTCGCGCTTACGACTGCCAAGACGTATTGCGGCTTCAGCTACTGTTCTCAATGAGAGGCTGAGGCGACGTTGAAATCGCCAGCTGTCAACACCATAATTTTTCCCTTTCCCTCCTTATGCATCATGAGGTTTCTCAGGGGCATACTGCTGCCCGCACTGCTGCTGGTAATAGGATCTACATCTGCGAAGAAGGACGAGCCCGGAGTCAACGTCACCAAGTTCGATGATCAAGTTACGAACGTCTTCTACTTTGACGATTCGGAAGTTGTTCTACTCACAGAACCAGCACATGGGAAGATATGGCGGTCCGAGAATGCGGGCCAAGGTTGGGAATATGTGAAAGATATACCTCTTAACCAAGTGCTAGTGGTCCTGAAGAATCCGTTTGATAACAATGTGGCTGTCGCATTGGGCGCCGAGTTCACCCACTGGATTACACACGACAAGGGCAAGGCTTGGACAGAATTTAAGACCGATGGAATCATTGCCCGGGGCAGCTCTCCCATCGGTTTCCACGCCACCGACAGCAGAAAGCTCATCTACAGCGGAGGGGACAACTGTCGCGAATACCCCTGCCTTGGCAAGGTTAGTACTTGAAGAATGATAGATGGATTTTACTGGAATACCAGTTGAACTGCCTTGATCTTTGATGATAGCTGACATGTTGGTGTATAGTCATGGTACACAGAAGACGGCTTCGCCACCAAACCAAAACCACTCCGAGACGACAGGAAGATGTGCATCTGGGCTAAGAGCACAGAACGTTTCCAGGCTGACAATGATAAACTCGATAATCGGGTATTGTGTATTGTCAAGGGCAAATATTCTAGACTGGGTCAGGATTTCAGGATGGTGATATCCGACAAGTGAGTGGAACGATTCAAGCATATTATGTCTTGTCTTCGCTAGAAATTTTAGCGTATGGAAGATTCTGACTGGAATAGTTTCTTCGAGGACGAGGAGGAACCCGTCATGGCGGCTGGACGAACCGTTTCTGGGTTAGCTAACATGGCCGCTGTCAAAAACTACATTGTAGCCGCCGCGAAGGCTCAAGGCACCGATGAATTAGCCCTTTACGTCACAGATGATTCGAATACTTGGCATCGAGCGGAATTTGGAGATCACAAAATTGAAGAAGATGCGTACACGATCCTAGAGTCGACCAACTACAGTATACAAGTTGATGTGATGACGTCAAGGTTTTCGAATATGGGAGTCTTGTTTACGAGCAATTCAAATGGCACCTACTTCACAAAGAACATTAAACACACAAACCGCGATGATAGGGGTTATGTTGATTTTGAGAAGATATCCAACATTCAGGGTATAGTCTTGGTGAACGTAGTTGATAATTGGAAAGAGGTAGAAACCGCTTGGACAGCGAAAAAGATCAAGTCCCAGATCAGCTTCGACGATGGAAGGACATTTGAGAGCCTTAAAGTCGGCGACAAGGATCTTCACCTGCACTCTGTCACTGATCTGAGCAACAGCGGGAGAGTCTTTTCCAGCCCAGCACCGGGCCTTGTAATGGGCGTTGGTAACACCGGCGAATATCTCAAGGACTATCAAGAGGGTGATCTTTATGTTTCTGATGACGCAGGCTTGACTTGGAAATTGGCACTTCAGGAAGCGCACAAATACGAATTTGGTGATCAAGGCTCCGTTCTGGTCGCTGTCTACGATGAAGGGGAAACCGACGAAATCCAGTACTCCCTTAAGCATGGACAGCCAGACACATGGGAAACAATCAAGTTGGACTTCAAGTTCAGGGCCTATGAACTTACAACGATCCCTGACTCCACAAGCCTACAGTTCATCCTCGTGGCGCTAAGGCGCTTAGAAGGTTCGATAGAACATGTTGTCATCTCTCTGGATTTCTCAGAGCTTCATGAGGGAAAATGCAAGAAAGACGATTTCATAAAATGGAATGCACGCGTTGACGATGATGACAAGCCTATCTGCATCATGGGTCAAGAACAACTTTTCCGGAGACGGAAACAGGGCGCAGACTGCTTTGTTGATGAAGAATTCAAGGATCCCGTACCGCAGTTCAAGACGTGCGAGTGTACAGAGAAGGACTACGAATGCGACTTCAACTTTGTCCCTGAGCGGGATGGGGAGGAAAAGAAATGTGTCCCTGCAGGGGCCCTGTCTGCTCCAGAAGGAGAGTGCAAGAATCCTGAGGACAAATATCAAGGTAGCTCCGGTTGGCGATTGATTCCCGGAAATAATTGCGAGGGCGGTGTTAAGAAAGATAAACCTGTTGAACGTCCTTGCAGCGACACGATAACTCCACCGGCAAGCGGAAAGATTACTCAAAAAATCACTACATTCCGAGGAAAGCAGTTCCGCGAGTATTATTATCTTGAACATAGCATAGGTACGGATGAAACTGTTGTCATGCTCACGAGCGAACGGGAGGCGCACATTACCCATGACCATGGAAAGAATTGGGAAAAAGCTATTGACGAAGATGTCGTAGCCATTTACCCTCATCAGTACTTCAACGACGTTGTGTATTTCATCACGCCATCAGAGAAAGTGTACTATTCGACGGACCGAGGGCGAGAAGGGAGCATTCACAAATTTGATGCGCCCAAAGCACCAAACACGCAGATGTTGCAGATCATGGGCTTCCACCCCCATGAGAAATCCTGGCTCATCTGGATTGGCGCTGAAGATTGTCGTCCCGGCAGCGATGGATGCCATTCTACTGCATCTGTTTCTACAAAAAATGGAAAGGAATGGAAGTTTTTGCTTGGCTTTGTCAAAAAATGCCAGTTCATTTGGAGGGAAGCAGGTCGTCAGGTCGACGAGAAATTGGTGTTCTGTGAGCAGTATGCCAACGAAGAACCTGGTCAACCTTTGCAGCTCATATCTAGCGAGGATTGGTTTGAGCACAAAGAAACCAAGTTCAGTGATGTGGTCGAATTTGCGACAATGTCTGAGTTTATCATTGTGGCCTCTAAGACGGAAGACCAAAAATCTCTCAAAGTCGACGCTAGCCTTGACGGGAAGATCTTTGCAGACGCCAAATTCCCTCCAAAGTTCAATGTGGATCATCAACAAGCCTACACAGTTTTGGATAGCTCCACACACTCAATCTTCTTACACGTTACTGTCAATCCTCTGAGAGACCAGGAATACGGGACTATAATAAAGAGCAATAGCAACGGTACATCTTATGTCCTCAGTATCAACGAAGTCAATAGGAACACTGCCGGTTATGTCGACTTCGAGAAAATGCAGGGTATGGAGGGAGTTATCACGGTGAACATCGTTGCGAACAGAGAAGCAGTGGATGGCGGAGCGAAAAAGCAAAAGAAGACGATGATCTCGCACAATGATGGTGCAGACTGGGCTTTGCTTACCCCACCAGAGAAAGATGTCGATAATAAGAAGTATTCATGTACGGGTGGGAAGTGCTCGCTTCATCTCCACGGCTACACAGAACGTAGCGATCCTCGCGAAACCTACTCATCGCCTACTGCGGTCGGCCTCATGATGGGAGTTGGGAATGTTGGTGAATTCCTGGGTCTCTATGAGGAGGGAGACACCTTCCTTACAAGCGATGGTGGTATCACATGGAATGAGATAAAGAAGGGCACCTACACATGGGAGTATGGTGACCAAGGTTCTGTTATTGTTATTGTTCGTAAGGGAGAAGACACCGATCACGTTTTCTACTCTTTGGACAACGGCAAAAATTGGGAAATGCACAAATTCAGCGATTCCGCGATGAGAATTGACGCCATCACGACTGTACCGAGCGACACATCTCTCAACTTCTTACTCTGGGGCAGCGATGGGAAAAAGATCGTCACCGTCAATCTAGATTTCACCGGCTTGTTCGACAAGCAGTGTAATCTCGATGAGAACGACCCTGAATCAGGTGATTACGAGCTCTGGTCACCCCAGCACCCTCTGCAGGAGTCGGATTGCCTGTTTGGCCATGTTGCTCAGTACCACCGAAAGAGAGAGGGTGCAACATGCTATAATGGCAGGAAGATTGACCATCTGCACAATATCAAGAAAAACTGCACTTGCATTAGGCGGGATTTTGAATGGTGAGTGTTTCTCCTGGCGGAACGCATGTAGAGGCTTTGGTACTCACAGATATCTAGCGATTACAATTTCGAGCGACAGATCGACGGCTCCTGCAAACGTATCGAGGGCCTCGAACTACCTGATCCTATGCAGGTGTGTAAAGATGATTCCAATCTGAAAGAATATTGGGATATTACGGGCTATCGCAAGATTCCCATTTCTACCTGCGTAGGCGGCCAAGAGATGGAGCACACCAGCCAAAGCCACCCGTGTCCAGGTCACGAGAAGGAGTATGAGGAGAAGCACGGTATCTCAGGCTTTGGTCTCTTCATGGCCATCGTCATCCCAATCGCCGCAGCTGTGGGTATCGGGTACTACGTCTGGCGCAACTGGGACGGCAAATTTGGCCGGATCAGATTGGGTGATGCACCACGACTCAACAGCGACAGTCCATGGATTAGTTGGCCAGTTGCAGTCATTTCTGGACTCGTGGCTGTGGTGGCGGCTATTCCTTTGCTAGTTGGCTCGCTCTGGCGGAGCATCTCCAGCCGAATCGGCGGGGGTTATGGCGGGAGGACGTACACATCGAGAAGCTCTTTCGCACGAGGCAGAGGGGATTACGCGGTTGTGGACCCGGATGAAGGCGAGCTATTGGGTGAAGATAGCGATGAAGAAGTCTAGGTTTAATAATAGAAGTACATCATGGAAGCGGGCATGGGTTTGAGTTGGGAACTTTTCCATCGACAATATATTTTAGCTTGGAAATTGTATATTCATTCTTCGGGGCGGGCCGCGGAGGCTGGATGGATAGGAGTTGGATCGTTCGTTACCTTTTGTACTCTTACCATAGTGCGAATGAGATTGAGATTGTACATTACGTCTTCTACGAGGTGCCCTTTTGGTGAGGAAGCGCATGATCCCTTAAGTTGACTGCACGATCACTTTCGCCCGGTTGGCGTAGGTTCTCTTTGCTGTCGAAGCGAGAAGCGGTGTCCAACGCGCCACTCATCAGACTAAGTGAACCGAGTGTGGTCATATAGTAAGACCTAATGTAAGCCTTGCCGAAGTGGCAAGATGCGTTTGTTGAGCAGTCTGGAAAAAATTGGACGAGGGCAAAGCTATTCCATCCTAGCACCTAGATTCGTCCTTCACGCCCGTTAGAGGTGAAAACATCTAGACAAAGGTTTTTAAAACTTCCATAAAAACAATCTAGCCTGGTATTTGGTGATGCGACGTCTACGCCGTCCGTCCTAATTTCCTCCTGAGGAGTATTTTTAGTCGCACGTGATTTGGGGATGTTTGGGCGAGAGCCGTGGAAAAATGGGAACGCCGCCCGCCGCGTACGCTGACAGTGGAGAACAACAAGAGTCTTCTGCATGAAAAATCTGCGCGCAGCCTCCCCCTTAGCCATGCACGAATCTCACTGCACGAGAGGCACAGATGATGCAGGTGCCAAAAAAGATGTCGCGTTCCTGGTCCACTGGGCGGGGAAGTTTTGATTCGAGTGGGCGTTTCAGATGCGCAGACCAATTGTTTTTGAAGCTGACCAGTTGGAGCAGTGGGTGACGAAACGCTGTACCTGTCAGATCGAGCCTTTTGGTTAGCACCACGGACCCGAAACAGAAGCCTCGAGTACCAATCGTCCTAGCAGCAGGCTCAAATTAAGAAGTAAGCCTATGATGACTCGACGTTCCCCCTGAGCCAAATGCGCTTCGCTGCGGCGGCTGCGACCTGATACAGGCCACGACGCTTGGCACTCGGACAGGAAAAGATTTTGGGAAAGGCCTGCCGTCGAATGCATTGTGGCGCCAGCCTGTTTCAGTCGCGGATAGATGCGATGAGAGCTTGGTGTTTGCGGCATCGTTGGGGTACATCAGCAGCTTCCTCCCGTGCTGGAAGTTGTCATTCAGTGCTGCTGGTGCTGCTACTTCTGTTGACTCCCACAAGTCCTTTCTTTTTCTTGAGACCTTCATTTAGAGACATTGCCCTAGTGCTGTCTTCCGTTCTTTTGAACACTCCAATTCTTTCATTCTCTCTTCTCTTCACCTTCCGCTTCATATTTTTTTTCCCCTTTGCCCTGCGTGCTGGCACGTCCGACGATCCTGAGAACCTCGACGTCACTCTCTGAAGCAATCTCCCTTCACCTTCACTGATTGCGCGTTGACGTAAGTGCATATTTTAACAATGTCTGATCAGTGCCACTGTTCACTCGCATAACCCCCTCCCTCTTCGCTATGCCACTCCAACACAAGCGTTGTCTGTCAAGACTCTCTGTCCTTTACAGCCTTCTCGTTCGCAATGAGCCAACTCACTTTCGTTCAATAGTTCTAAAGGTCCGGGTTTGTTTCTGCCTTCTGCTTGTCTATCGAACTTTGTCAACAGACCAACACTCGCATAGATCAATTCGGCTGACATTCACTGAATAGCGCACTCATTTCTCGTTCACTGTCCTAGCAAGACAGCTACGCATTCATTGTTCTTCATTTGATCAACCTACTCCTGTGGAGTTTATTAGATACCCGACTTTCATTCAAGATGAGGGTTTCTTTTGCCTCAGCCACTCTTTTGGCAGTTTGGACAAGCTCCATTCTCGCCGCGCCTACACCTCAATATGGTCATGGTTTTATTTCTAACTCTACCGGCATGACTTCTGAGGTAGCCTCAGCTACGTCTAGCGCTCCCTCTTCGCACCAAACCGGCGGTGAGGAATATGTTGTCATCTTCAACAATTCCTCTCCTACGCCGCCACACGTCGCCGAGGTACTTTCTCGCATTGAGCTCACGTCCGATCACTCTGATGTCAAGTACACTTTCAACAACTCAGTCTTCCGTGGCTTCGTCGCGAACATGAAGTCTCACTGCATTGACGCCCTTAACAACATGACTGATGTAACCCACGTGGAGAAGTCTGTTTCCATCGCTTCGTTTGCAACTACTCGCTCTGGTTCTCCTTGGGGTCTCCAGCGCGTTTCAAGCTCGAGCACGGTCTCTGGCGACGACAGATCTCTAGACTTTGCTTACTCGTTCAACGACGCGAAGCTGGGTCAAGGCGTCGACATCTACGTTGTGGATACTGGTGTCCGCACCACACACGCTGTATTCGGAGGTCGCGCTAAGCAAGGCTTCTCTTTCCAAACCGACACTTCTGACGGCGATGGTCACGGCACGCATGTTGCTGGCACAGCAGCCGGTGCTGTCTTTGGCGTCGCATCCGGAGCAAACATCTGGGCCGTGAAAGTGCTCGGATCTGATGGTTCTGGCGCTTCTTCCGATACAATTGCAGGCATGAACTGGGTCGTCCAAAACCACGAAACGCGCAAATCGCAAACTGGTTTCGTCGGCAGCATCATGAGCATGTCTTGGGGTCTCGCGGGCACCTCCTCAGCTATCGATGCCGCCATCAAAGCCGCTCTTAGTGCAGGTATCCACGTGAGCGTCGCTGCTGGAAATTCCGGCAAGGATGCTTGCAGCTTCAGTCCATCGGACAACGGTGGCGGGAATAGCGATGCCGTTTCAGTCGGCAGCATTGGAATTAGCAACGCAGTCTCCTCCTTCTCTAACACTGGCAAGTGCGTCGATATCTATGCACCAGGTGAGAACGTTCTCTCTTCCTGGAAGGATTCGGACACCACGATCCAGTGCCTCTCTGGCACCAGCATGGCCACCCCCCACGTCACTGGCGTTATGGCCTACCTCATGGCTCAAGATGCCAGCCTCGCAGCGGACCCAGCGAAGCTGAAGTCTGCGCTTCTATCCTCCGCACTCAAGAGTATTGTCACTGGAAGCGTCAATTCCGGTGACCAGAAATTTCTTCTCAACAATGGCGTCACAGCTGGTGTGCCTAGTATTACACGCCGCTGGGTGAATGCCGGTGGCAACATCACAGAGGGGGTGGTGCAGAAGGAGAAGCGCGGCGTGAACTTGAACAGCCTCGCCTCCTGGATCTCTGATTTGGTTGACAAGAAAGACAATACCGAGAGGCTGAAGTTCGCCGTTAAGAGGGGGGAAACTGTATTGAGATACTGAGCATTGCGCTCCGCCTAGCTATCCTGGCATAGCTCGGCTTCCACTTCATATCTACTAGGCCCTAGGTTTACCCTACTTTGTACTTGCATTGCATACTCTTCGTATATACGGTTGCTCATGCCTACGAGCTCGTATCTTAATTACCCTGCATAGCGGCGGCGTAGCAATTTTTTCTTTCCTGGGGTGGGAGAATAGGATAGACTTGAAAAGTGAGGATAGGCATATTAGGGAATCGAGATAATGGTAGCTTGACTGCCTGATCAGATTTCCTGCAGCTTGTTCCTATGTAAATGTACTGTATTTACAGCGAACTACAAAAAAAATCATAGAATGTAACCTCATTTACAGGAATATCAGTGAAAGTATTAGTAAGTGTATAGCTAGCCTAACAGTGGCATGTTACTGGAGCCGTGATGCAGCTCTCTGCCCTTTAATATTTAAGTAGTTAACGTGCACCTGTGAAATACCCCATCCGGTATAATTAGTTGGCCCTGCTCGCCTAGGGAGGAACAGCTTGCCGGCCCGCCAAATACCGACATCTAAGTCCGTCCTCACATCTGAATCTTCAGGCACCTTTACACAATTGATTAGCGCCATCCTCTACCTGAGCAATGGCATAGCGATAGATTGGAGAGAGCGGCTGGGGCACTTATGGATGCAACAATTTCACTTCCTCCACGCCTTCCTTAGGCAAACTCAGTCGGATAAGAAGCCTGCTTTAGAGCCTTTGAGCTCTTCATTGATAATATTTCCTAGGATTAATTCATACCTGCAACTGGAATAACACCCACAACCTTAGTTTCTCCCGTTCTTTCCTCATTAATTCATCTGCTAAAATTGACATTCCTCGGTTCAATGTTTTACTCTTAGATCACTTTCCAATCGACCTTCCTAGTGCGTAATTCGCTGTTTTCAAGATTTCGCCTCCCACAGGCCGGCGAAGGAGGAATATTCGGAATTGTTTGAGATTCTGTGAGCCGAAGAATACGTATTCAACGCGATATGATGTATTGTACGGAGAAGACATAAGACTCCGTAATGCCGTGGCTAACGCGGACGCATATGCATGTGAACGCTGTGGCTGCGCCTCAAGGCCACATCTTCCCTGTTTTGTCGTCAAATTGTCTTGGTGGCTCAGGGTGTGGTGGCCGGATGTGATACAGCTTATACCGCCTGTATGCGTTCTATAGAGGCGGAAAAATCGCTTATTTTTTCTAAGTCGTTTTGCGGTAAAACTAATGATGTACGCAGGCGTGATTGAAACTACACGCAAAATGACTTAGAAAAAAGAAGCGATTTTTTCGCCTCTATGCACCTTTTTTGCAACATACTCTTACGTTCTGACGGATTGCCGAATCCAGCCCCTACCCTTCCTATTGACAGGCTCCCGAATCCTCATGATACAGATCAAAACGCGGCTGAATTTGCTTGAAAATTTAAAGCAGTCTTTAAGCTTGTCTACTTAGCTAAAAAAAAGGTAACTCTGCTAGCATTCCTTCGTTCCCAGCTGTAAAAGAGGCCCTCACTGGCTCCTCTTGCTTCGGACGTATATATCTATCTATATACGTGCCCGGTTTATCATATCACCGTCTTGTTGGATGAACAAGTGCCACTTTAGGTGCCGCTTCAGGGGAAATTACTCTTGAAAAGTAAGTGCATCCTTGCGGTAATACCAAATGTTCTCAAAAGCTATCAGCTGAGTTGCTCACATAACTAGAATTTGCAAGACCAAGGGATGGAGAATCTGCAACAGAGATATCAAGCATTAAATGACGGGCGAAACTCCGCGGCTCTAAGCAGCTTTTCAAACCTAGGGGCGTCGCTTGCTACGACTTATGCTTCTCATAGCATCGGAGTAGGGGGCTTCCATGATTCAAACCCGATATTAAAATCTGATTGCAGAGGTGATCGAGGCCGTTCTTCACCTGATTCTCGCAACCTTTACTTTACTCCACCTGCGCGCTGTGCATGTACCTTCTGTGACCAAAAGGCATTTTTCGACAAGCATACATGGAGGAAGCATGAAGAGAGGTTTCACGAAAAGCCTATGGCTTGGGATTGCTTAGTTTGAGACTGCGGAAGAGAGTTCCATAGAGAAAGGGATATCTAGGACCACCATAGGGATGCCCACGGGTGCTTGAGCTGCACCCAAACCAGGCAGCGTGATTGCGGTAGCATAAAAAAGAGAAGGCTACATGAAAAACAAGCTTGGGGTAGCGGGTTCTGCGAATAGCAATGCTTCCCATCCTAGGACGACCGTTGCTCTCGTATTTCAGAGGTGCACTATGAGAAGGGGTTCGTCAAGGCAAACTGGAAATACACCACCGTCATTTCGAACTTACTTCGACAACCGCACGCTTTCGAAACATGGAATCGGATCATTAATGAGAAATTTGGAGCTTCAAAGGAGCCCTGACTGAAATTTGACCGGGAGGGATCATTTTCAGCGGATTCCCTAAACGCCTAAGAACCGCGGATTCTCTGGAAACAGGCGGTTATAATAAGCAACTCGCACTCAACCTTGCGCACAAAGCTTTCTAATGCACCACGCAGTTTATGAAATATCGAGGTACTCAGGTGACACCCCCAAAACAGCTTAGAGGAACCGCTTACGTTTGTTCATTACCTCCGAGGCGTCGAGGTAGAAATACCCCGCTACCACCTTCAAGCCAATCCCCGCCTACCTTTTCTCAAACCCACATTAATGATGGTCCAGAAGTTCGAAGCTTCATAGAATACATAGTGGGCCGATCTAAGGAAGATTGGGAAAAATCCACCTTCTCCGGTTAACTAATGATAATGAATATGTTTTTGCGCTTTTGCGCCCTTTGAGGGCCTGTCCGTCAACCAGAGATATCGCCTTATCTTGATAGTATCCTTATGAATTTCCACGTGTATTCAAACGACTTTCTAGTTGCGACCTCCTAACCCCTAAAGGATGAAGATTGTTAAACGCTCTTTGCCGGTCCTCTCCGCAGTAGTGCTCCATGTGCTTTGACGGTTGGGGCGGTGAGAGGATGCCATGAGAGATTTAGTAACCTTAAGTCTTTCGTTATTTTGTACAGCTGACTCGCAGGTACGTATTCTGCCCCCTCATTCGAGGTCCGTTGTTCGTACTGGACTACTGGAGAGAAATTTAGTGACATAATAGCAGACCTGTAGAACTGCGTTGAACTCAATCTACCCCTGGGACTACTATGCTCCACAGTGAAAGAATCCTTACGAAAAGCCGGTGAAAGACTCTGTGGTCGTTTTACACGTGACTTCCCAATTGTATAGTGTATTCCGGCGTCTTTAAAGTTTTAAGCCAAGCACCCCCCTTTATACCACCCTGGCGCATCCGGTTGAAAGCGCGTGTTGATCTTGGTGATTAAACGACAGAGTTTATACCTTTTAGGCTTGCGGGCGATACCCCCCGATACTAGTATCGGATAATCAACGTATCAGCTGATAGTATTACGAGAGTATCCGATAATTCTCCGATACTTTTAGCCATATTTCTTAGCGTATGACTATTAATGAGAATAAGTAAAATAAATTCTCTTTTTTTACCCTTTAGCTACTGTACGATAAAGAAACTATAAAGGAATACCTAGAATTCTATAATCTGCCTAGTCCTTCGCGTATTCTAATGCCTTAAGTATTTATAAAGTAGTCTTTATACGGTCCTATAGAACGCGACGTTAAGATCCTAAAAATACTCTCTTTAGTTTATTACTTATTCTAGGTATTAAGAGAACTTTAATTATAAGTAATAAGAGTCTTAGGAATCTTATACGCTGTAGAGACTAAGTCTACTATAAAATAGCTATTATACGGCTATTAAGTGGAATTGGACTCTTGTTAATATAGGTATTAAACTTATTCTGGCTCTATGGACGAGTATACTTTAAATAATGCTAAAGATAAGCCTTATAAAAGGCAGAGAGGTTTACTTTAGACTTTAAAGGCAACTTTTAAGTCTTAGTTGCGTACGATATAGTTAAATCTAAAAGTATTGCTTTCTCGCAGAATCTCTCCTAGAGCTTTTATACGCTAAAGAGCTTCTTTTCTCCTTTAATAGTAAGATAATCGTTCTAATCTTTTAAGAAAGCTGTATAATACTCTAGGTTAAGAACCCGTGCCGCTAGATAGTAGGGAGAATTATCTAGCTTTTTAACGTACTTTATAAGTTTTTCCTTAGTATATTAGAGTTAAGGAGCTATAAACCTATCCTTAGCCTTAATAGCTGTTACCTAGAAAAGGATTAGCTAAAGAAATATTAAGAGTATTATATAATATACCAACGCGGTATATATTATATCCTTAAGAATATTAATTAATTTTAGAACCCTATTTAGTGTTATACGATCTCCTTAAAGAAATAGAGTTGCTTTATAGAAAGACTAAAGAAAATTATAAATTATATAAAGATGTATCCATTTACTTGTTAAGAGGATATTATCTTTTAGGAAATTATCCTTATAGTGCTTAATGTAGAGTTAAAGCGTAGCCTTTATATTGTCCTCTAGAGCTATATTTAATATATTAAACTAGTTATTTTACCTTATATAATTATTAAGAGGAATTATTTTGCTAGCACGCTTTATAAACCATATTGTATAATTAGCTAAGCTATAGATATAAATAACGTGGTTATAAAGCTTCTCTATTAGCCCTATAATATTTTTAATATTTTTACCCCTTTTATACTTTTTGTACGTTACGGGCTCTAATTCTTTACTCTTCTTTTTCCTCTTATCTTTTCTCTTAACTGGCGGTAGTGCTTGTTATATAACTTCCTCCTCCTTCTCCTCCTCCTTCTTCTCCTCTTCCTCCTTTCCCTCTTCTTTTTCTTTATTCTATTCCTTATCCTCTTTATTATATAAGTTTATAAGCTTTTTATTCTTCTTTAAACTAAATAAAAAGGCCTAAACGATAAGATTAATAATATACCCCTAATAGCGAATTCTTTAATATATTACGATCTAGTTAATTTTATGCTTAAGGCTAAGCTATTAGCTAATTATATAATAAAGAATATTATTTAATCTAGTATTATCGCTAATAAGAGCTCTAATCTTTGTTTTAATACTATACTTAATAAGAATAGGACGAAGCGCCTCCTATTAATTTATACTACTTTAGCTAGATACCGTATAAAGAGTAATTAAGGGGTTCTAGTAGTTATTCTAGATATTAATAAAGCTAGTATAGATTCTAAGAAGAAGAGTATAACTTAGAGAGCTCTAGATATCTACGGTAAGATAAATATTTGTTTTTACGGATTAAAGTACTTTTTATATGATATTTTGACTTTTAGTAAAGTGGTTAAAAATCTAGGCTATAATTGTTAAGTGGTGTATAGGGATAATTAAGGGTGCTTTTTAATTTAATGCTTTTATAAAAGTATAAAACTCTAGCCATTCTATATATAAGAAGGGAAGCTATTATACGATAATTAGATCCAGAAGTGCTTGCTTTATAATATTTTAATATACCGTACGCTTTAGAACCTCGCCCTTAAGACCTTTAATTTGTCCCTTTTCTAGAAGCTTAGTATAGAGTACTTAAGTAGAACTCTCTCCTTAATCTCTTACTGTTATATAAGTATTATTCTCCTCTAAACTCTATTTAATCTTATATTTCTTAAAATAAATTTAAAGTCTATGTATTAAGCTATAATATCCTTTTGGGTCTTTAGAAGGATAATATTAATAGAAATAGCTCTTCTTTATACGAGCTTTCTCTTTAGCTGTTGCTATACGAGTATGTTTATAAATTAAGGATGTCACGGAACTACACCGCAGGGGCCTCTATAGGAGAGCCCCGTGCTCTCGCGTACACCTCGCGTACAGCTTACGTCAGCTACGCGTAGGTATATTACCTCCTTACGCCCTCGACCCTTACAATTGATCGCGCAACGTCTTGTAGACTCCTCAAATACATACGTTTAGCTACCACTGTTCCGCGCCCCGTGACATTACGTTGCGCCTTTTTTTTACTACTAACACCTAGCCTATGACTAATTCTACGTCTACAATACTATAGGCGCTACTAGAAGCAGCGTATCTACGAGCAACCTTCGCACCACGATAGTAAGACGATATTCCTTACTAGCTACTATATTAAGCCTAAAGAGCAACCTAATACCCCAACCTAATGTAACGGAACCTTATAGCAAGTACTACGGTGGGTCCTGTTAATGGGCTAGGTGTGTAGGTGATGCGTAAAGTTAACAACGTAATAATAACTGGTGGAGTGGTTGCCCAATAGATTAACTCTAATTGTATTCTAAGAATTACTATAAGGAAGGAACTATCTAGGTAGGGACTAAGGGTCCTTAAATACACAACCGTACTCCTATAAAATCCTTCTTATATATAATATACGTAAGGTATATAAGGTACGTACGTTCCGTCCGTTCTCTACGTTCCTTACGTAGCATATTATGTAACTTATACTACTATTCCTTATTATATAGTTTTACCGGTTCTATCCTAGACCGTGCTTATATTAACTAACTAGCTTTTTCCAACTCCTTTCTAAGTAGTCGTAATATTGTACTTAAAGCGTCCGTAATACTATCTCCCTCCTTCTTATCTTCGTCCTCGAAGATTCTAAGTATCCCTAAGTTATTTACTAGAGGTATAATATCCGTCTAATTAATTTGGTTAATATCGTTACTTATAATACCTAAAGCCTCTTCTTCTTTACACGCGCAACAACGTGCCCGTACTATTACTGTAATACTATTACTAGGTAAAATTATGCTATCTCCGTATTCTTGTTATGCAAAAGAGGGGTTAGTTTATATTGCGCTGGCGAGTCCTTTATTCTAGCAACCCTCTTCTTATTCGGAGTGTACTAAAGCGAATATTTATTTGTCCTACGATGTTCGCTCTTCCTTTAACGCTAAGTATGCGCGTCCTATAACTCTTAATAGTCGTTAAGTTCCCTAAGTAATTTATTATAGGGTTTTATATTTAATCTGCCGCTATAAAGCTTAATAGTAAGTTATTATAAGCCCTAGCTAAGCTAGAACGTTCTTATAATGCGGAATAGAAAGCCCTAGATGCTTAAATCGCGGCATTTACCCGTCTTCTTCGCCTTAAGAAGGTTCGTAAGAAGGTTCGTTTTAAGGAGTAGAAACTTATAGAATAAGGTCTATAGGAACTTAGTAATAAAAAAACGGACCTTCTTTAATTAGCGAAGGAAATAACTCTAAGTAGTTCGGTAATTGCTCTTCCTAGGTCCCCCTTAGGTAACTTATTCTTTAGTAATCCTTCTTTAATATTACCTAACCTGTTTTCTTCCGATACTCCTATACCTTTCCTATAGCGTTCTTTAAATTCCCTAGTAGTTTCTAGGTAGTCTTGTTATAGCCTATTTACTTAACCTCGTACTATATTTTATTGTTAACGTCCTTATAACTAACAATCTTTAAAACTTACCATTCGTTTTCTTCTTATCCTCTGTACGTATCTGCTTTATAAACTAGTAGCTTAACTTTCCTATATACTGGCTTTAGCATCACAATATGCTATATAGGGTAGATCTTTATCTTAGCTAGTAGGTTTAACTTAAACATAACCGGTAAAATCCTCTAACTAATTTCGAAAGGTCCTAGTCTAATATAGTCCAACTTTTTGCTTAGTCGTTAACTCTTAAAATTTTTATATAGTAGCTATACTTTATCTCCCTTCTTAAGATCTAGTCCCTTAGATCTCTTAGCATTATAGTATTTCTTTATTCTTTGCTATACTACCTTAGCTATTTCTATAAGGTTCTTATAAAGATTTATTAATATCTCTATCCTTTACTTAGCTGTGCTACTTATCTTCTTTACTTAACGTGGCAATAGCGATATTCTTAGCTTATATCTATAATTCGCCTTAAATAGTAACGTACCTATTTCTTCTTATAGTGTTGTATTATATGTAAACTATATAACTAGTAATAGTAATACCCAATTATTCTATATATGATTAATATAATGTCTTAGATACTGCTCTAGTGTCTAATTTAATCTTTTCATTTAACTGTCTGTCTGCGGATAATACATGGTAAAAGTTGCTGCTTAAACTCCTTACTCCGCTAAGAATACCTCCCAGAATACTGCTATAAATCTTAGGTCTCTATCCGATATAATCTTACTTAGTGCTCTATACCTTATAAATACTTCTTTAATATAGATTCTAGTGACATCTTCTGCTAATATTTCTTCTGTATATGCTATAAAGTATCCCCACTTTATAAGCTTGTCTACTATTACTAAAATTGCATCGTGATCTTATCCAGTAATAGGATTTCTTAATTTTAGTAACTTTATAACAAAGTCCTATAATATAACCTCCTATAGTCTCTCTAGTATTTTAATAGGTTATAGCCCTCTATATGGCTTATGCCTCATTAGCTTATTTCTTTAGTAATTTAGACACTCCTTAGTAACTTTTCTAGCTATCCTTTAGATTCTGTTAATAATATACTCTTTTTAGAGTCTTAACACTAAGCCTATAGCTCCGTTGTGTCCTTAAGTTAGTCCTTTATAGAAATCTTCTATAAATTGCTCTGCTATGCTTCTTAGGATATACTTTACTTCTTGGTTTTCGTATATATCCGTCTATAGATCTTCTAGCTATACTTTTAGAATTCTTTATACCTAAAAGCTTTCTAGTAACTTATAAATTTTCTCTAACTCTTCCTAAGTTACTATAATTTTTGGATAATTATACCTAATTAATCTATCTATATCTTTTCGTAATAAAGCCCCTAATGGCTTTTTATTATTTTATAGTTTAGCCTTTCTACTTAGAGTATCTGCTCGTGTATTATCTATACCCTTAGTATACTAAATCTTAAAATGGTATTCTGTAAGCATCTCTACCTATCTAACCTATCTTTAGTTAAGTTCCTTTATTATTAGGAATCCTATTAGGTTCTTATAATCCGTCTTAA